>Ga0134127_10001852_pt1 | contig 15507 bp, 14 predicted proteins | sample KB31753_FD_96459 | JGI IMG/M metagenome (GOLD analysis project Ga0134127, IMG submission 96459) | Terrestrial soil microbial communities with excess Nitrogen fertilizer from Kellogg Biological Station, Michigan, USA - KB3-175-3 | ecosystem: Environmental > Terrestrial > Soil > Unclassified ...
ACCCGTCGTGGGAGAAGCCGCTGCACCTGCAGCTCAATCCCGACGTCTCGCTCCGCGAGGTCGGCGTGATGGAGAAGTGCACGTTTTGCGTGCAGCGCATCAAGGCGACGACGATCGCCGCCAAAGGTGAAGGCCGCGAACTGAAGGACGGCGAGATCAATACCGCGTGCGCGCAGGCCTGTCCGGCGCGCGCCCTTGTGTTCGGCGATCTCAATGATCCCGAGAGCGAGGTTTCACGCCTGTCTCGTTCATCGCGCGGCAGCAAGCTGCTCGAAGACGTCGGGACGAAACCGAAGGTGACGTATTTGAGCCGCGGGAACTAGAACAGATGGCTCACTCGCGCATCAATAACGACCTGCTCCGGCCGCTGTTCCAGACCACATGGCGGTTCTACGTGCTGGTCGGTCTGTTCGGCACGGTCGTGCTGATCGCGCTCGTCGCGTGGCTGTCACAGGCATACTTCGGGTTCGGCATCACTGGCATCAGGTGGCCGATCTACTGGGGCTTCTACGTCACCAACTTCGTCTTCTGGATCGGCATCAGCCACGCCGGCACGCTGATCTCGGCAATCCTGCGGCTGGTCGATGCCGGCTGGCGCCGCCCGGTGACCCGATGCGCCGAGGTCATCACCGTGTTCGCGCTGATGATCGGTGCGCTCTTCCCGATCATCCACCTCGGACGGCCGTGGCTCGCGTTCTGGCTGTTCCCATATCCGAGCGAGCGGCTGATCTGGCCGAACTTCCGTTCGCCGCTGGTGTGGGACTTCTTCGCCATCAACACCTACCTCACCGGCAGCGTGCTCTTCCTCTTCCTGCCGATGATTCCCGACTTCGCCGTGGTCCGCGACAAGGCGACGGGACTCCGCAAGAAGATCTACGGCGTCCTCGCGCTCGGCTGGCGCGGCACGCCGAAGCAGTGGAACCGCCTCGAGTCGGCGATGTCGATCATGGCCGTCGCCATCATCCCGGTCGCAGTCTCGGTCCACACCATCGTGTCGTTCGACTTCTCGATGGCGCCGGTGCCGATGTGGCACACGACGATCTTCGGCCCGTACTTCGTGGCCGGCGCGATCTTCAGCGGCATCGCCGCTCTGCTCATCGCGATGGCCGTCCTGCGCCGCTTCCTGCACCTGCAGGAATACCTGTTGCCGATTCACTTTCAGAACCTCGGCAAGCTGCTCCTGGTGATGGCGCTGCTGTGGGGCTACTTCGTCTTCAACGAGCGGCTGGTCACCTACTACGGCAACGACCCGAGCGAGATGGCGGTGTTCTGGCGGACGCAGCGCGAGTCGTTCGCGCCGCTCTACTGGACGATGGTCATCGGCAACTTCGTGCTGCCGGTGGTGCTGATGGGCATCAAGTACTTCCGCACCATCACTGGCTGCGTCATCGCCTCGGTCGGCGTCATCGTCGGTATGTGGCTCGAGCGATTCCTGATCATCGTGCCGTCGCTCGGGCACAAGTACCTGCCGTACAGCTTCGCGACCTATAGTCCGCAACCGGTCGAGATCATCATCGCCATCGCGACCTTCGCGGCCATGACGCTGCTCTACGTCCTCTTCGCCAAGTTCGTGCCGATCATCTCGATCTGGGAGTTGAAGGCCGGCGATCCGACCGATCGTTTCGGCCATTCGCACAGCGCCGCCGTACGGCCGGTGCTCATGGATCGGCCGAGGGATTAGTGGTATGTCCTTCCTGAATTACCACCGGCCGCTCCGTTGTCGCGGCCGGAAACATCGCAGTCGGAGGCTTGTGGTGACTGGTACTCCTTCAGCGTATGCGGACCATTAGATGAAAGCCATCTACGGACTCTACGGCGACGGCATGTCCGCGCAGCAGGCCGTCAACCGCCTGCGCGCCAACGGCGTTGCCGATCGCGCGATCGTCGTCATGTCGGCGCAGCCGATGGAGGACTTCGAGTTCGGGCACATGGACAGCAGGACGCGAATCTGGTGGATTGCGTGTCTTGGCGGCCTGCTGGGGATGGCGACCGCGTTCGGACTCGCCTGGATCACCGAAGTGTCGTGGCCGATCAACGTCGGCGGACTGCCGACATTCGCCTGGTGGCCGAACCTGATCATCATCTTCGAGATGACGATGCTCGGCGCGATCCTCGCGACCGTCGTCACACTGTTCGTGACCGCTGGCCTCGGCCGGCGCTCCAGCTTCTACGACCCCGCTGTGTCCGACGGAAAGATTCTCGTCGGCGTCGCGAATCCACCTGAGGCCAGCGTCGGCGCGCTCGAGTCCGCGCTCGGCGCGATACACGGAGCCCAGGTCAAGACGATCTAATCAACGCCCAACTCCCAACTACCAACTTCCAACCACTACCAATTCCCAACTCCCAACTGACGATCAGTTTGGGCGACTGGGAGCACGCCGCCGACGACCATCACACAGATGACTACGATACTGACGGTAGTGGCTAGATCCATGTGTTCCTCACGAGTGCGGTTTTCGTTGCCATGTCGCGGCGGTTCTTCGTCCTTGGGCCTTGGTTCTCAGTCCGTCCCGGGGTCCCCGGTCCTTTGTCCTGGTGCAACGATGCGACATGGTCAGGAAGTGCGCGACCGAATGATTAGGTCATCTATCGAGAATTCGAGGCCGAACGTCAAACGTTTCTTCCCTGGAGGGCACGTTGCTCGTCACGGCGTCCACCTGCGACGCCCTCGATCGGGTCAAGACCCTTTAGCCCAAGGAGCCACTGCGAATTCTTCTGCGTTGGCACGGTGGCGGTCGCATCATGAGGATATGAGTGGGAATCAAGAAGGGCGAGGGCTCCTCCCCGTCGGACGCGCCGAGTCGCTTGCCGATTTGCTCCAACTGCAGGCACACGGCATCGTCAGCCGCGTCATCGCCCGTTCTGGAGGCGGCAACGTCACGCTCTTTGCCATTGACGAGGGCGAAGGCCTGAGCGAGCACACGACGCCGTACGACGCGCTGGCGATTGTGCTCGAGGGACGGCTGCGGATACAAATCGCTGACGCCGTGCTGACGGCGTCAGCAGGTCAGGTCGTCAGGATGCCGGCGAACGTGCCGCATGCGCTGCAGGCGGAACAGCCGTCGCGCATGATGCTCGTGATGATGAAGTAGTTACGGTTCGAGCTTGTTCGCGTGCCGATCGATCACGAACCCGAGCACGCCCACGACGACCATCACACAGATGACAACGATACTGACGGTAGTGGCTAAACCCATGTCACCAAGTCCTTTGTCCGTGGGCCTTGGTTCTTAGTCCGTCCCTGGTCCGTGGTCCTTTGTCCTGCACAAGCGGACCACGGACCAAGGACGGACCGAGGACCGAGGACCGAGGACGGACCAAGCACCAAGAACTAAGTACCAAGGACCAAATGAACGCGCACTAAAACGCGTTGCCGAGGAACGGCAACATGCGCCCGAAGTACATCACGAACACCCACGACGCGATCGCCCCGAAGGCGATGGCCTTGTTCCCGAACGAGGCGTCCTGATTAGCGCCAACCTGCCACGCCTCGTCGAAGGCCGTGACGTAGAGCAGATTGAGACCGGCCAGCAGCAGGAAGCCCATCTTCCAGAAGAACGACACGTTCGACATGTACTGCTCGGGCGTGGCGATGACCCACATCATCCCGCTCATGAGGTTGATGCCGAGACCGAGCACCGCCCACGGCAGCATGCGATGTAAGGCGGAGAAGGGGACCGCCTTCATCATCCCCAGCATGCGCAGGTTCACCAGCAGGACTACGCCGAAGAGCAGCCACAGGCCGATGAAGTGCAGCGCTTCGAGCGATGGCCATATCCAGGTGTGATCGGTCACCATCGCCTGGATGGACGCGGCGTGGATCCAGTTCGGCCCGGCGGTCGGGACCGAGCCTTCCGGCATCATCTCCGGGTGGCGAATCTCGCCGCCCATCGTCGCTGTCCCCGCCATCGTCGTCAGCGTGAGCAGCGAGAGGACGAGCACGATGGCGGTGTTGAGGCCGGACGGGCGTCCCACGCGGCGCCATCGCCACAGCCCCAGCCACGATGCGAGACCGGTAAGCAGCATCAACGCGAAGGCGACAATCGCGGCATCGTGATGCTTGTGGATGGCCTCGACCGAGACATCGGGCATCTTCTCGAGCTCCATGCCCGTCGCGACGCCACTGAGATACGCCGGCAGCGTGATGAGCGCGATGATGTAGAACACCTCGAGGCTCACGCGCGTCAGCGCTTCCTGACGGCGGAGCAGCCCGAGGAGCAGCAGGCCGAGCGCGATGGCGCTGCCGATGGTCGGGACGTGATTCAGGATGAGATGAAGATGTGGAGCGTTCATGGTTGTTCCCTAGCTCCCGAGACCCGCCACAGGACCGATGTAGGCCATCAACCGGCCGGCCGTCGTCGCCGCGACCCAGAACACCAGCGACGAGAGCGCCAGCAGCTGCGCCTGGCTGCTCACCGGATGGGCGTCCACGTCCGGGTCGGCGAAGACCCGCTTCTTCAACAACTGTAGGTTGATCAACGCCAGAATGATGAACGCCATCTTAATGTAGAAGACCGGGCTCCTCAGCTTGGTCTCAGCGTCGGCAATGAGCAGCGTGACGCCCGACAGTGCGGTCACGCCGAATGCGGCCCAGATGAACGGAAAGAAGCGGTTCAGCGGCGCGAGTGGAATCCGCGACGCTACGCCCAGCAGCCGCAGATCGATGGCGCCATTGAGGCCGGCGACGGTGGCCAGCCCAATCGTGTGCAGGAAAAGGATGGCCGGGTATCCCAGCAGCGACCCGCTCTCGCGGACCCAGTCCATGACGGCGCTGTGCTGGAGCTGAATGATGAAGTCCATGCTGAAAGTAGTGTCCTCGTGAGCATTGGTTTCGTGTGAATCGACCGTAGAGTCTCTCACAGGTTGGGCGCCGGTAGTAACATTCCCGCCATGAAGCCCACCACAGTCGGCGTCGTCATCGTCGCGGGATTCTTCGCGGTCGTCGGCGTGCGTCCGGCGTCGGCGCAAGTCGACTTGAGCGGCATGTGGGCGCCGATCTTCCACGAGGATCAAGTCGAGCGCGTGCCCGGTCCCGAGATCGGCGATTACTCGGGGCTGCCGATCAACGACGCCGCGCGGATGCGCGCCGACAGCTGGATGTCCTCGCTGCTGACGCTGCCCGAACATCAATGCAAGCCGCATCCCTCCACGTACGGATTCCGCGGCGTTGGTAATCTGCGCATTACCGCCGACGTGGACCGGGCGACGCAGGCCACGATCAAGTTGGACACGCACATTCAGTGGCAGGAGCAGGAGCGCGAGATCTGGATGGACGGTCGGCCGCATCCGCCTGACTACGCGGCGCACACCTGGCAGGGATTTTCGACCGGCCGATGGGAAGGCAATGTGCTCGTCGTGACGACGACGCACCTGAAGGCGGGATGGGTTCGACGCAACGGGATGTTCATCACTGACCGCGCGACGATGACCGAGCGATTTATCCGCCACGGCAACTACCTGACCCACATTTACATGATCGAGGACCCGAGCTATCTCACCGAGCCTTTGATCAGGACCAACGGATTCGCGCTGACGCTGAATCCGGCGATGCCGCCATATCCGTGTCACCCGGCGGTGGAGGTCCCTCACGAAAAGGGTGAGGTGCCCCACTACCTGCCCGGCGAGAATCCGTTCCTTGGCGAGTACGCGAAGAAGAACAACCTGCCGTTGCCGGAAGTGCGCGGCGGCGCCGACACCGCTCTGCCTGAATCGATGAAGCCGGGATTCAAGCCGCAGGCAGCCCAGAGCCCAAAGCCGAAAGCCCAAAGCCCAGAGCCTAAAGCCCCCGAGCCGAGAGCCCAAAGCCAGGATGTGAAATCACTCCACGTCCAGGGCAACCTGTGGATGTTGATTGGCAACGGCGTCAATGCGGCGGCGCAGATTGGCGACGAGGGCGTGCTCATCGTGGACACGATGACGGATACGCAAGCCGACAAGCTGATTGCCGAAGTGAAGAAGATCGCGGGCGACAAGCCGATTCGCTGGATCATCAACACCCACGTACATTCCGATCACACCGGCGGCAACGCCAAGGTGGCCGAGGCCGGCGAGTCAGTCGTCGGGGGCAATTTCGCCGCGCAGGTCGGTCAGGCGGCGGCAAACTCGGCGCAGATCATCGCGCACGAGAACGTGATGAAACGCATGACCGAGCCGGAGGGCAACGCCAAGCCGGCGACAGGACTGATGCTGCCTACCGACACGTTCTTCACCGAGGAGAACGAGCTGTATTTCAACGGCGAGGCGATCCAGATCCTGTATCAACCGGACGCGCACACCGATGGTGATGTCATCGTGTTCTTCCGCAAGTCGGACGTCGTCGTCGCAGGAGATGTGTTCAACACGCTGACATTCCCGGTTATCGACGCGTCAGGCAGCCTGAACGGCATCGTGGCATCGCTCAATCGCATCCTCGACATCACGGTGCCACGAGACAAGCAGGAAGGTGGGACCTACGTGATCCCAGGGCATGGACGTCTGACCGATGAAGCGGACGTCGTCGAATACCGCGACATGATGACGATCATTCGCGATCGACTGGCCGATGCGATCAAGAAGGGCCGCACGATCGAACAGGTGAAGGCCGCCGGGCTGCTGCGCGATTACGAAGGACGCTACGGCGCGACGCAAGGCGCATGGACAACGGATAAGTTCCTCGAAGCGGCGTATCGCAGCCTGAAGAAGGAGAAGGAGAATTGATGAGACGCGGGGTTGTCATCTCGGTCATGGTTGCATTGGCAGTGAGTCTGGCTCCGAGTCTCCGCGCTCAGCGTGGACAGGGTGCTGCACCGGCGGCGCCCCCGCCAACGCCGCAAGCCGCGGCGCCGATCGATCTCATCGGCTATTGGGTATCCATCGTCACCGAGGACTGGCGGTGGCGCATGGTCACGCCGCCCAAGGGCGATGTCGCCAGCGTGCCGCTGAACGCAGAGGGGACGAAAGTTGCCAACTCGTGGGACCCGGCGACCGACGGATCCTGTCTCGCCTATGGCGCCGCGGGCCTGATGCGCATCCCGACGCGCCTGCACATCACGTGGGAGAACGAGCGCACGATCAAGATCGAGACCGATGCAGGACAGCAGACCCGTCGGCTGATGTTCGACAAGAGCCAGGCGGCTCCAGCGCAGCGCACCCTTCAGGGCTTTTCACTCGCCGAGTGGGAAGTGGCGGGCGCCGGACGCGGCGCTGCCCAGGCTCCACGCACGGGCAATCTGAAAGTGGCGACCACGTTGATGAGCGGTGGATGGCTGCGGAAGAACGGCGTGCCGTACAGCGAGAGCGCCGCGCTTACCGAGTACTTCGACCGCTTTGCGGCGCCGAATGGTGACGAGTGGCTGGTGGTGACGACGATCGTGTCCGACGCGAAGTATCTGAATCAGGACTTCGTCACCAGTACGCATTTCAAGAAGGAGCCGAACGGCTCAAAGTGGGCGCCGGCGCCGTGTAAGGGCTAAGGAGATCGTCAATATCATCGCGACGCAGTGGCTCGAGCGATTCGGATGTCACCGCTGGCGTTGGTCAGTTGCAGCGCGCATCCGCCGCGGCCGATGGTGCCCGAAACGGCATTGGTGCCAATCGTGCCCGAGGCGGTGATCGGCATGTCCGCCTGAATGCGACCGAACGTCGTTCGCGCGGCGACCGCGTAGCCGCTGTCCGGCAGGTGCACCACCATCGGCGAGAACGAGGTTGTCAGCAGCACGTCGTGACAGCTGCCAGGACGGACCACGGGCCATGCCTCGACGCTGCCGCTCCGGTTCGTCACGTCCACGCGGCCATCCACTTCCCTGAGCACGACCGGGCCGAAGGACGTGGACACCCTCGCCGCTCCGCCGACGCCGGTGGCGCTCACCGAGCCGCTGGCGTTCTCCGCGGTGAGTCCGCCGCGGAGGCGATCGGCCTCGATCGGACCGAAGCTGGTTTTCAGATACACCGGACCATCGACGTCGGATACCTTCACTGGTCCGTTGGCGGAAGACACTCGTAGTCCGCCCTTGACGCCCAGCGCCTCGACCCGGCCGAATCTGGTGGACAACTCCGCACCGCCACGCACGTCCTGCAGCGAGATAGCGCCGTTGGCGTTCACGACTCGCGCGTCGCCTGCGACGTTGCGCAGGGTGACGTTCCCGAATGTTGCGTTGACGGTTGCAGTGCCGTTGATATTGCTGCCGCTGACCGAGCCGTTCGCGCTCGACGCCATGACCACGGCGACGTCGCGGAAGTCCACGGTTCCGAACGTGGTCCGGAGATCGGCGCGTCCGCTGATGCCGCTCGCTTCCACGCTACCGTTGGCGTTCACGATCATGGCGTCGCCGCGGATGGTGGCGGCGTTGACGTTGCCAAACCGATTGGAGATGTTCACCGCACCGGAGATGCCACTCGCCGTGACCGGGCCGTTGGCGCCGCGAATCGTCACGTCGCCGGCCAGGCGCATCGCTTCGACGTTGCCGAAACGATTCTCGATATCCCAGCGGCCTGCACCGTCCACGACGACAACGCGTCCGCTGGCGTTTGCGATCGAGCCACCCGACTTCATTCCGGTCACGGCGACGTCGCCAAACCGGTTGCGCAGCGTCACCGGAAGCCGCTCCGGCACCAGCAGGTCGTAGTCCACCGAGAACGACACGTCGCGGCGGCTCTCATTCCGCCGGCCGTCGCGGACCGCGAGATCGGGATAACGGGTTGTCACCGAGATCGACCCGGGTGATTCCTGCACGTCGATTTGAATGCGCTCGGCGATGACTGAGGCGTCGGATCGCGAGTCTGCCGAGACGTGAATGGTGGCCTGGATGCGCAGCTCGTTCCGCGCGTGGGCCCGTACGCGCAGGTCGCCCATGCGATGCTCGACGACCAGCGCCGGGGCGCCGGTGACTGTGATCGCCTGTTCGAAGGATCGCGTGACCTCTTCACGCGCCCCGGCGAGGGCGACCGATTGAAGGACCACACACGCGGCTGAGGCCAGCGCGATGGCGACGGGGCGGGAGAAGTCCCTAGAGGGCATCGGGCGTGTACTCCTGAACCTGTTCGAGCGTGCGACGCTTCTCCTGGTAGATCCACAGGAGCTGCTGACGCAAATGCGCATTGAAACGGTTGCGCGCAATCTCGGCGCGATACTCGGCAATCGCCGCGTCGATGACCTCGAGGCGGTCGCGCAGGTTCACGAGCAGCGGCGAATCGGGCATGTCGAGCCGCGGCGCGGCGAGTCGCGTGAGATCGTCGATGGCCCGCGTGTATTGCTGTTCTGATCGTTCGATCGCGGCCAGCGCGTCTTCGGTGAGCAGGGCTTGCCGCCGCTGTTCGGCGGTCACGGGATCCGGCCTGGGTCCGAGCATGAACCAGCGCCAGCCGAGCCATGAGGTGGGAGCGAGCGTGAGGGCGATGACTGCGGCCGCCGCGAGTGCCTGCCAGCGTTCGTTCCAGAATGGTGCGCGTGAGCGACGTTCGAGGCCCGCCTCGACGGCGAGTTCGTGAGCGAGAATCCCGGCGGCGATCGATGGCCAGAGCCGGGGACTGTCCCACTCACGGTGCAGCGAACGCGCGATTGCGGACAGTTCATCGTCCTGCTCATCGTAGTCGCGCTCGCGTGCCTGTGTTGTCACGTATCTACCTTCTCCACCAACCCGCGTCCGGCAAGTGTCCGCTTCAGTTGACGACGCGCCTCGAACAGCCGTCCCTTTGACGTCCCCTCGGGGATTTCGAGAATACCGGCGACCTCTCGATGCGTGTACCCCTCGACCTCGCAGAGCAGAAATACATCGCGATAGATTGGCGCCAACCCATCCACTGCGCGCTGCAGTGTCAATCGCATCGGGTTGTCACCCGCCGGCATCGGCACATCCACGGCCACGTCGGCGTCCACCATCTGGCTGTCCCGCCGCGCCGCCCGGCCCCGGCCGATGTCGTGGCAGGCGTTCAGCAGGATGCGATACACCCACGTCCACAGCGCCGCGTCACTCCGGAACGAATGCCGGTTCTTATACGCGCGGAGGAACGTCTCCTGCACGGCGTCCTCGGCGTCAGAGCGATTCCCCAGCGCGTTCAGCGCGAGGCTCTTCATCCGGGCCCCGTGCGATTCGTAGAGCGCCTCGAACGCGGCCAGGTCGATCGGCACGCGGCGCGTCTCGGTTCGTGCGCCGGGTATTCGACGGGAGGTCAAGGCAGACCGTTCGGTGGCAGCTACGGTGGAGTAATAAGCCTCAGGCATAGCGTTTGCCTCTGCGGGCACCTGCCCAGTCGCTGCCCGTCGAGGGTAGCGATGAATGTTCGAAGTGAGACAGGCGGTATCCCACGCCCGGACACACGGGGCCGCGTGATGCGATGTGCGAAGGGTTCGGAATAGCCATCATCCAAGACATCCGTATCGCGGCGCGGACCCTGCGGCGGAACCCTGCGTTTGCTGCTCCGATCACGTGGTCGCTGGCATTCGCTATTGGGGGAAACGTCGCAGCGGTCAGTCTGGTTAACACCTTTTTCTTGCGACCCCTGCCGTCACCCCACGGCATACGCTGTACCAAGCGACCTGCAGGGGGGCCGGCGGCATCAGCGACGGGTCGAATAACGGGTGCTACGAGCGGTGCGCGAACGCGCCCGCACGATCGACGGATCGCTTCTGACATTTCAGGACGTGACGATGCAGGTCGCCGTCGATGGGGAGGTCGACGAGCGCTCAGCCGTGCTCCGAGCCGTGCGGAGTCACCCTGACACCGCGCTACGAGTAGCGCGAGTCACCACAAGAAACGCGGAGCGCAGAGACGCGGAGAGGCGTTAAAAGGACACGTGAAGTCAGTGACCGAGCACGCTGTCACGCGGTGCACACACGATCACCGCCACAATTGACAGTCCCAGGCGAATTGCCGGATGCTTGGCCCCTGCCATCCTTCGACGCGGCTTCAACGCTGGAGCGGGCCCGTATGACGTCACACAAGAACGGCACGAGCGAGACCGATCTGAGAGCGCTTTACGAAGATTACACGAGCGGTGCGATCGATCGGCGCGCCTTCATGCGACGCGCCGTGGCGCTGGGCGCCGCCGGTGCCGCGGCCGCCGCGCTGGGGCCGCTGGCCTTGCCAGCCGACGCCGCCGCTCTGGCACAGCAGACCGCTGGCGCCGCCGCCCGCATCCCGCTCGATGTTGCCGAATGGAGCTACATGTGGGTGAACGTGAAGCGCGCCGAGACCGCGCGCGGCGCGTTTGTCGGCGGGCAGCAGATGTACGTCGAGTACATGGTTCCCAGCGTGGTCCGTCATCCGTTCCCCGTCGTGCTGGTGCACGGCGGTGGTGGTCAGGGCACGGACTGGATGGGCACCCCTGACGGTCGTCCTGGCTGGTTCCAGTATCTCGTTCAGGAAGGCTTCAAGGTCTACGTCGTCGATCGACCGGGACATGGACGATCGCCGCTCCATCCGGACCTGCACGGCGGCTTCGCGGCGCAGGCCGCGGTGCTCGAGAACATCGCCGGACGATTCACGCCACCGAGCGCAAACCCCGCGCAGACGCCGAACGAGTATCAAAAGCATCACAACCAATGGCCTGGCGTTGGCAATGTCGGATCGCCCGATCTCGATCAACTCGTCGCCGGGCAGGGCGGCAGCTACGTGCAGCAGGCGCCCGCGGGCGGGCGCGGAGCAGGACGGCAAGGAGGGGCGCCGGGTGGAGCAGCGGCCGGTGCCGGACGAGCGGCCACGCCACCGGTCGCCGCGAACGTCGTGCAGCCAGCGCCACCGCTCAACGTGCAGCACGCGGCGTGGCGGCAGGCCGGTGCCGATCTCCTCGACAAGATCGGGCCTGCGATCATCATGACGCACTCGGCCGGCGGTCCATTCGGGCTGCTCGTCGCCGAAGCGCGACCGAATCTGGTGAAGGCGACGGTGATCATCGAAGGCGCCGGATCGGGATTCGCCGGTGGCAATCGCTGGGGCATGTCGAGCATTCCGGTCACCTACGAACCGCCGGTCAGCGACCCTGCGGAGATCAAGACGCAGTGGGTGGCGAGCCCGGAACCTGGGATTGCCGGCTACTTCCTACAGACGGAGCCCGCGCGTCGGCTGCCGAATCTGCGCAACACGCGAGTGGTCTTCGTGACCGCAGACTCGTCGTTTGCGTCACCGGGCAATCCGGGCGGCGTGGCCTTTCTGAAACAGGCTGGCGTGCAGGCCGAGGAGCTGCGGCTGGGCAGTCTCGGCATCAAGGGCAACGGCCACATGATGATGGTCGAGAAGAACAGCCGGCAGGTCCTGCAGCCGATCGTCGATTGGATCGGGAAGAACGTGACCGGCAGCAACAGCCAGTCGCCGCCACCGCGGCGCGGGTCGGCCGACTCGCTCGAACTGAAGCTGGCGAATACGGGCATCTTCTGGGTTGGCACCAGCAACAAGAAGAAGATGCCCTACGGCACGATTCACGTCGGCCAGATGTTCGTGCAGTACTTCGAGCCAGCCGAGCAACGCCATCCGTTGCCCGTGATCCTGGTGCACGGCGGCGGCGGACAGATGGTCCACTACATGGGGCTCGGCGGAATGTCGGGCTGGGCGCACCACTTCATTCAGTCCGGCTACAAGGTGTACCTCGTCGATCGTCCGGGCCACGGCCGCTCGCCCTATCACCCCGATGCGCTTGGCGAGATTGGCCCGCTCGTCACCTACGATCTGCTGACGCGCGACACGGTCACGTCCGCGCGAACCCCGAACAAGCAGTGGCCCGGCACCAGCGGCGAGGTCGGTGATCCACTCGTCGATCAGCTCGTCGCGGCGGCGAACTCGGCGCCGCGCGACGCGCAGCTGGCGCAGTCGCTCTGGAAGATGGGCGGCGGCGAGCTCGTCGAGCGCGTCGGCCCGTGCATCCTGATGACGCACTCGGCCGGCGGCCCCTTCGGATGGCTCGTCGCAAACGAGAAGCCGAATCTGGTCAAGGCCGTTGTGTCATTCGAAGGCGCGACCGCGCCGCTCGTCGGTCCTGGCGGCGCCGCGGGCACGCCGCTGCCGAACTTGAAGGGCATGCCGATCATGTATCTGCTGTCCGAGCGTGGCGGCCGGCCGGGCAAGCCGATTCTCGATGCGTTGCTGCAGTCGGGTGCGCGCGCTGAGGTGATCGATCTCAAGGAACGCAGCATCCTCGGTAACAGCCACTTCGCGATGTTCGAGAACAACCGTCGTCAAGTGTTCGACGTGATCAAAGGCTGGATCGAGCAGCGTGTGCCGGCAGGGACATCGCCATCAACCGCCCGGCTTTGACGCAACACCGATGACTGAGGCCACGACCGCGCATCGGTCGCTCGCCATCGCGCTGGTCATGGCCTGTCTTCTCGTCGCGGCGTGTGCCTCATCACGCGAGGCATCGGTGGCCGCTAAGGTCGATCCACTGTTCGCGACGTGGACTCGGCCGGGCTCTCCCGGTTGTGGAGTCGGCGTCAGCCGAAACGGCGCGGTGATCTTCGAGCGCGGCTATGGGTTGGCGAACCTCGAGCGCCGCGTCCCCATCACATCCTCCACGGTGTTTCATCTGGCGTCGATCACGAAGTCGTTCACGGCGATGAGCGTTCTGCTTGCCGCCGAACGCGGTGTGCTGTCGCTCGATGACGAGGTGTCGAAGTACGTCCCCGACTGGTCCGCTCGCGAGCACAAGGTCACGATTCGTCACCTCCTCGCTCACACGAGTGGGCTCCGCGATGCCTACGTGTTACAAGGCTGGGCGCCACACAACGGGAATACCAACGATGCATTCCTGAAGATTCTGGCGCGTCAGCGTGGGCTGAACTTCGCGCCCGGCGCCGAATACCACTACAACAATGGTGGCTACCTTCTACTCGGCGCCATTCTGGCGCGGGCGAGTGGTCAGTCCCTTGGCGCCTTCGCCGACGCGAACATCTTCAAACCGCTGGGTATGACGGGCGCCTACTTCAATGGCGATCCTGTCAGGGCTGCGCCGGATCACGCGTCGGGCTATTCACTGCAGGAAAAGGGCTGGCGCCTCGTGCCGGAGGCCTCGGGCTACGCCGGTAACGGGGGAATGATGTCGAGCGCGCGGGATCTTCTTCTGTGGGCGAACAACTTTGCTGACGTGCGTGTCGGCACGCCCACGCTCCTCGCGAGCATGCACACGGCCACTGTGTTGACAGGCGGCCAGACCACGCAGAGCGGGATGGGGTTCGGCATTGGCACTTATCGCGGTGCGCGGACGCTGCGCACGTCCGGAGGGTTTGTTGGCGTCGCAACCGAACTCGTCATCTTTCCCGATCAAAAGGCCGCGATCGCGGTGCTGTGCAACATGGATTCGGTGGTCATGGGTGGGTTGGCCACGCTGAACCCAGACGACTTGACGAATGGCGTCGCCGACATCTTCTTGGACGACGTGCTCGAGCCACGCGCGGCGCCGGGTACCGGCGCGGCAACTGGCGCCACCGCGGCGTCCCCAGCTCCCGTGACGCTGTCCGCTGACGAACTGGCCGGCAAGACAGGCCTCTATCGCCTGCCGCCGGACGAAAATCACATCGTGTCGATGTCGATCCGCGATGGCCGGTTCGGGGTGTGGGATTTCTACGGCGACAACTATCACCTGCTGATGACCCCGATCAGCGCCAACCGGTTCACGCTTGCTGGCGCCACGCTCGAGTTCTCGCCGGCCGAAGCCGGGCGGGCGCGCGCGTGGCACGTCGTGGACGGCGGAGGACAGCGGCTGCTGGAGATTCCGTTGGTGACCTTCGATGTGGCGAAGGCAGAACTCGGCGCCTTCTCCGGCGACTACAGAAGCGATGAACTGGACGTGATCTATACCGTATCGACGCGGGATTCGAGCCTTGTCCTGCAATCGTCGACGCTGTATCCCGTTGCCAAGGACGCGTTCGTGGGCGATTACATGGGCGTGGTCCGGTTCTTCCGCAACCAGCGAGGACTCGTCGCAGGTTTCACGCTCAATCGACAAGCCGCGCGCGGCGTGCGATTCGAGCGCGTACCCTCCATGCGTCGCCCTACGCCCCGCGTGTCAGACGCAGGTAGTTCACGTTTGGTCCTGGAGCGATGAAGCCCCACTGTTTGTAGAAGGGGATCAACTCGGGTTTGCAATACAACTCGATGTGGCGGACGTCGGCTAACATCGGATGATCGAGCAGGAACTGGACCAGCCTTCGGCCCAGCCCGCTGTTGCGATGAGCCTCTGCCACAATCACATCGAAGACCAGTGCCTTGAAGACGCGGTCGGTCAGGACCCTGGCGAAGCCGACCAGTTGTCCGCCGGGATCGGTGCAGACGCCCACCACCAGGTCGGAGTGCTGCAGCATTCGCGTAACATCCTCGTCACGCCGCTGATTCGTCCACCACTCGTGTCGATACAGCTCCATCAGATCGCCGCGTAGCCGGTCGTCGATCTGCTCGACGAAGTGATAGCTGCTCATCGTCTCTCCCGTGACACGGAATTATCCCGCGCATGTCGGTGTTGATTGTGCTGATGACACTTGACCGTCGGGTGTGATTAGTATCACTATGTGTGAGTAATGCTGCTAGGTGAATTCGAGTATCTGAT
>Ga0134127_10001853_pt1 | contig 15505 bp, 15 predicted proteins | sample KB31753_FD_96459 | JGI IMG/M metagenome (GOLD analysis project Ga0134127, IMG submission 96459) | Terrestrial soil microbial communities with excess Nitrogen fertilizer from Kellogg Biological Station, Michigan, USA - KB3-175-3 | ecosystem: Environmental > Terrestrial > Soil > Unclassified ...
GCGCCGCCGCCGCCGGCATGCGCGGCAGCACCTCCTCCTGCTCGCCTCTGTCGAGCTTCGCGTTGGCGCCGCGCTGTCCGGAGATCGCCGCACAGCGCGGCGCCTACGCGAAGCTCGAAAGAGGCGAACTGGTGGATGTCCTGGCGCGCATGCCAGCGGCGTCGGCGCACGCGGTCCTGTCGGCGGACGTTTTCATCTACATCGGCGACCTTTCAGCGGTATTCGCGGCGGTAGCGCGGATACTCGCGCCGCGGGGCCTGTTCGCGTTTTCGGTGGAAGCGCTGGAAAGCGGCAGCTACCAGTTGCAGCCCTCAGGGCGCTATGCCCAGTCGCCTGCCTACCTCCGATCCCTCGCCGCGCAGTCCGGGCTGGAAGAGCGCGCCCTGGAGCGCACGCACATCCGGCGCGAGGGCCGCGGCCACGCCGAGGGTTGGCTGGCGCTGTTCGCTAGAACGGCTTGAGGACCACCAGCAGGACAACAGCAACCAGAATCAGGACCGGGAATTCGTTGAACCAGCGGTACCAGACGTGCCCGTGCATGTTGCGCTCGCGGCGAAAGTCGAGCATCAGCTTGCCGCACCAGACGTGATAGCCGACCAATACCGCGACCAGCGCGAGCTTGGCATGCAGCCAGGCGCCCGCGCCCTGGAACCACCCCAGCCACAGCCATAGACCGAATACCAGGGTGAGCACGCCGCCCGGCGTCGCGATGCCCCAGAACACCTTGCGCTCCATGATCTTGAAGCGGTCGATGGAGATCCGGTCGTCGGCCTGCGCGTGGTAGACGAACAGCCGCGGCAGGTAGAAGAGGCCTGCCATCCAGGTCACCATGAAGATGATATGCAGCGACTTTACGAGCAGCATGGCCGGCCTATCTCCAGGCGTTCTGGACGATGGCGCGCAGGATATGCAGCCGCCGGTGGAAGAAATGATCGGCGCCGGGCACCACGATCACCGGCAGGTCCTGCGGCCGCGCCCACGCCAGGACGTCCGCGAGTAGCACGGTGCTGTCTTCCTCGCCGTGCATCACGATCGTGTCGGCAGGAACTGCGGGGGTCTCGAAATGCTTGACCGCAATGCCGACCAGCGCCATGCGCTCCGGTTTCACTCGTTGCGCCAGCCTGGCCTGGATCGCCGCGCCGAACGAAAATCCGGCCAGCACCGGCCGTTCGCTCCTCGCGTATTCGATGACGGCGGCAAGATCCTCGAGTTCGCCGCGGCCCTCGTCGTGCCTGCCTTCGCTTGCCCCGACGCCGCGGAAATTGGGCCGCCAGGCGGTATAGCCGAGTTCGACGAAAGCGCGCGCCAAGGTCTGGACAACCTTGTTGTCCAGCGTTCCGCCGTAGAGCGGGTGCGGGTGCGCGACGAGCGCCACGCCGCGAGCGGCGTCCGTGCCTCCGCGCGAGGCCTTGCCTTCGGGTTCATCGATCGCGCATTCTATTTTCCCCGCCGGACCCGGGATCAGCTCGCGCCGGGTGGAGGAAGCCATCAGATGCGAAGCCGTTCCACGACGCGCCCGTGCCGCAGGTGTTCTTCGACGATTTCGTCGATGTCGGCGCGATCCACGTAGGTGTACCAGACCGCATCCGGGTAGACGACGATGCAGGGACCTTCCTCGCAGCGATCCAGGCAACCAGCCTGGTTCACCCGCACCTTGCCGGGCCCCGCGAGCCCGAGCTTCTTGACGCGCTGCTTGGCGTAATCGCGCATCTCGCTGGCGCCCTTGGCGTTGCAGCTGGGACGGTCCGTTCCATCGCGCTGGTTACAGCAGAAGAAAATATGCCGCTCGTAGTACGCCATGGGCCGATTTTACCGGAGGGGGTCGCGCAGCCTGGCGGACGCCAGGTAAACGAGGTAACCGAGCGCCGCGAACGGCCAGGCCGCGGACACCAGCCGCGTGAGGCCGTTGAAATTCAGGAAGTGACCCTGCTCCCAGACCTTGAGCGTGGCCGCGAAGTAGGGATTGGGCGGCGCGAGGTTGACCAGCACCGTGGCGGCCATGAGGAGCATCGCCGCCAGCGCCAGGCGCGCGGTGCGCGGCAGCCACAGCGCCACCATGGCGAGGGCGATGCCGCCGGCGAGGCCCAACTGGGCTCCCGGCGTCAGCCAGGCAAACACGTTCTCCGCGCGCATCACGACCGCGAACGCGAAGGTCTTCACCACCAGCGCCAGGGCTACGAGCAGCACTACCAGGAGGCGCAAGGGCGCTCCGGCGCGCGCGCCGGCCGAGGCCAGCGCCACGACTGCCGCGAGGTTCATCGCCGTGATCGCCGCCTCGATCGACACGAAGAGCTCCGCCTTGTGCGGCTGGCCTGCGGCGCCCGTAAAAACGTCCCTCAAATCGCCGCTGCCGAAAAGCAGCGCCACCGGATTGAGCTGGGCGAATAGCCACAGACCCAGCAATGCGAGTCCCAGGTCGGCCGCGGCGCCGGGCGTCATCGCCTGGGCGCGCAAACGGCGCAAGGGCCCGCCGCTCAGCAGCCAGCGCAGGAAGACGGCGGCCACGATCGCGCCGCTCGCCGCGCCGGCGAGATTGGCCAGCACATCGACGTTCGACGGGATGCGCGCCGGCAGGAAGCTCTGCACGGACTCGAGCAACAGCGACAGCAGCGCGCCGGAGGTGATCGCAAGGGCGACTGCCGCGCCGCGGGACAGGCGCCCGACGAACGCCAGCACGCAAAGCAATCCATACGGGAAATAGCCGGAGAAATTCGCGGCCAGGTCGAAGGCCGTGACATAGCGCGGCCAGGGCGCGCTCAGGTAGGCGAACGCCGATCCGCTGGGCTCGCGCCAGCCGCTCAGCGGGTACAGCGTCGCGTATACGACAAGCAGGACGTAGACGGCAAAGAAGAAACGTCTCAGTGTTGGCTCGCGCGCTCTTGTGGAACAAACGACCCCGCCACCATGCCCAGCACGGATGCTGCCAGGCCCACGAGGGGCGGCGGCACGGTGGCGTCGCCCGCCAGCATGTCCGCCGCCAGCCAGGCGAGCAGCCCGATGACCGCGGACAGCACCGCGCCCGTGTTGTTGGCGCGCTTCCAGAAGATGCCGGCGGCGAGCGGCACGAAAGCGCTCACCAGCGTCACCGTGTAGGCGCTCTGGACCATGTCGTACATCGTCTTCTTCGAATTGAGCGCGAAGAGCAGCGCCGCAAGCGTGAAAGACACCAGGATCAGGCGCAACGTCAGGAGGAACTGCCGGTCGCTCATGCGCGGATAGAACGGCTTGATGATGTTCTCCGTGCACAGGGAGGTCGGCGCGATGATCGCGCCGCTCGCGGTCGACAGGATCGCCGACAGCAATGCGCCGAAGAAGAGCACCTGGATCCACATCGGCGTCTGCCCGAGGATAAAGGACGGCAGGATCTGCTGCATCTCGCGCGCGTCCTCCGTGGACAACAGCTTGACCAGCGAAGGATCGATCAGCAGGCCCGCATAGACGATGTAGATCGGCACGAAGGCAAAGGTGAAGTAGACCGCGCCGCCGAGGAAGGTGCCGCGGATCGCGGTCTTCTCGTCCTTGGCGGAGGTCACGCGCTGGAAGATGTCCTGTTGCGGAATGGAGCCGATGGCCAGTGTCAGAAACGCCGTCACGAACGCGAGCCATTCCTTGGTGCCCGCCTTGGGCCAGAACTCGAAGCGGCCCGCTTCGGAGGCGGCGGCCAGGACCCTGGCCGGGCCGCCCGCCATGTCGCCGACCACCCAGGCGATGAGCACCACGCCCACGATGATCATCACCGACTGGAAAAGGTCCGTCATCGCCACCGACCACATGCCTCCCCAGACGGTGTACCCGAGAACGACCACCGCACCGAGGATGATCCCGTTCTGCAGGGAAATGGCGCCATCCGTGAGCGTGGAGAACGCGAGCCCCAGCGCGGTCAACTGGGCCGCCGTCCAGCCCAGGTAGGAGATGGAGATGATGATGCTCGTGCCGAGCTCCATCGAGCGCCCATAGCGCTTGCGGTAAAAATCCCCGATGGTGAGCAGATCCATGCGGTAAAACGCCCTGGCGAAGAAGAGGGCCACGATCACCAGGCAGCAGGAGGAGCCGAAGGGATCGGCGATGATGCCGCCCAGCCCGCTCTTGGCGAATTCCGCGGACACCGAGAGCACCGTTTCGGCGCCGAACCAGGTGGCGAACACCGTCGCCGTGTTCATGTAGAGCGGCAGGCTGCGGCCGGCCACCACGTAGTCCTTGGAGTTGTGCACGCGTTGCGCGGCCCAAAGTCCGATGCCGATGGTGACCAGCAGGTACAGGACGACGAATGCGATCAGCATTTCGTGCGCATCATAATCAGAATAGAAACGCGGCCACAAGAATCGCGCCGGCCGCGAGCATCGCGATGAGCGCCGCGAGCAGGTCGTTGCGGCGGCGGTTTTCGGCGGTCAGGCGCTCGAGCGCCGCCTGCAACCCGCCCGCGCGATCCTCCGCCAGCAGGCGATGGAGCAGGCGCGGTATTGCCGGCAGCGTCTGCGCCCAGAACGGCGCCTCGTGCCGCACGGTGCGCAGCAGGCCGCGCCAGCCGACCTGCTCGCTCATCCAGCGCTCCAGGTACGGCTTCGCCGTCTGCCAGAGATCCAGGTCGGGATCCAGCTCGCGGCCCAGGCCCTCGATGTTGAGCAGCGTCTTTTGCAGCATCACGAGCTGCGGCTGGATTTCGACGTTGAAGCGGCGCGAGGTCTGGAACAGGCGCAACAGCAGTTTTCCGAAATAGATCTCCTTCAGCGGCCGCGCGAAGATCGGCTCGCACACCGCGCGGATCGCGGCCTCGAATTCGTCCAGCCGCGTGCCGGCCGGCACCCAGCCCGCGTCCAGGTGCGCCTGCGCGGCGCGCCGGTAGTCGCGGTTGAAAAAGGCGAGGAAATTCTGCGCGAGGTAGCTCTTGTCCACCTCCGAAAGCGTGCCCATGATGCCGAAATCGAGCGCGACGTATTTCCCGTCGTCTGATACCAGGATGTTGCCCGGATGCATGTCGGCATGGAAAAACCCGTCGCGAAAAACCTGGGTGAAGAAAATCTCGACGCCCGCGCGCGCCAGCACGGCTATGTCGACGCCTTTCCCGCGCAGCACGTCCACCTGCGATATTGGCGTGCCGTGCATCCGCTCCATCACCATCACGCGCCGCGAACACAGGTCCCAGTGGATCGCCGGAACCGCGAGCAGCGGCGACTGGGCGAAATTGCGCCGCAGCAGGGACGCGTTGGCGGCCTCGCGCACCAGGTCCAGTTCGTCGTCCAGGTGGCGCGCGAACTCCGCGACCACTTCGCGCGGCTTGAGCCTGCGGCCGTCAGCCCAGAGAAATTCCACCAGCCGCGCGGCGGTTTCCAGCAGCAGCACGTCGTTCGCGACCGCCTGCTCCACGCCCGGCCGCAGCACCTTGACCGCCACCTCGGCGCCGTCCTTGAGCACGGCAAGGTGAACCTGGGCGACGGAAGCGCTCGCCACCGCCTGCCGCTCGAAACTTCTGAATACCTGGTCAACTTTTCTGCCAAGCGATCGTTCGACTTCCGCGACCGCCAGTTCGGACGCGAAGGGTGGCACCCGGTCCTGCAGCTTCGCAAGCTCGTCGGCAAGGTCCGTCGGCAGCAGGTCGCGGCGCGTGGAAAGGATCTGGCCGAACTTCACAAAGATCGGCCCCAGTGTTTCGAGCGCTTCTCGCAGTCGCACAGCCCTGTCTGTGTCTGTGCCTTTAGAAAATTGCGGCAAGAACCGGTACAGGCGAAAGCGCAATCCGATCCACATAACGCGGGCGAGGCGCAGGAGAGCCATTCAGCGGCCTCCCGCGAGGCGCTCGACGCGCTTTTCCAGGCGTTCGATGCCGTCGCGCAACCGCGCCAGCGCGCCGGTGAAATCCTCCAGCGCAGCGCGCTTTACGAGCAGCTGTTTTTCCTCGACCGCGTACTCGACCAGGCTCGCGCCGATACGCCGCGCGGCATCGGCGTGCCAGGCGGCGGCTTCCCGGGCAAACGCGGCGAAGCGATGCGCGGCCACATCGCCGACGAATTTCGCGAGGTCCTCCTCCGCGTCCCAGCGCAGGTGGCGCACGAGCAACATGACTTCGCTCGCCAACTTCGCATTGCCGGCGACATCGATCGAGCGCAGCAGGTGGTCCTCGCCCTTGGCCGCCGCGGCGAGCGCTTCGGGCCGGAGCGTGATGACGAGCGAGGCATCGGCCGCCGGCTGCGCGGCGCCGAGGTGGCCTTGCGCCGTGATCGCAAAACGCAGGCGCGGCAACGGCGGCGCGCGCAGTTCCAGCGTCTCGCCGGCGAACGGCAGCAGGCGCTCGCGCGCCCAGGGCTCGTTCTGGAGCAGGCGGTTCAGCGCGGCTGCAAGACGGGCCTCGAAAGTCACGGGGATTCAAATGTGATCATGCGCAAAAAAAAAGCCACCGCGCGGTGGCCTTTCTTCCTCCGGGCGGGACCCGGAGATTAATGCATCTGCTGGATGCCGGCGAGTTGCCAGCCCTGCGTGCCGCTGACCGGCTTGGCGAGGTTCCATACCTCCTCAAAGCCCGTCGGCGCCTCGCCCGGCGACTCGCGGACGGTGCCCGAGAAGCGCACGCTCGCCCAGTGCTTGTCGCCCTCGGTCACGACTTCGAGCAGGTCGGCGTTCAGCGCCAGCACGTCCGTCTGCTGTTTCGCCGTGCCGCGCGCCTGCACGTCCTTCTTGAGCTCCTCGAACAGATCGTCGCTGGTGAATTCGCGCAGCTCCTCCAGGTTGCCCTGGTCGTTGGCGATCTGCAGCTTCATGTAGTTGAGCTTCGCGCCGCGCAGGAAGCCGGCGACATCGAAGCCCGCCGGAATGTTCGCGGCAACTGGTCTTGCGGCGGGCGCCTCGAAGCCCGCAGCCTGCGACGGCGGCGGCGCGGCTACGGTTTCGCTTCCCATGCTGGCGTACTGCAGGCGCTGCGGCGATGCTTCCTCGCGCTTTTGCATCAGCATGCGAATGACGAACATCGCCGCGAATGCCAGCAGGCCGACGAGCAGCAGGCCAACCATCATGCCACCCATGCCGTTGGCGCCCATCAGCCAGCCCAGAGCGCCACCGAGCGCGAGGCCGCCCAGCAACGGCATCCACCGGCTCATGCCGGAAGCGGCCGCGGGCTGCGCTGCCGTGGCGGGCGCAGCGGCCTGCTGCGCCTGTGCCGGCTTGGCGGGAACGGACGCCGGCGGAGCGCTGGTGATATTGCGCTGGGTGCCGACGGAGCGGGCACCGCCAAGTCTGGCCGCGTCCGCTTCGGTCGCCGCAAATGCCACGCAAAGCAGGGCTGCGGCGAATCCAAGCACGAGTCTATTCATGTCATTCCTCACTTTGACATCGTCAGCAAAATGCAAGCAATTCCATACTAACCCAGTTTGAAGGCGCGATGCACGGCAACCGCTCCTGCCGCGAGATTGAAATATTCGACCCTTTCCAGGCCCGCCCGTTCGAGCATCGCCGCGAGAGCCTGCTGGTCGGGATGCATGCGGATGGACTCGGCGAGGTAGCGATAGGCCGCGGCATCCCCCGCCACCTTTTCGCCCAGCCAGGGCAGCACGTGGAAGGAATACAGGTCATAGGGCCTTTGCAACGGCTTCCATATCCGGGAGAACTCGAGCACCAACAGGCGCCCGCCCGGCCTGAGGACCCTTGCCATTTCCGCCAGCGCCGCATCCTTGTGCGTCATGTTGCGCAGGCCGAACCCCACGCTGACGCAATCGAAGCTCGCGGCGGCAAACGGCAGCCGCTCGGCGTCGCAGCGCACCGCGGGGGTCATGCGGCCCGCGTCCAGCAGGCGGTCGCGGCCGCGCGCGAGCATCGGCCCGTTGATGTCGCTCATGCAAACCTCGGCGCCGCGCGCGGCGAAGGCGCGCGCCAGGTCGCCGCTGCCCGAGGCGACATCGAGCACGCGTTCGCCCGGACGGACGCGCGCCACCGACACGGCGAACGCCTTCCACAACCTGTGCAGACCGAACGACATCAGGTCGTTCATCAGGTCGTAGCGCTCGGCGACGCGCTCGAAAACTTCTTCCACGCGCTTAGACTTCTCTTCCTCGGGAATGCGCTTGAAGCCGAAGTCAGCGTCAGCCACGGCTAGCGCCTGCCTTGTCCAGCTTTTCCAGGTACTCCGCCCAGAGCCGATCCTGGTTTTCGCCCAGGTGATACAGGTATTGCCAGGAGTAGATGCCGGTCGCGTGGCTGTCGGAGAACGACGGTTGCACCGCATAGGAACCGATCGGCTCGAGCGCGCGGATTTCGACGTCGCGCTTGCCAACCTGCAGCACCTCCTGCCCCGGGCCGTGCCCGCGCACTTCCGCCGAAGGCGAATGCACGCGCAGGAATTCGTAAGGCAGCCGGAAGATCCTGCCGTCGGCGAACGCGATTTCCATCACGCGCGACTTCTGATGAAGCTTGATTTCGGTAGGCGCGGGTCCGGCACCGGCGTCCTGCGCCGGCCCTGACCTTGGCGACTCGGTCAACTGAGCATCTCGTAGGCGACGCGCTCGTAGTCGCTGCCGCGCTCGATCATTTCGGTGAGCCGCACCTTGACGTGGCCCTCGACATAGACCTCGATCACGCGCTTGGGCTTGAACCAGCCCGAAGGCAGGACCAGCGCGGGCGGAGAATTGAGCGCCGACACGCCGGTCAGCGAAAGCGCCGGCACGTACTTCGCATCGACCACATTCAGGCCCACCGGCCGCACCGCCGTGGCCGCCGGCAAGCCGGGCAGCAGCCGCAGGCCGGCGTACAGGTCGCCGGCATCGTTTTGCACCAGCCAGCGCACCTGGCCGAGCAGGAACCCCTTGGAATCCGCCGGCTTTACCCCGACCAGCTGGCCGTGGGTGTAGCGCTTGCCAGATTCCGCCGCACGGCGGACCATCTTCAGACCCTGCGTGCTTTCGTCCTCGAGCTCCCAGTTCTCGAGCACGAATCCATGCACCACGCTGTAGTCGTCCTCTTCGCGCGTGCTGACGCGGCCAAAGGTGGCGATCTGGTCGCGCTGCGCCTGCGTCAGTTCCTTCACCTCGCCGGGCTGCTTGAACACGCGCCCCGAGATGTAGTAATGGAGCGCCGCCATGTCATGGCTCGCCTGGGCGACGTTGGCAATCCTCTTGCGTTCCGCGCCGCGCGGCGGCCGGACCTGGCACCAGAGGCGATAGAGAAACACCAGCAGCTGCTCGCAGGAAGGCTGCACGCAGTCTTCGCCCAGCGCGAGTTTTGCCGGTGATTCGCCCTTGCGCAGCAGGCCGATGCGATTGCGCAGGCTCTTGGCCAGGCGCTTGACGTCCAGGTACCGCGCTTCGGCCGCCTCCGGACCGTCCCGTTCGGGACAGAAATCACTTTCCAGATCGATGACGAGCGGCGCGATTTCCTCGTCGGCGGGCGCTTCCTTCGACAGGTCGACCTTTTCGGCCCAGCGCTCCAGCAGGAAGGCGACGAAAGTGAGCTGGCGCTGGCTCAGTTCGTTCGGATTCGCCATGCCGAGCAGCACCGCGCGCAGATAGGCGATGCGCGGCGAAGTGTCGTTCACGTCCCGATTCAGGTAGTCCTTGACCGCTTCCTCGGCGACGCCCAGCTCTTCGGAGCGCGCGAAGCCCTCGTGCAGCTCGCGCCACACGCGAGGCGGGACCTGGCGGTAGGCGCGGTGGTAGTGGAACATTTTCAGGCCGGTATAGGAGAGCGCCCTCTGGCACACGAGGCCGCCCTGCGCGCGCATGCCGGCCTCGTCCGCGATAGTGGCCGCGAGGCAACGCTGGTAGCCAAGGTGCATCTCCTCCCACAAGGCGAGGGTGTCGTCAAAAACGGTGCTCTCTGCCTCGGCCATAGGCAGCGCCCGGTTGGTGAAGCGCCGCGCCTGCTCGATTTCGACGAACTGCACCGCTTCGCGCAATGCCTCCAGCGTCGCCAGTCGGCCGAGCGCGGCGGTGCCGTAGCGATTGAATTCCTGCAGCTGGGTCAGCAATTGATGCTGGGCCGCTGCGACATTCGCAAGCGGCACATGCTCGAGCCACGCCTTGACCGTAGCGGGGTCCGTGAATTCCGGCTGCGCCTGGGGCGAAAGCTCCGGAAGCTGCAATTCGTTCATGGGGGAATTGTAGGGGATTTGGGCTGACTTTCGAGCCCATCGTCCTCGCTGAAAACCTCGCGGTAGCTCAGGTAGGAACTCGCGAACCAGACAGGCAGCAACGTCCAGACGACCGAAAAAAGGGCGGAATTCGCCTGTACCGCGCGGCTGCCGCCCAGCAGCATCGCCCCGCCCAGCGCCAGCATCAGCACAAAACCGAACAGCGACATCACGGCCACGCCGTAGACGAGGAAGGCGCGCCAGTTGATCAACGCGGCGGCGGCGCTGAAGAAAGCGGCCTTGAAGGCCGACAGCCCGTGCCACGCGACCAGCAGCGGTGCGTACCAGAGCACGCCGAGCAGCAATGTCTGCAGGGCCGCGCCGACCAGCATTGCGCGTTGCAATTCCACGCTCTGCAGGTCGGCGAGCTCAAGCCGCGAGCGGCCCATCACCGCCTGAGCGAAACGGCCGTCGTCGGCCAGGGCGCTGCCCGCGAGCACCACGACCATGGCGCCGAGGAACAGGCCGCCCGTGCGCAGCAGCGCCGGCAACTGCTGGCGAAAACCGGAAATGAGCAGGTCGGGCGCCGGCGTGGCTCCGCCGCTCGCCACGCGCGCGACCGCGTGCGGGCCGACCACGAGCGCCGGGAACAGCAGCCAGATCGCCGCAAATCCGATCAGGGGCAGCGCGACGACGATCGTGCTGGCAAACAGGAACACCAGGCTGAGCAGCAACTGGCGCACCGGGGCGACGCGGAAAATCACGAACGCCTCGAGCACCCAGCGCAGGCCCCGGATTGCGGGAAGTCGGTTGGCACGCATGCAAGAACTAGATCCAGGGAGCCGCGGCGCCGGGCGCGGCGCGCAGCTTCAGGATCTCGCCGAACACGTCCGGATCGTGCACTTTCACCAGCTCGCCGGGGCGCGGCAGGTGCTTGTCGTGCAGCCGCGAGAGCCAGAAGCGCAGCGCCGCCGCGCGCAGCATCACCGGCCATGCGTCGCGTTCCGGCGCCTGCAACGGCCGCACCCCGTGATACGCGCGAAGTAGCGCGAGTGTCTTCGTTTCGTCCAGCCGCCGGTCGCGTTGCGGATCGGCGAGGCACCAGTCATTCGCGCAAACCGCGAGGTCGAAGGCAAGGCAATCGATGCCGGCGAAATAAAAGTCGAACACGCCGCTGATGCGCCTGCCTTCGAACAGGGCATTGTCGCGGAACAGGTCCGCGTGCACGGCGCCGCGCGGCAGCTCCGGGAAACGGTGCTGCGCCTGGAAGCGCAGCTCGGCCTCGAGCAGCGCTGCGCTGCCCGGCTCGAGGAAACCACGCACCTGCGCTGCGGCGCTGCGCCACCATTTCGGGCCGCGCGGATTCTCGAGGTAGCCGCCGTAGGAGCGGCCCGCGAGGTGCATGCGCGCGAGCAGCGCACCGAGCTCGGCGCAGTCGGCGGCGTCCGGATTCTCGAGCGAAGCCCCGGCGAGCCGCGTCACGAGGCTCGCCGGCTTGCCGTTCAGGCTGGACAGGTAGCGGTTCGCAAGGTCGGCGATCGGCGCGGGACAGGGGATCCCGTGGCGCGCCAGGTGCGCCATGAGTTCCAGGTAAAACGGCAGCTCGGCGGCCGGCAGGCGCTCGAACAGCGTGAGCACGTAGCGTCCCTGGGTCGTGGTGACGAAGTAGTTGGTGTTCTCGATCCCGGACGCAATCGGCTCGAGCGCGCTCAGCGTGCCGACCGAATAGGTCTTCAGCCAGGCGGCGAGCTGGCTTTCAGAAACTGGTGTGAAAACCGACAAGCCGGCCGAACGTCTTCAGTCGAACGTCTTGATTGTCCACATCGGCACGCGAATGCCGGGGTCGAGCGAGTCGCGCCGCGTAAAACTGCCGCTGCCGTTGAGGTCTATGAGGTAATAGGGAATGCCGTTGGGCGGCGTGACCTTCATCATCACGACGCGCCCGCCTTCGCGCATTTCCTCCACCCGGTCGCCTTCCTGCGGCGCGATGCGCACGCGCGGTTCGTCGGCGCCGTCGCGCACAAGAGGCGGCGGCGGCGGTTCGGGAAGCGGCTCGAGCTTGGGCGGAGGCTGCTGCGCGAGAGCACCGGCAGCGACGACCGACAAGGCGAGAAAGAGGGCACGGCGCATGGACAGATTCTACTCCACTGGATTATTGCGCGACATCGCCCGTAAGATTCGCCCCTCGATGGACAAAACTCTCCTGCTGGTCGACGGCTCGTCGTACCTGTACCGCGCCTTTCACGCTCTGCCCGAGCTGAAAAGCCCGCAGGGGGAACCGACCGGGGCGATCCACGGCGTGCTCAGCATGCTCAAGCGCCTGTCGGCCGAGTACGGGGCGGCCCAGCGCGCCTGCGTGTTCGACGCCAAGGGCAAGACCTTCCGCGACGACGTCTACCCGGAGTACAAGGCGAACCGGCCGTCCATGCCGGAGGACCTCGCGAGCCAGATCGAGCCGCTGAAGGAGGCCATCGCCGCCCTCGGCTGGCCGGTGCTGACGATTTCCGGCGTCGAGGCCGACGACGTCATTGCCACGCTCGCCGAGCAGGCGCGGCGCGGCGGCTGGAGCTGCATTATCTCGACGGGCGACAAGGACCTGGCGCAGTTGGTGGACGAGCGCGTCACGCTGGTCAACACCATGTCGAACGAGAAGCTCGACCCGGCGGGCGTGAAGCAGAAATTCGGCGTCGCGCCGGAACAGATCGTGGACTACCTTTCGCTCACGGGCGACGCGGTGGACAACGTCCCCGGGGTCGAGAAGGTAGGGCCAAAGACCGCGGCCAAGTGGATCCAGCAGTTCGGTTCGCTGGACGCCGTGATCGCGCATGCGGGCGAAATCCCCGGCGCGGTGGGGGAAAACCTGCGCAAGGCGCTCGACTGGCTGCCCAAGGGACGCGCGCTGCTCACAGTAAAGCGCGACGTGGCGCTGGAAATCGGCCTGGGCGATCTCGGCTCCCGAGACCCCGACGAGGCAAGGCTGGCGGAGTTTTTCGAACGCTACGGCATGAAAACTATGCTGCGCGAAATCCAGGGACACGCAGCAGCTGCCGCGTCGGCTCCTGCAGACCGCGCGGCGCAGCCACCGGAACCGGCGCCTGCATTCAAAGCCGCGGCGCGCCGGAAGTACCTTGCATTGCACGATGAGACCGAGTTGCAGCGCTTCCTGCCGTTGCTCGACAAGGCGGAACTGGTCGGCTTCGATACCGAGACCACGGGACTTGAGCCGATGCAGGCGCGCCTGGTCGGCATGTCGTTCGCGTTCGGCGATTCGGCCTGGTACCTGCCGCTCGCGCATGAGTACCCGGGCGCGCCGGCCCAGGTCGGCGTCGACAAGGCGCTCGCGATGCTCAAGCCCTGGCTGGAGAACGCGAGCCGCGCCAAGGTCGGCCAGAACCTGAAGTTCGACGCCCATATCCTCGCCAATCACGGCGTGGCGCTGCGCGGCGTCGCGCACGACACCGTGCTCGAGGCCTACGTCGTCGAGGTTCAGGAACGGCGCGACCTCGATTCGCTCGCCGCGCGCCATCTGGGCTGGAAGAACGTGACCTACGACGAAGTCACCGGCAAGGGCGCCAGCCGCATCTCCTTCGCTGCCGTGGACATCGCGCGCGCCACCGAGTACGCCGCGGAGGACGCGGACTGCGCGCTCAGCCTGCATGCGACGCTCTACCCGAAGATCGCGGCCGACGAGAAGCTGAAATTCGTCTACGAAAGCATCGAAGTTCCGGTGATGCCGGTCCTCTACCGCATCGAGCGCAACGGCGTGCTGCTCGACGCGGGGAAGCTCGATGCGCAGAGCCATGAACTGGGCAAGGAGATGCTCGCCACCGAGCAGAAGGCCTACGAGGCCGCGGGCCAGCCGTTCAACCTGAGCTCGCCCAAGCAGCTGGGCGAGATCCTGTTCGAGAAGCAGAAGCTGCCGGTAAAGAAGAAGACGCCGAAGGGCCAGCCGTCGACCGATGAAGACGTGCTGGCCGAACTGGCGCTCGATTACCCGCTGCCCAAGCTGCTGCTGGAATACCGCGGCCTGGCGAAGCTGAAATCCACCTACACCGACAAGCTGCCACGCATGGTGGATGCGAATACGGGACGCGTTCACACCACCTATTCGCAGGCGGGCGCCGTCACGGGGCGGCTCGCTTCGAACGATCCCAACCTGCAGAACATCCCGATCCGCACGCCGCAGGGCCGGCGCATCCGCGAGGCGTTCATCGCGCCGCCGGGCAGCAGGATCGTCTCGGCCGACTACTCGCAGATCGAATTGCGCATCATGGCGCACCTCTCCGAGGACAAGGGCCTGCGCCACGCCTTCGAGCACGGCCACGACGTGCACCAGGCGACCGCCGCCGAAGTGTTCGGCGTGCCGCTGGAGAAGGTGAGCAAGGACGAGCGGCGCACCGCGAAGGTGATCAACTTCGGCCTGATCTACGGCATGAGCGCGTTCGGCCTGGCGCAGAACCTGGGGCTGGAGCGCGCCACCGCGCAGGCCTACATCGAGTCCTACTTCACCCGTTACCCCGGGGTAAAGAAATTCATGGACGAAACACGCGAGAAAGCGCGCACCCTGGGATATGTGGAGACAGTCTTCGGCCGCCGCCTGCGCCTGCCCGAAATCCAGTCGGGTTCGCCCGCCCGCCGCCAGGCCGCCGAGCGCGCCGCGATCAATGCACCGATGCAGGGCACGGCAGCCGACCTGATCAAGATGGCGATGGTCTCGGTGCAGGACTGGCTGGACGAAAGAAAACTGCGCACGCTGCTGATCATGCAGGTCCACGACGAACTCGTGCTCGAAGTGCCCGAGGAAGAACTCGCCGAAGTCAGGGACAAGGTCAGGGAACTGATGCAGAACGTTGCGAAACTCGAGGTCCCATTGATCGTCGACACCGGCGTAGGCGACAATTGGGACCAGGCACACTAACTCATTCACGGAGGATCGAAATGCTGAAGCCCCTGTCGTTGCTCGCGCTGTGCGCCAGCGCCCTCATCGCCCTGCCTGTTGCCGCGCAAACGCCGGAAGTAACCCTGACGCGCATCGACTGCGGCACCGGCGCGACGCCGACGAACGTCAACGAACGCTTCTCCGACACCTTTGCCTACAAAAACCTGAACCTGGTGTTCACGTTCAGCTGCTACCTGATCAGGCACGGCAACGACTACATGGTGTGGGACACGGGATTCGCACCCGGCAGCAACCCGAACGCGCCGAAGGTGAGTCTCGCGGACTACATGGCGCAGGTGAACGTGAGGCCCGAGCAGGTCAAGTTCGTCGGCATCAGCCACTTCCATGCCGACCATACGGGCCAGCTGGCGCCGTTCACAAACGCGACGCTGCTCATCGGCAAGGCCGAATGGGACGGCATCACCGCGACACCGCCGATGGCGGGTGCGAACGCGGCCGGCTTCAAGCAGTGGATCGATGAAAAGCGCAAGGTCGAGCCGCAGGCCAACGACAAGGAC
>Ga0134127_10001854_pt1 | contig 15493 bp, 8 predicted proteins | sample KB31753_FD_96459 | JGI IMG/M metagenome (GOLD analysis project Ga0134127, IMG submission 96459) | Terrestrial soil microbial communities with excess Nitrogen fertilizer from Kellogg Biological Station, Michigan, USA - KB3-175-3 | ecosystem: Environmental > Terrestrial > Soil > Unclassified ...
GCGCCACCTGTCCCCCAACCGTCAGTACCAAGCCACTGCTGCGCGGCAGCGGTTATGTCTATAACGAGGAACTGGCCTTGTTGATCCAGATGGATGGGTATGCCGGCCTGAAGCTGGTTGCCCAGAATCGGCGGTGCAGAAGCTATTGTCTGCTCGCTCCAGTCACTGCTGAGTTGATACACGTCTACGGTGCCGGATGATCTAACGCTCCCAAGATAGAGTTTGATGGTCGCCTTGGAAACACTTGCTCCCGGAGTGTTCGCCGGCAGGGTTGGTGTAATCTTGAACTTTAGATAGACGTTGCTGCCAGCGTTCAGAGTGAGATTTGACGTCTGACCGCTCTGGGTGTCGGCGTCGTCGCTGAGTGCCGACTGAGCAAACGATGTGTTCGATGCCGCCAGCAGTACGATAGACGATAATAAGCCTGTCCACACGACGTTTCTTATGCGTCGCGGACGGAATCGATCACGCTTCTCATTGCTGACGAGGGGCCGGCCTACGTCAAAAGTGATGTGCTGGGAATTCATAATGATTACTCCAATGTTTGCGGCCGATGAAGTACCAGGCCGTATTCAGGTTTGCTCAGGGACACGAGCACGTATTGTCTGCGATGTTTCTGTCGGTGACGATAAAGGTGTTTCCAAGCGCGAACAGTTGCACCGACGCTGTTCCTTTCTTGGCGCTGTCATCTATCTTCGCGATAACCCTGCGGTCTGACGCATTGTGTTCGAGCGTAAAAATGCTTCCGTGAACCCGCGCTATCCCTCTCCCAATTAAAGTAAAACCATCGGCGCCGCACCTTAGATAGAGATAGTCGCCGCTCTGCGAGTCGAAAAGCAGCGCGTCTTGCGTTGTTTCATCCTGCACACAGACATCAAAGACCGTGACCGTGAAGGTGCACGTTGTCGCGATGTTTGCCGCATCGGTTGCCGAGCAAGTTACCGTCGTCGTGCCTCGCGGGAACGATGATCCGGTGGGCGGCGAGCAAACAACTGCGACGTTTCCGCAGTTGTCTGAAGCGGTCGCTGGAGGATAGGTTACGATTACGCTCGTATCGCCGGGATTTGCTGTTTTAGTTACGATGTTCGGAGGGCAGGTAATAATCGGCGGCTGAGTGTCAAGGACCATAACCATAAACTGACAAGTACCGATGTTGTTCGCGGCGTCCCTCGCGGTACAGGTGACGGTAGTGGTCCCGACCTGAAAGATTGTTCCCGACGGTGGCGCACACCCGAGCAACAGGCTTCCCGAACAGTTGTCAGTTACGGTTGGATCTGGATAGCTAACAACCGCCTGACATTGACCGACGACGGCGGGGACGCTCTGATTTGGCGGACATGTAAGGGCGGGCGGTGTCGTATCAACGACGGTTACGCTTGCTGTACACGAGCTTGATGCCCCGTGGGTATCAGTGATCGTAAGTATCACGGCATGGGTGCCGAGACCGAAGGGGCCGGAATTGTCGAGCGTGCGGTTGGCGATCGAGTCGCCTTGATCGGGATCGAATGAGCCGTTATCTACGTCGGCAGCGTTGATTGTGGCCTGACAATTGTTATTCGCTGAGATCTGAATGTTTCTGCACAACGCAACGGGCGGGTGATTGCAGCCTTGAACCTCAAAAGCGCCGATGTCAGTGCCGTCGCCGCCTGAAGCATTGGGGATTAGAGGATCATCAACGGTGCGCGGGAAGCCCGTGCCGCGCTGATCCGTGTTGGGAAAACCCAAGAGGCCGCTCGTGCCTTTATCGATGGCCGGGCTGTCGCAAAGCAGTGCGATGGTCTTGGTCGGGCCGCCGTTGTCTTTTAGAAGGGGATTGCCCACGCTGTCTGTTTCAAATTTAGGGTTAAGCGGTGAGGCACCGCTCCCTGTGAGGTCTGTTGAAGCAGTGAAGCCATTGCTTCCATCAGTAATTCCGATCAAGTTGAAACCCTGCGAAACGAACTCACCGGAGACGTTGGGGCCCGCAGCTGCAGTGTTCACTGCCAGGATGGTGCACTTGACATCCACCGTGCCGCCGCTTTCATTTTCGATGCCGCCGCCGCCGAAGCCGAATCCGGGGTTGCCAGTGGCAGCGTTGCCGCCGATGGTGCTGTTGATCACATTGATTGTGCCGAGGCTGGAGTTATGAATGCCGCCGCCGCCAACGGCAGTGTTATTGCTCAGCGTGCTGTTGATGAGATTGACTACTCCGTCAAAAGTGGAGGCGTTGTCGATACCGCCGCCGGTCGGAGCGGAATTACCGGTGATCGTGCTGCCTTCGATTTCCACGGTGCCGTTGAAGTTTATAATGCCGCCGCCACGACCGGGCGCGGACGTGCTTGCTCTAGAATCGTTGTTGCTTATGGTGCTGTTGAAGATGGTTACGGGCCCGGAGGTGTTAAAAATGCCGCCGCCAGCTCCGTCCGCACGATTACCGTCGATAGTGCTACGGGAGATGTTGACCGCGCCCCCGAAGAGGTTAAGAATGCCGCCGCCCGAGCCTTCATTAGCATTGTTTTCGCTAATCGTGCTGTTGGTAATGTTCAGGGTGCTGGAGTTGCCGAAGCTTTCAATTCCGCCGCCCTCATTACCATTGTTGAGGGTGATAGTGCTGCGGTTAACAATGGCCCTGGCGAGGTCGGAGTTGAAGAGGCCGCCGCCGCTGGCGGCATGGTTAACTTCGATAATGCTGTCGTTGACGTTCAGCCTGCCGTTGTTGAAGATGCCTCCCCCAAGAGAAGCAGTGTTCTCGAATATCCTGCAGTTGTTGACAGTCACAGTGCCCGCTTCGTTGCGGATGCCTCCGCCTTCATCGTCCGGGGATAAGGCCAACCCCCCGGTCAGTGTGAGGCCGGAGAATATGACTGTACCTGTTGTGGTTACGTTGAAGATGCGGAATCGGCTTGTTGCTGAAACATTCCGGCTCACGGTCAAGGCTTTCGCCCCGGGCCCGATGATCTCCACGTCATCGGAAATAACCGGCAGCGCGCTCGTCAAACTGATCGTGCCCTTAACGTTGAAGTCTATGGTGTCTGCAGTGGGAGCGTTATTCGCGGCCTGGATCGCTTCCCGGAGCGTGCAGTCGCCGCCATCGCAGGAGCCGTCATCGTGATCGTCCACTGTCGTGACGGTGAACTGAAACCCGATTGGCCCAGCCGCGCCGAACGTCCCGGGCAACGCTATGAAAAGCAGCGCTGCCAGAGCTATGAGTGATAGCAACCTCACCACACCGGCGAGCCGCTTGTTTGCTGATTTCGATTTATGCGATCTCATCTCAACTCCAATAAGAAGGAATAGGATTGCCGAGCAGGCCGTGTTAGCTGAATTAGTAATGATCATTGCTGATTTCCCGGCCTGCTAGCGAAGTGGTCAACGATCATTGCTGTGTGCGTTGTGCTTGGGTTCTTCGATATGTTTTGAGCGCGCTTCTTTCATCTGGCGCATCATCTCGGGGTGTCTCGCCCACTCGATGCCGCGCTCGTCGGGCTGGTCGAAGGCCGCAGGGTGTAAGTAAAAGCCCCGCTCTTGTCTGGATTTCTCTTCTTCAACCTTGATGCGATTCTTATTTGCGTAGGCGTCCTGACGAACGCCGGTCACCTGCCACGAAACCTTCACGTTCGCAGCATTGGTTTTGATCGCGAAGCGGTTGTCCCTGATTTCATCGGCCACAATGGCTTGCGCGAATGTGCCGATGACCGTTAGCTGGTAGCGGAAGTCTTTATTCAGTTTGTCGAAGTACCTGGGCAATTCAACGATCGCGTCACCACTCGCGTCGGTCGTGACGTAGCCGTTGTAGATGTTCATCATGTCGGGCGATTCCACGAAGGAGTGATAGAGGTACTTATTCTCGGGGTCGAGCGGGTGATCGATCTTGAACGAGCCGCCGCCTTTCGAGAGATTGCCGGAGACGTCGACGTCGCCTATGAAGTGCCCAGCATCGCCTGGGCTCGCGCCGTCCTGCCCGGATCCTCCGATGGCAATTATCCCGAGGCCGCCTCTCCTGCCGGCGCCGATTCCAAGACCGCCACTGGCACGCACCGCAACGCCGCCGAAGCCAAAGCTGGTGCTGTCACCGCCGCTGGCATTGACACCGTCGCCCCCAATGGCGCCGCTGCTGTTGCCGCCGGTTGCGCTTACCCCGGCGCCGCCATTAACGCCGTCACCCCCAACCGCCCTTACGCCTTCACCGCCTCCGCCGGCGGCGGCATTGCCACCAACGGCATTCAGGCCCAGTCCGGCAAAGCCGGGAAACGAGACGTCGCCGCCTCTAATTCGCACGCTACCGTCAACCGCTATGCCGGTGCCGCCATCAACGTGGTGAACATTGAGAATCGTGCCTGGCCCTGATCCTGTCAGAGTCAGTGGAATCGCCAGACCCAGCGGCGAGCCGCTTGTCCCATCACCCTGAAGCGTCTGGTTGTGAGAAATTGATAGAAGACCGCTCAACGCAGCGGTCGTTTGAATCGTTCCGTCGGGGAATTTATAGCCGCCCAGCGTCGTCTCGATCATGCCTTGCACCGTGAGCTTTGACATGGGAGTCGCCAGGCCGATCCCGATGTTGCCGCCCGCCTGGGTAATAATCGAATCTCCGAGAACAGAATTCTCTGAAGGTTGGCTGGCGACCCACATTGAGATATTTCCTACCGTGCCGCTGCCGTGTACCGCTGGCGGAGTGGCGGCCGTCCGCAGAGCAGACGTATTCAAGCGCGATTGCATAAGCGAGAATCCGGCTCTCCTTCGAAGTCGAGACCGTCCTGAGATATCTGAGAGGCGAATCGATGGCGCGCGGGTGGCTTCCTGGTTTGTGCCGCTATGGCTGCGGATCGCTACTGTTGTCGGTGACTGCCCCTGAGCCGAAGCCGCGATTAAGACTAACCATAGCAGGATTGAGCAAAGAGGCTTGGAGAGGATTAAATCGTTCTTTTGCTTGTTCACCGCGGTTTCTCCTTTGGAATTTCCAGCGTCAGTCATTGAGTTCACTCAAGGCTGTCAGCGATGTGATAAGGCTCACCTGGTCGTCCAAGGGAGGTACAGTATTGTGAGGATCCTCTCGAGGTTTGCTTTTCGCTTTCAGAAGCCTCCGGCCGTGGTGGACGGAGGGCGGACTCTCCAGCTGCAATCCGATTGCTGCCAGATAAATCCCTTTGCCAGAACTTGCTCCCGGTCTTTGTCGCCAGGTTTAGGGCAAGACACTCAAAGAGCGATTGGAGGACCTGAGAGCCCGGATACGAAAGATAAGAACGTTATCTCCGCTCATCTTCCGTAATCGCGGTTCATCACTATTCAGGCATCCAGAAGGAAGCTGATGTTGAATCATCGCTTCGCTACATTTCCTAGTGGTGTGAAAGCGCAAAACATGTCGCGGAAAGTTTTGGGGTAATGAAAAAAGGCAGAAACCTGAAATTTCGGCCGCGAACGACTGGGCAGGTTGTTGGAAAAAGAATGGAACTCTTTGCACAAAGATTGCTCTTAGTAGTCTGTCGGGAAATTGATCCAGCGCGCTTGGATTAACACCCAACTTCAGTTGGGTGTCTGGAGTTTGGACATTCGCGCTCTCAAATCCCACCAACGCAGTTGGTGGATTGTTCATACTGAGCCTACGGGAGACGGCTGCCGCCCCGGTCTCAAATCCCACCAACGCAGTTGGTGGATTGTTCATACTGAGCCTACGGGAGACGGCTGCCGCCCCGGTCTCAAATTCCACCAACGCAGTTGGTGGATTGTTCATACACAACCTATGAGGGCCACCAAGCCGGATCAAAAGGCTATGTATGAAGATCCACCAACTGCGTTGGTGGGATTTGGGAGCAGCGTTGTCGTGAGCCTCTGTAGGTCGTGTATGAACGATCCACCAACTGCGTTGGTGGGATTGGGAGCAGCGTTGTCGTGAGCCTCTGTAGGTCGTGTATGAACGATCCACCAACTGCGTTGGTGGGATTTGGGAGCAGCGTTGTCGTGAGCCTCTGTAGGTCGTGTATGAACGATCCACCAACTGTGTTGGTGGGATTGGGAGCAGCGTTGTCGTGAGCCTCTGTAGGTCGTGTATGAACGATCCACCAACTGCGTTGGTGGGATTTGGGAGCAGCGTCGTCGTGAGCCTCTGTAGGTCGTGTATGAACGATTGGGGTGCACTCCAGGACGTGTAAAGGAAGCTGAACGAATTTCCCGAGTTGCGTTTGGGTCCGTGCGACTTCGGTCACCTCATGAGCAACAGGAGGAATTCAATGAATTCGGCAATACCCGAAGAACGAACAAATTCGTCACTACGTGGGGAATGGCACTATTCTAAGACTAATACTCTTTTGAAGCTCTATTGCTTTATGACCCTGAAGAAATAGCGATTGATTTCTTCCGAGTCATTCGCGCTGTTGGTGGAGGAAAGCGTCAGGATGTAAATCGCCGTTGGCGATTCTATCGGAGGGAATGCTGACTGAGACGACGAGATTGTTTCATATTGTCTTCAGGCGCCGCGACAGATAGCGTCGTTACAACGCGGGCTGTGACACGATTTCTGGAGTTGGGGATATTCCGCGTTCATTTCCACTCACCTTGAATAGTGAAGGCTGCCCAGAAGAAGGGCGATGACCAGCGCTTTTGCTTCCGCGTCTGCATCTGCGCTGCCCTCAAAGCCGCCGCCGGTCTCAGTCCGTCCACCAGCATTCCGCGATAAAAACTCTTCATCAGGTGCGCAGTCGCCAGATCGTCCACCTGCCACAGGCTCGCTACAATCCTCTGGGCCCCCGCGTACATAAACCCTCGCGTCAGCCCCACCAGCCCCTCGCCCTGGATCTGTTTGCCCAGCGCGGTTTGGCAAGCGCTGAGCACCACCAGGTCCGCCGCGAGATTGAGGTTGTATATCTCATTCATCCGCAGAAAGCCGTCCTGAAGTTTTCCGTCCTGATCGACGAGGGAGAGGACGAGCCCCGACAAATCTGGTTGCTCGCTGTTGAGCAATCCGTGTGTAGCAAAGTGAATTATTCGATAGTTGCTGAGTTCGCCGCTTACAGCCGTCGAGCGATTTGCTTTGAAGTCAGTTGCCTTCATGAGCGATGCCTTTGGGGCCAGTAAAGAAATCTCTTCGGCTTCTTCGCGGGAGAAGGGCAGCCGTGAAAAGCCGCCGCGTTGGTTGGTCATCGCGAAGGTTCGGAGCGAGCGCAACAGTGCTGAATTTGGGGTTGATGATGATTCCGTGCCGGAAGAAGCATGCGCTTCGCCGGCTGCGCGGATGCCGGCTGCGGCGTTGTTACGCAAAGCCTTCTTTACACGTTCTGGCAGACGCGGATCGCTCAGGTCGAATACGGGATCGGCGAGGATCGCCAGAGTTTTTTCCGCACGCTTTCTCCCGGCTGTCTCGCTGCGGATAGCCGCAAGGGCGGAGGCAGACGGGAGATTAAGAATCTCGTGCTGAGTGATTAATGCTTCAGCGGACTGCCGGCTGCCGATTTCCAATTGCCCATTCTGTTTGTCAGGGTCTGATCGTTGCGGAATCGGCAACGCAGCAAACGGAATATACTCGAGCGCGCCGGGCGCGACGATTGCGAGCCGTTTGCCTTTCCATACTTGTTCCAACTTAGCTGCGATTTGCCCCAGTAGCATTTGACTGAGCGTAGCGGATTTCGCGTGAAAGCTCTGCTCGGCTTCATTGAACCGGGACTGATACTGTGCCTCGGTTTCGCCAACTCTCGGTTGTCGCGCGGCGAGCAGTTCGTAAACTTTGCGGGCAGAGGATTCGATCTCACTGCCAGGCGGCAGTTGATAGACGTCCATCGAAGAACGGGCAATCGTCCAGAGCCAGCTATGTTTTTCGCCGATCGCGAATTCGAGCAGTACGGTATCGTCATCCAACAGTTGTTGAATCTGAATCGCCGTGAGCGGCTGCGGCTGCGTCAGCGCTGCATAATGCGGACTGCTTCGGCGAATCTCGACTTTGACTTCCCGTAAGCGTTCGGTTAATTCCGCGATCTCTTTGTCGAAGGATAAGGTTTGCGCTTGCGTCTGTGTATCACTGAGCAAGCGGGTGCGGGCCTCGGCTTTCGCGTTGATCTTCTGGCGCAATGATCGTTCCAGCTCCAGAAGGTTTTTGGCGACGCCCTCGCGTATATCAGCTTGCGATTCGGAGAGCAGTTCCAGCAGACTGCGCGCGCGGGCGCGCTCGCTCACCTGTAACGCCGCCGTTTCGTAACCTGCTTTCAGATCCTTCTTATGCAATTGCATGAGCAGGTCAATGTAAAGGGCGAAGCTGTCTTGAGCCGAGGTAAGAATTGCTTCGCGCAATTGTTGGCTAATGACGTTCGAGCGCAAAGACTCCTGGATATCCAAGGCTTGCTCGATCTGTCTTCGCGCCTCGTCGAAATTGCCGAGGGAGTAATTGACCTCGGCGAGGCCGTGAAGCGCTCTAGCTTCCCCGGCGCGATCCAAGGTTGATCGGTACAGACCGAGTGATTCGTTGAGAGAGTCTAATGCTTTCTGATAGTCCTTTGATAAACAGGAAACATCGCCGATCCGTTTAAGCGCGTCTGCCTGATACAAGCGCTGTCCTGCAGTCCGGGATAGTTTCAAAGACTGTTCATAACAATCGAGAGCCTTTTGCTTATCGCCTAATTCAAGATAGGCGTCGCCGAGATGGCCGAGAGAAAGTGCTTTCCCTTGCGTAGAGTTGCTTGCGCGCGCAGAGGCGAGGGCGCGTGTATGAAAATCAACGGCTTTCTGTTTGTCTCCGAGAAACCGATGGATCTTTCCCATTATGTTCAATGCGTTGCACTCACTGAAACGGTCGCCTACCGATGACAAGGTCGGCAAGGCTTCCTCAAGGTATGGGAGCGCATTCTGCCACTCTCCAAGACGCAGCAGTGCCATTGCGATGTTCTGAATCGCCAGTGCTTCACCATATCTTTTCGACTCGCTCTTAAACAGTTCTCTTGCTTGATTGAATGAATCCAGCGCCTCTTGGATTCCGCCTGAATTCAAGTTTAGGAGACCAAATGCTAAGAGCAGGTTCGCTTCCTGGTAACGGTCTCCAACCGATCGGGCGATTTCGATAGCCTGTTTCCTGTATTCCAACGCCGATTGTGGCTCACCTATGTAATCGTGCTGACTGCCGAGATAAACAAGCGTCCTTAACGCCCCTCTGGTGTCGCCCAGTTTGCGCCAGAGCGCCAACGCCTCCTCGTATCTTGCTATCCCTTGCCGTCGTCGTTCTACAGTGTGCGCATGATCCATCAGTACTCTGCCCTCGCCCTCAGCTCGCTCAGCGGCGACGCGGGTACGGTCTTGTTCCGTCGCCGGACGCAGTTCTTCTATCCTAACCTCGTAGCTACCGGATTTGGCGCCTTCGGCAAGATCGACTTCCAGTCTGTAGCTGCCAGAAACCTCTGCGGCGAGCGAGACCGTACTAGATCCGTGCTCGCCCGGAAGATAAGCGACGTGTCTGTCCTCGGAGCCATCCGGGCCTAGAAGCTTTGTCTCTAAGTTTGTACTCTTCGGTTTTATCGCTACGCGCAAATAGGTGCCCGCATCGAGATTGACTCGATAGCTTTGTTTCTCGCCGGCAAATATTTCACGGCTGATCGAGATATTGGGAACAAGCTCGCGCGCTTCTTCGGATTGTTGGATCGAGGCGCTCGAAGCCGCGCCCCCCAGCAACCAGCAAATGAAAGTGAGGGAAAAAACGGCGACCGGTTCAAAGAAACCTATCTGTGATTGCCGCGCGTGCGAGGGGATAATTGACCATTTGATCATTATTACCTCTTTGCGAGCTAGTGCTCGAATCGGCTCAAATCCGGGGAGGATAAATACCGGGGCGAATTCTAGTAGACCTAAAAAGAATCTGCAAAGCCGCGCATTGCGTCACCAATCTCGATGAAACCGATTCGTTGCCTCAAGAAAGAAATCTTGACGAAATACGTTTCATCAAGATCTTTACGTGAGGCAATAGGAGTCGGTCTCGCCCTAACTCTTTCTCTTGTCTACATTGCTTCAAACTGTGGAGCTGCACCTCGGTGAGTAGGAGTTCGCTTTGGCCTTTCTACCCAAAAAAAGACGCCACAATCTGGTCATCGAGAGTGCTAAAGCCCCTACACACCCAGGAATCCCGCAACCCTTCCGCTTCATTGCGGTTTTAGACTTCAAGCGAAGGACGATTTTGTGTTGAGACTTATCATAAGTATCCATGCTGTTGATAGGCTGACGCGTGATACCATTCGCAGATCTGAGAAGGCACGTCAGTGGCGGATGAACGGTTTGGACAGCGAGGGAGCGACCATGCCGCATGAGGAGCACGAGGACCGACCCAGGAAAGTGACCGACGCAACGCCACCGCTGGGCCGCTACTACGATGTAGAGGGTCGGCGGTTGCTTGTCCATCGATCCGGCAGCGGGGAACCGTCGGTGGTGTTTCTGGCGGGCGCCGGCACTGTGGGCCTGGACTACCTGATCGCCCAGGAGAAGGCTGCCCAGCTCTCCACCAGCGTGCTCTACGATCGCGCGGGCTGCGGGTGGAGTGACCCCGTCAAGCTCCCCCGCACTTCGACTCAAGTGACCGATGAACTCCGCGAACTGTTGCGCGTCGCGAACGTGCCTGCACCCTATCTGTTGGTCGGCCACTCCCTCGGCGGCCTCTACGCCCGCCACTACGCGGTGCGCTTTCCAGACGAAGTAGCGGCGTTGCTGCTGCTGGACCCCGCGCACGAGGACTACAATGCCTACATGCCGGAGGAACTGACGAAGATGTGGGAGGGCTGGAGCAAGAAGCAACTCGGCCGGCTGATGAACCTTGCTATCGATGGTGCTTTCCGGTCTGCTCTCGGCCGCGGTTTGCTTCTGCGCCTGCCCGTTATCAAGCACTACCGCAAGCTCTACCGAGCCCTGTTCGCGCAGGAGATGGCCGACTGGCCCGAGGGGATCCGCGAGGTGCTCATAGAACGTCACGTCAGCCTGGAGTGGCTCTTCATCGGCCTCCAGGAGTCAAAGAACGTCGATGAGCTCTATGATGAGATTCGCCACGCGGGACCGATGCCCGATGTGCCGCTGATCGTCCTCTGCTCGATGGGAACCGATGGCTTCAAGGAGGCGGTGTCGGCGGGCGTGTCCGAGTCACTATTGCGCGAGGAAATCGACGGCAAGCGACGTCTCTACACGGCGATGATCGAATCAGTCCCGCGCGGCGAGATCCGCCTGGTCGACGGCGGACACGTCACCATGCACTTCCGCCATCCCGAAGCAGTGGCCGAAGCGATTCAGGACTTGCTTGGGCGGGCGACTGCCGCTGGCGGGTGATGACAGCCAGATCCTTCGGGCGCTTCGTTTCGGGCGACCGTTATGTTCGATCGCATACCTTTGACGAACCCGAAATGCTTTATGACAATCTTGCGACAACAGTTTTTGAAAACTGCGCAAAGCTTCAACTGCTTGTCACTTGCGCTCATCAGTAGCGTTAGTAGTGAGCTTGCAAGACTTTGCAAGATCAAAAACGTCTGGTGTTTGCCAAAGAGAGAAAGGTCAACGTGGAGGACGCAATGAAAGTGCTAGCACTGGTATATCCGGGCATGACTCTGTTGGACATGGTCGGTCCTCTGCAGGCGTGGAGTTTCTTGCCGGGCTACGAAGTTCAATATGTTTGGCATCGCCCCGGGACGGTGGTCACGGACTGCGGCCTTGGCGTACAGGCCACTCATAGTTTCGAGGATGCCTGGACTGATCCAGACGTCCTCTTTGTCGGCGGCGGTGCGAAACCCACATTGGACCTCCTGAGCGATTCTGTCGCAATCAGTTTTCTCGCTGATCGCGGGACACGCGCAGGCTGGGTGTGCAGTGTTTGCACAGGTTCGCTGGTACTAGGTGCCGCTGGACTGTTGCGAGGCTATCGCGCCGCAGTGCACTGGGGGGCCAGGGACATCTTGAGCCAATTTGGCGCCGAGCCCAGCAGCGAACGCGTCTGCGTCGATCGCAATCGGCTCACCGGTGGCGGCGTTACGGCGGGTGTCGACTTCGGCATCGCAGTGGCGGGACTCTGGGCTGGAGAGGGGCGAGGGCGAGTTATCGAACTGATAATGGAGTACGCCCCGCAGCCCCCGTACGGGACGGGTCGTCCTGAACTCGCAGACCCGGAGACGCTCGCAACGGCGCGCGCAGAGCTGCAGCACGCGATGACTGGTGCTGACGCGTAGCCCGAGGCCGTCTCGACCAACTATACGTCGAGTTGACACGGTGCCGCCGCTTTGATTTGATTCCCAGCAGCTGAACTCCGCGTTAGTCCCGGTATGGTGAACATGGAACTCGACGGCGATAAGATTGACGAAGCTGTTCTGGCGCTGCTGCTTCTCGGAAGGCACGATGGTGCCCGTGCTTGGAAGGGGTTCGACTGGGAAGCCATGAACCGACTTCATGAAAAGGGCTTCATTTCTGATCCGCACGGAAAAACGAAGTCTGTTGTGTTTACTGAGAAAGGCCTGATCGAGGCCGAGCGCCTGTTGAAGAAGCTGTTTACATGAAGGCCTGAACATTGAGATTCCTTGACTTGCATTCACGCCGAGCAATAGCATCGCCACTCCTGAACTCCTCTGACAGGCAGCGCGATGCACTTAACAACAAGGCAAACCAAAGTTGTTCCCTCAATCCTAGTGGTCGCGCTGGTGTTCATCGCGACCGTAGCTGCCAGGGCTGAACGATCTTCGGTAAGAACCTACACGACGGTCGATGGCCTCGCGCATAATCGAGTCTCAGGTATAACACGGGACTCGCGGGGATTCCTGTGGTTTTGCACAGGTGATGGACTCAGTCGCTTTGACGGCGGTCGGTTCACCAACTACAACGTGGAAGATGGACTCCCGGTTACCTCGATCAACTATCTGCTCGAAGCTCGCAACGGCGTCTACTGGATAGCTACCAACGGCGGCGGTATCGCTCGTCTTAACGCGAGCGTTGGGTCTCGCGCAGTCTCTCAGGGTCAATCGCAGCCCCGATTCACAGTCTACTCAATGAGCGACAACGCTGTGACTGATCGGGTCAACTTTTTATTTGAAGACAGCACCGGAGCTTTGTGGGCCGCAACCGACGGCGGTCTCTTTCGCTTGGATGAAGCGAAAGGCGAGCAAGAGTTTCACAGAGTCGAGCTAAAAATTCCCTCCCGTCCGGAGCTTTCTGTCCAAGTATGGGCATTTCTCGAAGACAACGACGGCAGCCTGTGGATCGGCACCAAGTTTGGTTTAGTCCATCGGCTGCCCGACGGAAGAATGATCCACTACCAGGTTAAGCCCGGAACGACGGATACAGTATCGTCACTGCTCAGAGACGACGAAGGCAACATACTGCTCACCCACGAGACGGGCATCATAGCATTCAAGTTTAAACCGGAAATGGAGTTGAAGACTGAAGGTCGGTCTTTGACGATTGAGACTGCTCGCCGCAAGTCACCGAGCAACAGACCAGATATTCGCTTGAGAAGGTTGTTTCGATCTTCGAGCGGCCGAATATGGTTGTCAGAAGCAGGCCACGGTTTAAGCGTATTCGATGGCAAAGAGTTTCAACCTTACCAGGTAGACCAGGCCCAGGACTTAGCCGGTCCAATCGGTGAAGACAGTGACGGCAATTTGTGGCTCGGGCTCGACAGCGGCGTGCTGAGGATCGCCATGCAGGGTTTCACCATCTATGACGAAAATGATGGCCTGGGACCGGCTGTCAGCTCGGTGTTTGAAAGCCCGTCAGGCGAATTGTTTGTGAGCGGCAAATGGCAGATTAGCCGGCTGGATGGAAACAAGTTTGTCACCGTCAAATTTAATCTCCCCAACACTGTCACCAACATGTTCTGGCGCTTTTCCGGCAACCTCGTGCTTCAGGACAGCGCGGGCGAATGGTGGGTGGGCACTCGCGCGGGTTTGTACAGGTTTGCCAAAGTCAGCCGGCTGGAGGAACTTGCAACGGCACGTCCCAAGGCCGTCTATACCACGAAGAATGGCCTGGCAGACGATGACCTGACTCGACTGTTTGAAGACTCTCGCGGCGACATCTGGGTTGCCGGCTTTTCGACGGTGCGCGAAGTACTCACCAGATGGGAGCGAGCGACCGAAAGCTTCCACCGTTACTCGGAAGCCGATGGCCTGCGCCCATTCACCAGGGCCAACGACTTTTGTGAAGACCGAGCCGGAGATCTGTGGATTCCATTTAGCGAAGGCGGACTGGCGCGTTACCGTGCGGGCCGTTTCACGCTGTTTACCGAAAGTGACGGCATCCCGCCGGGCGCGATTATGGACCTGTACCTCGACAGGTCCGCGCGACTTTGGTTCAGTAACCCTCAAGGCTCGCTTTGTCGAATCGATGATACTGGCGCGGCGCAGCCAAGCTTTGTTGCTTATACGAAGGATGATGGGTTGATTAGCCATCGTCTTTCATACATCGCCGGGGACAACGACGGCGGGATATACGTTATAACCAGTCGGGGCATTGACCGTCTCGATCCAACCGGACACATAAGGCATTACACGGCCTCTGACGGCTTAGGCATGGGCCAGATGATTTACGCGTTTGGTGACCGGCATGGAGACTTGTGGTTCACCACAACAAAAGGTCTTCTGCGATATAGACCTCGTCATAACCCCGACCTGCCGGCGCCAACGATTCTGATAGATTCATTACGAATTGCGGGCAATCTCCACCATCTCTCCGAATTAGGTGAAAAGGAGATCCTGGGACTCGAGATGGAGCCGAACCAGAATCAAATCACGATTGATTTCTTCGCGCTGAGTTTTGGTTCGGGTGAGTCGCTGCGCTACCAGTACAAGCTGGAAGGATCGTATTCTGACTGGAGTGCGCCAGGAGATCAGCGAACAGTAAATTACGCCAACCTGGCACCTGGCTCTTATCGCTTCCTTGTCCGGGCGATCGGCGCAAACGGAGCGGCCAGCGAACAGCCTGCGGTTGTTGCGTTCAGGGTATTGCCTCCGGTGTGGAGAAGATGGTGGTTTCTTGCCCTGGCCGCGACGCTCGTTTTATCGGTCGTGTTCGCGTTTGCGCGGTCGCGAATCGCGCGCTTGAGGGCAGCACGCGAAAGCGACCGGCGATTCCGCACCCTCGCTGAAACAGCCTCGGACGCAATCATCACTATTGATGCCGACAGTCATATTGTTCTGGTTAACCAGGCGGCGGAGCGCATATTCGGCTACACAACCTCCGAGATGCTGGGAAAAGAACTGACTATGCTGATGCCTGAATACTTGCGGCATCTTCATCGAGCCGGGTTGTCGCGATACCGCGAGACAGGCAAGCGACACATTTCCTGGCAGGCCGTAGAGCTGCCGGGGCTGCACAAGACCGGCAATGAAATTCCGCTCGAGCTGTCATTCGGCGAGTTCACCAAAGACGACCGGCGGTTCTTCACCGGCATCGCGAGGGACATCACTGAACGGAAGCGGGTAGAAGAAGAGCGCAAGGAAGCCGAAGACGCTCTGCGGCGCAGCCGCGAAGAGAGACTTGCCGAACTCGAAAGGGTGCGGCGGCGAATAGCGACCGATCTGCACGACGA
>Ga0134127_10001856_pt1 | contig 15490 bp, 16 predicted proteins | sample KB31753_FD_96459 | JGI IMG/M metagenome (GOLD analysis project Ga0134127, IMG submission 96459) | Terrestrial soil microbial communities with excess Nitrogen fertilizer from Kellogg Biological Station, Michigan, USA - KB3-175-3 | ecosystem: Environmental > Terrestrial > Soil > Unclassified ...
CAGTCGTACTGGCGGCTCGACGACGACAAGCTGATGTATCCGTTCTACGAGAAGATCAGCAAGTCCGGCATCAACACCGTCTGCATCCACAAGGGCCTCCTGCCCGCCGACTACGAGAAGTCGTGGCCGGGGGTCTGGGAGTACAACACGGTCTGGGACGTCGGCAAGGCGGCCAAGGACTGGCCGAAGCTCAACTTCGTGATCTACCACGGGGCGCTCCGGCCCTTCCTGGAGAAGCCCGACGACGCGCTCGCCGAGTTCGACAAGACCGGCCGCATCCAGTGGGCGACCGACCTCGCCGAGATCCCGGCCAAGTACGGCGTCAAGAACGTCTACGGTGAGGTGGGCACCGCGTTCGCTAACTCCGCGGTGGCCAACCCGCGCTTCGCGGCCGCCTTCGTGGGCACGCTGGTCCGCGGGCTCGGGTCCGACCGCGTGCTCTGGGGCACCGATTCCCTGTGGTATGGCTCGCCCCAGTGGCAGATCGAGGCGATGCGCCGACTCGAGATCCCGGCCGACATGCAGAAGAAGCACAGCTTCGCCCCGCTCGGCCCCGCCGAGGGGCCGGTCAAGACCGCGATCTTCTCCCGCAACGCGGCGCGGCTCTACCGGATCGACGTGAAGATGGCGCAGGGCGACATCACCGGGGACAAGGTGGCCGCGATCAAGGACGAGTACGTCCGGCTGGGCGGCATGCGGAGCAATCAGCGCTACGGCTACATCCATCGCGTGAACGCGTAGGGCAACGCTCGCCCTCCGCCTCGCGCGGGGGGCGCGGCTGATCCGAGCAGGCCGGCGTCGGCGAATTCCGACCCGGCCTGCTCGTCGTTTCACTCCCCTCCTTGACGATACGCCACCGAGCGGAGCATGATGCTGCCCGCGCGCGGGCGATCGCTGGGTCTGGCGGGCAGGGCGCACCGAGTCCTCCCTCGCGATGCGGTGCACAACGTCGTGGGCCGATCAAAGAGGGAGAGCGCGATGAGAAAGTTCTGGGCGGCACTGGCGCTGGCCGGGGCGGGGTTCGGGGCGGCGGGGACCGCGGAGGCGGAGCCGGTCAAGATCGCCATCATCGAGACGCTGTCGGGCGGGCAGGCCGCGGTCGGCAAGATGTTCCTGACCGCGATCAACTACGGGCTCATCAAGCTCAACACCGAGAAGGCGTGGCCGGACGGCATCAAGGTCCTGGAGTACGACAACCAGGGCGGGCCCTCCGAAGCGGCCGACAAGGTGAAGGCGGCCATCAACGACGGCGCCCACATCATCATCCAGGGCGCCTCCTCCGCGATCGGCGGGCAGATCACCGACGACGTGCGCAAGCACAACCTCCGCAACCCGGGCAAGGAGATCATCTACTTCAACGTGGGCGCGGAGGCGATGGAGTTCACCGGCTCCCGCTGCCACTTCTACCATTTCCGGTGGAACGGCAACGCGGAGATCCGGCTGCGCGCGCTGCTGACCGCGATGAAGGACGCCAACGCGCTCGGCAAGAAGGTCTACGTGATCGGCCAGAACTACAGCTGGGGCCACGACGTGCAGCGGCTCGTGAAGGAGTACTCCACGTTCGGCGGCTACACCGTGGTGGGGGACGTGATCCACGACGTCAACAAGATTCAGGATTTCGCCCCCTACGTGGCCAAGATCAAGGAAGCGGGCCCGGACACCGTGATCACCGGCAACTGGAGCAGCGATCTCCTGCTCCTCATGAAGGCGGCGGGCGATTCCGGCCTCAAGGTGCGGTTCGCCACCTACTGGATGGACCAGCCGGGCAACGTGGCGAATGCGGGCGCCACCGCGGTCGGCCACTACAACGTCTCGAGCTACTATCCCGAGGCCAACGGGGACGCCACCGCGAAGTTCGCCGACGATTTCAAGGCCAAGATGGGGCAGTATCCCGTGTTCATCCAGGGCCACACCGTGCACGGCATCTGGGGGCTCGGCGAGGCGCTGAAGAAGATCAAGCCCGGCGCGGACGGCAAGCTCAACGTCAAGCAGCTCGCGTTCGGGATGGAGACGGTCAGCTTCAACACGAGCATGGGGGAGGTCGCCATGCGCAAGGAAGATCACCAGGCGCTGCTGCCCCTGGTGGTCGCGACCGTATCGAAGGAGGCCAAGTACAAGGTGGACGGCACCGACATGGGCTTCAAGCCGATCCGCCTGGTGTCGGGCAAAGACGCGTCGAGCCCGGTGCAGTCCACGTGCAAGATGGAGCGCCCGGGCTCCTGAAGCGGGCTCCGGAGACGGAGCGTCCGGCGTGGAATTTCTCGTCGTCTCCGTGCTGAACGGAGTCGTGCACGGGCTCCTGCTGTTCATGGTGTCCGCCGGCCTCACGCTCATCTTCGGCATGATGGGCGTGCTCAACTTCGCGCACGCCTGGTTCTACATGCTGGGCGCCTACGTGGGCTTCACGCTCTCGCGCACCGTCGGCTTCTGGGCGGGGCTGATCGCGGCCCCGATCATCGCGGGGGCCGGCGGGGTGCTGGTGGAGCGGTACATGCTGCGCCGGGTGCACAAGTACGGCCACGCCCACGAGCTCCTGCTCACCTTCGGCCTCGCCTTCAGCATCGAGGAAGTGATCAAGCTGTTCTACGGCGACTTCCCGGTGAACTACGCGATGCCGCCCTACATGAAGTTCGCGGCCTTCACCATCTATGAGACGAACTATCCCTTCTACCGGTTGTTCATGGGCCTCGTGGCCCTCGCCATGTTCGCGGTGCTCTACGTGGTGCTGACCCGCACCCGGGTCGGCATCATCGTGCGGGCGGCCACCTATCGTCCGGTCATGGTCGAGGCGCTCGGCCACAACCTCCCGGTGGTCTTCATGGGGGTCTTCGCGGCCGGCGCGGCCCTCGCCGGGCTCGCGGGAGCCGTCGCGGGCGCGTTCTTCCCGACCGGGCCGAACATGGCGGTCGATTTCGGCACGCTCGTCTTCGTGGTGGTGGTGGTCGGCGGTCTCGGCTCGCTCGAGGGCGCGCTGGTCGCCTCGCTCATGATCGGGCTCTTCATCTCGTTCTCGGTGGGCTTCAGATGGTCGATCTCAGAAGTGCTGGCCCTGGTCGGCCTCGGGGACTGGGCCCGCGCGGTGGGCGGCATCCTGACCCTCCAGCTCTCGACCATCGCGGCCAGCATGCCGTTCCTGCTCATGCTGCTCGTCCTCCTGATCCGTCCGGCCGGGCTCTTCGGCGACCGCCAGTGAGCCGGTGGGGCCGCCTGGGCCTGCTCGCGCTCGGCGCGATCCTGATCGTGCTGCCGCTGCCGCTCACTCCCAACCTGATCAACGCGGCGATCAAGATGATGATCGCGGGGCTGTTCGCGCTGTCGTTCAGCCTCGCGATGGGGCAGGCCGGCATGCTGTCCTTCGGCCACTCCGCCTACTACGGCCTCGGCGCCTTCGCCACCCTGCACCTGATGAAAGCGGTCGAGGGCCACCTGCTGGCGTGGCCGACCCCGCTGCTGCCGCTGGCCGGCGCGGCGGTCGGCCTGTTTTTCGGCCTCGTGTTCGGCTGGCTCGCCACCCAGCGTACCGGGGTCTACTTCGCGATGGTGACGCTCGCGCTGGCCGAGCTGCTGTTCACGCTGGCCCCGACCTGGACCTCGGTATTCGGGGGGGAGTCCGGCATCTCCACGATGCGGATGAACTCGTGGGCGATCAACTTCGCGACCGACACCGGCGTGTACTATCTGACCCTCGTCTGGGTCGTCGTCTCGACGTGGTGCCTGTGGGCGTTCACCCGGACCCCGATGGGGCGGCTCGCCCTCGCGGTCCGCGAGAACGAGCATCGGGTCCGCTTCCTCGGCTTCAACACCCACGGAGCCCGGACGGTGATCTTCGGCATCTCGACCATGTTCACCGGGGTGGCCGGGTCCCTGCTCGCCATCGCCAACGAGGCCACCAACTACACGATCTTCAGCGCCCAGGCCTCCGCCAACGTGGTGCTGCAGACCTTCATCGGGGGATCCGGCACCTTCTTCGGCCCCGCGCTCGGGGCGGCGGTCATGACGTTCTTCGCGCGGGTGACCTCCGACCTGACCCGCTCCTGGCTCCTGTACCAGGGGGTCATCTTCGTGATCGTGATGCTCTTCGTGCCGGACGGCATCGGCGGCCTGATCTCCCTGCACGCGCGCCGGCTGCGCGCCACCGCGGTCCGGCACCTGACGGTGCCGTACCTGCTGTGCCTCGTCGTCGGGGTGCTCCTCATGATCGGCGTCGTCTTCACGGTCGAGAGCGTCCACGTCGTGATGTCGGATGCCTACGCGGTGCTGCGGCGGACCAACGGTGGCGCCATGGTGCCGTATCCGCTCTTCGGTCGTCAGTTCGATCCGTGGTCGCCGTGGACGTGGGCCATTCCGGTGGTGTCGATCCTGGCCGCGGCCGCCCTGCTGCCGATGGCGCGGCGGCTCACCCGCCGGGGCTGGAAGCAGGCGGTCCTCGAGAAGACGGCGTGAGTGCCCCGGCCGCGGGCGGGCCCGTCCTGGTGCTGCGGAACCTGCACAAGTCCTTCGGCGCCACCGCGATCATCCGGGGGGTCAACCTGGCGGTGCAGCGGGGCCAGCGCCACGGATTGATCGGCCCCAACGGGGCCGGGAAGTCGACCCTGTTCAACCTGGTCTCCGGCCACTACGTGCCGAGCGCGGGCGAGATCCTGCTCAACGATCGGCCGATCGCGGGATTGACGCCGCACGCGATCAACCGCCGCGGCCTGTCCCGCTCGTTCCAGCTCACCAACCTGTTCCCGCGCCTGAGCGTGGCCGAGAACCTGCGCATCTCGGTGATGGGACGGCATCATCACCGCTTCACCCTCTTCCGGCCGATCAGCCGGCTCGCCCGGGTGACCGCCGAGGTCGACGAGTACCTGGAGAAGCTGCGCCTCACCCGGCGCCGCGACGATCCGGCGGGCGCGCTCGCCTATTCCGAGCAGCGCACGCTCGAGATCGGCATGGCGCTGGCCACCGACCCGGAGATCCTGCTGCTGGACGAGCCCACCGGGGGCATGTCGCGCGAGGAGTCCGCCTACATGGTCGCGCTGATCCGCACCGTCACCGAGGGCAAGACCCTGCTGGTGGTCGAGCACGACATGAACGTGGTGTTCACCCTCTGTGACCAGCTCTCGGTGCTGGTCTACGGCGAGATCATCGCGAGCGGCCGGCCCGAGACCGTCCGCGCGAACCGCGAGGTCCAGCAGGCCTACCTGGGCGAGGAGGTCGCGTGAGCGCGCTCCTCGAGGTCGCGGACCTGCACGCCCACTACGACAAGAGCCACATCCTGCGCGGGGTGCACCTGACCATCGGCAAGGGCGAGATCGTCAGCCTGCTCGGGCGCAACGGCTCCGGGCGCTCGACCACCCTCAAGGCGATCATGGGCCTGGTGCCGCCGAGCGCCGGCTCGGTGCGGCTGGACGGGGCCGAGCTCGCGGGGGTGCGGGCGTTCCGGATCGCGCGGGCCGGCCTCGCCTATGTCCCCGAGGAGCGCGAGATCTTCGCCAACCTCACGGTGGACGAGAACATGCGCATCGGCATGCAGACCGCGCGGCGCGGCGCCCCCCAGTGGACTCCGGAGCAGATGTACGGCTACTTCCCCCAGATCAAGGAGCGCCGCGACACCCAGGCCGGCATGCTCTCGGGGGGCGAGCAGCAGATGCTGACCATCTGCCGGTCGCTGCTCGGCAATCCCCGCGTGATCCTGATCGACGAGCCGACCGAGGGCCTGGCGCCCAAGATCGTGGAGGTCGTCACCGAGGTCGTGCGCGACATCTGCCGGCAGGGGGTCGCGGTGCTGCTGGTCGAGCAGAAGCTCACGATCGCCCTGCGGGTCGCCGAGCGCGTCTACGTCATGGGCCACGGCCAGATCGTCTTCGAGGGGACCCCGGCCGCCCTGCGGGGCGCCCCCGACGTCCGGCGCGACTGGCTGGAGGTCGCGTGAACGCGTCGGGGCGCGCATCCCGGCCGCCGGCCGCGCCTCGGGGGTGAGGGCTGGAACCCGTCCACTTCGGGGGTCCGCAGGATGGGCTTGACCCGGTCCGCCGACAGGACTAAGCTCCCGCCACCGTCCGACCGGGTCGGCCCGGCCCCCCTGGAGTCGCGGGGCATGCTGGGCAGGAGGGTGCCATGGCGATTCTGACGATCTCCCACGAAATGGGCAGCGGCGGTGCCGAGATCGGCATGGCCGTGGCGACCCGCCTGGGCTACACCTACGTCGACAACGAGGAGCTGCTCGCCCGGGCGCAGCGGTACGGGCTGGGCGAAGAGCGCCTCGCGCGTCTCGTGGAGGACCGGCCGTCCTGGGTCGAGCGCTTCGACGCGGAGACTCGGCGGTGCATCCTCGCGCTCCAGGCGGTGCTGTACGAGTTCGCGCAGGCCGACAACGTCGTGATGATCGGCGGCGGCGGCCAGTGGCTGCTCCGCGGGGTGCCCCACGCGCTCCGGACGCGCATCGTGGCGCCATTCCCCGAGCGCGTGACGCGGCTGACCGCCACGTTGTCGGCGCAGGGGCGGGAGCGCGTCACCCCGAAGACGGTCGCCCAGTTCATCCGCCGGGACGACATCCAGAAGGCGGCCCGGATGCGCTACCTCTTCGACGCCGACGTCAAGGATCCCGGGCTCTACGATGTGCTGATCAATACCGCGGCCTTCTCGCGCGAGGCCGCGGTGGCCCTCCTCGCAGAGGTGGCCCGGCGACCGGAGTTCGCCAGCACGGAGGCGGCCCGTCAGCTCGTGGAAGACCGTGTCGTGGCCTCCCAGGTCGAGGTCGCGCTCGCCGGCCATCCCGACATGCGGCGGTACCGGATCGACGTGGAGTCCACCCGCGGCCTGGTCACGCTGGAGTTGCCCGCGGGCGTGGATCCCGAGGATGCGCTCGAGGTGGCGAAGAGCGTCGCGGGGGTGCAAGACGTCAAGCTGCGGATCGCGGAGCTTCCGGTCGCGACCCCGTTCCCCGGGTGAGATCCGTTTCTGTGCAGCGGCCGCGGCCGTCGCCGCTTTCGTGAGCAGCGCCCCGCGCCGGCGGCACGCCTGATCCGGCGAAACGGGGCGAATCCGGCCGCGCGGGCCGGGCACGTCGGTTGCGTGATTCCGCCCGGCCCGAGTGACGCATGCCGCTCCTGACCGTTCGCGACCTCAGCGTGTCCTTCGAGACGCGCGACGGTACCGTGCGCGCGGTGAACGAGGTCACCTTCTCGCTCGAGGCGGGCAAGGTGCTCGCGCTCCTGGGCGAGTCGGGCTCCGGCAAGAGCGTCACCCTCCGGGCGATCCTCGGCCTGCACCAGGACGCGCGCACGCGGGTGAGCGGCGAGGTGATCGTGAAGGGGCGCGACGTGAACCGGCTCGACGAGCGCGCGCGCGAGGCGCTGCGCGGCAGCGTCGTCTCGCTGGTGTTCCAGGAGCCGATGACCGCGCTCGATCCGGTCTACACCATCGGTGAGCAGATCACCGAGACGCTCGCCCAGCACCGCGGCCTCGACCGCGGGGCCGCGCGCCGGCGCGCGCGGGAGCTGCTCGACCTGGTGCAGGTGCCGTCCCCGGAGCGCTGCCTGGCCAGCTACCCGCACGCGATCTCGGGCGGTATGCGCCAGCGGGCGATGATCGCGATCGCGCTCGCGTGCGAGCCGGAGCTCCTCCTCGCCGACGAGCCGACCACCGCGCTCGACGTCACCGTGCAGGCGCAGATCCTCTGGCTCCTGCGCGATCTGCAGAAGCGGCTCGACCTCGCGGTCATCTTCGTCACCCACGACCTCGGGGTCGCCGCGGAGATCGCGGACGACGCCGCGGTCATGTACGCGGGGCGCATCGTCGAGCAGGCCCCGATCCGCGAGCTGTTCCGCCGGCCCGCGCACCCGTACACCGCGGGGCTCATGCAGGCCACCGTGCGTCGCGGGCAGAAGGGCCGCCCGCTCGTCCCGATCGCGGGCGCGCCCCCGAACCTCGCCGCGCTGCCGCCGGGCTGCGCGTTCGCGCCGCGCTGCCCGGGCGCGATCGAGATCTGCGTGACCACCACCCCGTCCTTCCATCCCGTGGCCCCCGGCCACATTGCCCGCTGTCACCTCGTCGCCTAGGAGACCCGTCATGAGACGCTTCCTCATCCTGCTCCTCGCCCTGCTGCTCTCCATGGCCCTGCCGCTGACCCTGATCGGATCCGCCGCCGCCCAGGGCACGCTGCGGATCGGCATGACCGCCAGCGACATCCCCTACACGGGCGGCCAGACCGACAACGGCTTCGAAGGGTTCCGCTTCGTCGGGTACCAGATCTACGAGCCGCTGATCGCGTGGGACCTCTCCCGCGGGGATCGGCTGGCCCCGCTGGTGCCGGGGCTCGCCGAGTCGTGGGAGGCGCGCAAGGACGCTCCGACCAAGTGGGTGTTCAAGCTGCGGAAGGGGGTCACGTTCCACGACGGCAGCGCGTTCAACGCGGACGCGGTGGTCTTCTCGTTCGAGTCGATCAAGAAGAAGGACGCGCCGCACTTCGACGCGTACGGTTCCGGCCAGGTCGGCTTCCGGATGGCCTCGGTCATCGGGATCACCAAGATCGACGACTACACGGTGGAGTTCGAGACCAACAAGCCCACCAGCTTCGTGCCGTACCAGCTCTGCTACATGCTCATCGTGTCGCCCACCCAGTGGCAGAAGGTGAAGGACTGGCGCAAGTTCGCCGAGCAGCCGTCGGGCACCGGCCCCTTCAAGGTGACCAAGTTCGTGCCCCGCGAGCGGCTCGAGCTGGACGCCAACAAGAGCTACTGGGACGCCAAGCGCCGGCCCAAGATCGACAAGCTCGTGCTCCTGCCGCTGCCCGAGCCGACCACGCGGCTGGCCGCGCTGCGCAGCGGGCAGGTGGACTGGATCGAGGTGCCGCCCCCCGATTCGATCCCGCAGCTCAAGGGCGGCGGGTTCACGATCACGCTGAACAGCTATCCGCACAACTGGACGCACACCCTGCGCCTGGACAAGGAGCCGTGGAGCAACAAGCTCGTCCGCAAGGCGGCCAACTACGCGATCGACCGGGTCGGCATCTGCAAGAGCCTGCTCAACGACACCTGCATCCCGGCCACCGGGGTGGTCTACAAGGGCCATCCGTGGTTCGGCAAGCCGAAGGAGATCTACGACTACAACCCGGCCAAGGCCAAGGACCTGCTGCGCCAGGCCGGGTTCGACGGGACCAAGCACCCGGTGAAGGCGGTGCACCTGATCTCCACGTCCGGTTCGGGCCAGATGCTGCCGCTGGCGATGAACGAGCTCATCCAGAAGAACCTCAAGGACGTGGGCATCGACGTGGACCTGCAGCCGGTGGAGTGGAACACCCTGCTCACCCGCTGGCGGGCCGGCTTCAAGACGACGGAGAACGAGGGCCTCAACGCCTGGAACATCTCGTGGAACTTCCTCGAGCCGTGGAGCGGGTTCGGCCGCTTCTTCCACAGCAAGTCGGTGGTGCCGGTCGCGGTCAACACCATGCCCTACAACAACCCGGAGGCGGACAAGCTCATCGACGAGGCCGAGCGCACCTTCGACGTGGCCAAGCAGAACGAGATCCTCGCCAAGGTGCACGAGGTGGTGGTGGACGACGCGCCGTGGATCTTCGTGGTGCACGACCAGAACCCGCGGGCCCTGTCGTCGAAGGTGAAGGGGTTCGTCCAGCCGCAGAGCTGGTTCGTGGACCTGACCGCGGTGACGGTGAGGTAACGCCGCTTCGTGTGGGTCTACGTCGGCCGGCGTCTCCTGCTCGCGATCCCGACCCTGCTCGGGGCCAGCGTCATCGTCTTCGCGATGGTGCACCTGGCTCCGGGCGACCCGATCGCGGCGGTGATGCCGGCCGAGGCGAGTAAAGCCGAGATCGAGGCGACCAAGCGCGCCTACGGCTTCGACAAGCCGCTGCCGGTGCAGTACCTGGTCTGGCTCGGGCGGGTGGCCCAGGGCGATCTCGGCAAGTCCCTCGCCACCCGCCGGCCGGTGATCCTGGACGTCCGGGACGCGCTCGCCAACAGCCTCGTCCTGGCCCTGGCGTCCTCGCTGGTCGCTTTCGGGCTCGGAGTCGCGCTCGGCCTCGTCGCCGCCTTCCGGCAGGGCCGCGTGCTCGACAAGCTCGCGAGCGGCATCGCGGTCGTCGGGGTGTCGGTGCCGCACTACTGGGCGGGCATCATCCTGATCATCGTGTTCTCGGTGCAGCTCAACTGGCTGCCCGCCATGGGCGCCGCGAACGATCCGGGCGTCTGGGAGTACCTGCGCCACATGATCCTGCCCACGGTGGCGCTGTCCCTCATCCCGCTCGGGGTCATCACCCGGGTCGTGCGCTCGGCCGCGCTCGACATCCTGAACCAGGAGTTCGTGCTGGCCCTCCGCGCCAAGGGCCTGGTCTCGCGCCGGGTGTTCACCCACGTGGTGAAGAACTCGCTGCCCCAGATCCTCACCGTGCTCGGGCTGCAGTTCGGCTTCCAGCTCGGCGGCTCCGTGCTCGTGGAGGCGGTGTTCTCGTGGCCCGGCACCGGCTACCTGTTGAACCTCGCGATCTTTCAGCGTGACATCCCGGTCCTGCAGGGTGTGATCCTCGTGCTCGCCACGTTCTTCGTGCTGCTGAACCTCGCGGTCGATCTGCTGCAGACCGTGATCGACCCGCGCATCGCGCGCCACTGATGGCCCTCGCGACCGCGCTGATCGAGGCCCCCGCGCTGGCCACGGCTCCCATGTCCTACTGGCGAACCGTCGGGTGGCGGCTCGCGCGCGACCGGGCCACCCTCATCGCGGGCGGCGTGCTCGCGGTCATCGTGCTCTCCGCGGTGCTGGCCCCGTGGCTCGCCCCGTACGATCCGGCCGCCGGCTCGATCCGGCTGCGCCTGGCCCCGGTCGGCGCGCCGGGGCACGTGCTCGGGACGGACGAGCAGGGGCGCGACATGCTGAGCCGCCTGCTCTGGGGCGGCCGCATGACCCTGGTGGCCGGGCTCACCCCGGTGCTGGTGGCCTTCGTCCTCGGCACCGCGCTCGGGGTGATGGCCGGCTACGTGGGCGGCCTCACCAACATGCTCATCATGCGCACGATGGACATCTTCTACGCGTTCCCGGCGGTGCTGCTCGCCATCGCGATCTCCGGGGCTCTCGGTCCCGGCCTCCCGAACACCCTGATCTCGCTGTCCATCGTCTTCGTGCCGCGCGTGGTGCGCGTCGCCGAGTCCGCCACCGTGCAGGTGAAGGGCCTCGAGTACATCGCGGCGGCGCGGGCGAGCGGGGCAGGGGTCCGGGCCATCGTGCGGCACCATCTGCTCGCCAACGTGCTGGGCCCCATCCTGGTGTCCTCGAGCACGCAGTTCTCGCTGGCGATCATCCTGGCCGCCGGCCTCTCCTTCCTGGGGCTCGGGGTGACGCCCCCCGCCGCGGAGTGGGGGCTGATGTTGAACACCCTCCGCCAGTCCATCTACGTCAACGCGCTCGTGCCCGCGCTGCCCGGTCTCGCGATCTTCGTCACCTCGATGGCCTTCAACCTGCTGTCCGACGGCCTGCGCGACGCCATGGAGATCCGCGGGTGAGGGCCCCGCTGCTGGAGGCGCGAGGGCTCCGCAAGCACTTCCCCCTCCGGGGCGGCGTGCTCCAGCGTACCCAGGCCTGGGTGCGGGCGGTGGACGACGTGTCGTTCGAGGTCGCCCCGGGCGAGACCCTCGGCATCGTGGGCGAGTCGGGCTGCGGCAAGTCCACGCTCGCGCGGCTGCTCCTGCGCCTGATCGAGCCCGACGCGGGTGTCGTGCGGTTCGACGGCGAGGACGTGCTCGCGGCCTCCCCGACGCGCATGAAGCGGCTGCGCCGGGATATGCAGCTGGTCTTCCAGGATCCTTACGCGTCGCTGAACCCGCGGCTGACGATCGAGGACACCGTGGCCTTCAGCCTGCTCGTGCACGGCACCCCGCGCGCGGAGGCGGAGGAGCGGGCGCGCGCGCTCCTGGGGCGGGTGGGCCTCGACCCGCGCCTGCACGGGCGGCGCTACGCCCACGAGCTGAGCGGCGGCCAGCGCCAGCGGGTGAACATCGCGCGCGCGCTCGTGCTGGACCCGAAGCTGCTGGTGCTCGATGAGCCGGTGTCCGCGCTCGACAAGTCGGTGCAGGCGCAGGTCCTCAACCTGCTGCGGGATCTCAAGGCCGAGCGCGCGCTGACCTACGTCCTCATCTCGCACGACCTCAACGTCATCGAGTACGTGAGCGATCGCGTGCTCGTCATGTATCTCGGGGAGGTCGTGGAGACCGGGACCGCGGAGGCCCTCTCGCAGTCGCCCAAGCATCCCTACACTCAGGCGCTCTTCGCGTCTGCGCCCAGCATGGATCCGGACCGGCGCATGGACCGCCTGCCGATCACCGGTGATCCGCCGAACGCGATCAACCCACCGTCCGGCTGCCGGTTCCGCACCCGCTGCCCGTTCGTGATGCCCCGCTGCGGCGAGATGACGCCGCCGCGGGTGCCGGTGAGTGCCACCCACGAGGTGGCGTGCTACCTGTACGAGGCGGCGCCGGCGCCCGTCGCTTGAGTCAGGCGTGGGATCGGCGGATCTGGTCCTCGGTGTAGGCGCAGCGAAGATAACCCTGGGCGGCCGCCGCAGCCAGGATCCCGTCCGCGTGAGCGGCCACCATCGCCAGCTGCGGTCCGGGCTCGGCGGCGTACCAGATCCAGTGGCTGGTCTTGGCCCCGGCCGGTAGCTCGCGGTCGGAGGTGCGGCAGGTCAATGCGAGTCCCTACTGAACTCGCACGCGCCGCCCGCTCAGCAGCCGGGCGTCACGCGGTAGGAGGCCCGCTCTAGACGCTGAAGCCCGACGTCCCCACCCAGCCGGTCTCCGAGACGTCGACCATGACGCCGTCGGGAGCGCTGTACTTGACCTCGACGTTGCCGTGCTTCTCGTAGCCGGGACCCACGCCGAGGGCCTCGTTGACGTCGTGGCGTGGCTCGGACCCGACCGCGGCGAGCTTCTCGGCGATCGCCTCCAGGCTCTCGACCTGGAAGCCGATGTGGTGGATGCCGCTCCACTCCTTGCCGCGCTCGACGCCGGCCACCGCGTCGTTCTTGAAGTTGAGGATGGCCAGGTTGAGGTCGCCGTCGCTCAGGTAGTAGCCCCGAGCGTTGGGGCTGTCGATCCGGGCGATTTCCTTCATCCCGAACACGTTGATGTAGAACGCGGCGGTCTTGTCCACGTCCTGGGTCGAGAGGGCGATGTGCTTGATCTTGGCCATGGGGGTCCCTCCTCCTCGTGGGGTGGATAGTATCATGGCGTGTCGATTGGAGGTCTCCCGGGACGACCATAGCGGGAGGAAAGGAATCTACCATGATTCTCAAGATCTTGATATCCCTGGCCGCGATCGTCGTCGTCCTGGCCGTCGTCATCGCCCTCCGGCCGACCGAGTTCCGGGTGGAGCGGACCGCCACCATGGCGGCCCCCGCGCCGGTCGTGTTCGGGGTCGGAGCGATCTACACGTGGTCCGGCAACAACGAGGTGGGCGAGGGCCGCACCACGATCATCGAGAGCCGGCCCAGCGAGCTGATCCGGGTCCGCCTCGAGTTCGTGCGGCCCTTCGCGGCCACCAGCACCGCGACGTTCGCGTTCAGATCCCAGGGCGAGCGCACCGCGGTGACCTGGAGCCTGGACGGGCGGAACAGCTTCCCCGCGAAGGCGATGGGCCTGGTCATGAACATCGACAAGATGATCGGCGACGATTTCGAGAAAGGCCTGGCCCAGCTCAAGGTGATGGCGGAAGCAGCGCCCCGGTCCTAGGACACATCCCAACGCGGAGCTTGCGACGAGCGGTACAGTGTTGAAAAAGAAAAACATTGACCCCTGAAGGCTCGGCCGTCGCGAGGAGGGATACCGTGGAGGCAGTGAGCGGAAAGGTCCGGTGGACGGGGCGGGTGATCACGATCGCGGTGTCACTCCTGTTCCTCTTCAGCGCGACCATGAAGTTCGTGGGCGGGGCCCCAGTGAAGGAAGGGATGGCGCACCTGGGGCTGCCCGAGTCGATGATCATCCCGCTGGGGATTCTCGAGCTCGCCTGCACGGTGGTGTTCCTGATCCCGGCGACCTCGGTCCTGGGCGCGATTCTCCTCGCCGGGTACATGGGCGGCGCGATCTGCACCCACTGGCGCGTGGGCGATCCGTTTCTGCCGCAGGTCGGGATCGCGCTCGTCGTCTGGCTCGCCATCTACCTGCGCGAGCCGCGGCTGAAGGCGCTCATCCCGATCCGGCGCTCCTGAGAAGGCCCCGAGCCTGTCGATCTCAAGGCGTTTCGTTCGACCAACCAGCAGGAGGAGACAGAGACCATGCGATTCATGATGCTCGTCAAGGCGTCGAAGGAGTCGGAGGCGGGGATGCTCCCGAGCAAGGAGCTCATCGCGGCGATGGGACAGTTCAACGAGGAGATGATGGAGGCGGGCGTGATGATCGCGGGCGAGGGGCTCCAGCCGAGCTCGAAGGGCGTGCGCATCACGTACTCCGGATCGAAGCGCTCGGTGACCGACGGGCCCTTCGCGGAGACCAGGGAGCTCCTGGCCGGCTTCTGGATGATCGACGTGAAGTCGAAGGCGGACGCGGTCGCGTGGGCGTCGCGGGTGCCCTTCACGGACGGAGAGGTGGTGGAGGTGCGGCAGGTCTTCGAGGCCTCCGATTTCCCGGCCGACGTCATGCCGCCCGAGGAGGCGGCGCGAGAGGAGCGCCTGCGCGACGAGCTGCAGCGGAAGGCGGCCGGACGATGAGCCGGGTCCGCGTCCTGGTGGGCACGCGCAAGGGGGCGTTCGTGCTCACGTCGGACGGCACGCGCGCGCGGTGGGACGTCACCGGTCCGCACTTCGGGGGCTGGGAGATCTACCACCTCAAGGGCTCCCCCGTTGATCCGGACCGGCTCTATGCTTCGCAGTCGAGCGTCTGGTTCGGGCAGGTGATCCAGCGCTCGAACGACGGCGGCAAGACGTGGGAATCGGCGGACAACAAGTTCGCCTACGACGGGCCCACCGGCACCCATCTCTGGTACGACGGCACTCCGCACCCGTGGGGGTTCGCGCGGGTCTGGCATCTCGAGCCCTCGCTGAGCGACCCGGACACCGTCTACGCGGGGGTCGAGGACGCCGCGCTGTTCCGCACCACCGACGGCGGCGGGAGCTGGCAGGAGCTGTCGGGCCTGCGCACCCACACCTCGGCGCCGCTCTGGCAGCCGGGGGCGGGCGGGATGTGCCTGCACACGATCCTGCTCGATCCGAGCCGGGCCGGGCGGATGTTCGTCGCCATCTCGGCGGCGGGCGCGTTCCGGAGCGACGACGCGGGGGCGACGTGGCGGCCGGTGAATCGCGGGCTCCAGTCGGAGGGCATTCCCGATCCCTCCGCCGAGGTCGGCCACTGCGTGCACCGCATCGCGATGCATCGCTCGCGCCCCGGGGTGCTCTTCATGCAGAAGCACTGGGACGTGATGCGCAGCGACGACGCGGGCGAGACGTGGCGCGAGGTGAGCGGGAACCTGCCGAGCGACTTCGGGTTCCCGATCGACGTGCACGCGC
>Ga0134127_10001858_pt1 | contig 15482 bp, 14 predicted proteins | sample KB31753_FD_96459 | JGI IMG/M metagenome (GOLD analysis project Ga0134127, IMG submission 96459) | Terrestrial soil microbial communities with excess Nitrogen fertilizer from Kellogg Biological Station, Michigan, USA - KB3-175-3 | ecosystem: Environmental > Terrestrial > Soil > Unclassified ...
CCTGATCGATGAACACGCCCGACGCATAATTATAAATCGTAAACATCGCGAGCCCGACCGCCATGAGACTCAGGCTCCAGGCCGCTTGGCGCAGCCGGAGGAGAGTCACGGCCGTATGGCTCAACAACCAAAAGATCGCGAGTGTCTTGAAGTACTGCCCGGTCAGGAAGGCCAAGCTGCCGCCCGGCCAGATCGAGAAGGGCACCGCCACTATTGCCCATGCGGCCAAGGCGCCGATCAGCCACAATTGTCGAACAGGCATGAACAGCGGCGCGCCATGATTGATTCGATCTATGAGATAGGCACCGATGCCGATCACGGCCGGAATCATCGCCGGCCTCACCGATTCGAGTGCAGGGAAATATGCTTGCGGGGAAAACAGGAGGACCGCCGTGAAGACGATCGTAGCCCAAAACGGAACCCCGCTATGAGGGGGCGCCCACGTCCCAGAGTCGGCTTGTCCGGCGCGCCAATCGGCTTGAGTCCGTTCAGCCCTCCACCATCCACTGCTGGTCTGTTCCATGAGCGAGTCCCGCATATGGTCCTTACACCGCATCCAATCGCTCGTCAGCCGTGACGTCCGCCTGGGGGACCGGCGGCTTTTCAGGACCTGCCTGCCGGCTCTCCTGTCCGAGAATCACGATCTTGATTGTCATGAGGAGGATGCGAAGGTCCAACCACATCGAGAAATATTTGATGTAGTGCAAGTCGTAGCACATCTTCTCCGTCTCTTCCTCGAGACTATTGGCATATCCGTAACGGACCTGCGCCCAGCCGGTAATGCCGGGCAGCACCATCGAACGGAATCCGTAGAACGGAATGCGATCCATGAAGAGGTTATAGTTGGACGCCGGATGCGGACGAGGCCCGACCAGGTTCATGTGACCCAGGAGCACGTTCACGAGCTGTGGCACTTCATCCAGCCGGAACTTCCGCAGCCATCGTCCGACCCGCGTGATGCGATCGCCATTGTCTTTCACCCATTCGGAAGTCCGCTCCGCGGCCGGATGCATGGTGCGAAACTTCACGAGGGGAAACCGCCTGCCATTCTTCCCGATCCGTTCCTGTACGAAGAGCACCGGCCCGGAAGAATCGATTTTGATGAGCAGAGCAATGGCGGCAAGGAGAGGGGCGCACAGCAGAAGTCCGACCGCCGACAAGACCACGCTCATGACCCGCTGGAGCGCGCAATGAATAGCACGGTGGCGCAATTCATTGGCATAGAGAAGATAACTTGGATACAGCCGATCAAGAGCCAGCTTTCCGGTAAGCCGCTCGTACACATGCAGTGCCTCCTCAATGACGATGCCCCGTCGCTTGGCTTCAAGAAGGGCCTCGATCGGGACCCGCCCCCTGCGTTCGACTAACGCCACCACAATGCGATGGGGCTGCGTGTTTGGTTGTAATTGCAGGTCATCCGGCCCAGGGATCACACTTCCGTTTTTCAGGGCTCGGCACGGATTGCCGAGTTCCGCGCCTTCCAGCACCCGATAGCGAGGCCGCTTCTTCAGTTCGGCGATCACCGTACGGGCCACTTCGCTTTTGCCTAGAACCAGCACAGTCTCGACCATATCTCGTGACCTCAGTATGAGCCAGGACGGCTCGCCAATAGCGCAGCGACTGTCACCGTCCACGTGCCGGCGAGACTGAGCCTTGACAACGCATCGGACAGTGTGCCGACGGACAGGAGCGCAATGCCCAAGGCCGCGGCGGCCGACCGTGATCGCGAATGATGAAATGCAAAGCTCGAGATGAGTGGCACGGTGTCGTAGAGCACGTATGAGAGTGGAATGTGTGGAACTTCGAAAGTTCCGGCCTATGCGGATTGAGACGGAAGGAAGTAGGGCTGATATTTATAGGACTTCACGAGGCCGTCATCACTATTAAACACCAGGCCCACCAGCTTCGACGGGCCGAGGATGTCCAGCGCTTCTCCTACTTCTTTACGCGAGGTCTTGTGGGCGCAGACCACCATAACAAACCCATCCACGTTGCGCCCGATCGTCAAACAGTCCGGTGTCAGCATCAGCGGTGCGGTATCAAGGATGATCCAATCAAAATCGCGGCGGGCTTCGTCGATCAGTTCCGAGAAGCGAGACGACTTAAATATTTCATGCGGCATCACTTGGGAGCGTCCGGCCGTTACGAGAGACAAATTCCATCCTGGCAGTCGGTGCACAATATCGTTCAGGCTCAACGCAGGATTGATAATCGCATCCCGAAACCCGAGCAACTGCGGGTCCCTCAAACCCAATTGTGCCGGGATCGACGACTTCCTGAAATCGATATCAATCAAGACCACACGCACATCTGGAGACTGTGCGAATGCGCCGGCCAGGTTAATCGATGTCATCGTTTTTCCGTCTCCGAGCGTCGGGCTGGAGATGGCCACGACCTGGAACAGGCCACTGTGGCGACGCTGTTCCAACATCAGGCTCAGGGTCCGGTATTGCTCGGCTTCCATGGTGGCTGGCGAGACCAGACTGACCAGGTGATCGTCGGGTTTCAGCAGTCCAATGGCCTCAGGGACCGATGCTTCCCTGCGGACGGCAATGCCGCCATAGGACCGACCGGAGGCACAAGACTCCAACGACGCTTGTAAGGCGGGATTAATATGTTCATTCATGGCCGACGACATCCTCCTTCACGAGAGGCGAGCGTCTCGTTGTTAACGAGTTTGCTGTGGCGGTGGTTTGTTTTCGCTCAACATCCAGACTAAGGACTCATTCTCCCATCCCAGGTAAAACGACGCGCCCACGACCAATACCAGACTGACGATCGAGGCGGCAGCGCGCAAGGTCGCCCGCGCATAGCGGTTCCGGCGCTCCCGCTTCGTCACAATCGCCGGAATGCGCACCAAGATCGGGACCCGCGTAAATGCGCGAAGACTGTCCACATCGTGAAAAGATTTGTCGCGATATTCCATCCACATGATGATGCCCATGGCGAGCCCGAATGACAGCACCAATCCGCCGAGAATCAGCTTCAATCGACTAGGGGCGATCGGGGCTTTTGAAGGCATCGCTGGATCAATGATCTTCATTTGACCGCCATACTTGGTTTGCTCCATGTTTTCAGCCAGTTGGGCGTCTTCAAATCGTTGCAGAACGGAGGAATACATGTCGCGCGTCATCTTGTGATCGCGATCCAGTTGTTGAAACTCCTGCGCATGATGGGGCGACCGTTCGACCCGGTGCTGATAGGCAGCCAGCTCCCGTCGTAAACGTTGCTCTTCCGCTTCCAAATTCTTTAAATCACGGTCCAGGTCGCGTAGCGCATGCTTAATCTCGTCCGGGCTGACCAGCAAGGCCGCCGCCTGAGCGGGATCGAGCCGGGCCTCCAAGGCAGTGTCGGCGAGCGCTTTTTCGATCGCTGCAATCTCGTCCTGAACTCGGCGGACATCCGGATGCTTCGGATTCGCCCGGGTCCGTAACTCCGTCAGCTCGGTGCGGAGTTTTTCCAGATGATATGGCAATGAATCGGGACTCACCGCAGGGGCTGCGACGCCAGAGTTGATGTCGAATAATTGCTTGCCTAACCGTTCTCGCCGCTCCACGATCCGCATCTGTCGCTCGCTGTTCAAGCCCAGCTCCTGATTGAGCCTTCCAAGGGTCGCCAGGTTCACTTCCACCTGTTCAGGCAGTTCCCCCATATTGCGTAACTTAAACGCGGCGATTGCGCGCTCCTGTTCATCATATCGATGCTTGATCTCATCGACCTGCCTTTTTAAGAGCGTGGTCGCATCGGATGCCTGCCGGTTGCGCATTTGGAGATTTTCTTCGACGTATTGGGCCGCCAGCGTGTTCGCGACCTTCGCCACCGTCTCCGGATCCCGGCCGCGATAGCTCACTTTGAAACCAAACGTGTTGTCGCGCCCATACACTTGGCGCTGCAATTCCTTCACCTCGAGTGTGAGGTCGCGGCGCATCCGGTCTGCAATGGCTTCATCATGCGTCCGTTTCCGAAGGTCCGGATAGAGATCGAAACGAGTCACCAGCGCCAGCAGGCTGGACCGATTCAAGAGCTTTTCGCGAATCATGTTCAAGCGCGTATCCGCTTCGCCGGTCACGGATGATTTCACGAACCCTTCGGGAATCTGCTGTTGTTCCACGAGCACCGTGGCGGTGGAACTGAAGAGATCGGGCAAGGACAGAGTCATGCTCAGTGTTGCGGCCATTGGCACAGAAAAAAACAAGAGCCCCAGCCATTTGCGGCGGCTCCAGACTTCGACCGCCAGACTCACGATCGATCGTGCTTCAGTATCCTGCATCGTTTCCTCCTCGAACTACGGCGAACTACGGCACGACGATGATGTCGCCCGGTTGGAGAAAGAAATTTTCCAACGCACCGTTATTCGACACGACTTTGTTGTAGTTGAAAGGAATCTGCCGCATGGTTTTGCCTTCCGGACGAAGGACAACGATCCGGCCCCGCCCGGCAAATTCTCCGAATCCTTCGGCCATGGCCAAGATGTCAAGTACAGTGGCCCGTCCCTTCAGTTCATGCCGCCCGGTTCTTTTGACTTCGCCGATCACGGACACTTTGAAACTATGCACTTCGCGCACGATGACCGACACTTCCGGGGACGGCACGTATTCGGCCAGTTTCTTCAGGAGGACACTCCGCAGCTGCGTCGGCGTCAAGCCGGCTGCCTGCACGTCGTTGACGAGGGGGAGAGAGATTTTCCCGTCCGGCCGGACGGGCACGGTCCGACTGATGGCGGTATTGTTCCACACGGAGATATCGAGCACGTCCTCCGGTCCTATACGGTAATCGCCGATTTCTTGTGCTTGAGCCAGCGAATGATCTGCCTCCGAGGGGGTCGAACTCGCGGAACTCGAAGAGGGACCAGGTGGGTTGGAAGCAACCGGAGGTGGGTCGCCCGCATAGCATAGCGTTCCACCTAGATAACAGATGGCCAGAAATACGAACATGCGTGGTGTCATCATGCTTCTCCTTCCGAAGCGATATTCCACCGTGACGGATATGAGAACTCCAACCGGAGCCAGTACACATTGCGGGCGATGACGATGTTATCGGCGGAGCCCCCCCCGGTCGGCACAAAGTTTCCTTCCTGATAACTGAGATACGCTGATCCTTTCGCCGTCACGAATTGATTGAATTGATAGGCCGCTTCAATATATCCGGTATAAATGGTCGAATCGAATGAGCTGTTTCGAATCCAAGTCGCCATCGGCGCGGCGGTCACTGTGAAATGCTTGAACAGCTCCTGCCTGGCACTGATCGAAATACTGTCGGTTTGTGTGCCGCCGACCGTACCCACAATCGTCGTGATGGCACTAATATATGACAGCCCGATTTCTCCATTGGGAATGCGCTGACTGAGGCGCACAAAAGCCTCCGGACGATTGTCCAATTGACCCCTGGTAAAGCGGGGACCGGCCCGTACTTCCATCCGGGTATCCGATGAAAATTCGTGTCCCCAAGACAGCTGCATGGCATGTGACTGGAACGAAGCGGGATTACCGAGAAATCCAAGGGATCCATTAGGATCTACATCAAAGGTGAAATACCGTCCGACATAGGCGGGTCCCAACGTATCGTGGGGGCCAAATCTATGTTCGAGGCTCGCGTTGATAATGTTCGAATTGATCTCTACTCCTCTGAACATATCCTTGGCGAATGCGTATTGGCCGATCAGTTTCGTGCTTTGATCAATCCGATACTCCGCTGTCGGATTGACGAAATACCGCTCAGTGCGAAATCGTGCCGTCTGCGCCGAGGTCAGGATGTTTAATTCGAACGGGGTATTCGTCTGCGCGTATCCTACGGTGGTTCCGACCGTCCAGCTGGTCGAGGGACGCCAGCGGGTATCTACCGTTCCAAATTGCCGTTGCTGCGCCGTGCTCAATTGGTCCAGCTTGCTATAGACTTCAGAATCAAAACGGTAGTCGCCGACGATCGTGAAGGGTGTGGATTGGTAGCTCGCTTGCAACCCAGGCGTCACCCGAAGAAACACGTCCTCCTGCTTTCGCCCTTGACGTGCGAAAAAGACATTGTCGTCATACACTACGCCAGTGGCGATCCAGGGCATGATGTATACATCTTCCGGAACTTTGCCGCCTGACATCACAGTGGGCGCCATAGGCGAACGGGGAATGCCTTGGATCATCTGAGCCGATCCGATCGCCGGGAGGAACATGACCACAAAAACAATACCTCCGACGATGCCCCAATCGTCACGCATGAGTACCCGCCTTATCTATACCGAGCGATTCGGAAGACTTGCCCCAAGCCCCCCGTCACGCTGCCACGGCAGAGACGCAGTCTATTTCGACCGCAACGCTACGTTGAAACAAATTCACAGACAGCACTAATAGGCCCTTGCCGGCATGCCGATCGATGAGAATCCCTTCCACACCCGCCAGCGGTCCTTCCGTTATCCGCACACGTTGCCCGGCACGCAGGTAGGGATGAGGTGTCGCCTGGATGTTGGAATCCACCAAGACGCGGATTGCATCGATTTCATTGTCCGGAACTGCCGCCAGGCTACCCTTCTCGCCACTTAAGATGCAAACCAACCCTCGTGCACTCAACAGCTCGGCATAGCGTCGGTCTGTCATTTGGTCGCGTACAAACAGATAACCCGGAAACATCGGCGTCAGAATGCGGTGGCGCACGCCCGCACGTCGAGACCATATGGATAACTTCGGAAGAAATGTCTCAAATCCTTTGGCAATGAGCTGGTCATGGACAAGTTGTTCGCAACGACTGTGCGTCCATAAGGCCCACCAGTGTTCTTGCACAATACAGCTTGCCTTCGCACAATCGATTCCCATACGGTTGTCAGTACTCACATAATCTAGCAAGGCTTCGCCCCCTTCGGTTTTGGACATGTCCCCAATTCCGAATTCATTTTCCTGTTCTCGCGCCTTCAGTCGCGTCAACTCTGCCTGTACGAGATGACTCGCGGCCTCAACGTTCGGGGGAACATTGTCCTATTGCCATCCAGGCGTCACATTAATCTAGTTCAGACAGTCGCACTATCCATTAGACTATTGAAACTGAGGGGGGGAAACTACGGACGTCGATAAACAAACATAGATTTCATAGCGTTAGCTAGGGTTCATCCCAGGTGCAATGGAGAAGAGAAGGTGCAGTGACCCGATTACGATTCGTTTCCCTTGAAGGGTGCCCACTTGCCAGCACCAGATGAACTGGTCAACCATAATCCACCGTGGGGCGCAATCGGTCGGATCAGTCGGACAATGGTTGCCGCGATACGCAGGGCAGACACCCTTCTATCTTGAATTGATCGACTCGTTGCCTATGGTACGGACGTCTTGCGTATCGGCGGATCATTCAGGAATTTCCCGATGACGTTGTGCCCGTGCCCGCAATACCTGGAATGAGAGACTGGGAGCGGTGAAGCAGTGCCGTTGGTCATTCGATGGCATTGCTGAGAAGTCTACATCACATCATATGGGTTCACACCCCAACAACTGTCAATCACTTCGATCTGGCCCACACGACCATAGGTATGCGTCCCTCTTAGGTGGCGACTCCATGTCGGTTCGAAGGTGGCTAGCCGTTGATGCACAATTCGCTTCGGGTCGAGTTGGATGATTTCATCGAGCGAGAAGGAATACCCGTACACAGGAATTCCGCATTGAGTCGGACGGATGAGCCGGCCATCGACACGGATAATTGGCCCGGCGCCGCGCCCCTTACCCGGAGGATACAGGGGGCTGACTGGATGCGGTTCCCACGGTCCCGCCAGATCGTCCGCCATAAATACATGCGTATAACCATCGCGAGTCCCCTGCTCGGGCAACGTCGTGAAAAAATACCAGCGCCCTTCAAACTCCAAGGGCGTCGTATCATAGCCTGCATGATCAAAGAGCACTTTGTGAAGACGCCATTGAAACGGAAACCTCACTGATCGATACAGCTCGATCGTGTGATGTTCGGCTGTTTCCGGCAACATATAGATGTCGTCCTTATGGCGGAAGACCAGTGGATATGACACATGATAGGGCCTGGTGAGCACAGGCATAAAGCCATCGACGCTGCCATCCTCCGACAGTTCTGCGGCGAGAATGGTCTGTGCTCTATTGGTTGCGTGCAGGTAATCTTCCACAAAAAGCCAGATTCGCCCTTCATGCTCAAACAGCATCGGATCGGCATAGAAATGCCCCCTCGGCGAGTCGATCCACCGGAATGCCGATAGGGCCTGAAGTCCATCATCTAAGAGTGAGGTCTTCGAGACCCGAAGGCCCACACGCCAATGATGAAGGGAATGTCGGAGCGAATGGAGGACGGTTTGCGAGAGTAGCTTTTTAACAAAGCGCTCGCCTGTCTTAAGCCGTGTACTCATCCAGTGCATGTGACCCTCATCTGCTTTCCATATGGCTTATGTACAGAGGCGATCAGACTGTATTTCACAAATATGCTCAATCCACGATCTTTGGTCTCAGGTACATGCCGGCACTGAATGGTTCGCTTTTTCTCTCTCAACTATCAAGCCAGCGATGACCGCAGGCAAAATACCATCCTCGCCTCGCAGAGTCGCATGCGAGGCCCCAGCTCGTAGATCCGTTTCGATGTCCCATTGTCGGCGCTAAATCGGAGCGGAATGACTAGTAAATACCCGAGTATAAGTCGTTCTTAACCCCTCTTAACCCTTTGAAACCGATACAGACAGGTCATCGACACAGCCCGAGCAATCAACAAAACTAGGGATTTTCCTAATTACCTCCATGAGAGCACTTAGTGCTATTGGACTATAGCGTTCGGAAATCCGACTACACATCCCACTCACGAGTATCCGATGCACATATCGGCAGTCATTGTTTTGAGGTGTGTCTGTCTTCTCGTCTTTCCCTTCCTAGGAGTGTTGGGATGCGGTGGGGAGGGTGGATCTGGAGACGCACCCATTGTCGCACCGCCTGGAGCAACGGCGACCCTATCATGGGATGCAATGCCCGGCTCCACTGTTTTGGGATACAAGATTTACTGGGGAACTTCTTCGCATAAGTATCAAGCAAGCACAGATGTGGGCCAAAATACCAGTCACACGTTTTCCAACCTTCAGCACAACACCGAATATTTTTTTGCAGTAACTGCGTATAACTCCGGCGGGGAGAGTTCGTTTTCAACTGAAGTGACCTGGCTTCTTCATTAAGTTCACACTGGATGTCCTGTTCGCCAGACTTTAATTTTCGATCGCGAGCTTCGACATGAGAAAGGAATGGCATAAATCAGCGGACACCATGGCCGGCTTGTAGCTTCTGAATAGACGCGATGGCCTATATGGCACTTACACTCTGCATGATTCCTCTTGCGCGAACCGTATTGCTCTCTCTGATGTGCCTCCTGTCTGGTTGTATCTCTCTAGTTCAGGGATCGAAAATGCCCATCGTGGTCGGAGAAATTGAATTCGATCCGCCGACAATCCACACCGTTGGTCTCAGTCTCCAGATTCTGGAAGGCGGCAATACATCCACGGCTACGGTTCACGTTGCGTATCGACGAATCGGGTCATTCAGATGGATAGAGGCCTTTCCGCTGCAGCGTGTGCGGACCGACATGCTATCCGCGGTCGTCCGGACTCCATTTCCGATCGCCGAACAATTCGCCGGCAGCATCTTCGACCTGAATGCCAATGACGGCTATGAGGTGAAACTTCTGATCAGCGAAGGGGACGGTCGCCGGACGTTGAGAACGGGAACGATCCATACGAGAGCGGAGCCCCCTGATAACCCGGCCAACCCGCATATGGTGGCCGTAGATTCAGACCGGACTTTGGCTGAAGCACTCTCTAGCGCAAACCCCGGAGACGTCATTACGCTCCGAGCCGGTACATATACATGGCCGATTACCCTTGATCGTAACGGGACGGTGGAGAATCCGATCATCGTCAGAGGGACGAGCCCTGATCGCACCGTCCTTGAGGCGATCGGCGCGCCGCACGGTGTCGTGATTTTAGCGTCTCACGTGGTGATCGAAGACATGACGATCAGAGGGAGTGTCTGGGGTATTCGAATCGATGATGCTGATGACGTGGTCGTTCGACATACGATCATCGAGGAGGTTCAATACGGGATCGATGGGCGAAGTGGCCTGAACAGAAATTTTTATCTCTGCGACAATGTTCTGGAAGGGAACGGCGTAAACTGGCCGGATACCAGTTCACGCACATGGAATTATGAAGGCATTGTCGTCACCGGCACCGGGCATGTCATCTGTCACAATACTCTTTCGGGATTCGGCGATGCACTCGGCCTCTCGGAGCCGACCGTGATCCCGAATCGGGCCATCGATTTCTATGGAAACGATGTCTTATGGGGTGGGGACGACGGGATTGAACTCGATTACACTGAGCGCAATGTCCGGGCGTTTCGCAATCGCCTGGGCAATGTCGGGATGGGCATCAGTTTCCAGCCAATCTGGGGAGGGCCCGCCTATGCATTCAGAAATGTCATTTACAACACAGCAAATGCGCCCTACAAACTCAACCAGGACCCCAGCGGATTCCATATTTGTCATAACACGTCGATCCGCTCAGGATGGGCCTGGACTCAGTATGGCACCTTCGCATCTAATTTCTTTTTCTACAATAATTTGACGGTCGGCACGTACAACGGCGTCGATATGACTCCGGTCATCCAATTGGCCCACATCGATTACAATGGCTGGAGTCCGGACGGACAATTCAAATTCACTCAGGGATGGAACGGGTTTAAGACACTGCAAGAACAATCTCCCTATGAACACCATGGCATTCTATTAACTCAGCCGATATTCGAACATACGATCTCGATCCCACCATTATTCGCGGCATTCATGCCACCTATTGACGACGCCGGTCTCCATGATCGAAGTAATGCCGTGGATGCTGGCATGCTTGCGCCGAATATCAACGATCACTATACGGGCCACGCTCCTGATCTAGGTGCCATCGAACGCGATCACGCTAAAATTCAGTATGGAGTACGCAGAAGCCATACGAGTGTTCACTAGGTCAGTATGTGGTGGATTGTTAAACAGCCATAGGAAAATAGGTCTGATGTGGAAAGGCCAGGAAATGTTATTGAAAGCGATTGTCGATCAGACACAGAGCATCTCTGCAATTCAAGGCGGAGTCTACTGCGTTGTGTATTCGTCGAGCAGTATAAGGGCACAGTCCCTGGACACAACAGGCGCTGCAGGTATGGTAGACCTTCTGCAAAACGGGAAGTCATGGTTCAAAAAAAACCGTTCTCAGTTGTGGAGTACGAACGAATCCGCTAAGGTCTTCTCCAACAGGCTGTGTACCCGAATCCTATAATGTCATCGCCGCGGTTTTCCTGCATGTTCATGACGACCGGCACGATATCCAGGGTAGATTTATCCATGCTGATCGAGGCTAGCCAGTGAAGCAGATTGATCTGATTGCAGGTGCGCGGCCCAATTTCATGAAGATTGCGCCAATTATCGATGCCTTACACGCCGCCAGGACGCGAGGCAGTACGTTGAATTTTCGTCTGATCCATACAGGCCAACATTACGATCGCGCCATGTCCGGAAGCTTCTTCGAGGACCTCGGAATCCCTGATCCGGACATCAATCTGGAAGTGGGCTCGGGTACTCAAGCCGAACAAACTGCCGCCATCATGGTGAACTATGAAAAGGTCCTGCTCAAGCAGAAGAGCGACCTGTGCTTGGTCGTGGGGGATGTCACCTCGACCATGGCCTGTTCCATCGTCGCGCGAAAGCTGGGAGTGCCGGTGGCACATGTGGAAGGCGGCATACGTTCAGGCGACTGGACCATGCCCGAGGAAATAAACCGGGTGGTAACTGACTCCATCACGAACTGGTTCTTCACCACTAGCCAAACCGCCAATGACAATCTGCGCCGCGCCAGTGTCTCTGACGATCGCATCTTTTTCGTTGGCAATACGATGATTGACACCCTGCTCAAGCAGTTGCCGCGCTTGCGCCCGCCAGCCTGTTGGGGATCGCTGAATCTCACACCACGCAATTACTTCGTCATCACCTTGCATCGCCCAGCAAATGTGGATGAAGCCCATCAATTACTCCACCTACTGCATGCCATCGTTGAAGGCACGCGCGGCTTGCCGGTCGTGTTTCCCGTCCATCCTCGCACCGCCAAGAACCTACGCGATCTCGACAGCAAGATGCCGCAGCTGAATTATGTCGATCCCCTCGGCTACTTAGAATTCAACTACCTGGTGAAACATGCCCGGGGCGTCATCACTGATTCTGGCGGCATCACAGAGGAAACGACCGTACTTGGGATACCCTGCATGACCCTGCGTGACAATACCGAGCGCCCCGAGACCATCACGATTGGAACCAACGAACTGATCGGAACTGATCCAAGCAAGCTGGCACCTGCGCTGGCACGATTGATGGCGGGGCAGTGGAAAACTGGGGCCATTCCTCCGAAATGGGACGGCAAGGCAGCAGAGCGGATTGTCCAGCATCTTGAACGCTTACTGCTATTGAAATAGCCTGACTCGCACACTTCATACGTACTGCCGTATGGCTCACCGAATACTGCTTTTGATCGAGGCAGATCTCTCTGAACGGTTTACGGCGTGAGAAAAACCGTTGGGTTAACAGATACGGTTCATTGACCGCAAGGTTTTGAGGGCTGACATCGGTGCCGCACACCTCGCAGTGTGATCAAAAAGGCGGCGTTTTTACCCGCCCAACCCAGAGGCGAGAAGATACCCCCCACATTTCGTGTGACCGTTCGCCTTTGCAATGGGGCCTGGCGAACGGAGTTCGAACAGCGGGCCGCTCACTCAACCGTCGATGTCCACTAAACCGGGGGAAGTCCAGTTTTGGGAACAAGCAGAGGTGGCAGCAATAATCACTCTCGCGAACCTCCTACCCTCAGGCGGGTCCCTTGACACCTTCTCACAGTCGGCCTAGCCTACGTATGCAAGCAACGTCTTACAACATGGAGCAAGTAGATCGGACAGGGCAATCTTTAGCAAGGAGGGATGAGTTATGCGTTGCGTTACCGTCATAACCGGGATCGTTGCCACACTCGCCTTCGCTGGGACGGCGAGCGCCGGGTCGATTGAGGACAAGGCGCAAGAGAAATTTGTTTCGGCCCAATCAAGAGGTGTTGATGTGGCCATTGATATCAGCGAGAAAGCCTTTCAGATCACAAAAGGGGGAACGGAGCGTGGTTTTACTCTCATGGCCGGGTCGCCGACCGTCATCCAACTTCGCAACAGGGATGACGTAACGCATGAGTTTGTATCCACACTATTCCACGATGTCCCGTTCCGCATTTCGGGCAACGCCACGCTCATCAAGACAGCACGAGCATCCGGAGTGCGCCTCGATCCAGGGCAAACGGTGACCCTTGAGTTCAATGCCCCGCTGGCTAAGGAGGACCAATTTGGCGCCGTGGAATCCAGCTATGATGTCTTCTGGTGCAACGTCCATGGAAAGGATCATGGACATAAGATGCGCGGGGAATTGCTGATCCTAGAAACCAGGGGTGAGATCGGCGGTGGATAATGTCATGAAGGCTCAGGTCATCGTACCCCGGGTGGTTTGATCGGTTTGTCCAACTCGATTCCCTTGACGCTTCTGACTGCTTCGTCTGTCCCTCTGGTCAACCTCAGAGGGAAACTGCTCATTTTATGATCGAACCCTTTCTCTGACAAGAATGGCTGGTACAATACAGCGGCGAGACAAACCAGAGCCGGACTCTTCACCACGGAATGCGTTCGTAACAACAAGGAAGAGGCGAACACGTGCTATCACGATGGCCATTGACGGTGTTAGTGATCCCGCTCGCGCTAGGGCTAGGGATGGGTGGAATAGGTTCGGCCGAGGAGTCGCTGTATGACCCCGATGTGGTCCTTGTGATGAAGGACAAAGGTTTTCACGTGATCAAAGGTGCACAATCAGGGAATACGCTGTCTAAGCCAGCCTTCTCGTTACCAGTCGGGAGGGATCTCGTCATCCAGCTCAACAATGAGGACGAGGTGGCGCATGAGTTCGTCTCGCCATTGCTCATGAAGGCGGAGGACCTTCAGATCTCAGGCCGGGCGACCCTCGTGTATACCCATACCGCCTTCGGGGTTCGGGTTGAGCCGCACGACAGCGTGATGCTTCGCTTTGATATCCCGGACGCCGGCTTTGATCAGTTTCATTTTTGGTGCAATATCCATGGGAAGTTTGTTGGTGACACCATGCGAGGGGAGATCTTTATCCTGAATGCGAAACCATCATCCAAGTAACCGGACTTCGAGACGTGCGAGTGCGGATTGGCAGAATAGAGGAAGTCAGGAAACAGGACGGAGTGTGATGGATGCCATGGCACCGATGACGATGTGCTTGTCTGAAGCAGGTTCTGCCTCAGAGCGCTGATGAAGAGGCTTACCATGTTCAAGAGAACAACAGGACGGATCCTTGGTGGACTCTGTGCCGTCATGGTTGCCGGTGTCGCAGTCGATGCCGCGCAGGCGGGCGAGACGGCGGGCATTCCACCTGAAATGGTGGCAGAGTACATTCATGCGGTCGTTCAGGCCGATCGGACCCTCTATTCCACCCATGTCGTGGAGCGGCTGCACGAACTCAAAATCCCTGTCGCGGTGGAAGAATGGAAAGCGAGGGGGACGTTGCCTCTTCCCGCGCAAATGCTACAGATGGCTGGTCAAGAAATTCAGGGGCTCGGACTCGGACTTCGCATCCGGTTGGCCAGCCTGGGGCCAATTTACAAAAAAAACGGGCCTGCGGATCAGTTCGAACGGGCGGGCCTGGAAGCGGTGGCAAAGAATCCCAGGAAGCCCTATACGGGAATCATTACCGAAGGTGACAAACGTTTTTTTAAGGCGATATTTGCGGACCGGGCCGTTTCCATCACCTGTGTCGCCTGCCATAACAGCCATGAGCTGAGCACAAAACGGGATTACAAGCTCTACGATGTGATGGGAGGAATTATCATTTCGTTTCCAGTCCAATAATCCCATTCCGCGCATACCGTAATGTCCTGGTGTCTCCACCGGGACTCGAGGAAGAAACCGGACACCTCGACCATTATCGGCTCAGCGAGTTCACATACAAATCAGGGGGCTTGAATGACGCCACAAGCCCAACGTATCCCTCCACCGCCCAATGGAGCCGGTTGATCCGCGTAATTATCTCCTCCTGCATGGATCATGAGCGCGCGGCCCATAAGGTCGGCCATCTTCACACGTGGTGCCAATACAGGACTGGCATTGCCATTTGCATCAGCAGACAATGCAGGCAAATCCCCAAGGTGACCGTCGCGCCAGGGCGCACTATGGCGTTTGCTGTCTGCTGGATCATAGTGGCCGCCAGCAGCTAATGCAGGCATTTTTTTGCCGTCTTTTTCCTTCGGCTCGCAACTCGGGTTTTCATGCACATGGAACCCATGTAACCCCGGTGGTAGACCGGTGATGGCGGGGCTGAACTCGAGGCCGTATTGCGTTTCACTGATTGTGACTTGCCCAATCCCTTTCCCGACA
>Ga0134127_10001859_pt1 | contig 15481 bp, 18 predicted proteins | sample KB31753_FD_96459 | JGI IMG/M metagenome (GOLD analysis project Ga0134127, IMG submission 96459) | Terrestrial soil microbial communities with excess Nitrogen fertilizer from Kellogg Biological Station, Michigan, USA - KB3-175-3 | ecosystem: Environmental > Terrestrial > Soil > Unclassified ...
CGGAACATGTAGACCGCCGCGGAGCCGAGGCTCGCCACGATCAGCACGAACATTCCGATCACCACGTAGCGCATGGGCGCAGGATACGCTTTCCGGCCGCGCTGGTGGGCGCTCGCCGCCGCCACGCTGGCGTGCGCCGCCGGCATCGCGCTCGGCAACTGGCAGTCGCGGCGTGCCGACGAGAAGCGCGCGCTCGCCGCGCGCCTCGAGCGCGTCGCCGTGGTCGGCGAGTTCGTGCCGCGCTATACGGTGTACCTGGACAACAAGGTGCGCCGCGGCAAGGCCGGCTACGAAGTGGTGACGCCGCTCAAGCTGCGCGGATCCGCCGAGCACGTGCTCGTCGACCGCGGCTGGGTCGAGGCCGGCAGGACGCGCGATCTACTGCCGGAAGTGCCGACGCCGCCGGGCGAGCTGCGCATCGAGGGCCTTGCGCTCGAGCACCTGCCGCGCTCGTTGCCGCTCAGGGAAAGAGGATTGCGGGTAAGACAGAACCTGAGCGTCCCGGCCTACGCGGAGGAGACCGGGCTGCGCCTGCAGCCGCGCGTCATCGAGCAGCACTCGGGCGCGCCCGACGGCCTCGCGCGCGACTGGCCGCCGCACGAGGCCGGCGCCGAGAAGAACGAGGCGTATGCGTTCCAGTGGTACTCCCTCGCCGCGCTCGCGGCGGTCCTCGGCCTGGTATTTTCGTTCCGCAGGAAATGAACAAGCTCTTCTGGGTCGGTGTGGTGTGCGCGGCGCCGCTCGTGCTGGGCACCGCCGCGTACGTCCTCGGCTGGAGGAGCGGCGCGACATCCAACTACGGCGAGCTCCTGCCGCCCCGCGCGGTGTCGGCGCCCGCCCTCGAGCCGCTGCGCGGCAAGTGGGTGCTGATGACCTTCGATGCCGCGGCGTGCGATGCCAACTGCGAAAAGAAGCTCTATATCGTGCGGCAGATCCGACGGGCGCAGGGCAAGGACATGGACCGCGTCGAGCGGTTTTGGGCGCTCACCGATGGCGCCAAACCCCGCCCGGAACTGGTCGCGGCCATCGAAGGGACCCATGTCGGCACTCTGGCGGCTGGCGCGTTTCCGGGAAACGTCACGGACTACATCTATCTCGTCGACCCGCTCGGCAACGTCATGATGCGCTACCCGCGCGATCCCGACCCCTCGAAGATGATCAAGGACCTGCAGCGCCTGCTGAAGTATTCGCGCAGCGGATGAGAGCGCTCGCGCTCGCCGCCGTCGTGCTGACCTTCGTGGTGGTCGTGGCGGGGGCCTACGTGCGGCTGTCCGACGCCGGGCTGGGGTGCCCCGACTGGCCGCTGTGTTACGGCCGTCCCATACCGGAAAAATTCGCGGACGCGATGGACGAAGCGCGCGCGTGGAAGGAGATGGCGCATCGCTACCTCGCCGGCACCCTCGGCATCCTGCTCTTCGCACTCCTGGTCGCCGCGTGGCGCACACGGCGCTCGCCCTGGCTCGCGACCGCGATCGCGGCGCTCGTCGTTTTCCAGGCCACGCTCGGCAAGTGGACAGTCACGCTGCTCCTCAAGCCTGCCATCGTGGTCGCGCACCTTGCCGGCGGCATGGCGATCCTCGGCCTGGTGGTGTGGTTTTTCCTATCCGGAACAGCTCGGCCCGGGCTTCCCGGCTTGCGCGTACCCGCCGCGATCGCCCTCGCCGTGCTGAGCATTCAAATACTGCTCGGCGGCTGGGTGAGCTCGAACTACGCCGCGCTCGCGTGCCCCGACCTGCCGCTCTGCCTCGGCCAGGTCGTGCCGCCGATGGACTTCGGCAACGCTTTCCACGTCCTGCGCGAGCTCGGGCGCACGGACACCGGCGAGCTCCTGCCCCAGCCCGCGCTCACGGCGATCCACTGGACGCACCGCATGTTCGCGTTGGTCGTCGTCGTGGTGGTCGGCTGGGCTGCTGTGCAGACATATCGAGTCTGCAAACCCCTCGGCGCCGCCATCGCGCTCCTGGTGGCCGCGCAGTTCCTCTTAGGCATTGCAAACATCGCGTTCGACCTGCCGCTCGCGCTTGCCGCAGCCCATAATGCCGGCGCCGCGGCGCTGCTCGTGTCGCTCGTCGTGCTAAACTTTTTCGCCTTCCGGTGAATACACAGGTTCTTTCCCACGGTTTCACGCAGCGCGCACGAGCGTTCTATTCGCTTACGAAGCCGCGCGTGGTGTCGCTCATCGTCTTTACCGCGGTGATCGGCATGTTCCTCGCGACGCCGGGCGCGGTGCCGCTGCAGATCCTGCTGGCGGCGACCGCCGGCATCGGGCTGGTGGCGGGCGCGGCCGCGGCGGTGAACTGCCTGGTCGAGCACAAGATCGACGCGCTGATGCGACGTACGCGTTGGCGCCCGCTGCCCCAAGGAGAATTGTCGGTCAGTCAGACCCTGGTATTCGCCGGCGCGCTGGGCGGCGTCGGGCTGTGGCTTCTCTACCACTACGTGAACGCGCTCACCATGTGGCTCACGGCGGCGACCTTCGTCGGCTACGCCGTGGTGTACACCGTGCTCCTGAAGCCCGCGACGCCGCAGAACATCGTCATCGGCGGCGCCTCGGGCGCGATGCCGCCGGTGCTCGGCTGGGCGGCGGTGACCGGCCACGTGACGGTCGAGCCCTTGCTGCTCTTCCTCATCATCTTCGCGTGGACGCCGCCGCACTTCTGGGCGCTCGCGCTCTACCGCACCGAGGACTACGCGCGCGCCGGCGTGCCGATGCTGCCGGTCACCCACGGGCGCAAGTACACCCAGCTGCACGTGCTGCTTTACACGCTGATCCTCTTCGCGGTGAGCCTGCTGCCGTACGTGATCCGCATGAGCGGGCTCTTCTACTTCGCCGCCGCCATCGCGCTCGGCACGGTTTTCCTGCTCTATGCGCTGCGCATCTACCGGGCCTACAGCGACGCCATCGCGCAACGCACCTTCCGCTACTCGATCGTCTACCTTGCGCTTCTTTTCGCCGCTCTTCTGGTCGATCACTATCTGTAGCCTGCTCGCGGGCTGCGACGGCAGCCCGCAGTTCAAGAGCACCGACATCACCGGTGCGCCGTACGGCAAGACCCTCGAGTTGACCGACCACACCGGCAAGCCGCGCCGCCTGGAAGATTTTCGCGGCAAGGCGGTCGTGCTTTTCTTCGGCTTCACGCACTGCCCCGACGTCTGCCCGACCACGCTCGCGGACATCGCCCAAGCCATCAAGGAATTGGGGCCCGATGCGGATCGGGTGCAAGTGCTCCTCGTCACGGTGGATCCGGAAAGGGACACGCCAGAATCGCTCGGAAAATATGTCAGCGCGTTCGATCCGCGCTTCCTCGGCCTGCGCGGCGACCTGGATGCCACCAAGAAGGTCGCGGCCGAGTTCAAGATCTACTTCGAGAAGGCGAAGACCGGCGCGAGCTACACCGTGAACCACAGCACGCAGAGCTACGTCATCGATCCCCGGGGCCGCCTGCGGCTTCTGGTGCGCCACGACCGCATCGCGCAGGACCTGGCGCCGGACCTGCGCACCGTCCTGCGCCAGGCGGCGCTGGATTAGCGTTGCCGTGGCACGCGCACCGCGCCGCGCGCTCGCATGGTGGCTCGCGCTGCGCCCCTGGTCCTTCACGATTTCGCTCGCGCCGGTGCTCGTCGGCGCCGCGCTCGCGGTGCTCGACGGCCATGCGTTTCAGCCCGGCATCGCGCTCGCGGCGCTCATCGCCTCGATCCTGGTCCACGCCGGCACGAACCTGCAAAACGACGTCGGCGACTTCCGGCGCGGCGCGGACCTCGTGGGCCGCATCGGCCCGCCGCGCGCCACCACCGAAGGCTGGCTGCCGGCCACCCAGGTACAAGGGGTGGCGGCGTGGTGCTTCGCATTCGCGCTCGTTCCGGGCGCCTACTTGGCTGGGTACGGCGGCTGGCCGATCGTGGCGATCGGCGTGACGGCCATCGCTGCCGGGGTGGCCTATACCGCCGGCCGCCGCCCGATCGCGTATTCGGGCTGGGGCGAAGCGTTCGTGATTGTCTTCTTCGGCCTGCTCGCCGTAGGCGGCACCTATTACCTGCACGCCGCCACGATGCCCATGACGCCGCTCATCGCCGGCACGGCGTGCGGCTCGCTCGCGGCGGCCGTGCTCGTGGTGAACAACCTGCGCGACCTCGACTCGGACCGCCGCATCGGCAAGAACACGCTGGCGGTACGTTGCGGCAGGGGATTCGCGGCGCGGGAGTACGCCGCGCTGTTGCAGGTGCCGTTTGCGCTCGCGGTGGTGGTGGCCGCCCTCGAGGGACGCGCGCTGCTGCTGGCACCGCTCGTCCTGCTGCCCTGGGGGATGGCGCTGGCGCGACGCGTGCGGCGCGAACCGCGTGGTGCATGGCTGAACGCGGCGCTCGCCACGACGGCCCGGCTCGGCCTCGCCTTCGCCGTGCTGCTCAGCTTGGCGGCCGCGCTCGCGCGCTAGCCGCCATCTACAGCCAGCGGCGGTCGCGCTCGAGCGCGCGCAGGTCCTCGACCGCATCGAGGCGCTGACGCTTCGCCTCGGCGAGCGCGACGAGCATGAGCTGCGCGGTGGCGAGCGCATCGCCAAGCGCGTCATGCCGCGCTTCGGCGGGGATGCCGAAGGCTTGCAGCCAATGGTCCAGCGAAGTGCGCTCGCGCTTGCGATCGGCGAACAATGCCGGCAACAGGGCCGCGAGGTCGATCCAGCGCTCGCGCGGCGCGAAGCCGTGACGCCGGAGAATCGTGGCGTCGAATACGGCGTGAAACCCCACGGGAATCGCGTCGCCGACCTGGACGCCGAGCTCGCGCACGACCTCGTCCGCCGGCCGGCCGCCGCGCTGCGCGTCGCCGCCGATGCCGTGGACGATGATATTGGCCGCGCTGCTCGGCTCGGGCTGGCGCACGAGCGCGGCGAAGCGCTCGCCGAGGGCAATGCGTCCCTCGGTGAGGGCGATCGCGCCGACCGAGAGCAAGCGGTCGCGGGAAGCATCGAGCCCGCTGGTCTCGCAATCGATCGCCACCCAGCGCGCCGACGCGATCGGCGTGCGGCGAAACAGGCTCACAGCGCGAAGTCGAGCCGCAGGCGCTGCTGCAGCAGCAGCGCCTGGCGGAAGGCTTCCTTGAGGACGCGCCGGTCGAGGTCGCTCAGCTCGCCGGGGCGGACGAGGTTCGATTCGCCGCGCAGGCGCAGCGTCTGGATGAAGTGGAATGCCTCGACCGCGTTGCCTTCGCGCACGGCTTGCAGCCGCGGTGCGGTCCCGGTCTCGTGCACGGCGGCGGCGAGCGCGAGGACGCGCGCGGCGTCGACGAAAGGCCGCGCGCCGAGGGTCTTGAGGTCGAGCTCTTCCGCCGTGAAATCGGCGAGGAGCCCGAGCGGCGGCCGGGTCTGCAGCGCCGCTTCCGCAGCCGCGCGGCAGAACGCACGGTTGCCCTGCGTTTGCTCGAGCACCGCCGTGCGCAGCTCGCCGGCGAGCCGGGCGTCCCCGGCAAGGGGGCGAAAATCGAAGAAGATGCTGGCGAGGAGCAGCGCCTGCGGATCGTTGTTGCGGATCCAGTCGTCGAACACGCGCCGCCATTCCTGCGGGCCCAGGCACCAGCGTGGGTTGCGCGCCATGATGTCGCCCTTGCACAGCGGGAAGCCGCAGGCGTCCAGGTCGCGGTTCACCTGGTCGGCGAATGCCAGGAAAGGCTCTTTCTCGCCTTCCACGATGAGCGCGTTGTCCTGGTCGGTGACCAGGGTCTGCTCCATCCGGCCTTCGCTGCCGAGCGCGAGCCAGCACCACGTGCCGGCGAGCGGGCGCCGCACGGCCGCGAGCTCGATCACGCGCCGCGTGAGCGCGTCGTTCAGCGCGCTGATCATGGCGGAGAGCGGTCCCGCCGCCACGCCCTGCGCGAGCAGCAGGCGCGAAAGCTGGCGGATGTCGCGCGCCGCCTCGACCAGCTGGGGAAGCGCGGGTGCGCCGCGGATGCGCTCGGCCGTGCGGCGCAGGCCGACGCGCTGCAGCGCGAAAAGGTCGCGTTCCGAGACCACGCCGGCCACCTTGCCGTCGCGCGTGACGACGACGTGCCGGAAGCCGTGGCGCGCCATGGCGAGCGCCGCGTCCGCAAGCGTCGCTTCTTCCTCGAGCGTGAACGGGCGCGCCGTCATGTGACGCGCGATCGGCGCGTCGAGCGCTGCGCGCGCCGCCGTGCTTTCCAGGAGGTCGACGGTCGTGAAGATGCCCTGCGGCATTCCGAGGCCGTCCGCCACCACGATCGAGCCGACGCGCTCGGCGTGCATGCGCTGCACCGCGTCGCCGAGCGTCGTGTCCGGCGCGCACGTCACCGGCTGGCGCCGCAAGATGTTCTTCAGCGGCGCGAGCATGCCGGCGCCGTCGAGCGAGGACTCCGCGGCGCCGGCGCGCAGCGAGCGGTACGAGCGCTCCACCAGCGTCGCGAGGCGCTGGGTGGAGAACTCCCGGAAGCGCGGGCTGCGCTCCATCAACTCGTGGAAGCGCTCGGCCGGGAGCTCCCAGCAGAAGGCGTCTTTCTCGGCGCGGTAGGCGTAGACCGTAGCGCGCCGCCCGATCAGCGCGCTTAGCGGGAAGGACTCCCCCGGACCGAGGAGCAGGTCGGCAGGGCCGCCGCTGCCGCGGACCGCGCCCTGCTTGAGGATGTAGAGGCGCGCCGCCACGCCGCTCTCGGGGCCGATCACCAGCTGGCCGCGCGGGTAATAGGCGAGCTCGAGATGCCGTCCCAGGAAATCCAGGGCCGCGGTCTCCATCTCGTCGAACGGCGCATGCGCCCGCAGGGGCGCGATCAGGTCCGCCACCCCCGCAGATTAGCGCGACGCGCTGCGCCGGGCGGCCATCCTTTCGCCGAGGGCCGCAAGGTTTTGTGAGGACAGCGCCTGGGTCGCGAAGGGCAGCACCGCGGCGGACTCGCGGTCCATGTGGCGTCGGTAAAGCCAGGCGAAGCGCGCCACCGGCTCGGGGTCGAGCCGGACCTCGCCCTGGATGATCCGCTCGAGGCTCGCGCGCAGCGCACGCCACAGGCCGAGCATCGTGCCGTGCTCACGCTCGAGCTCCTCGATCGCCGCGGCGATCTCGCTGCGGCCTTGCGCGGCGGCAAGCTCGCGCAACAGAGGAAACAGATCTTCATCTTCGTCTTGGTGGTGCCAGGTGCCCGCGGTGTCGAAGTAGCGCACTGCGTCCTTGGCGATCGATTGCGCGGCCGCGTCGGCGCCGCGATTGGCGAGATGCTCGGCGAGGCCCTCCAGGGCGCCGAGGCGCTCCTCGATGCGGAGGTGGCAATCGCGCAGCGCTTCCAGCGGGTGCTCGAAATGCCTCATAGCACGCAGTTCACTTCGGCGTTGACCCCGTGGCACTCCAGCCAGCGCCGCGCGCACCCCTCGGCGCACCCATCGAGCGCAAAGATCGGAAAGCGCGACGTCGGCTTCACCTCCTCTCCGGCGCCAAGCCACACCGCCTCGGCCACGCCGGCGGCATGGAGCTGCGCGGCGAGGTCGCGCGCGCGCTGCCCGAATTGCGGGCAGCCCTGGCAGGCGTAAACGACCGGCAACGGCCGCAGGATGATGCGCATCAACGGTAAACGAGTGTCGGGACGTCGGAATGGGTGAGTACTTCGCGTGTCTGGCTGCCGTGCCAGACGGCAGCGAGCCCCTTGCGTCCGTGCGAGGCCATGAAGATCGCGTCGCAGTTGTAGCGTTTCGCGGCGTCGACGATGGCTTGCCACGGCTGGTTGCTCTCGCTGTGAGCGGTGGCGAACTCGAGCCTCGCGGCCTGCGCCTTGCCGGCTGCACCGGCGAGGATGCCGTTCGCGAGCTTTTCCGACTCGCGCGCATGATCGGCGATCGAAACCACGCGGCGCGCCATGACGTCGGTTTCGCTCGGCGGCACGTATTCCGGAACCGCGGTGAACAGCGTCACTCTCGCGCCGACCTCGCGCGCGAAATCGATGCCGGCGCTCACCGCCTTCTCGGCGACCTCAGAGCCATCGGTCGGAATCAGTATGTGCTTGTACATGGCCGCTCCTTCTCCGTGATTGCCCTCTCGAGGGTGTCCATGCGCTTACTGTGGCAGTCGTGCAGGCGCGCCCTTTGATTCAGGTCAAGAGCGGGCGGCCTCTACAGGGCGCGGTTCACCGTAAAGCTCGCTTCGAGCGGCCGGGGCATGTCCTTGCGCCTGATCAGCACCCGCAGCACGTACTTGCCGGACCAGCCGAAGTCGAACACCTCGCTGTAATCCGGATAGCCTGCGGTCGACATCGCAACCAGCGACTTCTTCTGCAGCGCGCCCTTCGGGTTCTTCACTTCGACGCTGACCTGCGCATCGGCAATGCGCGCCCCGCCTTTCTCCTCGGCAAGCGCGATCACGATGTGCTCGACGCCTGCGCCGTGGCCGCCTTGGTGGACTCCGTGCTGCGCATCCGCATGCTCGGCGGCGATGGCGCTCACGATGCCCAGGTTGACTACGATGCCGCCCACGGTCTTCATCTGCTGCGCCGAGACCGACGACGCGAACGCCGCCGCAGCGATCGCCGCGGCGGTACACAGGCGCTGGACGTTCATGATCCGTCCTCCTTTGCCTGCAGGCTGCGCCTTGCCGGAAACGATGCTTTGACCTGGATCAATCCGCGCGCCCCGGCAAGGGCTAGCGTGCAGGTAGAGGCATTACCGGGAGTGCATCATGTTCAAGCACATTCTCATCCCCACCGATGGATCGGAGGTCGCTGTCAGGGCGATCCAGGCCGCCATTACGCTGGCCAGCGAAATGGGCGCCAAGGTGACCGGCTTCTGCGCTGAGGAGCCGCCCGTCCGGCCCTACCGGAACGGCTTTGCCATCCCGCCGGAGATCGCGCTCGAGCTCGAGCGCCGCTCACGCGAGCACGCGCGCCGGAACGTGGCCGAGATCGAGAAGGCAGCCGAGGCGGCGGGCGTGGCGTTCGAGCCGCTGGTCGTCGCGTCCCACTCGCCTTACCAGGCGATCATCGACGCCGCCGTCGAAAGGAACTGCGATGCGATCTGCATGGGTTCGCACGGCCACCGCGGCCTCGCCGGCCTGGTGCTGGGCAGCGTCACGCACAAGGTCCTGACGCACTCGCGGATCCCGGTCATCGTCATCCGCTAGCGCCTCAGCGTATCCGGGTGTCGATGACGACGTTGACGCCGGTCGCGTCGTTCGCGACCGCGGCGGTCAGACCCTGCAGGTCGCCCGGCTGAGGGTTCGCGCTGCCCGACTTGGAGATGCGCGCGCCGACCACGACGCGCGGGAAGCTCGATAGCTGCATGCCAGGCGCCATCGCCATGGAGTCGTCGAGCTCGAAAGCGAGCGGCAGCTCGCGCACCTTGGCGCGCTTCACCGCGAGCGGCATCGGCGGCCCCTGCGCAGCGCGCGCGAAGATGAACACGGTGTCCTCCAGCGAGGCCTCGCCTTTCAGGCTCGGCGCGAGCCGCACCACCCCCTTCAACGCCGTCGCCGCGGCCGCCGGCGGCGCGCCGGGCGCGATGAGCGAGCGCGCCTCCTCGATGCTCGAGCGAATGGCGCGCGCGTCTTCCGACTCCTCCGCGACGAGCGGCAGCATGCGCTGCCAGTAGGCCGCCGCGCCGCGGTAGTCCTGGCGCTCGAATGCCGCGGTGCCGGCGAGCGCCAGCGCCTTGAGGTTGTTCGGGTCGATCGCGAGCGCGTGCAGCACCAGCTTCTCGGGCTCGCCCGCCAGGCGCCGGCCGCGCGCCATGGCGAGCGCGTCGGCGAAGTCGGCGAGGAGCTGCGCGTCGCGCGGCGCGCGGGCGGCGGCTTTGGCATACGCCTGCGCCGCGTCCTCGTAGCGCCCAAGCGCGCTGTAGGAGCGGGCGAGAAGCTTCCAGCCCTCCGCATCATCGGGGTTGGCGCGCAGCTTGTCGGCGAGGCGCTCCACCATCGCATCGAGCTGCGCCACGGTTTGCGCATGCTCGGCTTCCCGCTGCAGCGCCCCGGGATTGCCGGTGAGGAAGTACAGCGCTGCCGCGAGCACGGGCAGCGCAACGCCGAGGGCGAGGGCGAGGCGGCGGCGGGGCGCGGGCGCGGCCGGCTCGTCCGGCCGCCGCACGTCTTCGAGCAGCCGCGCCTCGAGCTCGACCCGCGCGCGCTCGTAATCGGCGCGCGCGATCTTGCCGGCGGCGAGGTCGGCATCCAGCTCGCGCAGGGCGTCGCGGTGCACCGAGACGTTCGCCGTGGCGCGCGAAACCTGCGCGCCGCTCTTGCGCCACAGCAGCGGCCGCAGGACGAGCGCCAGCGCGACCACGGTCAGCGCGACGGCGCTCAGCCAGAAGGCGGTCATTTGCGGGCTATTTTCACAGAAACCGGGCTTGACCTAGATCAAGCCAGCCGCTTTTTCGGCGCTTATGCTCGATTGACCAAAGGAGTGCCCATGAAATCTCTCGCAGTCGCGCTTGCGGCATCGATCTCGCTCGCGCACGCGGCCGATCCCGCCAGCATCGACTGGAGCCGGGTGCCGACGAAGACGCTTGCGCTCTTCTACCCTGGCCAGTCCACCTTCCAGTGGCTGCGCAGCCCCGCCCATCCGGGCGCGCCCCTCGTGACCAACGGCGGCGCGTGCCTCACCTGCCACAAGGGCGCCGAAGAGAAGCTCGGCAACAAGCTGGTGAGGCCGAACAAGCTCGAGCCGGCGCCGGTGGAGGGCAAGAACGGCGTGCTCGCGCTCGGCATGCAGATCGCGTATGACGCTGAATATGCCTACTTCCGCGCGCAATGGCGCACGCGCAATCCGTACCCGGGCGAGGCGCACCCGTTCGTGCGCTTCGACGGCAAGGAATGGAAGACGTGGGGATTTCCGAAGCTCGACGCCGTCGTGCGCGAAGGCGTGCAGCCCGCAATCTACGAAGACCGCTTCTCGATCATGATCGATGACGGCGGGGTGAAGGATTTCGCGAGCCAGGGCTGCTGGCTCACCTGCCACAACGGCGAGCGCGACAATCCGGGTTTCGCCTCCCGGGAGCAGGTACAAGCGAACTCGCTGTATCAGGCACTGAAGCAGAACGACGTGCGCAAGTACCTGCCCTCGACGCGCACCGACGCGGCCGCGTCGTGGGAGCGGGGCCGCACCCCCGAGGAAATCGCCAAGCTCAAGGCGGCGGGCGGCTTCCTCGAGCTGATGCAATGGCGCGCGCATCGCTCCAATCCGGTCGGCATGGCCGACGACGGCTATGTCCTCGAGTACCGGCTGAGCGACGCCGGCGGCAATCCGTTCGGCTCGAACGTCGACCCGAAGAGCCACCAGCCGCGTTTCATGTACGACGAGACGAAAGTCGGCAGGAAGGCGCTCGCCGCCGGCGACATCCGCAACGTGCCGACTGCGCTCATCCGGGGCGTCAACGCTGTGCCGTTCGACCCCGGCGCGGGCTGGAAGGAAGGCGACCTGATTCCCGAATACGTGCTCAACCGCGACGCCTCGAAGGACTCGGCCGCCGACAACAGCCAGGTCAAGGGCACGTGGCGGGACGGCGCCTGGACCGTGGTCTGGGCGCGCAAGCTCAATCTCGCGAACGCGGACGACAAGGCGCTGCGCGAAGGCAAGTCCTACAACTTCGCCTTCGCCGTGCACGACGACAACATCACCACGCGCGGCCACCACGTATCGTTCCCGGTGACGGTCGGCTTCGGCGCGAAGGCCGAGATCCAGGCGACGAAGCTGAAGTAAGCCCGGCGCAGCTCAGCGCGGGCGCACGATCTGGTAAGCGCGCCCGAGATAGCCGAGCGTCGCGAACCCGCTCCAGATGTGCACCAGCCGGGAGAACGGGAACACGATGAACAGCGTCAGCCCGAGCACGATGTGGGCGCGAAACACCCAGGCGACGTCCGCGATGTGGCCGGCGGCGCCGGGCTGCACGGTGACGATCGCCTGCGCCCAGTGCACGAACTTGAGCATCTCCGAGCCGTCGCGGTGCTCGAGCGAATGCGTGATGCTGTAGAGGCCGAGGAGCACCTGGGCGAGCAGCAGGTAGAGCACGGCGAAGTCCATCGCGCGCGAGGTGGCACGCACGCGCGCCACGGTGAGGCGGCGGTGAATGAGCAGCAGCAGGCCGCTCGCGCATGCCAGCCCGGCGATACCGCCGGCGAGCATGGCGAAGGTCTGCTTCTGCGCCGCGGTGACACCGAGCGCGTGCCATACCGCGAGCGGCGTGAGCAAACCGAACAGGTGCCCGAAGAAGATGCCGAGGATGCCGAGGTGGAACAGGTTGGAGCCCCAGCGCAGCTGCCCGCGGCGCAGGAGCTGGCTCGAGTCGCTCTTCCACGTGTACTGGTCGCGGTCGTAGCGGATCAGGCTGCCGACCAGGAACACGGCGAGCGCGATGTAAGGGTAGATGCCGAACAGGAACTGCGTCATGCAGGCACTCCGTTGCGATAGAGGCGAACCGGTTGCGGGCCGCCGAAGGTCACTTGCGGATCCATCCAGTTGCGCTCGAGCGCGGCGAGGTCCTCCGGGGCGGCGTTGCGCGCGCGCACTTTCCTCGCGAGCCCCGGCTCGCCGGCGAGCTCGAGCAGCGCGCCGAACACGCCGGCATAGGGGCTGCCGCGCTCGGCGAGGCGATCCCCCAGGGCGCGCCAGATGTGGGCCGTCTCGCGCAGCAGGCTGCGGGCCTCCTCCCCGGCAAGCGAAGCGTACTCGAGGAACGCCGGGACGTAATCGGGCAGCTCGTGGGCGGCGACGCACAGGCCGCGGGCGGCGTAGGTCGCCTGCAGATCGACCATCGCCTGGCCGCGTTCGCGCGATTCGCCGTGCACGTGCTCGAAAAGGTGAAGCGAGAGCGCGCGCGAGCGGTCGAAGAGCGCGACGTAGCGCGCCTGCGACTCGTAGAGGTCCTGCGCCGCCAGCTCGTGCGCGAGCGGCAGCGCCGCGCCCGGAAGGAACGCGCAGATTTCCGGCAGCGCCGCCAGCAGCGCCTCGTCCGGGTACGACAGCAGCGCCGCCAGCGCGCGCAGGTTCTTCGTCATGACGAGATCGCCTTCAGGGGAATGACGCGCTTCCTGCCGCCGAACAGGCTCGGCGCACTGGTGCCGTCGGAGCAGCCGTTGCCGAGCGAGAAGCCGCACGAGCCGCGCAGGTCGTAGGCGTCCTCCGCGTGCTCGCGGTGCGTCGTCGGGATGACGAAGCGGTCCTCGTAGTTCGCGATCGCCATGATGCGGTACATCTCTTCGACCTGCTCTCGCGACAGGCCCGCCTGCCGCAGCACCGCTGCATCCTCGACCTGCTCGACGTTCACACTTCTGAAATAGGCCCGCATCGCCAGCATGCGCTCGAGCGCGAGCTTCACCGGCGCCTCGTCGCCCGCGGTCAGCAGGTTGGCGAGGTACTTGAGCGGGATGCGCAGCTGCGACACGTCCGGAATCGCGCCGTTGGCCCCCAGCTGGCCGCTGTTGGCGGCGGCGCTGATCGGCGAAAGCGGCGGCACGTACCAGACCATCGGCAGCGTGCGGTATTCCGGGTGCAGCGGAAATGCGACCTTCCAGTCGATCGCCATCTTGTAGACCGGCGAGCTCTGCGCCGCCGTGATCCAGGCGTCGGGCACGCCGTCCCTGCGCGCCTGCTCGGCCACCTTCGGGTCGTGCGGATCCTGGAACACCGCGAGCTGCGCCGGATAGAGGTCCTGCGCTCGCTCGACGCTCGCCGCCGCCTCGATCGCGTCGGCGTCGTAAAGCAGCACCCCCAAGTAGCGGATGCGGCCGACGCAGGTCTCGGAGCACACCGTGGGCTGGCCGGCTTCGATGCGCGGATAGCAGAAGATGCACTTCTCGGCCTTGCCGCTTTCCCAGTTGTAGTAGATCTTCTTGTACGGGCAGCCCGACACGCACATGCGCCAGCCGCGGCACTTGTCCTGGTCGATGAGCACGATGCCGTCTTCTTCGCGCTTGTAGATCGAGCCCGACGGGCAGCTCGCCACGCACGCCGGGTTCAGGCAGTGCTCGCAGAGGCGGGGCAGGTACATCATGAAGGTGTTTTCGAACTGGCCGTAGATATCCTTCTGGATGTCGTCGAAATTCCTGTCTTGCGAGCGCTTGCTGAATTCGCCGCCGAGGATTTCCTCCCAGTTCGGGCCCCAGACGATCTTGTCCATCTGCTTGCCGGTGATCAGGCTGCGCGGCCGCGCGGTCGGCGTGGCCTTCATCTCCGGCGCGCTCTGCAGATGGCCGTAGTCGAAGGTAAAGGGCTCGTAGTAGTCGTCGATTTCCGGCAGGTCGGGATTGGAGAAAATGTTCGCGAGTACGCGCCACTTCGAGCCAATGCGCGGCTCGATCTTGCCGTTCTTCTTGCGCCGCCAGCCGCCATTCCAGCGGTCCTGGTTTTCCCAGTCCTTGGGGTAGCCAATTCCGGGTTTTGTCTCGACGTTATTGAACCACGCGTATTCCATCCCTTCGCGATTGGTCCAGACATTCTTGCAGGTCACCGAGCACGTGTGGCACCCGATGCACTTGTCGAGGTTAAGCACCATCGCGACTTGAGCGCGGATTTTCATTCTGCGGCCTCCATCTTGGGCGCGACGGGCAAAGGCTCGGGCTGATCGGCAGTCGGTTTATCCAGCCAGTCGACTTTCGACATCTTTCGGATGATGACGAATTCGTCGCGGTTGGTGCCGATCGTGCCGTAGTAGTTGAAACCGTAGCTCTGCTGGGCGTAGCCGCCGATCATATGAGTTGGCTTGACCACGATGCGCGTGACGGAGTTGTGGATGCCGCCGCGCTGCCCGGTTATTTCCGAGCCCGGCACATTCACGATCTTCTCCTGCGCGTGATACATCATGCACATGCCTTCCTTCACGCGCTGCGACACCACGGCGCGAGCGACCAATGCGCCGTTCTGGTTGTAGGCTTCGATCCAGTCGTTATCGACGATGTCCGCCTTTTTCGCGTCGGTTTCGCTGATCCACACGATCGGCCCGCCGCGCGATAGCGTCAGCATCAAAAGATTGTCGGTATAGGTCGAGTGGATGCCCCACTTCTGGTGCGGGGTGATGAAGTTGAGAACGATCTGCTTCTCGCCGTTGGGCTTTGAGTCGATCACGGGCTTCACGGCCTTGAGATCGACCGGCGGGCGATAGACGCAGAGCGCCTCGCCGAAGGCCCGCATCCACAGATGATCCTGGTAAAGCTGCTGGCGTCCGGACAGGGTGCGCCAGGGGATCAGCTCGTGCACGTTGGTATAGCCGGCGTTGTAGCAGACCTTTTCGGATTCCAGGCCCGACCAGGTCGGCGCCGAAATGATCTTGCGCGGCTGGGCCACCACGTCGCGGAAGCGGATTTTCTCGTCTTCCTTCGGTATGGCGAGATGCTTGTGCTCGAGACCCGTGGTCTTCGACAGCGCCTCCCATGCCTTCACGGCCACTTCGCCATTGGTCTCGGGCGCGAGCGAGAGGATGACTTCGGTGGCGTCGATGTCGGTGTCGATGCGGGCCAGCCCCTTGGTCGCCCCCTCCTCCGTCACCTCGCCGTTCAGGCGCTTTAGAAGCTCGACTTC
>Ga0134127_10001860_pt1 | contig 15479 bp, 12 predicted proteins | sample KB31753_FD_96459 | JGI IMG/M metagenome (GOLD analysis project Ga0134127, IMG submission 96459) | Terrestrial soil microbial communities with excess Nitrogen fertilizer from Kellogg Biological Station, Michigan, USA - KB3-175-3 | ecosystem: Environmental > Terrestrial > Soil > Unclassified ...
CCGGCAACTTCACCGTGCTCGTCAACGACATCCGCCTCGCCTGCAAGCGCATTGCCACGCTCATCGGCAAGGGCGCGCTGGCCGACGCGCGCGGCGAGACCGCGAACGAGATCTTCATGCGCACCAACGAATGGGGCGGGCAACTCGCAGGCATGGTGTCGCAGGAGATGGACGCGCCCTACGTGATCCCGGCGGAGTATCCGCGCGGGCGATATCTGCTGCTGTTCGACCCGCTCGACGGCGCAGCGAACGCCGATGTGAATGTCGCGGTCGGCAGCATCTTCTCGGTGCTGAGGTGTCCCGAAGGAGTGAGCGAGCCGATCGTAGATCATTTCCTGCAGGCGGGCGTTCACCAGGTGTGCGCCGGCTATGCGATCTACGGTCCGTCCACGATGCTCGTCCTGACCACCGGCCGCGGCGTGCATGGCTTCACGCTCGATCGCGAGATCGGCGAGTTCATGCTGACGCATCCGGATCTGCGCATCCCGGAGAGCACCTCCGAGTTCGCGATCAACGCATCGAACTCGCGTCACTGGGAACGACCGATCCGCCGCTACGTGGATGAGTGCCAGGCCGGTGCCGCGGGTCCGCGCGGCCGCGACTTCAACATGCGCTGGATCGCCTCGCTCGTGGCGGAGACGCATCGCATCCTCATGCGCGGCGGCGTCTTCATGTCGCCGCGCGACCGCAAGGACCTCTCGGAGGCCGGTCGGCGGCGCCTGCTTTACCAGGCGAACCCGATCGGCTTTCTGGTCGAACAGGCGGGCGGGCGCGCCAGCACGGGCCGCGAACCCATCCTGACGATGGAACCGGAAAGCCTGGATCAGCGCGTCGGCTTCGTGTTCGGAGCGCGGGCCGAAGTCGAGCGCATCGAGCGCTACCACGGCGAGCACAACGGTTTCGAATACGAAGCGCCTCTGTTCGGTGCGCGCAACGTTCTGCGCAATCCCGCGTAATCGCGGCGGAGTACCCATGTCAGCCACGCATCCCATCATCGCAGCCACAGGTTCATCGGGCGCCGGCACCACCTCGGTCATGCGCACGTTCGAGCAGATCTTTCGCCGCGAGCGAGTGACCGCCGCATTCATCGAAGGCGACAGCTTTCATCGCTACGACCGCGCGACGATGAAGCAGAAGATGGCTGACGCCCTGTCTCGCGGCGAGCATCGCTACAGCCATTTCGGACCCGACGCCAATCTGTTCGAGGAGCTCGAAAGTCTGTTCGACAACTACGGCCTGACCGGGCGCGGCAAACACCGCAAGTACCTGCATGACGAGCAGGAGGCGGCGCGCTACGGCGCGGTGCCGGGAACGTTTACCGAATGGGAAGAGCTGCCGGAGGACACGGACGTGTTGTTCTACGAGGGGCTGCACGGCGCTGTCGCGTGCGGCGAAGTGGATGTCGCGCGCCACGTCGATCTGCTCATCGGCGTGGTGCCCGTCATCAACCTCGAGTGGATCCAGAAGCTGCATCGGGACAAGTCGACGCGCGGCTACTCCGCCGAAGCGGTGACCGACACCGTCCTGCGGCGCATGCACGACTACGTGCACTACATCTGCCCGCAATTCTCACGCACGCACATCAATTTCCAGCGCGTGCCGGTCGTCGATACCTCGGATCCCTTCATCGCGCGGTTCATTCCGACGCAGGACGAATCCTTCCTCGTGATCCGTTTCGGCAAGCCGCAGGGCATCGACTTCCCGTATCTGCTGTCGATGCTGCATGGGTCTTTCATGTCGCGCGCCAACACGATCGTGTGCCCCGGCGGCAAGATGGACCTCGCCATGCAGCTGATTCTCACGCCGATGATCCTGCGCCTCATCGAGCGCAGGAAGGAAGCGCTCGCGCGCCAGCGCTCTTCGTCTCGAGCAGCCGGTCTCGCGCCCGCGTTGCAGCTTGCGACAGCAGAGTAGCCGGCAATCGTGCGGCTCATCGACTGCATCGAGGCTGTCGCGTTCGATCTCGCCGGCACGCTCCTCGATACGGCTCCTGACCAGGCCGCTGCCGCCAACTCGATGCTGCGAATCCTCGGCGGCCGACCGGTGCCCGAGCATCGCGTCGCCGCGTTGATCGGCGACGGCGTGGATTCGTTCGTCGCCCGGGTGCTCGAGGAAGGCGGCGGCGCGTCGCAGCTCGATGCGACGCTCCAGCCGTGGGCCCGGGTTCTGTTTCGGAATCTGTACGAGCAGCAGCTCTTCGCTCGCGGGCGAATTTACGCAGGCGTCGTGCAGACGTTGCAGGTGCTCGAGAACACTGCGCTTCCCTTGTGCTGCATCACAAACAAGGAGAGCCGGTTCGCGCTGCCGTTGCTCGAGGCGGCCGGGTTGCGCGAACGCTTTGCGGTAACAGTGTGCGCCGACCGTCCGGAGGATCGGAAGCCGAGTCCGAGCATGCTGCTCGCCACCTGCCGTCAGTTGGGCGTGGAGCCTGCAGATCTGCTGTACGTCGGCGACTCTCCTTCGGATATTGCCGCAGCGCGCGCGGCGAGATGCCGCGTCGTGGCGGTCACCTACGGGTATGGCGATTACGACGTGCTCGCAGCTGCCCGCCCGGACGGCTTGCTCGACAATCTCGCGAAAATCACTTCGATCAGTGACGCAGCCCGATCCTCGCCCGCGGCACGTCGTGCATGAGCTTCAGGAAGTCGCTGCCGTTGACGTGCACGAGCGCGCGATGATCGCCACCCTCGAAGTACACCTCTTCGGCATCAACAAACGCCTCATCCAGGATGGTCTCGATGCCATACACCTGGCCGAACGGCGGCACCGCACCGGGCTCGCAATCTGCGAAGACCTTGGCGACTTCCTCTTCTGTTGCCAGCCCGATCGCACGACCGAGTCGCCGATGTAACGCTCCGAGGTCCACGTGGTCAGTGGCTGGCACGACTGCCATCAGATACTTGTCGCCATCCTCGAGCACGACACTTTTCGCAACTCTTGCGCCGGGCACATGCGCGGCCTGCGCGGTGTGAGTGCTGTTCGACGTTCGCGGGTGCTCGACGATGTCGTACTGGACGCCTGACAGTGACAGGCAAGTCTGAACCTTTGCTGCGATACTCATGATGGTCCTCCACACGGTTTGTGGTGGTGGGACAATTGGGCGGGTCGGTTGCGTCGACATGATGCGCGCGGTGCGCCGCAGCGTGCCATCGGTCCAGGGCAGGTTTCTCATGCCCGCGAACTTGTCTCCGGAGTACAAGGCTGCGCAGGCCGCGCTGCGGCAGGCGCGCGACCCCAGCGAGCGTCTGCACTGCTTGCGCGAGATGCTGCGGGTGATTCCCAAGCACAAGGGAACCGATCATCTTCAGGCCGACCTCAAGCGGCGCATCCACGAACTCGGCGAAGAGCTCGAGCGACCGAAGAAAGGCGGAGCACGCGGCGGCCCCGCGCTGGTGGTGCGGCCGGAAGGCGCCGCTCAGATCGCGTTGCTGGGTCCGCCGAACGCCGGCAAGTCGACGTTGCACGCGCGACTCACCGGTTCCAACGCGCATGCCGCAGCCTATCCGTTCACGACCCAGTTCCCAGAGCCGGGAATGATGCCGCACGAAGACGTGCACTTTCAGCTCGTCGATCTGCCGGCCGTTTCGCCCGAGCATCCGACGCCGTGGCTCGCGAGCGCACTGCAGACAGCAGATGCGTGTCTGTTGGTGGTGGATCTGAGCGATCCCGACTGTGTCGGAGAGATCGCGACCGTGCACGACATGATGCGCGAGCGCGGCGTGACGCTTGCAGAGCACTGGGAGGAGGGCGTGCAGGCGGTGCGTGAGGATGCGGCGGATGACGATCCGTTCGCGCTGTCTCTACCCACGCTGCTGCTCGCAAACAAAGCAGATGCAGTTGCGGATGCGGGATCTGAGCTGCAAACGCTGTTAGAGCTCGTGGGCCTGCACTATCCGGCGCTCGCCGTCTCCGCAATCGGCGGGCAGGGGCTTGGTGAAGTCAGCGCGTGGCTCTTCGATCACCTCGGCGTCGTGCGCGTCTATACCAAGGCACCCGGCAAGCCTGCAGATCGCTCCCGACCGTACACGCTGCGTCGTGGACAGACGGTGGCGGATGTTGCACGCCTGGTCCATAAGGATCTCGCACGGTCGCTCAAGCACGCGCGCATGTGGGGAGCGTCCGGGTTCGAGGGTCAGCAGGTCGGGCCCGGGCACGTCGTTGCCGACGGGGACATCGTCGAGCTGCACGGTTGACCCCGCACTTACTGTTAAATCCGATTTGTTTTCCGCTGCCGGCTGTTCCACAGTCGGCGCCGACAAGGGCAAACCCATCGAAAGGTGGGGACGCAAAGCCTCCGGTCTACAGACACACGTCTACGACAGCGGGGTCGCCGTATGAGCACCGATGTTCAAAGCGCACTGATCGACGTCGCACTCTGGCTCTATCACGCCTTCTTCGCGCCAGGCGATCAGTTCCTCGCGAAGTTTCCTGAGCTCGACGTCGCCGGTCACGGCCGTGTCGTATCGGGACTGCTTTCCACCGTGATCTGGCTTGGCGCGATCATCCTGATCGTCGGTGTCTGCAGGTTCATTCGCAATCTGGACCGAACACTGACCGCGCTCGTCGTACGTCTGTACGAGGAGCTGCAGCGGACAGGGCGAGTCGCCGCGAGACGGTTGGCGATTGCCTTCAAGTCCTTCGCGCTCGAGCGGCAGGCGCGCGCGGCGCGAACGGAAGTCTTCGAGCAGCCTGCCCTGAGTGCGCTGCAGATCCGTATCCTGCAATCTCAAGCCAACCTGCCGCCCGCACACCTGCTGACACCAAGCGACATTGCGCGCACCCTCGACATGCGCGCAGCTGACGTCGCGGTGGTATTGGGGACGCTGCGGAAGCTGAGCCTCGTCGATCGCACGTTGGGCGCGGACGAAGGTGAGGACGGTTTTCGGTTGACGAAGGCCGGCGAGGTTTTTCTTGCCGCTTGCAGTCGGGCACAGCCAGCGAAGGTCGCTCCGGGGCCTCAGCGCACTCTTCGACCAAAACGAATCGAGCCGAGTGTCGGAAGCGCGTGACCCTCACTTCAGGATCACTGTAATCGAACGCGCAGTCATGACGTTCGTGTCGCCGTCGTAGGAACCGGTGGCGTTGCAGGTCAGCATCACGGTCGAACCGTTGAGTCGCGTGCCGAGCTCGGTCACGAAGTCCGCGAAATCGCGGAATGCGTGCGACTCGTCGCGCATCACGATCAGGTACGCGCTCGGGCCGTCGGTCGGCGGGACGATGCTCGGCGACGACGGCAGCGTCTGCAGGTTCAGCACGCGCGGCCCGATCGTCAGCACGTGCAGCCGACCGATCGCCGGGTTGGCGAGATCGAGCACGAGGCCGGCCGGATTCTGGCTCACGAACGGTGCGGTGGTGCCGCCCGGGAGCCACGTGAGCGCCAGCATCGCCGGCAGCCTCGGGAAATCGACCAGGGTGCGCGCGGTGAAATCTGGCGGTGCCATGCCGAATGGCGTCGGGAAGCCGATCACCTTCGCTGGCTCGCCGGTCGACAGGCCCGAGAGATCGAGGCCCGTCGTGGCGACCTCGTAGTTGGCGGGATCGGCATCCATCGCCGTGCTCGTGCCGGTGCCCGCGAACTCGAAGGCCGACACCTTGCGACCAGCGATCGAATCGAGCTGCAGCGTCAGCGCATCAGTGGATGCGGACTTCACGAAGCCATAGATCGGCGTGGGGTGCATGCGCACGCGGCCCGCGGTCGCATCCAGGGTCCAGTCTCCCGACATCGACGAGGCAACCATCGGCGTCGCTGCGCCGAACGCTTCGATCGACTGACCCACCGAGATGTCCTCTGGTGCCGCCATCATCGCCGGCGACGTGCCACCCTTCACGACCTTGGTGTTGGGTCCGATCGTCACCTTGACGTTGCCGCGCGCAAAGTGCGCGCCGTCACGGTCGCGGATCACGTTGCCGCCGCGCACGGTCAAGACGTCGCCCGCACGCGAGATCACCTCGCCCATCACGGTGTCGATCCCGGCGCCGGGTACGCTGGTGCCGCCGAACACGAAGGCCGCGTCGAATTCGCGCGTCGCCGTAGTAAGTGTGCCGAAGGCGGCCGTGACCGTGCCAGCGCCCGCCGCGGCCAGCGCGTCGAGACCGGCGCTGCCCGTGTAGTTCGTGCCGTTGACCTCGAACGTAGTGCTCGCATCCGTGTGCACGGTGACTTCACCGAAACGCTGGGCGCGCATGTCGAAGGGACGCAGGTCGACGATGTACGTGCCGGCGGTCTTGTCCACGCTCACCAGCGGACCTCGTACGCGCACGTCCTTCTGCTCGACGAGGTCGAGCGATGCGACCAGCGCCGGCGTCACGGTGACCGTGGCGGGCGTCGTGGTCAGGTCGACCGCGTTGGTCGCAGCCAGATTGAAGTCCAGCGTGAACAACGAGGGTCGGCCCGGCGCCACCATGAGGTGATGCCGGTTGTCGAGCGTCACGGTGACGTCGACGGCGCCGAGCGCGTTGCCGCTCGCATCCACCGCGCGCGCCGCCACCGGCGCGCCGTTCTGCTCGACGCTGATGTCGGCGTTCGAGTAGTCGAGACGCAGCGTCGCCGCGACGTACTCGCCGTTGGGGATGGTGGCGGCAGTGAAGAACTCGGTAAGGTCGACGAGCTGCGCGAAGTCGATACGCGTCGTCGCGGGCAGCGTCTCGACCAGCGTGCCGTTGGCCTTCTTCAGCTTGAGCGAGGTGACGTCGACGGAGTAGCTGAGGAAGTCGCCGTCGGCGTCGGTGATGGCGACGAACATCGTGCCGCAATCGCTGCAGTTGGAGGTGGGAGCAGCGTTGCTCGAAGAGGGCATGCTGCCGCCGCCTCCGCCGCAGGCGGCCAGAAACAAGGCCAGAGTGAAGCCGCAGCTCCGCAACGCCGCGCGCAATCCTGAAGTGAACATAAGAGTTCCCCACGGAGTGATTGGTACTGAAGCGGAGAACGCGGGAGTGGCAAGGCGGTTGACGTGAGCGGTGCCCTTATCACGTAGGCAGGCCGGGCGCGGCGGGCGTACGCTCCGCAGCATGCACACGATTCGACTGTTCGCCGCTGTTTGCCTGGCCGTCATCCTGGCCGGCTGTCTCGGTCCGCGTCTGACCTCAGTGCCAGGCGTGTACGACGTGACCGTGCAGCCGGTCCACACGCTGGGTCGCGAGATCGACGCAATCGACGTTCGCCCGGTGCACGACCGGCATCCCGGCTATCTCGTGGTGTTTGCCACCGGCGACGACGGTTGGCTTGGCACCAGTCACGCTGTATTCCGACATCTTGCCGAACAGGGCTACACGATGATGGGGTACAGCTCGCCCGCGGCGCTGCAGGAAATCGCACGCTCCGGCGAGCGCATCAGCGCCGAGCGGGCTGCGCAGGAGCTGAAGGACCTGTACGCGCAGGCGAAGCAACACCTGGGTCTGCCGGAGACGACACCGATCGTCATCGTCGGATTCTCGCGCGGCGCTTCCGTTGTGGCATTCACGGCAGTGCATAAGGATCTGCGCGACGGCATCGGCGGCGCGGTTGCCATCGCGCTGACACGCGAAGCCGACTACCTGCATGCGCCCAAAGACGACCCGCGAATCCAGGTCGACGATCAGGGGCGCATCCAGCTGTACCCGGCGCTGAAGTACATGGGCGCCGCGCGCCTCGCGGTGATCCAGTCGACCAACGATGACTACGTTCCCGCAGTCGAGTCGCGCGAGCTGCTCGGCCCGGATACGCCGACGCTGCGTCTCTACACGGTCGAAGCAAAGGACCACGGATTCAGCGACGCGCGCGACCAGCTGCTGCAGGACCTCGACGACGCCTTGCGCTGGGTCGAGCAGGAATCGCCTGCGTCGTAGCGTCGGTTGCGCCGAAGCATTGATGACCTGTATTCCGCAGTCTAATTCCGCCCGTGGGATTGGTCCGTGTGAGCGCGCACCGTACAGTTCCCGCGCACTGTACGAATGCCTCAAGGATCATTGCCATGTCTCACCTAGCGCGCTTCATGCACATCGCCGCGGTTCTGATGGCTATCGCCTTCTTCGCGGTCGCGCTCAGAGGTTGACCTTCGCCAGAAACGAGTCCAGTGCATTCGCGAATGCCTGGCGATCGCGCTGATTCAGCACAGCCGGGCCGCCGGTCGCGACCCCGCTGCCGCGCAGCTCGTCCATGAAGTTCCGCATCGACAGCCGCTCGCGAATGTTGTCCTTCGTGTACAGCTCGCCCCGCGGGTTCAGCGCGTGCGCATTCTTGTCGATGGCCGCAGCCGCCAAGGGAATGTCGGCAGTCACGACCAGATCTCCCGCCTCGAGCAGCTCAACGATGCGTCGATCGGCGACATCGAGGCCGGGACCAACCTGCGTGAATCGGATGTAGGGCGACGCGGGAATGCGCAGCGATTGATTCGCGACCAGCGTCACGCGTACGCGCGCACGATTTGCCGCGCGATACAGGATCTCCTTGATCGCAGCGGGACACGCGTCGGCGTCGACCCAGATCTGCATCCCGTGCTCAGCGCCGTGGCGCCTTGCCCTTGCGTGGGCCCTTGTCCGAATGCGCTCGCTCGCTGCGCAGTCGCTCCGTCTGGGTCTTCAACGCGCGACTGATCTGCAGCTGCTGGCCGGCGACGCGCACCTTCTGCAGCTGCCGGAAAATCTCTTTCGGCATCCCGGCGGGCAGGTCGACGAAGCTGTGGTCGTCGCGAAGCACGATCCGGCCGATGAATTTGCCGTCGAGACCGGCTTCATTGGCGATCGCGCCAATGATGTTGCCGGGCTGGACCCCGTGCGCGCGGCCGACTTCGATGCGGTACGTCTGCATGTCTGCATCCGCCAGGTTCGTGTCCACACGCGCGGGACGAGCTGGTCGCGGCGATTCGTCATGTGCTCGATGCTTGTGATGCTCGGATTCTCGGCGTTGCTCGGGCTCTGCGCGCGGCTCGCGCTTTTCGCTCGCTACATCCAGCAATAGCGGTTTCTTCCCCTGCGCCAGGCTCGCCAGCGCCGCGGCGATCTCGACGGCCGGAACGTTGTGCTCGCTTTCGAAGCGCTCGATGAGCTCGCGAAACGCCGCGCCTTCGCCGGCGGCGAGCGCGGCGCTGATGCGGTCGTTGAAGCGTGCGACGCGCTGATCGTTCACATCCTGGATGCTCGGCAATTCCATCTGCTCGATGGTCTGTCGCGTTGCGCGCTCGATCACACGCAGCATGTTGCGCTCGCGAGGCGCGATGAAAAGTATTGCCTCACCGCTCCGGCCGGCGCGTCCGGTGCGGCCGATGCGATGCACGTAGGCTTCCGAGTCATGAGGGACGTCGTAGTTCACGACATGGCTGACGCGCTCGACATCGAGTCCACGCGCGGCGACGTCGGTCGCGACGACGATGTCGATCTGCCCGGCCTTGAGGCGAGCGATCGTGCGCTCGCGCTGCGGCTGCGCGATGTCGCCGTTGAGCGCTTCGACCGCGAAGCCTCGCGCTTCCAGACGTTCGGCGAGCTCCTCGGTCGCGAGCTTGGTGCGCGTGAACACCAGCATGCCGTCGAACGGTTCCGCTTCGAGGATGCGCGTCAGCGCATCGAGCTTGTGCATGCCGCTGACGACCCAGTAGCGCTGCCGGATCTTGCTAGCGGTGCTGGTCTTGCTCTTGATCGTGACTTCGGCGGGCTTGCGCAGATGGTTCTGCGCGATGCGCCGCACGGCTGCCGGCATGGTGGCTGAGAACAGCGCGATCTGCCGTTCCTTCGGCGCCTGTTCCAGGATCCACTCGACGTCATCGATGAACCCCATGCGCAGCATCTCGTCGGCCTCATCCAGCACGAAGTACTTCAGCGTCGCGAGCTGCAGAGTCTCCCGCTTGATGTGATCCATCACGCGGCCGGGCGTGCCAACCACCACGTGCACACCGCGACGCAGACTGTGGAGCTGCGGCGTGTAGCTTTGTCCGCCGTAAATCGGCACGACGTGAAAGCCCGTCAGGTGCGCCGCGTAGCGCTGAAAGGCCTCGGCAACCTGGATCGCCAACTCGCGGGTGGGCACGAGCACCAGCGCCTGCGGGGCCCGCTGCTGCAGATCGATGCGGGACAGGATCGGCAAGGCGAAAGCTGCAGTCTTGCCGGTGCCGGTTTGCGCCTGGCCGACGACGTCCGCGCCGTCGAGCATGCGGGGAATGGTCGCCGCCTGGATCGGCGACGGGGATTCGTAGCCCACGTCGGCGAGCGCACGGACCAGGGCTTCGTTCAATGACAGGTCGCGGAACGCCAGGGGCGCGGGCGCCGTAGGGAGATCGGTTGACACGGAATTCTCGCGGTCAGAGGGTCGCCGGTGGAGGCCCGGCGGATGGGGGCCGGCATTCTATCGGACCCGGACTGGCCGCGTCGTTCTTTCGGTGGCGCGGGCGGCGGTGCCGCCCGCGCCTTTGTCTGCCTGCTAGGCACGCAGGAACTCGAGCAAGTCATGCGTGACACGTTCGCGTTCCGTGACCAGCAGCCCGTGCGTGGCGCCGGGATACACGATCAGTTTCGCTTGTTTGATCGCCGCCGCCGCGCGCTTCGCGGTCAGCTCGAGCGGCACCGGCTTGTCGGCGTTGCCGTGCAGGATCAGCGTCGGCACTTCGACTGCGGCAAGGTCGGCAGTGAAATCCTCCTTGCCGAAGGCGTCGACGGATTCGATCAGCGCGCGAATGCTCGCCTGCATCGCCATCTGCAGCGACCAGTCGAGTACTGCCTGCGAAACCGGGTTCGTGCTCTTCTTGCTGGTTTCCACGTCGTAGAAGACATCCTTGAGCAACCCCGAGAGAAACGTGGCGCGATCCCTGCGCAAGTTGTCCTTGAGCCCGTCGAAGAACGACGGGTCGACGCCGTTTGGATTGTTGGCGCTCCTGGCCAGCCCCGGCACCACCGTTGCCACCAGTCCCGCCTTGATGACCGCGCCGCTGCCGTGACGCGCGAGATAACGGACGATTTCGCCGCCGCCCATCGAGAAGCCGATCAGGGTTGCATCCTTCGCGCCGGTCGCGTCGATCACCGCCGCCAGATCGTCTGCATAGGTGTTGTAGTTGTAGCCGCTGCCGGGTTGACTCGAGCGACCGAATCCGCGGCGATCGTATGCGATCACGCGGTATCCGGCGTCGACCAGGGCGACCGCCTGATGATCCCAGCAATCCGCAGACAGGGGCCAGGCGTGTGTGAGGATGACCGGGCGGCCCGACCCCCAGTCCTTCACGAACAGCTCTGCACCGTCGCGAGTCCGGATCGTTCCCGCGTGGTTGCGAGCATTGGTCCCCTGCGCCTTGGCGCCCGGCGCCTGCGCCATTGCGGTTGCAGCGCCGGCCGCTGTCGCAGCCATGCTGATAAATGTGCGTCGATTCGTCATCTGCGTCTCCACGAAGTTGCCGACGGAGCGCACGGTAGAGATTGACGTAGCGGCAAGGTCAAGGGCTGTATATTGATCGGAACAAGAACCTCGAAGAGAGATGCAATGAGCGCAGGCCAGCAGAGTTTCGACGAGATCACCGAACGCGAACGGGGCCTGCATCGGAGCCTGAGCGCGCGCCAGCTCTCGATGATCGCGATCGGCGGCGCGATCGGCACCGGGTTGTTTCTCGGCAGCGGTTTCGCAATCAGCCTCGCCGGCCCCGGCGTCCTCGTGAGCTACCTGATCGGCGCAGTCGTTGCGCTGCTGCTCATGGGGTGCCTCGCGGAAATGACCGTCACTCATCCTCTGACGGGCTCGTTCGGCGCGTACGCGGAGCACTACGTGGGGCCGCTCGCGGGTTTCCTGGTGCGCTGGTGCTACTGGAGCGGCAACGTGCTTGCGGTCGGCGCGGAAGTCACTGCCGTTGCGGTCTACATGAAGTACTGGTTCCCCATGACTCCGGGCTGGCTGTGGATCTTCGTGTTCTCGGGGAGCCTGGTGCTCGCGAACGCGCTCGCCGTCAACGTCTTCGGCACGATCGAGTACTGGTTCTCCGTCATCAAGGTCACGGCGATCGTCAGCTTCATCGTGCTCGCGAGCTACCTCGTGTTCGGCACTGCCGAGCCTGTCGGCTTCAGCAACTACACGGCGCACGGGGGCTTCCTGCCGCACGGCTGGTGGGGTGCCTGGATCGCCGTCATGGTCGCGGTCTTCAGCTATCTCAGCCTGGAGATGATCGCGGTCGCGGCCGGCGAAGCCGAGCAGCCGCAGGTCGCAATTACGCGCGCGTTCCGCTCGACGATCGTCCGGCTCATTCTCTTCTACCTGCTGACGCTCGCATTGATGCTCGCCCTCATGCCGTGGACTGCCGCCGGCGCAGGCGAGAGTCCATTCGTGAGGGCGATGCGCATGACGCACATTCCGGCTGCAGCCGGCGTCATCAACTTCGTCATTCTCGTCGCAGCACTCTCTTCGATGAACAGCATCCTGTACGTGTGCACGCGCATGATGTTCAGTCTGTCGCGCGCGGGCCAGGCGCCGCGGCGCTTTGGTGTGCTGAACAAGCGCGGTGTGCCCCTGCAGGCCCTGCTGCTGTCGAGCTCAGGTGTCGCAATTGCAGCGGTGCTCGGCGCACTCTGGCCCGACCAGGCCTATCTGGTGATGCTGTCGATCTCCGGCTTCGGCGTGATGTTCGTCTGGATGATGATTTTCATCACGCATTACTTTTTCCGGCGAGCCCAGCGGGCACGTGCGCAGTCCGGCCCGCAGTTCCGGATGTGGGGGTATCCGTTCACGACGCTCCTCGGAGCGGGCCTCATGGCCTCGGTTCTGCTGACTACGCTGTTCAATCAAGCGTTTCGAATGACGCTGGTCTTCGGGATTCCGTTCCTGGGATTGCTGAGCCTGATGTACTGGCTGTGGTCTGCGCGCCTGCGGCGCTGATTGCCCCGGGCCACCATTCAGCACGCTGCACCGTTCCCTCAGACTATCGCTCCAGCGATCGTCAGGTGGAGCCTCGCCGCCGTGCTGACTGACTACAGTCGTCTCAGTCCACTCGAACGCGCATTGACGCTGTTCACCCGCATCCGGCCCGGTGAGGGCCGCAGCCTGGCGCTGTTTTTCGTCAGCGCGTTCCTGTTCCTGTTCTCGTACTACATCCTCAAGGCGCTGCGCGAAGCGTTTCTGCTGTCTGAGTTCAGTGCAGCCGTGCGCGCCTACTCGCTGGCCGCGATTGCGCTGCTGCTGATGATCGTCGTCCCGCTGTACAGCCGTGTGCGCCGTCGTGTGGACGGTGCAAGATTGCTGCGCGCCGTGAGCTGGTTCTTCGCCGCCAACATCGTGATCTTCGCGGCGTTCGCCTGGTTCGAGCAGCGCATCGGCGTCGCGCTGTTCGTCTGGGTGAGCATCTTCGGCGTGATGGTCACCGCGCAGTTCTGGGCGTTCGCTGCCGACACGTACAACCTCAAGAGCGGGCAGCGCCTGTTTCCGATGATCATGCTCGGCGGCAACTTCGGCGCACTGGCGGGCGCCAAGTGCGCGCAACTCACCGTAGCGGCGCTGACGCCTGAGGGGCTGATGCTGGTTGCGACAGCTGCATTGCTCGTGACGGTGAGCATCGCAGGAGCCGCCGCCGCGGCCGCGCCGGCCGAATCGCGAGCTGCGAGCCCGGAACACGAGAAGCGAGCGATGAACATCATGGGCGGCATCGGCCTGGTGCTGCGCGACCGTTACCTGCTCCTGATCGCGCTGTTGATCGTGCTGCTCAACTGGATCAACTCGACCGGCGAGTTCATCCTCGCGGACGTCGTCAGCCGCAATGCGGACGCGCAGATCGCTGCAAGTGGCGGCACACTGAACAAAGGCGATCTGATTGCCGCGTTCTACGGTCAGTTCCAGTTCTGGTTCACTTCCATCGGCGTGCTGGTGCAGCTGTTTCTCGTCTCCCGCATCTATCGCTGGGTCGGCGTGCCGGGTGCGTTGCTGGTGATGCCCATCGTCGTCGCGCTCGGCTATGGCTGCATCGTGTTCGTGCCGATCTTCACGATCATCCAGCTGGTGAAGATCGCCGAGAACGGCATCGACTATTCGCTGATGAACACCACGCGCCAGGCGCTGTTCCTGCCGGTGAGCCGCGATGCGAAGTACGACGGCAAGACCGCGATCGATACGTTCTTCTGGCGTCTTGGCGACTTGATCCAGGCCGGCGTCGTCTACGCGGGCCTCAACTGGCTGCACTGGTCGGCGGCGCAGTTCGCTGTGCTCAACCTGTTCCTCGCAGTTTTGTGGATCGGCCTGGCGGTCGCGATCGGCCGGGAGTTCATCAAGATGGCACGCGAGAAAGTCACCAATCTCGCACCTGTGGCCTGCAAGCCGATCGACGATCTCGTCTGCGAGCCCGGGCAAGCCTTCAGGCACGTCATCCCCGGCGACTCGTTCCGGGACGAGGATCCAGGCGATGTCCTGCGGCTGCGGGCGCTCCTGGCAGACGGCAGTCCACTGCCGAAGTGGCTGCGGTTCGATATCCGGGAATGCGCGTTCACCGGCGTCTTGCCGAGCAATCTATCCGCCGACATCACGGTCCGGGTCGTCGCGAGCGACGTCGACGGCATGGAAGCTGCGAGCGACTTTCGGATTCGCCAGCAGTAGGTCGCGCCTCGCGAGGAGTGCAGTGCTCTCGCGATCGTTGAGCAGGTCGCCAAGCGCCTGCGTGAGTGTCGCCTTGTCGAGCAGCGCGAGCCGGCGCCGCATTTCGGGGCCAGGCTGCGGTGGCGCGGCCCGAAGATGGCGCGGCAACGCCTTGCCCGTCCCGAACGCCTGCTCGTGTCCGGTCAGCAGCAGCAGCCACTCCGCAGCGTCGTAGAGAATACGATCGCGCGTGCGGCCTTCGTTGCCGGTGAGCGCATCGAAGGCGTACATGAGTTGAAACTGCGGCTCGAGTGCGCACCATCCGCTCGGGCGCAGCGACTTCTGCTCGACATCGGTCTGAGTCACCCAGCGCTCCGGCCGGGCCTGCAGGATGCCGGCCTGGCCGTTCACGGCGCGCTGCACGGTCGCCGGCACGAGGCCGAGTTGCAGCGCGCGATCCAGCCGGTAGGCCGCGAGGTTTTTTCGAATCGCATCGGCAGAGCTCTGCGCGAACACGGCAGGCACGCGCTTGCCGTCCTGTTCTACGACGACATCCAGCGCGGCAGCACCGCGAGGCCCACTGACGGTGACAGTACCGTTCGTCAGGATCGAAGCTACGGCTGCATCGTCGAGCGAGGATGGAGCGACGAACAGCTGTTCGCGAGGTACGGCTGCCGGCTGTCCACCCTCGGCATACATGACGCGCACGTCGCCGTGATCGAGCAACAGCGCTGCGGGATGTCCTTTGTAAACCGGACGGTTCATCCCCGTGTCCAGCTTCACGACCTTGCCGTCGAAGCGCGACACCACGCGCAGATTGCGGGTGATCGTATGGCCGATCACGACGCGCTTGACGCCGAGGCCCTCCATCAGCGGCTTCAGGACATCGGTCTCCGACGCTTCGTTGCAGAGCGCGGCGCCGCGATACCAGTTGGGACCGTCATGGCTGAGCAAAGGAATCTGATCCGCGGCATCGAGG
>Ga0134127_10001862_pt1 | contig 15473 bp, 11 predicted proteins | sample KB31753_FD_96459 | JGI IMG/M metagenome (GOLD analysis project Ga0134127, IMG submission 96459) | Terrestrial soil microbial communities with excess Nitrogen fertilizer from Kellogg Biological Station, Michigan, USA - KB3-175-3 | ecosystem: Environmental > Terrestrial > Soil > Unclassified ...
CGAGCCCACCGCGCCGGAGCTCACCGCGACGGCGGCGTTCCCGCAGTCGCGCGCGGTCACCGACTGGACCGTGATCGAGCCGGCGCCGGTCGGGCCCACCGCCGCCACGTCGAGCGTGAACAGCGAGCCGCCCGTGGTCGCGCCGCACGGTGCGCCGAGCAGCACCACGTCGACCGTGTAGCGGCCGCCGCCCAGATCGGTGACCTGGAGCGAGCGGTTCGGGAACGTGTTCGCCCAGCTCGCGAGGTGCACGTTCGTCGCCGGCGTCCCGGGGGACGCCAGACGCAGTTTCGCGGCCTCGAGCTGGAACGTGGTCGAGACGCCGCGCAGGCCGCTGGCATCACCGCGCGTCAGCACGAACGGCACCGCCACCGTGGCGACCGACGGGTTCAGGCACAGACCCGTCCCGTTCGCGGCGACGCTGTTCACCGCCGGCGCGGGCGCGATCGTGAGCGTGTAGCTGGCGGTGCCGGCGCAGCCCATCACGTCGGTCGCGGTCACGGAGAACACCGCGACACCCGACCCGGTGGGCGTGCCGGTGATCTGTGCGCTCGCCGCATTGAACGTGAGCCCGGCGGGGAGTAGCCCCGCGCTGAGCGTGTAGCAGTAGGACGACGTTCCGCCCGTGGCCGCGAACGAAGCGGTGTACGGCGTGCCGGTCACGCCCTGCGGCAGCGGCGGCGCGGTGAGCGAGATCGTCGGGCACGGCACGCTGGTCTCGAGCGTCAGCGCCGCGAGGTTCCCCGAGGGCAGGCCGCTCATCGAGGACCACGAGCCGCCGACGTATGCGGCGTTCGCATCGGCGACGATCGTGCGCACGGTGCCGTTCGAGTTCGGGTTCCACGGCCGCAGCGCACCGGTCTGCGGGTCCACCGCAGCCAGGCGATTGCGCGTGCCGACGCCCATGGTGCTGAACACGCCGCCCACGTACATGATGCCGGGCTGCGGCAGCAGCGTGAATACGGGGCCGTTCGCGTTGGGGTCGAACGCGAGGGCCTGGCCGGTGACGAGGTTCACCGACGCCAGGCGATTCCGGGTCTGGCCGCCGATCGTGGTGAAGAAGCCGCCGACGTAGACGCGATCGCAGGTCGCGGCGAGCACGCGCACGGTGCCGGTGGCGGTGGGATTCCACGACGTCACGGTGCCGGTCGTGGCGTTCACCGCGCCGATGAAGTCGCGTGCCTCGCCGCCCAGCGCGAGGAAGTTGCCGCCGACGTAGATCACCGGTGAGCTGGCGTCGATCGCGAACACCTGGTCGTCGGCGTCGGCGACCCACACCTGCGCGAGCCCGGTCGTGGCGTCGATCGCGGCGAGGTTCTGCCGCAGTTGGCCGCCGATGGTGCCGAACAGGCCGCCCACGTAGACGCGGTTCCCGGCGACCGCGAGCGCGGAGACCTGGCCGTCGCAGTTCGGATCCCAGGCGGTGGCGATGCCGTTCGTGAGGTCGAGCGCCGCGACGCCGTTGCGGATCTGACCGCCGACCTGCGAGAAATTGCCGCCGGCGTAGACCAGGTCCTGGGTCGCGTAGAGCGCCTGCACCTGGTTGTTCGCGTTCGGATCCCAGGCCGTGACCGTTCCCGTGGTCACATCGATCGCGGCCAGGTTGTTGCGCGCCGTGCCGCCGATGCCGTTGAACGAGCCGCCCACGAACACCTGGCCGCCGGCGAGTGCGAGCGTGGACACGGTGCTGAACGCGCTCGGGTTCCAGCCCGTCGCGGCGCCGGTGGTGAGGTCGAGCGCGGCGATGCGGCTGCGCGACTGGCCGCCGATCGTGAGGAAGTCGCCGCCCGCGTAGAGTGCGCTGCCCGAGAGTGCCAGCGCCTGGACGGTGTTTCCGGCGTTCGCGTTCCACGACGTGGCGTTGCCCGTCGCGGCGGAGAGCGCGGCGATGCGGCTGCGCGACTGGCCGCCCACGCTCGTGAACAGCCCGCCCACGTACACCTCGGTGCCGCCGACCGCGACCGCGTTCACCTGGCCGTTCGCGTTCGGGTTCCAGGCCTGCGCGTGTCCGTTCGACGGGTCGAGGACGGCGATGCGGTTGCGCGTCACGCCGTCGATCGTGGTGAACTGGCCGACCACGTAGAGCAGCGTGTTCGCCGCGTCGTAGACGAGCGCGTTCACCACGCTGTTCGCGTTCGGGTTCCACGGGCCGTTGGCGCCACCCGTCGTGAAGTCGATCTGGGCGATGCGGTTGCGCGTCTGCGCACCGATCGAGGTGAACTGGCCGCCCACCCACAGCACGCTGCCGTTCGTCGCCAGCGCGCGCACCGAGCTGTTGGAATTCGGGTTCCACGACGCGGTCACGGCCGTCGAGGCATCGACCGCACCGATGCGGTTGCGCGTGATGCCGCCGAGCGTGGTGAAGTCGCCTCCCACGTAGAGCACGCCACTGCGCAGCAGCAGCGCACGCACGATGCCGTTCGTGCCCGGGTCCCACGCCGCCACCGACTGGTCGGCGAGCACGTGCGCGAGGTTGTTGCGCGTGCTCGCGCCCACCGCGGTGAACAGCCCGCCGAGGAACCATCCCCCGGCGCCGTCCGGGATCGCCGTCATCACCGTGCCGTTGACGCGTGGGAACTCCGGCGCGGGCGCACCGGTCGTCACGTCCACCGGGACGCCGGCGCCGGTGACCGGGCCGACGAAGTTGAACGTACCGCCGATGTAAAGCGTGTTGCCGCGCAGCACTTGCGTCAGCACCTGCCCGTTGGTGATGAAGAAATCGGGCGACACGGTCTGCGCACGCGCGACCGGTGCCGGGGCGAGCAGGGCGCACGCCAGCGCCACCGACGCCATGCGCATCGCGCGGCCGCAGCCCGGGGAGAGCTTCACGGGAGCAGCACCACCCGCGTCAGCTCGGTCTGTCCGTCGCGATGGATGCGCGCCTGGTACACGCCCGCCGGTACGCGCACGCCGCGCGCATCACGCCCGTCCCACGCCAGGCGCGCACCGCTGTCCGCGCTGGCCGCCGCGAGCGAGCGCACCACCCGCCCCTGCAGATCGAGGATCTCCACCGCCTCGACGCGGCCGGCGCCGCCCTCGCTCACGAACTGAACCCGACCGAAGCTCGGGTTCGGCTCCACACGCACGCGGCCCGGCGCCCTCGGACGCGGCTCCACGCCGACGTTGACGCCGATGCCGATCGTGGCGTTGCTCGAGCCGACCGGGGTCACGAACAGCCCGGCGTTGTAGAAGCTCGTGCTGCGGAAGTTGACGTGCGTGATCTGCGCAACGTTCGAAGCGTGGAAGCGCAGCTTGTAGAGATGCCCGGGGCCGGTGAGGAAGATCTGGTTGCAGAGCAGCACGTCGCTCACCGACAGGCTGTCGCCGGCGGCGCTGAACAGGTGGAACGTGCTCCCGCATGCCGCGCTGCAGCCGCCGGTCATGAGGCAGCCCTGTTGCTGCGACGTCGGCGCCAACGGCACGAACGTGAGCGCGGCCGGATCGAACGTGACCACGGCGTCGAAGCCGTTGAACTGCGAGCCAGCCTGCGTGATGTCGATGAACAGGTCGAAGTCGGTGCCGGGGGTCACCGTCTGCGACGCGGGCGTGAGCCCGACACTGATCGCCGCGAACGCGGGCGTCGTGACGGGCACGAGCATCGCGAGCGCCAGCGCGAACACACGAAGCGCGAGCCCTCGTTGCCCGATGGTTGAAGAGTTCGGCATCGTCCCTCCGGTCCTCCTAGAGATGAATCAGCGCGCGACTGAGTTGCGGCCCGCCACGCACGGTGAGTCGCGCGTAATAGACGCCCGGGGCTACGGGACGTCGCGCGTCGTCGTCCCCTTCCCAGGTGAGCGAGTACTCGCCGGCCGCGCGCTCGCCCTGCGCCAGCGTGCGGACGAGACGGCCGGTCACGGAATAGATCGCCAGCTCGATCGCGCCGGGCCGGGCCAGCGTGAACGTCAGCGACGTGGAACGCGGGGTCGGGTTCGGCGATGGCGCGAGCAGTGCCGTGCTCGCGTGCGGCGTCGCGGCGCCTGACGCGAGCAGCGTGCCAGGCGGCAGCGGCCGGTTCGCGGCATCGCGCGCGAGCACGCGGGCGAAGCGCAGCGCGGGATCGCCCGAGCGCCGCGCGCGGAACGTGACCGTGGCGAGCGCCCCGTCGCCGGTGATGCCGTTCGCGCGCACGCCGAGCAGCGCGGCATCCACCGCGCCCGGCCCGGGCGAGAGCACCACGCCCTTCTGCGCCTCGAGCCAGCCAGCGCTCGTGACCGCGACCGCCTCGGCCACGGTGCCGTCCCACGCGAGCGCGGCCGAGAGGCCCTGCACGCGGCCTTCCCCATGCATGCGCACGGTGGCCGTGAACGTGGCGCCCACCTCGACCGCCGTGGGCGCGTCCAGCTCGAGCCGCTCGGGCCCGGATGCCCGCGCCGGACGTGCGGCGGCGGCGCCGGCGTCCGCGACGATCCCGGCCGGGCCCGAGACCAGGCCGTAGTTGGACGCGAACACGATCAAGTCCTCGAAGTCGATGCGGTTGTCGGTGAACGGCCGCGACGACAACGACAGGTCGGTGGTCGGGCCCACGTCCAGGTAGCTCACGCTGGCGCCGGTGATGGCGCCGCCGCTGATACCGTAGTGAGCGCCCAGCAGCGACACGTCCACGTCCGTCACCTGGTTGTCGCCCAGGCCGGCGATGACGCCGTTCGAGACGTCGCCCAACGCGTAGTTCGTGGTCGGCGCGGTCTTGTTGGAGACGGTCGACACCGCACCCGATGCGTTCTTGAGGAACGCCACGTACGACCACGCATCGCGGCTCGACGGCTCGTCGGTCTGCCCGCTCGCGGTGACCGCGGTGAGCACCCAGGGCGGTCCCGGCGGATAGCTGGGTGTGGGCGGGATGAAGCCGCCGGCATCATCGTAGCGCGGGTAGCCGCCGAACGGCGCCCGGTAGACCTCGGCCGTGGCGGCGAACGTCGTGGCCGTGAACGTGATCTGGATGCGCGCCGTGTAGTCGCCGTCGTTGCCCGTGGTGAGGCGGGTCGCGGCGAGGTTGGTGACGGCCGCGGGCACGCCCTCGATGGTGATGGACAGCGCCCGGCTGGCGGTGTCACTCAGCGCGTCGCTGGCGAGCACCACGAACGCGCTGGTGCCGAGTGCCCCCGGCGTGCCGCTGATGATCCCGGTGCCGGAGTCGATCGAGAGCCCCGCGGGCAGGGTGCCCTCGGCCAGGGACCACACGATCGGCGGCGTGCCGGCGGCAGCGCTGACCGTGTCCGCGTAACCCACCCCCACCGTGCCGCTCGCGAGCGACGACGTGCTCACGGTGAGCGCCAGGACAGGACAGGCAGCGGTGGCGAGCAGGGCCGCAGCGAGCGCGCACACCGTCCCGGCCCCGGGGGCGCGACGGCGGAAATGCGTGATACCGGCTGCGGGGCTCGTGTGCATGGGCAAGGGAGTTCCGGGCGGGGCGGCAATCCGGCACACGAGGTGGTTCAGGTTCCGGTCCGCGGCCGAAGGGGGGTGGCCCGGAGGAACCAGTGGGGGACTCCGTCAGCGTGCTGGTGTTGGCAAGGCGAGTCTTCCGCGACTGATGATACAGGTGCATCGGCGCCGATTCCAAGGATTTGCAATGCGGAAGTGGCTCCACCGGGCGGCCGGCCGGCGTGCGGAGCGGTCTAGGGGGATGTACGTACCCCGGTCACCTGATGCGCTCGCGAGCGCGTCTGGATGCAGGCGGGTCGGGAGCCTGGCGCTCAGCGTGCCTTCGGCGCCCGGCCGAAGCCCGGGGCGTGGTCGGCCGCGAGCCACGCCAGCACGGCGTAGCAGGCCACGTTCTTGCGCACGAGCGCCGGGTCCACCTTGTCGAACGTGTCGTTCGCGGTGTGGTGCCAGTCGAAGTACTCGGAGGCGTCGGTGTCGAGGTCGCAAACCGGGATCCCCAGCGCGGCGAGCTGGCCCACGTCGGCGTCGCCGCTGGCGTCGTTGCCGCGGTACTCCACGCCGATCGGCGCGAGCAGCGACTGCATGACCCGGATCGCCGGCAGCTTCTCGGGGGGCACGCGCGCGTGGAGGCCGAGCGGCGCGTAGGCCCCGAGGTCCGACTCCATGCCCATGATGTGGCTGGCCGCCTCCCCAGCGTGGTCGCGGGCGTACGTGCGGGCCCCGGAGAGGCCGAATTCCTCGTTCGCGAACAGCACCACGCGCACGGTGCGGCGGGGCTTGAGCCGCGCCTCGCCGATCAGCTTGGCCGCGGCCGACATGATGGCCACGCCTGCTCCGTCATCGTGCGCGCCCTGGGCCAGGTCCCACGAGTCCAGGTGAGCCCCCAGCACCACCACCTCGCGCGGCCGCTCGCGCCCCGGGATCTCGCCGATCACGTTCGCCGAGCGCGCGCTGTCGGCCCACTGGGAACTGTTCGACATTCTCAGCCGCACGGGCTGCCCAGACGCCAGTTGATCCTCCAACAGATCAGCGTCCGGGTTGGAGATCGCGAGCGCGGGGATCTCGCGGTCGCCTTTCTCGTTGCGCATGCCGCCGGTGTGCGGCGTCCGGTTCCTGTCGGTGCCCACCGAGCGGATGACGACGCCGATCGCGCCGCGCTTCGCCGCCTCGGCGGCGCCGCGACCACGCACCGTCACCGCGCGACCGTAGCCCGACCCGTCCTCGGCGCGCTGCATGCGGCCGGTGTAGAAGACGATCCGCCCGGCGATGCGCGTCGAGTCGATGCGCGCGAGCTCGTCGATGTTCGTAACCGGCACCACCTCCGCCTCGAGGCCGCCCGCGGGCGTGGCGACGCTGCCGCCCAACGCCACCGCCGCGAGCGACTGCGGCCACGGCGCGACCAGCTCGACCGCGCAGGTGCCGCGGATCCAGTGCGGCACGGTGACGGGCTCGGCGTGGACGTTCTTCAATCCCAGCGCCCGCAGCTTCGTGAGCGCCCACGCGACCGCGCGCGCATCCCCCGGCGAGCCCGCGAAGCGCTGCCCCACCTCGCGCGTGAGTGAGCGCAGCGTCTCGTAGCCGGTGTCGTCGACGAGGCAGCGCTCGCGCAGCAGCCGCGCTTCCTCGAGCTGCGCCGGCGTGAACGGGGCGCCCGCACCGGCCGCCGCTGGCGCTGGCGCCGGGGCCGCCAGGGACGGGACCGCGCACGCGAGCCCCGCGAGCAGCAGGACCGGGGCAAGCGGGAACGGGATTGCGTCGCGGGACCTCGGCGGGGAGACCGACGACATGGACCACCTCCGGACGGGGGGACGGGACCGCTTCGGAGTGCCGGACCCGAGGATTCGTCAGGGCGTCCCGCGCGTGGTGACCTGCGGGTCGGCCGGACCGCCACTCTAACGGGTCCGCCTGAGGTTTTCGCGCGCCCGTCGTTGCGCTGGCCGAGTTTGGCATGGCGTTACTGCGGTTCACTGCGGAGGTTCCGGAACGACGAGCGGTGCGGAGGGAGATCAGGGGGGGCGCACGAGCCGCTAAGTGGTGGCTATTGTGTGCTTGAAGAGGGGTCTGGGAGTGGAACCACCTAGATGATTTTCCTGTTCCATTTGCGGGGGGGTTACCTTATCGTTCAAGTGTTCGACCGCACATGACCCTGGCAGCGGGACCAGCGTCCCGCACCCCCCCCCGGCCAGCTAGCGTGCTTTGGTTCAAGCGACGCGCGTTCCCGCCCGGAGATGCGTATCGCGTGCCTCGCAGCACTTGAACCTCCACGTTCCGGGAACATCGCAGCAGCACATCTCTGAGGAGGGCTGCACATGAAGCGTCTAGCTACGATGATCATTGGATCGATCGCGTTGGTGGCGTTCGCGGGTTCGGCATCGGCCGCGCTCCGCGTGCCCCAGATTGTTGTGAATGGGGGCACGCTTCAGGGCTACCTGAACGGCGTCGGTGAGGCCATCAACGTCAGCACGGACCAGCAGGACATCCAGCGCTGGACGGCCACGGTCAGCAACAACTCCACGTTCACGATCCAGGTGGAACTGTCGGGCAACGCCGCCAGCAACACGATCGGTCTCTACAACGCCGGTTTCGGCGTGCCACCGCTCTATCAGGTGTTCCCCGGAGCCGCCACGAACGGCTGGTTCGCCGTGGCGTCGTTCCGCACTGCGCCGGTGCGCGTTGTCGTGAGCCTGTTCGACGCGAGCGCCGCGTTCCAGGGTTCGACGACGTACCTCGCCGGCCCGCCGGATCGCAACGACTTCGGCTTCTACCTTCAGCAGTCGCCGGTTTCGGGCGGTCTCACGCTGTTCACGCAGGACGCTCGCAACCCGGGTGCCGCGGCGGCGGCGCTGACGTACGCCGGTACGGGCATCAACAGTGGCTCGTGGTGGCTGTGCTTCGAGGACCAGACGGCGGCCCAGGGCTCCGATCAGGACTTCGACGATTGCGTGCTGTTCCTCGAGTCGGTGAACCCGACGCCGGTGAGCAAGACGTCGTGGGGCCAGCTGAAGAGCCGCTTCCACTAGACGCTCGCAGGACTTCAGGACCCGGCGCCGAGCCACTCGGCGCCGGGTTTCTTATTTCAGGGCCGTGGCCTCGCGCAGCGCGCGCTCCTCGGCGGGGATGCGCACCGCCATCGCCAGTGCGTTGAGCGCGCTGAACGCCGCCGCCGTGCGCCAGGCGCCGAACATGAGCGGCGCCGAGACGAACTCGAGCGCCACCGCGACGTAGTTCGGGTGCGCGAGCCAGCGGTAGATCCCGTGGCTCACCGGCAGCTCCCCCGGGATGACGACGATGCGCACGTTCCAGCGTTCGCCCAGCGCGCGCATCGCGGCCACGCGAAGCGCCTGTGCGGCGAGCCACACGCCGAGCCAGAGCGGCCACACCGCCGGCGGGCGCGCACCGGCGAGCAGCTCGGCGACCAGCGCGAGCGGATAGCCCGCATGCAGCACGACGAACATCCAGAAGTGGCCGGCGTGTCTCTCGACCGCACCGCGCGTGGCAAGGCGCGCGAGGTTGCGGCGCGAGAGCCTCAGCTCGGCGAAACGCTCCACACCGAGCGTGACGAGATAAACCACGAGTGGGGCCGTGGTCGCGGCCGGGAGCGGTGCGATCGTCATCAGGCGGAGCGTGCCAGCACGTACTCGGCGGCGAAGCCCGGCCCCAGCGCCGACACCAGCACGGTTTCGCCGGGATGGATGCCGCCGGAGGCGAGATGGCGCTCGAGCACGAACAGGCAGGTGGGCGACGACATGTTCCCGAACTCGCGCAGCACCTCGCGCGCGTGCGTGAACGCCGAGGCCGGCTGGCCGAGCGCGTCGGCGTAGGCCTCGAGGACTTTTGCTCCACCCGGATGTGCCGCGACGTGCATCGGGCTCTCGAGCGACAGTCCGTGCTCGTGCAGGAAACCTTCGAGGCTCGGGCGCACGCGCTCGCGCACGAACGACGGGATGTCGCGCGAGAACACCACGTGCAGGCCGCGTCCGCTCACCGTCCACCCCATCATGTCGAGCGTGTCCGGCCACAGCGTGCTGTGCGAGCCGATCAGCTCGAGCCCACCGGCGCCGTTCCGATGCGCGGCCTCCGCCCCCTCCACCACCGCGGCCGCGGCGCCGTCGGCGAACAGCGACGTCGCGACCAGGTTGCGCTTGTCCATGTCTTCGAGGCGGAACGTGAGGCTGCAGAGCTCGGCCGCGACCAGCAGCACCCGCGAGCCCGGCCGCGCCAGCGCCAGCTCGCGCGCGCGCGCGAGCCCCGCGGCCCCGCCGGCACAGCCGAGGCCCCACACCGGTGTGCGCCGGCACTCGGGCCGGCAGCCGAGCGCGAGCGACAGCCGCGCATCGAGGCTCGGCGTGGCGATGCCGGTGGTGCTCACGAACACGACGTGGTCGAGGTCGTGCGGCGTGACGCCCGCGCGCACGAGCGCCCGCTCGGCCGCGGTCTTCCCGAGTGCCAGCGCGTGCTCGACGTAGAGCGCGTTCTGCTCCTCGAACGAGCGCGTGTGCGTATACCAGTCGAGCGGCATGCAGAAGTGACGGCGCTCGATCCCCGAGTGGTCGAACACGGCGAGCAGTCGCTCGCTGCCCGCCTCGGAGCCGTGGAACATGCGCGCGACCAGAGCGCGCGCCTCCGCCTGCGTCGCGGCGTGCGCGGGCACGGCGGTCGCGACCGCGGTGAGCCGCGGCGCTGGCGTGCGCGTGCTCACGGGCTCACCCGCCTACTTGCGAACCGCGGCGGCATCGCCGCCGCGATCCAACGCGATGTCGTCCCACGATGCCGGATCCTCCAGCGACTCGAGGTGCGTGAGCACGCTGGTGTTGGGGAGCGCGCGGCGGATGTCGGCCTCGATCCGCTCCAGGAGCTCGTGGCCGCGCTGCACGGTCCAGTCGCCGGGCACGAGCACGTGCAGCGACACGAAGCGCCGCGCCCCGGCCACGCGCGAGCGCAGCGCGTGCACCTGCACGGGGTCCACGACGTGGGTGCTCAGCGCACGCTTCAAGGCCGCCTGGTCGGACTCGGAGAGCGCCGTGTCCATGAGCCCGGTCACCGCACGGCGCAGGATCGCGAGGCCCGTCCACGCGACGTGGCCCGCCACGAGCAGCGCCACGGCCGGGTCCAGGGACTGCCGCCCGGTGAGCACGACCGCGCCCAGCCCCACGACCACGGCCACCGACGTCCACACGTCGGCGAGCAGGTGATGGCCGTTCGCCTCGAGCGTCGGCGAGTCGTGCCGGCGCCCGGCGCGGAGCATGACCAGCGCCACGACGAGGTTGATCACGGCCGAGAGTCCCGAGAGCGCCACGCCGATGCCGATCTGCTCGAGCGTGTGCGGCTGCAGGAACCGGCGCACGGCGGCCACGGCGATGCCAACGCCGGTCAGGAACACGAGCGCGCCTTCGACGCCGCTCGAGAAGTACTCGGCCTTGCTGTGGCCGTACGGGTGGTCGTCGTCCTCGGGCCGCGCGGCCACGTGCAACATCGCGATCGCGAGCACCGCGGTGGCGAGGTTGACGAACGACTCGAGCGCATCGGAGAGCAGGCCGATCGAACCGGTGAGCACCCAGGCGGTGGCCTTGAGCCCGATCGTGGCCACCGCGGCCCACGCCGAGACCCAGGCATAGCGGGGCAGCCAGCGCACCGCGGGCGCGGCAACGCTCATCTTCCGGCCGGCTCCTCGCGCAGGCGCGACGAGAACTTCGCACGCAGCTTCGCCACCTTGGGTGCGATCATCGCGCGGCAATACGGCTGGTCGGGGTTCTGCCGGTAGTAGCCCTGATGGTAGTCCTCGGCCGCGTGGAACGTACCGAGCGCCGTGACCTCGGTGACGATCGGCGCCGGGAACACCCGCTGCTCGGTGAGCGATGCGATCACCTCGCGTGCGACCCGCTCCTGCTCCGGCGAGGCGAAGAAGATCGCGGAGCGATACTGGCTGCCCATGTCCGGGCCCTGGCGATCACGCGTCGTCGGATCGTGAAACGCGAAGAACATCTCCAGCACGTCGGAGTACGAGAGTTGGTCCGGGTCGTACGTCACCTGGATCGCCTCGGCATGGCCGGTGCGACCGGTGCACACCTCGCGGTAGCTCGTCGGCCCGCCGCCGCCCGTGTAGCCCGAAACCACGCGCTCGACGCCGCGCAGGCGCTCGAACACGGCCTCGAGGCACCAGAAGCATCCACCTGCGATCGTGGCGGTCTCGGATCGGTTGGGCGTCATGACACCTCCTCTTACGCGATGGGTGGAACCCGTTGAGAGTACGGCATTCCCCGACCTCTCGTGACGGGTCACGAACGAGTCGGGACATGGGTCAGGACCAGCGCCGGAACCCTGTTCACCGGCGGGTCGGGCGCAGATCGGGCGTCGTTCCCCTCGCGTCCGGCGACGCGAACGCCGATGACTGAATAGACGCCGTTCACCTTCTCCTGACGTCCCGTTCACCGAGTCCCCTGGAGCGCCCGTCCGCGATGACACGCCTCACGCCGATCGTGCTCGCGATCGCGCTCGCGACGGCAGCGGTGACCACCGCTGCCGCCGGCGTACTGCGCGGCGAGCTGTCGTTCGCCGGTCCCAGGACGCGGGGCCGGCACTACGACGACGCCGTGGTGTGGATCGAGCCGCTTCCGGACAAGGTCGAGAGCAAGCTGGTGAAGGGCGGCTTCCGCCTGCCGTGGAAGAAGAAGCCTACCGTCCACGTGCCGACGCTCGTCGAGACAGGCCACCACTACGAGCCGCGGGTCTCCGTGCTGCTCCTGAACTCGCCGATCGAGGTGCGCAACCAGGACAACGTCTATCACGGCACGTTCAGTGTCACGCCCGGCGGCGCTTTCGACCTCGGCAAGCGCGCCCCGGGCTCGGTCGACACGCTCCGCTTCGCGAAGCCGGGGCTCGTCGTGATGCGCTGCGACATCCACCCGGACATGTCGGGCTGGATCGCGGTGATGCCGAACCACGCCTATGCGCGCGTGGACGAATCCGGGCAGTGGCAGCTGCCCTCGCTGCCCTCGGGCGAATACCAATTGCGCGCGTGGCACCCGGACCGCGGTGAGACCCGCGTGACCGTGCGCGTGCCCGCCCGGGGAGACACGCTGATCCGTTTGCATTGGTGACCCCGGCGCGCGCAGGCGTGGCGTTCCCACGCAGAGCCTAGTAGAATCGCGCGCCCATGACCTCGGCCACCACGACGAAGAGCGCCGTCCGTGCGGCGGACACGCTGGAGACGCTGCTCGAGAAGCGGCGCGAGCGCGCCGCCTCGGCGTGGGCGCTGCGCGACGAGGTGCTGCTCGTGGGCGCGGGCTCGGCGATCGGCGTGCCGGGCGGCGCCGACCTCACGTTCCCGTTCATGGCGCACACCGAGTACGTGTGGCTCGCGGGCCACGAGGTGGCGGGCGCGGTGCTGGCGTTCGACCCGCGCTCGGGCTGGACCGACTTCGTGCCGCCGGTGACGCAGGCCGAGCGCGTCTGGGAAGGCCGGCAGGACACGCCCGGCACACCGCTCCCCGAGCTCGCGGGCTGGCTCGCCGCGCGCCGCGGCCGGCCGGTGGTCTCGCTCGGCGTGCCGATCGCGGGCCTCGAAGGCGATGCCGCGCGCGCCGCGACGCTCCGCGAACAGCTGCTGCACGCGAGGCGACCCAAGGACGCGCACGAGATCGCGTTGCTGCGGCGCGCCTGCGATGCCACCGTGGCCGGCTTCAAGGCGCTCGTCCAGGCGCTGAAGCCCGGGGTGAGCGAGCGCGCACTCCAGGTCGAGCTGGAGCTGGGCTTCCTGCGCGCGGGCGGCGATCGCACCGGGTATTCGAGCATCGTCGGCATCGGCAGCAACTCCGGTGTGCTCCACTTCACGCCCAGTACGCGCCAGGCGAAGCCCGGCGACGTGGTGCTGGTGGACGCGGGCGCGGAGGTGGGCCGCTACACCGCGGACGTCACGCGCACGTACCGGCTGCCGGGCGGCGACGACGGTTTCTTCCGTTCGCTGCACGCGCTCGTGCTCGCGGTCGAGCGCAAGGCGATCGCCGGCTGCCGGCCCGGCGCCGAGTGGCGTGATCTGCATTTGGCAGCCGCACACCAGATCGCAGAGGGGCTGGTGTCGCTCGGACTCCTCGTGGGCGCCGCGGAATCGCTGGTCGAGCGCGACACGCACGCGCTCTTCTTCCCCCACGGGCTGGGGCACATGGTGGGACTGGGCGTGCGCGACGCGAGCGGCTACCTGCCCGGTCGGGCCCGCAGCAACCGTCCGGGTCTGTCGATGCTCCGCACCGACCTGCCGCTCGAAAAGGGCTACGTGATGACGGTGGAGCCCGGGATCTACTTCATCCCGGCGTTGCTGCAGGACCCGGCACTGCGCGAGCGACACCGCGACGCGGTGCGCTGGGATCGCGTGGATGCGCTGCTCGAGTTCGGCGGCATCCGCATCGAGGACGACGTGCTCGTCACCGACAGCGAGCCGGACGTGCTGACGGCCGCGATCCCCTGATCGGGGCGGGCGCGGACTGAAGCCCGGGCCGCGCGTGGCTGGGCGGTTTTGCGTGGAGCGCCGTCCCCGGACTGCGTAGACTGCACCGGGTGCAGACCCGATCGCTGCACGCCATTGCGCCGCCCTACGCCGTTTCACGCCCCCGGAGGTCCCTGATGCGCCGCCTGGCCGCCGCTGCCGTGTTGCTCGCCTCCCTTCTCGCCCCCACCTCCGCTCTCGCAGACCCGCCGAGCACCATGAGCTACCAGGGCGTGCTCACGAACGACGTCGGCACGTTCGTCCCCGACGGCAACTACAACCTCACGTTCCGGCTCTACGATGTCCCGGGGGGCGGGGTGGCACTGCACACGGAGAACTTTCCCTCCGTCGCCGTCGAGCGTGGCGGGTTCAGCGTCCTTCTCGGGTCGATCAGCTCGCTGCCGGTGATCTTCGACCGGCCGCTCTATCTCGGCGTCCAGGTCGGCGCCGATCCCGAGCTCGCGCCACGCGTCGCGCTCGCGTCGTCACCGTACGCGATGGCGCTCCGCTTGCCGGTGGTCCAGACGCAGACGTTCCCCAGCCCGCTGCTCGAGCTCCGCAACACGACCGGGGCCACCGCAAAGCTGGAGGGCTTTTCCGAGATCGGCGGCGGGAACCAGAGCGGTCGGCTCGACCTCTACCGGGCCGCGCTCCCGACCGTGATGGGGCAGTGGTACACGACGCCCGAGGGCGCGAACCTCGATTTCTACGACGAGGCCGCCAATGCCACGGTCCTGCTCCAGTCCGACGCGTCCGGTTCGGGTGGGATGCTCAGCATCCGGCGCAACACCGCGAACTCGGGTTTTCTGGTCGACGGCAATCACAACGGCACGAACGAGCCGCAGGTCCTGATCTCGGGCTCGGCTCGCAGCGCGACGTTCGACATGGGGCTCACGGGCAATGAATCCGTGGTGCTGCCCTCGAACGCGATCTGGTCCCTCGAGATGTTCGACGAGCCGGGCGTCGCGTCGGTCAACCAGTCCAGCTCCACGGTCCTGGACGGCACCGTGCAGACGCTCTCGACCCGCACGATCAACGTGCCGAGCCAGGGATACTGCCTCGTCATCGGCACGGTCGAAGCTCAGCTCACCCACACGAACGGTGTCACCTCGTCAGCGCTGTTCGGGGTCTCGGACGCGGCCGGCGTGTTTCCCACGACGCAGGGCTTTTCGATGACGGTTTCAGCCAGCGCGCCGACGGGAACCTACATCCAGCCCGTCACCGTCCAATCCGTCTTCTCGGTTTTCTCCGGGAACAACACGTTCTACCTCCTCGGCGACGAGAACGCCGGCTCGTTCCAGACCGCCAAACGCCAGCTCTCGATCCTGTACGTGCCGACCGCTTACGGAACTGTTTCGGTGCCCGGTCCCGCGGGGATCGTCGGGAACGGCCAGGCCGCGGTCTCGCCCGAGGCGCGCGAAGCCGAGGCATTCCACCGCGCGCGGCTCGACCGCGAGATGGCCACGATGCAGGCGCAGATGGACGAGCTGCGGCAGAAGCTCGAGCGGGTCGAGTCCGAGCAGTCGCGTGTCGCCGTGCGAAAGGAGAAGTGACATGCGCGCCCGGATGAACGTCGTTGCGCTGCTCGTCGCCCTTGCGGCCGTCACGTCCG
>Ga0134127_10001865_pt1 | contig 15444 bp, 13 predicted proteins | sample KB31753_FD_96459 | JGI IMG/M metagenome (GOLD analysis project Ga0134127, IMG submission 96459) | Terrestrial soil microbial communities with excess Nitrogen fertilizer from Kellogg Biological Station, Michigan, USA - KB3-175-3 | ecosystem: Environmental > Terrestrial > Soil > Unclassified ...
AAGCCCAAGCGGCTGGTTCTGCCAGAGGACGCAAATCGAGAGGAGGTCCTTGCTCTCGCTGAAGCGCTTTATTTCGGCCGCGACCTCATCAACACGCCGGCAAACGATCTCGGCCCTGCAGAGCTTGAAGCCGCTGCACGCGAGCTTGCCAACGCCTTTGGCGGCAGCGTCAAAGTCACGGAAGGCTCGGGGCTCCTGTCTTACAATTTCCCGATGATTCACGCCGTGGGACGCGCGAGCGACCGGCCGCCGCGGCTGATCGATCTTCGCTGGGGCTCAGAGCAAGCGCCCAAGGTGACCATTGTCGGCAAGGGCATCTGCTTTGACAGCGGCGGCCTCGACATCAAGCCGAGCAGCGCCATGGCGCTGATGAAGAAGGACATGGGCGGCGCAGCTTCTGCGCTTGCCTTCGCGCTTCTTGTCATGCGGGCTAAGCTCCCCATGCGGCTCCGCGTGCTGATCCCTGCGGCAGAGAACAGCATCGGCGGCAACGCCTTCAGGCCTGGCGACGTCCTTCCGAGCCGAAATGGCATGACCGTCGAGGTCGGCAATACGGATGCAGAGGGGCGGCTCGTGCTCGCCGACGCCATTAGCCTAGCCGAAGAAGAGGCCCCCGATTACCTCGTCACCATCGCTACATTGACGGGTGCCGCGCGCGTCGCGCTCGGGCCTGACCTGCCGCCGCTCTACACCGATGACGAGGAGCTTGCCGACGCTTTGCTTGCCTCGGGCCGCGCCATCGGCGATCCGTTCTGGCGCATGCCGTTCTGGCCGCCATACGACAAGATGCTCAAAAGCTCTGTCGCCGATGTAAGTCATATCGCCGAGGGCGCCTTTGCCGGCTCGGTCATCGCTGCACTGTTCCTGAAGCGTTTCGTGCGCGACTCGAAGCGATTCGTCCATCTCGACATCTTCGGCTGGGTGCCGCGCGAGCAGCCGGGACGCCCGCAAGGCGGTGAGCCGCAAGGGGCCCGCGCGCTCTACCACTACTTCCGCCAAGAGCTCGGGCAATCGTGAGCTCAAGCGGTTTTCCCGATCCACGCCGACACGCTTATCGCGCGGGCCTTGCCGACGCGAGGCTCAGGGACCTGGTCGAGGCCGAGCGCTACGTGCAGGGCGAGCCGCGCCAGGTTGTGGCGCCGTCGCTTCCCTTGCGACGCGATCCGCGCCCCGACTCGCTCCTCGAGACCGAGGCTCTCAAGGGTGAGACCGTCACCACTTTTGCCGAGAGCGAGGGCTGGACTTGGGTGCAGATCGATCGCGATCTCTATGTCGGCTATATGCCCAGCGAGGGTTTGAGCGCCTCAATCGTCGAGCCGACTCATCGGATCGCCGCGCTCCGCACCTATGTATTTCCTGAGCCAGACGCCAAGTCGGCGCCGCTTGCCCTGCTCAGCCTGAATGCGCTTGTCACCGCCGAAGCCGACGAGGGTAAATTCCTCACGCTGAAGGATGGAGGCTATGTCTTCGCGCGCCACACGCTGCCAGCGGGCGAGGCTGTAAGAGATGCCGTCGCCGTGGCAGAGAAATTTTTGGGCACGCCTTATCTTTGGGGCGGCCGCACCAGCATCGGGCTCGACTGCTCGGGCCTCGTGCAGCTCGCCTTCGAAGCCGCGGGCTATAATGCGCCGCGCGATGCCGACATGCAGGCAGAAGAACTCGGGGAGCCCATAAACTGGAATCAAGGCGCGAAACTTTGCCGCGGCGATCTCGTGTTTTGGGAAGGCCATGTCGGCATCATGACGAGCCCCACCGATCTCGTTCACGCCAACGCTTACCACATGGCAGTCGAAATCGAGCCCCTCCGCGAGGCGAAGGAGCGTATAAAGACGGCAACTGGCTCTGAGGTGATTGGGGTGCGGCGGCTGCCGCAGATCGCGGCAGCCGAGACGCTTTAGGCTGAGCTTAGTGCAGGACGCCGAACAGCCACAGCAAGATGATGATCGGGATAGGAATGCCGATCAGCCACAACAATATTCCGCGCATGGTCCGTGTCTCCGCTTTTTACGGGGGTGAGATGGCGGAGCAACGTGCTGATCGGACAAGAGTTCCAATCCGCTAGGTCGCGACGGCGCCTCCGCGCCGCGCCTCGAGCTCGAAGGCAGCCGCAAGCAGCGCCTTGGTGTAGTCGGTCTTGGGTTTGGCGAACACCGTGCGCGCCGGTCCTTGCTCGACGACCTTGCCGTGGCGGAGCACGATAATCGAATTGGCGAGCGCGCGCACGACCTTGAGATCGTGACTGATGAAGAGGTAGGCGAGTTTGTGCTTCTTCTGCAACTCGCGCAGGAGATCCACGATCTGCGCCTGCACCGAGACGTCGAGGGCCGAGGTCGGCTCGTCAAGGATGAGGAATTTTGGCTCGAGCACCAGCGCGCGGGCAATCGCGATGCGCTGGCGCTGCCCGCCGGAGAATTCGTGGGGATAGCGGTCGCGCCAGGCGGGGTCTAGCCCGACTTCCTTGAGCGCGCGAGCGACGCACGCGTTTCGCCCGTCCTGGCTTAGCCCATGATTCTGGATGACCAGGCCTTCTTCGATGATCTGCCCCACCGAAAGGCGAGGAGAAAGCGAGCCGTAAGGGTCCTGGAATACGATCTGCATGTGGCGCCTGAGCGGCCGCATGCGCTTCGAATCGTAGCCGTCAATGCGGTTGCCGAGATAGACGATCGGCCCTTCGCTCGACACGAGCCTAAGCAAGGCAAGGCCGAGCGTGGTCTTGCCCGAACCCGACTCGCCTACGACACCAAGCGTCTGACCCTCTTTGACGGCGAGATCGATGCCGTCGACCGCCTTGATGTAACCGACGATGCTCCGCAAGAAGCCGCGCTTGATCGGGAACCACACCTTCAAGTCCTTGGCCTCGAGAATGGTGACCGCCTTGGCATTAGCCGGAGGAGGCGCACCCTTCGGCTCAGAGGCAAGCAGGTGCTTGGTGTAAGGATGCTGTGGAGACGCGAAGATCTGCTGTGCCCGGCCGCGCTCGACGATTTCCCCGCTGTTCATGACGCACACCCTGTCGGCCATTTTCCGCACGATGCCGAGGTCGTGCGTGATGAGCAGCATGGCCATATGGAATTCGTCCTTGAGCTTGGCGAGAAGGTCGAGGATCTGCGCCTGGATGGTGACGTCGAGCGCGGTAGTGGGCTCGTCGGCGATGAGCAGGTCTGGCTCATTGGCCAGCGCCATGGCGATCATCACCCTTTGCCGCTGACCGCCCGAAAGCTGATGCGGATAGGAGGCAAGCCGCCCCTCGGGATCGTCGATGCCGACCTTGTCGAGCAGGTCAAGTACGCGCGCGCGCGCAGCACGGTCCGACAGCCCGCGATGAATCTTCAATACCTCGCCGACCTGCTGCTCGATGGTATGCAGCGGATTGAGTGAGGTCATCGGTTCCTGGAAGATCATGGAGATCTTGTTGCCGCGGATCGTTCGCAAACCAGAGTCGCGAAGCGTCATCAGATTTTCGCCCTTGAACCAGATTTTTCCCGAAGGATGTGAAGCCGAAGGATAGGGCAGCAGCTTCAGGATCGACAGTGCGGTGACGGTCTTGCCCGAGCCCGACTCGCCGACCAACGCCACCGTCTCGGCTCTGCTGATGTCGAAGGACACATGCTTCACCGCATGGGTGACCTTGCCCCCGCCGCGAAAATTCACCGAAAGATCCTCGACGTTGATCAGCTCGCCTCGGGCGGCGGCGCTCTCGCCGTTTCTCACTTCCATCAAGCCACTTCCCCCTTGGCCGGCACTGCCTCGTCGTCGGCGCAAACGCCGCGCTCGATCTCGATCGTGGCGTGATCGAGTCCGAAGCGCTCCTTGAGCCGCGCCTTGATATTGCGCACGGCCTTGTCGGAGTTCTGCCTCTCGCCGATGCAGGCATGCAGCGTCACCATGCGTCGGGATTGCGTGATCGACCAGACATGCACATGATGGATTCCCTCGACCCCTTTGACATTGGCAATGAGGTCAGGGCCGATGGCGCGGGTGTCGAGCTCGCCCGGCGCACCTTCGAGCAGGATATGGCCGGCATCGGCAACGACCACCCACCCGCTTCGCACGATGATGGCGGCGACCACGACCGACAGCAAAGGATCGATCGGCGTCCATCCGGTCGCCAGGATCACGCCGCCGGCAACAAGCGCGGCCACTGAGCCGAACAGATCGCCGAGCACATGCATGGCTGCGCCGCGGACATTGAGATTCTCGCGATCGGCGCCTTGCAGCAGCCAGAACGCAGCGACATTCACGAGCAATCCGAGCGCTGCAATCCCCACCATGATGCCGCCCGAGACTTCGGGTGTGGTCATCAGTCGCTCAGCGGCCTCGTAGACGATCCAAGCAGCGATGGCGAACAGCGCGAGGCCATTGGCGAAAGCGACCAGCACCTGGAAACGATCGAAGCCGAAGGTACGTTTCCAATCTGCCGGGCGCCGCGACAGCCTGAACCCGAACCAGGCGAGCGCCAGCGAAGCGAAGTCAGTGAGCATGTGGCCGGCATCTGCGAGCAGGGCGAGGGAGCCCGCAGCGATGCCGCCGGCGACCTCGACAAACATGAAGGCGCCGGTGATGAGCGCTGCCAATCCCACGCGCCGCTCGTTGTTGGTGTGAGCCGCGTCATGATCATGACTATGGCCGGCGTGGCCATGGTTGTGACGATGGTGCAAATGCGATCCCATGGAGACTCACATCAAAGTCTTGCGCGGGTCGAGCGCGTCGCGCACCGCCTCACCGACGAAGATGAGCAGGCTCAGCATCGCCGCGATGACGAAAAAAGCGGTCAGTCCAAGCCATGGCGCCTGAAGATTGTCCTTCCCTTGCGCAAGGAGCTCGCCGAGCGACGGCGATCCCACCGGCAGGCCATAGCCCAGGAAGTCCAAGGATGTGAGGGTGGTAATCGACCCATTCAAGATGAAGGGCATAAAGGTCAACGTCGCCACCATGGCGTTCGGCAGGAGATGCTTGAAGATGATCCTGGTGTTGGACAGTCCAAGCGCGCGGGCGGCGGTGACATACTCGAAATTCCGCGCCCGCAGGAACTCCGCGCGCACCACGCCGACCAGAGCGACCCATGAAAAGGCGAGCAGGATGCCGAGCAGAATCCAGAAATTCGGCTCGATCACCGCGGCGATGATGATGAGCAGATAGAGCTGCGGAATGCTCGTCCAGATCTCGATGAAGCGTTGGAACAGGAGGTCGGTCCAGCCGCCGAAATAGCCCTGCACCGCGCCTGTCGCCACCCCGATGATGGAAGAGAACAGCGTGAGCACGAGTCCGAACAAGACCGAGATGCGGAAACCATAGATGACGCGAGCGACCACGTCGCGGCCCTGATCGTCGGTGCCGAGCCAGTTCCATTCGAGCTCGGCATTGCAGGGATGAAAGCCCTGCTCCACGGCGGCCTTGCAGTCCCTCTCGGTCAGCGCCCAGGTCGGCTTCACCGGGAAAGCCATCGGCGGAGTCTTGTTCTGCGTGTTGTAGGAGAAGCGTATCGGTGGCCACACTACCCAGCCCCCGCCTTTCGCGATCATCTCCTTGACGGCGGGGTCGCGATATTCGGCCTCGGTCTCAAAGATGCCGCCGAATGTGGTCTCGGGGTAGGACTGGAAGATCGGCCAATAATAGTGGTTGTCGTATTTCACCAAGATCGGCTTGTCATTGGCGATGAACTCGGCGAACAGGCTCACGATGAATAGCGCAAGGAAGATCCAAAGCGACCAGAAGCCGCGACGATTGGCCCTGAACGTCTCCCAGCGTCGGCGCTGCAGCGCTGACAGCCATGGCAGCCGCACCGGCAGTCCTTGTACCGTTACCTCCTCGACGATTGCGGTATCGGTGGGCGCATCCATCGGCGTCACACCTCGCGCGTCTCGAAATCGATGCGCGGATCCACCCAGGTATAGGTGAGGTCGGAGATGAGATTGATGACGAGGCCGAGCAGCGAGAAGATATAGACCGTGGCGAATACCACAGGATAATCCCGATTCACGATCGACTCGAAGCCGAGGAGGCCCAAGCCATCGAGGCTGAAAATCGTCTCGATCAGGAGCGAGCCGGCAAAAAAGGCGCCGATGAATGCGCCGGGGAAGCCAGCAATCACGATCAGCATGGCGTTGCGGAATACATGACCGTAGAGCACTTTGTGCTCAGGCAGTCCCTTTGCCCGCGCCGTCATCACGTATTGCTTCCTGATCTCCTCGAGGAACGAGTTCTTGGTGAGGAAAGTGGTGGTGGCGAAGGCTGAGAGCATCATGGCGATCATCGGCAAAACGAGGTGCCAGAAATAATCGAGGATCTTCGAATACCAGGGGAGCGACCACCAATTCTCCGAGATCAGTCCGCGCAACGGGAAAATCTGGAAAAACGAGCCGCCGGCAAACAACACGATCAGGAATACGGCGACCAGAAAGCCAGGAACCGCGTAGGCAATAACGATCACCGTGCTGGTCCACATATCGAACCTGGAGCCATCGCTCACTGCCTTGCGGATGCCGAGCGGAATCGAGATGGCGTAAGAGAGCAGAGTCATCCATAGGCCGAGCGAGATCGAAACCGGCATCTTCTCGCCGATCAGCTTGAGCACGCTCGTGTCGCGGAAATAGCTCTGCCCAAAATCGAACAGGAGATAGTTCTTGATCATCAGGAGGAAGCGTTCATAGGCAGGCTTGTCGAAGCCGAACTGTTTCTCGAGGCTCTTGATGAATTCGGGATCGAGGCCTTGCGCGCCGCGATATTTCGAGGGGGCCGACACATCTCCAGGTGTGGCGCCTTGGCCTGGGCGCCCCATCATATCGCCACCGCCGCCGCTGAAAGTAGATGTCGCCCCAACGTCAGTCCCGGTAAGTTGCGCGATCAACCGCTCGACCGGGCCGCCCGGCGCAAACTGGATAATGACGAACGTCACCAACATGATGCCGAACATGGTGGGGATGATGAGCAGCAGGCGCCGAAGGATATAAGCGGTCATTGGGCTCGGGTTTGCCTTCTCGATCGCCAAATGAAAAACCCTGCGAGCGCGAGCCCGCTCAAGGCGGCGATGATCAGAAGCGGCCGGTGCGAGCCTGACTCACTCGAATCGTCCGGGCTCGCAGCAACTTTCCTGGTCAGTTTGGCAGCTTTGGCCTCGTCATACCACCAAGTATCGAGAATGCCTCGGTCGAAGCGCGGTTTCACCGCAGGCCTGGAAAACTTGTCCCAATAGGCGACGTTGAAGGACGGCTTGTACCAGTGCGGCACCCAGTAATGGCCCTCCCGCAGCACGCGGTCGAGGGCGCGGGCTGCGGTGTTGAGCTCGTCCCGGCTTTTGGCCGCGATGACCCGCTCGATCAAGACATCGACGGCAGTATCTGAGATGCCGGCGAGGTTGAGCGAACCACTCATTTTCGCCGCCTGCGAACCGAAATAGCTCCGAAGCTCGACGCCTGGCGTGTTGCGCATCTGATAGCGCTCGGTGGTGATATCGAAATCGAAACTCTTGAGGCGCTGCTGATATTGCGCTGGGTCGACCATGCGCATATGTGCATCGATCCCAAGCAGCTTGAGATTCTTCACATACGGCGTGACCAGCCGCTGGAACACGTCCTCGAAGAACAAGATCTCGAGCTTGAGCGGCTCGCCTTTGCCGTTGACGCGGACGCCGTTCTTGATGGTCCATCCTGCCTCGTCGAGGAGCTTGCCGGCCTCGACCAGAATGTTGCGGTCCTGGCCCGAGCCGTCGCTCTTGGCCGGTACGTAAGCGGGCCCGAGCGCCTCATCGGAAACCGGCACGCCGAGATTTGTGAGCAGCGCCCGCTCGGGATCCGACGGCATGCCTTCGGCCTTCATCGGCGAATTCTCGAAGAAGCTCACCGTGCGCGTGTAGAGCCCATAGAACACATTGCGGTTGGTCCACTCGAAGTCGAAGGCGAGATCGAGCGCCTTCCGCACACTCGGGTCTTTCAGCGCATCGCGCCGCGTGTTGAGGAAAAAGCCTTGCGTGCCTGACGGCGTTTCGTCAGGCAATACCTCCTTCTTCACGCGGCCGTCGCGGACCGCGGGAAAGTCGTACTCGGTGGCCCAGACCTTGGAGGTGAACTCTTCGCGGAAGTCGTAGGCGCCGGCCTTGAAAGCCTCCATGCCGGCGGTGCGGTCGCGGAAATATTCAAAGCGGATTTTGTCGAAGTTCCAGCGCCCGCGATTCACCGGCAAGTCCTTGGCCCAATAGTCCGGATTGCGGCGATAGGTGATGGTGCGGCCTTGCGCGAGACTGTCGACTACGTAGGGGCCAGAGCCGAGCGGCGGGTCGAGCGTCGTCTGGTCGAACGGGTGCGTCGCGTAATAAGCTTTGGAGAGGATGGGAAGACCGGCAACGGTGAGCGGCAGATCGCGCACGAGCTCGCCTTTGAAGGTGTAGCGCACGGTGTGAGGATCGAGCGCTTCAGCTTTCACCACGTCCTCGAGCATCTGATGATAGATCGGATGGCCCTTGGTCTTGAGCGCCTCGAAGGAATAGACGACGTCGCCGGCCGTGAGGGGACTTCCATCGGCGAACTTGGCCTCAGGCCGGAGATAGAAGGTCGCCGACATTTTGTCATCAGCCACCTCGGCGCTTTCAGCCACGAGCCCATAGACGGCGTCTGGCTCGTCCGCCGCAGGCCTCATCAGCGTATCAAACAAGAGCTCTAGCCCCTGCGCAGCGTCGCCCTTGAGGATGTAGTTGTTGAGGCTGTTGAAGGTCGCAACGCCGCCCCATCCGACCAGCGAGAACGTGCCGCCCTTTGGCGCATTCGGATCGGCATATTTGAAGTGGTCGAAGTCGGCGGGATAGGCGAGATCGCCAAAGGCCGAGAGCCCGTGCTTGTGCTCAGAGGCTTCCGACGGCGCGGTCAGCGCCAGAAAAAGAACAACCGCAGCGCAACCGAGCGATCGCCATGGCGCGCGGCGCATCAAAGCTTCGACGGCCCTGGCAATTTATCGGCGAGCTTCTGGTCGAACCACCACACCTGCATGAAGCCAGGGGTCAGGCCTGGAAGCACTTTGGGCTGGCCGTAGCGGTCCCAATAGGCGATGCGCACTTTGGGTGAGTACCATTGCGGCACCACGAGCTCGTTCCATTGCAGCACGCGGTCGAGCGCGTGCGTGGCCGCAACGAGATCGGCGCGGTCCTTGGAGAAGATGACGTGATCGATCAGCTTGTCGATCGCCGGGTCCTTGATGCCGATCAGGTTCATGCTGCCTTCACGCCCGGCAGCATCTGAGCCCCAGAAATCGCGCTGCTCGTTTCCTGGCGAATCGGATTGAGCAAAGGTGCCGACCACGATGTCGTAATCGAAGCCGTTGAGGCGGCGCGTGTATTGCGCGGAATCGACCATGCGGATCGAGCCTTTGATGCCGAGCCGCGCGAGATTTTGCAGGTAGGGCTGAACGATCCGCTCGAAAAGCGGAGAGACGAGCAGAAACTCGACCCTCGTCTCCTGTCCCGTCTTGGTGTTTGTGAGAACGCCGTTCTTGACCTCCCAGCCCGCATCCTTGAGGAGCATGGCAGCCTTGCGCAGATTGGCGCGGATATCGTCGGGCGTGTTGTTCGCCGGATTCTTGTGGACTTCGGTGAACACCTCGGACGGCACGCCGTCCTTGACCTCGTTCAAGATCTCGAGCTCGCGTCCTTGCGGCAAGTCTTGTGGAGCGGCGAGCTCGCCGTTCTGGAAATAGCTGCCGACGCGCGAATATTGACCGTAGAACAGGTTCTTGTTGGCCCACTCGAAATCGAAGGCGAGGTTGAATGCCTGGCGTACCCGGCGGTCCTGAAATTGGGGGCGGCGCAAATTGAGCACGAAGCACTGCATCGGCTGCGTGCGCTTGATCGCGACCTCTTGGCGCCTAATGAAGCCTTCACGCACCGCGCCGAAATCGTAAGCCGTCGCCCAGTTCTTCGCGCTCGTCTCCTGCCAGTAATCGAGATTCCCGGCCTTGAAGCTCTCAAAGGCGACAGTCTCGTCGCGGTAATAGTCGAACCGAATCTCGTCGTAGTTCCACTGGCCTCGGTTCACGGGGAGGTCCTTGCCCCAATAGTCGGCGACGCGCTCATAGGTGATCGAGCGCCCGGGCGTCGCCTGCTTGATGCGGTAGGGACCCGAGCCGAGCGGCGGCTCTAGCGTCGTCTTCATCGGGTCGCGCTGATTCCCGCCCGTATCCTTTCCCGTCCAGTAATGCTTCGGCAGGATGGTGAGCTGACCCATGATCATGGGCAGCTCGCGGTTGTTCTTTACGTCGAAGTAGAACGTGACCTCGTTGTCGCCGGTCGCTTCGGCGCGCGACACGTTCTTGTAGTAGAGGCCAAGCCGCGGGTTCGCGGCCTTGTTCACGCCGAGGCTGTAGATCACGTCGTCCGGCGTAATTGGCGTGCCATCGTGCCAGCGCGCTTTTTTGCTTAGATGGAAGGTGACCGAGGAGTAATCGGCAGGATAGGACGCCCATTCCGCGATCAGCCCGTAAGAGGTCGAGGGCTCGTCGAGACTGTCGGCCATCAGGCTCTCGTAGACGAGCGAAAGCCCGGCTGCCGGCTCTCCTCGGTAGAGCACGGGGTTCAGGCTGTCGAACGAGCCGATATCGGCCATGCGCACGTTGCCGCCTTTGGGCGCATCAGGATTGACGAAATCGAAATGGGTGAAATCGGCTGGATATTTCGGCTCGCCGATCAGCGAGAGCGCATGGTGGTGGACCGGCGCATCCTCGGCCTGGGCCGGCACAGAGACGAGGAATGCGAATAGGGCTGCGGCGGCGAGACGAAACAATGTCATGGTTGCGAAGACGGCTCCATATGATTGGAAAAGAACCTGCCGAAGCGCGGGCCTGACGCCGCGCAAAGGGACAGGCGCTCACGGCGCCTAAAGGCCGCGCAAGCTAGCATGGCAAGCCCCATGACCAAATGAATTATCGGTCAGGTCCTGAAGGCTTCAGGGCCTCCGCTCGAGGAGTCCCTGAGCCAAGGCGTCTGCTGCCGCCCAAGTTCCCCCAGCCTATTGGCCTGGAGGTGGTCCTTCCGGATAGACCGGCTGTGGCTGCGACGGGAATGGCCCTTCGCCTTCCGAAGGAGTTTCCGTTCCGGGCGGCGTTTCGGCCGAAGCTCCTGGCGACTCGGCTGAGGGCGTCTCTGCCGACGGCGGCGTCTCAGCCGAGGGAGCCGGCGTTCCTGCCGATGGAGCCGGAGTTTCCGCTGATGGAGCCGGCGTTTCCACTTGAGGCGGCGGAGTCTCAGCGGACGGCGCAGGCGCGGTAGTTTCAGGCGTTTGCGGCGATGGTGCCGGAGGAGGCGCTGGCGTTTCACCCGACGGCGATGGTGCTGGCGCCGGGGTCTCGGCAGCGGGTGGCACCGCAGGCGCGGGCGGCGTCTCAGCTGATGGCGCAGGTGCAGGTGCCGCTGGAGGCGGCGTCTCAGCCGATGGCGCAGGTGCAGGTGCCGCTGGAGGCGGCGTCTCAGCCGATGGCGCTGGAGCAGGTGCCGCTGGAGGCGGCGTCTCAGCCGACGGCGCTGGAGCAGGTGCCGCTGGAGGCGGCGTCTCAGCCGGCGGCGCTGGAGCAGGTGCCGCTGGAGGCGGCGTCGCAGCCGATGGCGCAGGTGCCGCTGGAGGCGGCGTCGCGGCGGAGGGCGCGGGCGCCGTAGCAGGAGTCCCTTCGGGTTTCTTCTCGGGTGCAGCGCCGCCAGCACTTGGCAGAGGCGGCGGGGTGTCGCTTTTGGAACGCAAAAAGGCAATGACGTTGGCGCGCTTCTTGGCATCGGGGATGCCGGGGAACGCCATCGCCGTTCCGGGCGCGAAGGCTTGCGGATTGGTGAGCCAGGGATCGAGAAGCTCGTAGGTCCAGACGCCGTCTTTTTGATGCGCCTTGAGAGCGTCGGTGTAATTGAAGCCCTCGACCGAGGCGATCTTCCGTCCAATCACGCCGTAGAGGTTAGGTCCGACCACCGCCGCGCCGCCTTTATCGAAGGTGTGGCACACTTTGCACAAAGCTGCGTCAGCCTCGCCCTGCTTCGGGTCTGCCGAGGCGAGCAACTTGTCGATCTCTGCGCCGCCGGCCGCGGCTGCAGGCTTTTCGCCTTCAGCAGGCTTCTGTTCGGCAGTCGGAGCGCCTCCAGCAGGGGCCTGAGGCAGGGGGGGCGGGTTGTCGTTTTTGGTGCGCATGAAGACGAGCACGTCGGCGCGCTCCTTGGGGTCCGGCAGGCCGGGGAAGAGCGCCATCTTGGTACCCGGGACGAATGCGCCCGGGTTGTTGATCATATGGTCGATCTTCTCGTAATCCCAGTTGCCGAGCTCGGCAGCCTTCGCCTTGAGCGCCTCGGAATATTCGTAGCCCTCATGCGATGCGACCTTCCGGCCGAGCACGCCATAGAGGTCAGGTCCGATCATGTTCGGACCGCCCTTATCGAAGTTGTGGCAGATCGAGCACTTCTTGGCGACATCTGCGCCATGCGCAGGGTTGGCACTCGCAAGCAACGTCGCAAGATTGGCACCGCCCTCGGCCGGCTTCTTCGCTTCGGCTTTTTGCTCGGCGACCTCGGGCTTGTGCTCCTGGAAGGTGATATTGACGATGGTCCGCGTGCCGAAGAACAGCAGCAAGGCCCCCAGCACGGCCATCGCGATCTGATTTAGGCGGTAATAGTCCATGATCCTCATCCCCCAGCAGGGCTACATGGCTAGCGTAGCTCTTGCGACGCGGCGCGAGACTAAAGGGCGTATGCCCTTGTTGCAACCCGGACATCGGCTCTAAGCCTCATTGTCGCGTGAGAACTTATCCCGTGCTACCTCAGCCCGCCATGGACTGTCTGATCGTCATCCCAGCAAGGCTGAAAGCGACACGACTCCCCGATAAGCCTCTGGCCGATATCGCGGGCGAGCCGATGATCGTTCATGTCTGGCGGCGCGCAGTGGAGGCCGATTGCGGCCCTGTGGTTGTCGCAACCGATTCCGAAGCGGTGCGGGACAAGGTCCTTCTCGCTGGTGGTAAGGCGCTGATAACGCGTGCAGATCATCCGAGCGGATCAGACCGGGTGTTCGAGACCATCGAGAAATTCGATCCGCGAGGCGCCTTTGAGGTCGTGGTCAATCTGCAAGGGGATTTGCCCACGCTCGATCCAAAGCTCGTGCGGAGCTGCCTTGCCGCGCTCCGCGAGCACGACGCCGATATTGCTACCATCGCCGCAGCCATCACGCGGGAGGAGGAGTGCACCGATCCGAATGTGGTGAAGGTGGTGGGGTCGCCGCTGAAAGGTGGGTCGGTGTTGCGCGCCCTCTATTTCACCCGCGCTACTGCGCCTTATGGCGAGGGGCCGCTCTATCATCATATCGGCATCTATGCTTACCGGCGGAAGGCATTGCAGCGCTTCGTGTCGCTGCCTCCGTCGCCGCTCGAGCTCAGGGAGAAACTCGAGCAGCTCAGAGCGCTGGAAGCCGGTATGCGCATTCATGTTGGGCTCGTTGACACTGTCCCGCTCGGTGTCGATACTCCGGCCGACCTTGCGCGGGCGCGTGAACTGTTCAAGTCCCGCCGCTGACCTCGCCCGTTTTCCCAAGCCGATGAAGAAATCGCGTTCAAACAGAATCGCCTTTCAGGGCGAGCCGGGGGCAAATTCGCATCTCGCCGCGCAGGATGCTTATCCGCGCATGGAGGCGCTTGCCTGCCCCACCTTCGAGGATGCCCTCGCTGCGGTGAAAACCGGCAAGGCCAAGCTCGCCATGATCCCGATCGAGAATTCGGTGGCCGGCCGCGTCGCCGATATCCATCACCTCCTTCCCCATTCGGGACTTCATATCGTCGCCGAGCATTTCGAGCGCGTGCGCCATCAGCTGCTCACGCTTCCCGGCGTGAAACTCACCGAGCTCAAGACCGTGCACAGCCACATCATGGCGCTTGGCCAATGCCGGAATGCGATCCGCGCCTTGAAGTTGAGGCCGGTGGTCGAGGCCGACACGGCTGGCGCCGCGCGGCACTTGCGCGAGACCGGCGACCGCAGCTTTGCCGTGATCGCGTCGAAGTTGGCGGCCGACATCTACGGGCTCAAAGTGGCAAAAGCCGGCATCGAGGATGCCGAGCACAACACCACGCGCTTCGTTGTCCTGTCCGCTAGCCCTGAGAAAGTGCGCGCCGTCGACGGTCCCGTGATCACGAGCTTCGTGTTCCGTGTCCGCAACGTGCCGGCCGCGCTCTACAAGGCGCTCGGAGGCTTCGCCACTAACGGCGTCAACATGACGAAGCTCGAGTCCTATCAGCTCGAGGGCTCATTCAACGCCACCATGTTTTATGCCGATATCGAAGGCCATCCCGACGAGCGGCCGGTCAAGCTCGCCATGGAGGAACTGCATTTCTTCTCGAGCGAGGTGACAGTGCTCGGCACCTACCCGGCGAGTCCCTTCCGCGCCGAGCTCAAAGCCTCGCAGGACTGACTGCTCGATCAGACTCTACGCTGGCTTGGCGGTGAACAGTTGGCACCATCCGCTCGCGGCGATTGGGTCCTCAACCACCTTGCACGACGCCGGCGCGACGAATTGGACGCAGCCCGAGCATTGCTGCCCATCTTTTGGGTGGTCCTGATATTTGGCGGCCTCGTGCGTGAGTTTCTGTTGCGCGAACAGATTTTGCGGGACGGCGCTTGTGGAAATGATGGCTCCGGCGATCATCGGCACGCTCTTTAACAACGAGCGGCGGCAAACACCTTTATCGGAGGGATTGGTCATGCGAGCACTCCTTGCATTGCCCAGAGATGAAGCGAGTCTCGCGCGAGAAAACCTTCTGCTTACCTGGAAGGTTCCGCCGCCCCTCTTCGAAAGCCAACTTGATTGCTTGCACTGGGTGCCGGCGCCGCTACGTCATTGGTGCCTAAAATATCGCGGACAAAGACGAGATGGCTTTGGAGCTTCCCGTCGCACGTCATGCCGGGGCGCATCAATTTGAAACCCAGGGGGGCAGGAGCTCGGCGATGCGCCGGCCACCCTTGTGCTCTCTCGCCTCAACGTGAATCTGTCTAAGCGCCGGATTTGCGAGCGTTTGCGTTGCGCCGGCAAAGATCTCCTGTGTGAGGCCCGGCACGTCGATCTTTATGTAGTTCGGGCAGGGCGCGCCATAGCGCGCGATGAACTCATCGATAGTGCAGACCTGAAGAGCCTGAATTGATGGGAAACTCTCCCGTTTTGGATCCAGCTTCTTGCTTTCTTTGAAGGTGAAGGAGCGCGCCGACATTAATTGCGAAACGTGCAAGTCCATGATTCCCGACGTGTCGCTGAAACCAAGGCGCAGACATCGGACGCGTCTCTCCAAACCGTTCAATTCGCAGTTGACCACTAGATTGTAGTAGTTTACCGCCGCTGGCTCGAAGGCCCAGACCTTTAGGTCACCGCGCATTGCAGCATATAGCGTCAACACACCGATATTGGCGCCGATGTCCCAAAACACCGAACCGGGCACCATTGAGTCGATCCACTC
>Ga0134127_10001867_pt1 | contig 15435 bp, 14 predicted proteins | sample KB31753_FD_96459 | JGI IMG/M metagenome (GOLD analysis project Ga0134127, IMG submission 96459) | Terrestrial soil microbial communities with excess Nitrogen fertilizer from Kellogg Biological Station, Michigan, USA - KB3-175-3 | ecosystem: Environmental > Terrestrial > Soil > Unclassified ...
CTCGTGGGCGAGAGCGGGTGCGGCAAGAGTGTCACCTCGTTGTCCATCATGCGGCTCGTGCCGCCGCCCGGTCGCATCGCGGCGGGACGCGTCCTCTTCGAGGGCGAGGACCTGCTCGCCAAGGATACCGAGGCCATGCGTCGCGTGCGGGGCGCCCGGATCGCCATGGTTTTTCAAGAGCCGATGACGTCCCTCAACCCCGTCTTCTCCATCGGCGATCAGATCTCCTCCGCGGTTCGCGCGCATGGAGGCGCCGGCCGCCGGGAGGCCTGGGAGCGCGCGCACGCGATGCTCGACCTGGTCCAGATCCCGGCGCCGCGCCAGCGCGCCCGTGACTACCCGCACCAGCTCTCGGGCGGCCTGCGCCAGCGCGCCATGATCGCGATGGCGCTGGTCTCGGGGCCGGCGCTGCTGATCGCCGACGAGCCGACCACGGCGCTGGACGTCACCATCCAGGCGCAGATCCTCGATCTCCTGCGACGGCTCCAGGCGGAGCGCGGCATGGCCGTCCTCCTCATCACCCACGATCTGGGCGTGGTGGCCGAGCTCTGTCATCGCGTCGCGGTCATCTATGGCGGGCGCATCGTCGAGCTGGCGCCGGTGCGGCGTCTCTTCGCCCGGCCGATTCATCCCTACACGCGGGGCCTCCTCGAGTGCCTGCCGCACCCGAGCCGCTTCGGGCAGCCGCTCGCCTCCATCGAGGGAGTGCCGCCGGACCTTCGCCAGCCCGGCGCCGGCTGCCGCTTTGCCCCTCGCTGCGCTCACGCCATCGCGAGCTGCCGTCGCGACGAGCCCGCGCTCGTGGAGCGGGAGCCCGGACACTTCGTGGCCTGCCCGGTGGTGGCGTGAGGGCCGGCCCGCTCCTCGAGGTCGAGGGCCTCGCCAAGCAGTTCGACATGGGCGGCGCGTGGCTCGCGCGGCGCCGTCGCGTGATCCGCGCCGTCGACGGCGTGAGCTTCACCCTCGAGCGCGGCGAGACGCTGGGCCTCGTGGGCGAGTCGGGCTGCGGCAAGACCACCACCGGCCGCCTCATCCTGCGCCTGATCGAGCCCACCGCCGGGCATGTCCGTTTCGAGGGGCGGGACCTCGTCGCGCTGTCCGCACGCGAGCTCTGGACCGCGCGGCAGCGCATGCAGATCGTCTTCCAGGATCCGTTCGGCTCGCTCAACCCCCGGATGCGGGTGGGGCAGATCGTCGCCGAGCCCCTCGCCATCTACGGCCGGGCGGACGCCGCGGACCGGCGCCGACGCACGGCGGCCCTCCTCGAGGTGGTGGGGCTCGACCCGGCATTCGCCCAGCGCTACCCGCACGAGCTGTCCGGCGGCCAGCGCCAGCGCATCGGGATCGCGGCCGCGCTGGCGCTCCAGCCGAGCCTCATCGTGGCCGACGAGCCGGTCTCGGCCCTCGACGTCTCGATCCAGGCCCAGGTGCTGAACCTCCTGATGGATCTCCGCCGCCGCTTCGGCCTCACCTACCTCTTCATCTCGCACGATCTCCACGTGGTCCTCCACATGTCGGACCGCGTGGCGGTGATGTATCTCGGCGAGATCGTCGAGATCGGCTCCCGGGAGGCGATTCACCGCGAGCCCAAGCATCCGTACACCCAGGCGCTGCTCTCCGCCATTCCCATGGCCGATCCCACCCGGCGCCGCGAGCGCATCGTGCCCAGGGGAGAGGTGGCCAGCCCGCTCGACGTGCCGCCCGGCTGCCGCTTCCACCCGCGCTGCCCCTTCGTCTTCGACCGCTGCCGCGTCGAGCGCCCGCTGCCTCGCGCCGTGGGGGCGGGACACGAGGCCGCCTGCCATCTCTATTGAGCGCTATGTCACCTCGCGGGCGATGCGCCGGCCCGCCTGGTAGACGTCGAGGACGTCCCAGAGCGCGGTGATCTCGCGCGTGGGGTCCCCGCGCACCACGAGGATGTCGGCGAGCCGGCCCGGCGCCAGACGCCCGGCCACGCCGCCCACGCCGATGGAATCCGCCGCTCCCGCGGTGCCGGTCACGATCGCGTCCGAGTACGAGAGGCCCGCGCGCGCCATCATGTGGATCTCGTGGACGAACTCCCCGGGCGCATACCAGCCCCAGGGCGAGTCGGACCCCGCCGTCATCCGCACGCCGGCCTCGCTCATCCGGCGGACGGCGTCCACCTTCACGTCCAGCGCCCGCCGCGACTCGTCGAGCTGCGCCACCAGCTCCGGTGTCAGCCGCCCCTCGCGCTCCCGCGCCTCGCGAAGCCGGTCGATCCCGGCCTGCATCACGTAGAGCGTGGGGTTGACCCACGCCTTGGCGGCTGCCAGCCGCTCGACGAGGTCCGGGCGGAAGCGGTAGGTGCCGTCGGGCTCGGCGAAGATGCAGTGGATGATCATGTCCACCTGGGCGTCGAGACAGTTCTGGATGGACTGGGCGGAGGTGCAGTGGGCGGCGGTGAGCTTGCCGTGCCGGTGGGCTTCGTCGCTCATCGCCGCCAGCTCGGGGACGGTATACGAGGCGCGGTTGGGATCCGAGGTGCGCGTCGAGCCGCCGCTGGCCACGATCTTTATGTAGTCGGCGCCCTCCTTGAGGAGCTTGCGGACCTCGGCGCGCACCGCGATCTCGCCGTCGGCCTCGGATCCGAAGTAGCCCATGTGCCCGCCCGTCATCGCGATCGGCCGCCCGCAGATGACCATCCGCGGTCCCGGGGCGAGCTTGCGGTGGATACCCTCGCGAAGCGAGAAGGCCACCTTGCCCTTGGCGCCGTTCTCGCGGAGCGTGGTCACTCCCGAGTGAAGCAGGGTGCGCGCGTTCTTGGCGGCCTGGAGCAGCAGGATGTCGTCGTCTTCCTTGGCGATGTCGTCGCCGAGCGTGCCGTCGCCCGGCGCCACCAGATGCGTGTGGGCGTCCACGAGGCCGGGAAGGATGGTGGCGGCGCCATAGTCCTTGCGGTCCACCGATGCGCCGGCGGGAACGGGAATGTCAGCCGCCCGGCCCAGGCTGACGATGCGGCCGGCCTCGATGAGCACGGCTGCCTGGTCGACGGGCGCCGCCCCGGAGCCATCGAGCAGGCGCGCCGCCGTGAGCAAGGTGAAGCGGTTGGCCGTTTCAGGCATGAGATCCCTCCGTCGTCCGGTAGAAGTAGCCGGGGAATCGCCGGACGGCCGCGATGTCCACGTCGGCGTAGAGGATGCCCTCGTCCTCGCCCAGGCTCTGGATGAAGCCCTGCGCGGAGTTGGTGCCGCCGGGCTTGGTCCTGAACCACTCGGCGAGCTCGGCCAGGGAGGCGATGGGGGGCGGCACGCACACCGTGCTGTAGCCGCCGGCGCGGGGGAACCGCTCCACCAGCCGCCCGTCCGCGCCGCGGAGCCGGAGCGAGCACGCCGCGATGTCGACGCCGATCACCGGCTTGCCGTACTGCATGTGGCGGCCGATGACGGTGGCAGGATAGGCTTCCCCGAGCGCGAACCACCAGGACGGGTTGAAGATGATGTCCACGCCCTGCTCGACGAGGGCGTCGGCCCCCTCGGAGAAGAAGGCGAAGTCGGCGCAGATCACGATACCCAGCCGGCCGATGTCCGTTTCGATCACCCGGTAGCCCTTGCCGGTCAGGACCCCGTTGTCGATCTCGCCCTGCGTGGGAAAGCACTTCGGCTGCCGGGCGAGGATGCGGCCGTCGGGACCGATCACCGTGGCCGTGTTGTACCAGCGCGCCCGCGTGCCCTCGATCAGCCCGGCCACGACGAAGACGCTCAGGCGCCGCGCGGCCGCGCGGAGCTCGGCCTCGCCGACCCGGGGATACAGCTCGGGGAAGCAGACGCAGGTGGCGCCCGCCCCGGCCGCCGTCTCGAGCAGGGCGACCGCCCGGGCGACGTCGCCGCCGTTCCACATGTCGTCGAAGAGATCGGACACGGGACGCGCCTGAATCGCCGCAATTCGGACGGGGCTCATGAATTCCTCCGGCCCGCTCCCGTCCGGCGCGGGTCCAGGAGATCGCGCTGACCGTCACCGAGCAAGTTGAAGCCGAGCACGGCGAGCATGATGGCCAGCCCAGGAGCGAGCACCAGCCACGGGGCGATGGTCATGTACTGGCGGCCCCGGCTCAGCATGCTCCCCCAGCTCGGCGCCGGCGGCTGCGTGCCGAGCCCGAGAAAGCTCAGCGCCGCCTCTACGAGGATGACGATCGAGAGGCTCAGGCTTGCCTGGACGGTGAGGGTTGGCGTCAGATTGGGCAGGACATGGGCGCCGAGGATGCGCCGGTGGGACGCCCCGAGCGCGCGCGCAGCCTGGACGAATTCCTGTGGCTTCAGCGCGAGGGTGACGCTCCGGGCGAGCACCGCGAACTGCGGGAGCGTCAGCACCGCGATGGTGAGGACCAGGTTGACGGTGCTCGGGCCAAGTGCCGCCACGAGGGCGATGGCCAGGAGAATCGGCGGGAACGCGAAGAGCACATCGAAGAGCCGCATGGCGAAGAGATCGGGCGCGCCCCCCCAGTAGCCGAGACCCACGCCCAGCGTGGTGCCGGCAAGCACGGCGAGCGCGACGGACGGGATCGCCACGCCGAGCGACACCCGGGTGCCGTAGAGGACACGGCTCAGGATATCGCGGCCCACCTCGTCCGTCCCGAGCCAGAAGCGCGACCCAGGGGGCGTGATCTCCGCGCCCGGGAAGATCGCGGTGGGCGCGTACGGCGCTAGCCATGGCGCGGCAAGCGCCGCCACCAGGAGTCCGGCGACGAGGACGCCGCCGGCCAAGAACGATCCGCTCCGCAACGCCCGAGGCAGGCGCGCCCTCCTCGTGCCATTGTTCCGGCTGCTCACGCGTAGAGGATCCGGCGGTCGATCACGTGGTACAGGAGATCGAGCGCCAGGTTGACGAGGACGGCGGCGGACGTCAGCAGCAGCACCGCGCCCTGGATCGTCGTGTAGTCGCGCTGGTAGATGGCGTTGACGACCAGGCGCCCCATGCCGGGGAGCGCGAAGACCTCCTCGATGATCACCGCGCCGCCGATGAGGTACACGAACTGGGTGCCGGCCATGGCCACCACGGGAATCAGGGCGTTCCGGAGCGCGTGCTTGTAGACCACGGCGCCGTCGGCCACGCCCTTGGCGCGGGCGGTGCGGACAAAATCCTGCTCCAGCACCTCGAGCATGCTGCTTCGCGTGAAGCGCGCGATGATCGCCGAGATGGCCAGGCCCAGCGATGCCGCGGCCGGCAGCATGGTCAGGAGGCTCCGGGCCGGGCTCTCGGTGAACGGCACGTGGCCGAGGGTGGGCAGCCACGGCGCGTAGCGCGCCCCCGCGATGATCACCACCGTCCCGATGAAGAACGCGGGCGCCGAGATGAAGAGCAGGGAGAAGACGCGCGTCGAGGCGTCGAGGGGGCGCCCGGCCTGGGTGGCGGCGAGGACACCCAGGGGGATGCCGACCGCCAGCGCGATGGACATCGCCATCAGCGCGAGCTGGAGCGTCACCGGGTAGCTCCGCACCAGCTCGTCGCGCACGGAGAATCCCGTGACGAGAGAGTGCCCGAGATCGCCCCGCATCACCTCGCCCAGCCAGAGGAGATACTGCACGGCGAGCGGCCGGTCGAGATGGAGCGCGTGGATCAGCGCCTGCCGTGTCTGCTCGTTCTGGCTCGCGGTGATCCCGAGGAGGATGGTCACCAGGTCGCCGGGGATCAGGTGGATGAGCAGGAAGGTAAGCAGCGACACCCCGAGCAGTGTCGGGATCAGGAGCAGAAGCCGCTTGCCGACGTAGGCAGTCATGCCCTCACCGGCGGCAGGGCGCCCCCGTCAGCGGTCGAGCCACGTCTGCTTGAAGAAGTGCCGGCTCCGGCTTCCCGGCTGGGTCCCGGGAATGGAGAGGTAGCCCTTCACCGTGTCGCGCAGCGCTTCCGTCGCGCCCGAGGCGTAGGGGAAGATCAGGTAGGCCTGGTCCGCCATGTGGCGCTGAAGGTCGCGGTAGATCGCGATCCGCTTGTCCCGGTCCAGAGTGGTCCGACCCTGCTCGAGGAGCTGGTCCACCTGCGGGTCCTTGAACTTGCCGAGATTGATGTTCGACCCGCTGTGGAAGATGTCGTAGGCATGCGCGTCGGGGTCGGGCTGCCACACCAGCGGGATCATGCTCATCCCTTCGTACTCGGTGCGGACGAAGTTCTTCAGCGCCGCCCCCCACTCCGTCTGCTTCAGCGTCACCCGGATCCCGGCCCCGGCGAGCTGCTCCTTCATGACCTCGGCCGTCCGGATGGTCTGGGGGAAGCGGGGTGACACCTCGAGCGTGGTGTCGACGCCGTTGGCGAAGCCGGCTTCGCCGAGCAGACGCTTGGCCTGCGCCGGGTCGTGGGCGTAGTACGGGAGGCCCTTCTCATCACCGCTATAGCCGAACGGCGCATCGCAGGGCGGGATCTTTGTCGTAATGCCGCCGCGTCCGCGCAGGACGCTGGCGATGATTTCTTTCCGGTTGATCCCCGCGCTGACGGCCCGCCGGACGCGCACGTCGGTGAACGGGGGCTTCGTCTGATTGAAGGCCATGCCGTGCTGGGCGCAGTACCCGTCGGGCTCACGAAGCACGACGCCGGAGGCGCCCTGGACCTGCCGGTCGATGAGGGGATCGACGGACCAGAGGTAGTGAACCGTCCCCGCGCGCAGCGCGGCAATGCGCGCCGCCTCGTCCGGGATGATGCGGTACTCGATGCCATCGAGATGGGGCAGTCCCGGCTCGTAATACCTCGGGTTCCGCTTGAGCACGACCGTGTTGTCGGGAACGAACCGCTCGAGCATGAAGGGCCCGGTGCCGGAGGCGGTCTTCTGGAGGTCGCCGTCCTTCTCGACGATGTCGCGCGGGATGATGGCCGAGTAGTGGGGCGTGGCCAGGTACGAGAAGAAGGGCGCGAACGGCCGCTTGAGGACGAAGCGCACGGTGACCCGATCCGGCGTCTCGATCCGGTCGATGATCTGCCAGTTGGAGCGCCAGGGCGACGCCGTCTTCTCATCGAGCATGCGCTCGAACGAATACTTGACGTCCTCCGCCACCAGGTCGCGCCCGTGGTGCCACGTGACCCCCTTCCGCAGCTTGAAGACGAACGTCGTGTCGTTGACGACTTGCCAGGATTCGGCCAGGTCGCCCACGATGTTCATCTGGGGGTCGCGGCGCAGGAGGTTCGAGTAGACGTGCTCCGAGATCATCCAGCTGTGGGCGGCCGCGGATTTCTGCGGGTCGAGCCCGGGCGGGCTGACGTCCGCGGCGACCACCAGGATGCCGCCGCGCTTGGGCGTCTGAGCGGCGGCGGACCCGGCGAGCGGCGGCGCGGCGAGCCCCAGCAGCGTGACTGCTCCCACTTCGAGGAATACGCGCCGGGTGTGGCCGGGCTGGGAAGGGATAGGATGCTCGATGCCGTCCGTCATGCCGCCCTCCAGGTCATTCGTGCCGGTGAACCGCCGTGTGCTGATGCGCCGCCGCGGTCCGCCGCCGCGTCCCCGGCGATGTCGTGCCATACTCCTCCGCGGACGCGGCGGCGTCAAGAGTCGGCGCGGGCGAGCCGCGCGTGATCTCCGGTTGACTTGCTCGGCACCGCTGACGAATAATCGCGCCACCACGCTCCGGGAGGTACCACCATGACGGCCGTTCTTCGCGCGATCTCGCTGATGTGCCTCATCACTGCCGGCTTCGTTCTGCCGGCGTCCGCCGAGGAGCTCGTGGTGGCGACCTTCGGCGGCACCTTTGTCGAGAACTCGAAGAAATGCCACGCCGCCGCCTTCGAGAAGGCCACCGGGTCCAGCGTGAAGTACGTGCTCGGCAGCTCCGTCCAGACGATGGCAAAGCTGCGGGCGGCGGGGGCGCGCGCGGAGTTCGACGTCGCCTACATGGACAGCCAGATCGTCAAGCAGGCGAAGGCCGAGGGCCTGCTCCAGCCCCTCGAGCCCACGAAGCTCGGTCACTGGGGCGATCTGTACGATGCCTCGCGGGACAAGGACGGCTACTGGGTGTCGATGATGTTCGCGGGCACCGTCATCACCTACAACACCAACCTGGTGAAGACGGCGCCGACCTCGTGGGCCGACCTCTGGAAGCCGGAGTGGAAAGGCAAGCTGGCCATCCCCGACATCTCCGGCACCTCGGGCCAGCAGTTCCTGATGGCGGCGGCGCGCCTGAACGGCGGGTCAATCGAGAACATCGATCCCGGCTTCGAGGCGATCAAGCGGCTCAAGCCGAACGTCCAGATGATGTACACGCAGCCCGACCAGATCATCCCGCTGTTCGAGCGCGGCGACATCGCGCTGGCGGTGTGGTACACGGACCGCACCGGCGCCGCCGCCGCGAAGGGGGTGCCGGTGGCCGCGGCCTACCCGAAGGAGGGCGCGATCGGCATCGTGCCCACCGTCTCCGTTCCCAAGGCCAGTCAGAAGCGCGACCTCGCCCAGATGTACATCGCCGCGCTCCTTTCCCCCGAGGGCCAGCTCTGTTTCGCGCAGTCGCAGTTCGCCGGCCCCACCAACAGGAAGGTTCAGCTCCCCGCCGATCTGGCGAAGCTCGTGCCCTTTGGCGACCTCGTCCAGCGCATGTACTTCCCCGACACGGACTTCGTGGCGCGCAAGTTCCCGGAGTGGTCGGAGCGCTGGGGGCGCGAGATCGCGCGTTGAGCCCCTCCCCGTGGGGAGCGCGTCGCCGGCGGTGAGCGGCGCCGCGCCGGCGCTCAGGGTTTCCCGTCTCCGCAAGTCATTCGGCGCGGTCGTCGCCGTCGCCGACGTGTCACTCGACGCCGCGCCGAGCGAATTTGTCTCCCTCCTGGGGCCTTCGGGCTGCGGCAAGAGCACCGTGCTCCGCATGATCGCCGGACTCGTGGAGCCGGATGCGGGCGAGGTGGTGCTGGCGGGAGAGGACATCACGCGGGTGCCCGTTCACCGCCGGAACCTCGGGCTGGTCTTCCAGTCCTATGCGCTCTTCCCGCACATGACCGTGCTCGAGAACGTCGCCTTCGGCCTCCGTCGTCGAGGGGTCGGGGAGGCGGAGCGGCTTCCGCGCGTCGAGCGCATGCTGGAGATGGTTCGGCTCGGCCCGCTGGGGGCGCGGTATCCGCGCGAGCTGTCCGGCGGCCAGCAACAGCGCGTCGCCCTCGCCCGCGCTCTCGTCACCGAGCCCCGCGTGCTCCTGCTCGACGAGCCGCTCTCGAACCTCGATGCCCTGCTGCGCGACGAGATGCGGGTGGAGCTGAAGCGCCTGCAGGAGCGTCTCGGCACGACGATGATCTTCGTCACCCACGATCAGGCGGAGGCGCTGGCCCTCTCTGACCGCGTGGTGGTGATGGAGGGCGGGCGCGTGGAGCAGATCGGGCGCCCGGAGGAAGTCTATCGCCGGCCGGCCACCCCCTTCGTGGCGCGGTTCCTCGGTCGGGCCAACTTCTTGACCGGCACCGTCGCGGGGAGCGACGCGGGCGGCATTGTCGTCGCGGTGGATGGCGGATTCTCGGTGGTGGCCTCGCCGCGCCCGGGCCTGGCCCCCGGGAGCCGAGTACAGGCGGCGATCCGCCAGGAGAACATCCGCCTCGGCCCCGCCGGCGCCGGCTCCGATCGCGCCAACCGGTTCGCCGCGACGGTGGTGTTTCATGCCTTCGCCGGACAGACGCACCACTACGTCGTGCAGCTCGCGGACGGGAGCGAGCTGGAAGTGACGGCGGCCGGCTCGGCGCCGGCGCTGGCGCGGGGGACGCGGGCGCTCATCGAGTGGGGTCCGGAGGACGTCGTGCTCCTTGCCGGCGGCGCGGCGGGGGAGGCAGCGCGATGAGGGGCGCGCGCGGCTGGGGGTTGCTGCTGCCCGCCATCCTGCTCCTCGTCCTGGCATTCTTGCTCCCGGTGGGCCTGATGGTGCCCACCAGCTTCCGACCGTACGTCCCGCTGGTCGGCATCACCAACGGATTCACCATCGGTTACTACACCCGGCTCGTGAGCGACCCGTACTACCTCGAGATCATCGGCCGTACCCTCGCCCTGGGGTTGACGGTGACGCTCGCCACCCTGGTGATCGGATATCCCATGGCGTTCTTCCTCGCGCGCACCACCTCGCGGTGGCGGAACTGGCTGACCATCCTCGTCGTCTTCCCCCTGCTCCTCAACCTGGTCGTGCGAACCTTCGGCTGGATCGCCTTGCTCGCCCAGAACGGGCTCGTGAATCAGGCGCTCCAGGCGCTGGGCGTGGTCCACGAGCCGGTGAAGCTTCTGTTCAACTTCGCGGGCCTCCTCATCGCGCTGACCCATATCTTCCTGCCCTTCATGGTGCTCGTTCTCCTCGGCCCCATCCAGAACATCCCGCGCGACGTCGAGGACGCCGCCCGCGTGCTGGGGGCCTCCTGGGGCAGCGCGTTCCTGCGCGTCACCCTGCCGCTGTCGGCGCCCGGCATCCTCTCGGGCTCGATTCTCGTGTTCGTCCTCACCATCAGCGCCCTGGTGACGCCGCGCCTCCTCGGCGGTCCCACCTACCAGGTGATGTCGACCCTCATCTACGACGAGTTCCTCCAGCGGCTCAACTGGCCGGCCGGCTCCGCGGAGGCGCTGCTGCTCACGGTGATGGTGCTGGCGCTGGTCTTTTTCTCCGGTGTCCTCGCGCGCCGGACGGGGGCGCGCGCGTGACGGCGGCGCGCCTCCGCGGGTGGCTCTTGCGGGGGTGGGTGGCCCTGGTCTTCGCCTTCCTGATGTTGCCGGTGGTGGTGGTCGCGCTGGCGTCGTTCAGCCGCACGTCGTACCTCACCGTGCCCCCGAAGGGCCTGACCCTGCGCTGGTTCGCCGCGGTGCTGGGCGATCCCGAGTATGTCCACGCCATCGGCTTCAGCCTGATCCTGGCTGGGATCGCGACCGCCGGCTCGCTCGGCGCCGGGGTGGCCGCGTCCTACGCGCTGATCCGGCGGAGTGTGCCCGGCGGAGCCATGGTCTCGGCCCTGCTGAACGCGCCCCTCATCTTTCCCGGCGTGGTGGTGGGCGTCGCCCTGCTCCAGTTCTACGCGCTGGTCCACATGAACGGGACGCTGGCGGGCCTGGCCATCGCCCACATGGTGATCACCGTGCCCTATGTGGTGCGGGCGGTGATGGCGAGCCTGCAGGGCATCGATCCCGAGCTCGAGAGCGCCGCCCGCGTCCTGGGCGCGAGCGGGCCGGTGGCGTTCTTCACCGTGACCCTTCCGCTCATCCGCCCGGGAATCGCCGCCGGCGCGCTCTTCTCGTTCATCGTGTCGTTCGACAACGTCCCGGTGTCGATCTTCGTCCTGGGGGCGGGCCAGATGACGCTCCCCGTGAAGATCTTCACCGCCATCGAGTACGGCGTGGATCCGTCCATCGCCGCCATCTCGACCATGCTGATCGTGCTCACCGGCCTCGGCCTCGCCGCCGCCGAGCGCTGGATCGGCTTCCACCGCTTCGTCTGACGGGGAGGGGAGTGTCATGGCATCTGCCGTCGAGAGCCGGCTCGCGGGACGGATCGCCGTCGTCACCGGGGCCGCCAATGGCATCGGCCGCGCGAGCGCCCTGCGGCTGGCCCGCGAGGGCGCCGATCTGGTCATGGTCGACCGGGAGGAGGGCCCCTTGCATGAGACGGCGCGCGCGGTGGAGGCGGGCGGCCGGCAGGCGCTGCCGATCACGGCGGACTGGACGGATCCCCACGCGGTGCGGGAGGCGATGACCGCCGCCCGGCGGCGCTTCGGGCGCATCGACATCCTCTTCAACAATGTCGGCCAGAGCGCCCGCGAGCGCGCCAGCGAGTTCCACCTCTCGGCGGAAGAGACGTGGCGCTTCGTCGTCGAGGTGTCGCTCTTCAGCGCCATGCGCGCCACCCGCCTGGTGGTCGAGGAAATGCGCGCCCGACGGAGCGGGCGCATCGTCAACATGTCGACCGAGTCCGCCTTCTACGGCGACGTGGGGTTCGTCGACTATGCGGCGGCCAAGATGGGCGTGGTCGGGTTCACCCGCTCCCTCGCCCGCGAGCTGGCGCCCTTTCACGTCAACGTGAACGCGGTGTGTCCCGGCGCCATTCGCACCCGCGCGCACGACCGGTTGCCGCCGGAGGTGATCGACAAGGTGCGGAACAGCGTGCCCATGGGCTATGTGGCCGAGCCCGAGGACGTGGCGGGGGTGGTCGCGTTCCTGGCCAGCGACGACGCCCGCTACATCACCGGGCAGTCGATCCTGATCGACGGCGGACGGTGGATGATCTGACCGGCGAGCTGCCCGGGCGCGCCTCAGCGGCCTGGCGCGCCAGCCTCCGCGCGCAGGGCCGGCCGCACCGCGTCCGCGACCTCGTCGCAGCGGGCCAGCCAGACTCGCGTATGGCCGAGGATGTACTGGATCAGCTCTTCGAGGAGCGTGATACGGGAGGGGCGTCCGATGATCTGGGGATGCATGGCGAGACAGAAGTACCGATCCTCACGATAGAGGACGTCAAACTCCCGCCGCCAGGCTTCGAAGACCGCCGAGGGAGCCTGCATGGTTCGCCCGGGGAGCGTGATCGAGTACTGGAAGAACGGGGCGTCGTCCAGGACCCACGCGAAGGGGAACTCGACGATGTCGGTGAGCCGGCCGTCGATGGTATGGAGATACGGGGAGTCGTCGTCGAAGTAGTTCGAGGAGTAGCCGAACCCGTATTCCGCGAGCATCCGGAGGGTGTGGGGGCTGAACTCCGCCGCCGGCGAACGGTAGCCGACGGGCTTGCGGCCGGTCATGCGCTGGATGATCTCGATGCCCTTGTCCATCTCCTCGCGCTCCTGCTCGAGCGTCAGGTTGACGATCCAGGCGTGGGACCAGGAGTGATGGGCGATCTCGTGGCCGCGCTTCAGGATCTCCTCCACCATCGCGGGTCGCTGCTCCATGACGAGGCCCGGGACGAAGAAGGTCACCTTCAGACCGTAGTGGCTCAGCAGGTCCAGGATGCGCGGCATGCCCACCTTCCAGCCGTAGGCTCCCTGGCTCATCACGATGGGGCGGTCGGCGTTCTTGGGGTCGCGCCCCGTCCACATGGTCTCGGCGTCGATGTCGAAGCTGAGCAGGACCGGGAATCCGTTGGGCGAGAGCGGCATGACTTGTCTCCGCGACTCAGGACAAGGGGTCAGAGGGGCATCGCGCGCGCGCACGGGCGTTCGCGCTCGAGGTGCTCGGCGAGGGTGAGGACGCGGCGATCGGCGTGCCAGGGGCCGACGATCTGGAGGCCAATCGGCAAGCCGTCCGATGTCCACCCGCACGGCAGCGACACCGCCGGGTGGCCGGAGAGATTGAAGGGCCACAGGTAAGGATACCAGGCGCCGCGGATCGACCCCGCCGGCTCCCCGTCAATGGCGATGGGGTCGAAGGGGTCGTGGTCGACCGCGAGCGGCGGACGGGCGAGGGTCGGGGACACGAGGAAGTCGAAGCGCTCGAAGAGGGCGTGAACGCGCCGAAAGACGGCGGTCCGCTGGCCGAGGGCGTTGCCCCAGTCTACCGCCGACCACTGCGTGCCCCGCTCGATCGACTCCCGCAGACTCCGCGCCACCTTGTCGCCGAACTTCGCCATGTGGGGGCCGACGCGGGCGGCCAGCCCGCCCTGGAAGAACACCAGGAAGGCGGGCTCGAAGACGGCGAAGTCCTCCTCCACGGTTTCGACTCGAGCGCCCCGATCCTCCAGATGGCGCACTGAGGCCTCACAGGAAGCAAGCACCTCCGGATCGACGAGCCGATTACCCACCCGGGGGAGCCACCCGAGCCGGAGACCGCGCACCTCGCCGCCGCGTCGATCATCGAGGGGCTCCGGACGGGAGTAGGGATCACGAGGGTCGAATCCGGTGATCACGTCGAAGCAGGCGGCGACCTCCGCCACGCTCCGCGCCATGGGCCCGATATAGGAGGTGGTCGAGAACAGATCGGCCTGCTGGACGTGAGGGACGCGGCCCAGGGTGGGCTTGAGGCCGACGACGCCGCAGCAGGCGGCCGGCAGGCGGATGGAGCCTCCTCCGTCGGTTCCGAGCGCCAGCGGCCCCTGACCGCTGGCGACCGCCGCCGCGGCGCCGCCGGAAGAGCCCCCCGCCGTCCGCGACAGATCCCACGGATTCCGCGTGGCGCCGAAGAGGGGACTGTCGGTCAACGGCTTGTGCCCGAATTCCGGGGTCGTGGTCTTGCCGATGAGGATCGCGCCGGCTTCACGCAGCCGGCGCACGGGTACCGCGTCCTCGGCCGGCACCTGGTCGACAAAGATCAACGAGCCCATCGTGGTGCGGATGCCCTGGGTGAACAGCAGGTCCTTGACCGAGAACGGCACCCCGTGGAAGGGGCCGAGGTCTCCGCCCGCCATCACCGCCGCCTCGGCCCGGCGCGCGGCTTCCCGGGCCTCGTCCGCGGTCACGGTGATGAAGGCGTTGACGGTCGGCTGGAGCGCCTCGATCCGCCGGAGAACGGCGTCCACCAGCGCGACGGGGGAGATGGCTCTCGTGCGGATTTGCCGGGCGAGAGTCACCGCATCGGTCTGTATCATGGCCGCGCCAGTGTACCTTGCCACAACTCCCGCGCGAACGGACGTGCTCGTGCGAAGCTGAGCGCATGTCGGTGCGGGCGCGCCGGGTCAGGTCGCTGCGGATCCTCGCCGCCGTCACCGCCGCGCTGCTCGGGGATGGCCGCGTTGCATGGGGCCAGACGGCGGGGGCGGCGCCGGCGGTGACCGTGGAGACCCGCGCGATTCCCGGCCGCGACGTCAAGCAGGTCAACGCGCAGGGCCTCATCGAGGCGCCGCCGCACGTGGTGCGGGCGGTGATCGCGGACCTCGAGCGGTATCCTGCCTTCATGCCCTACGTGAAGGAGAGCCGGGTGCTGGGCCGGGACGCGTCGGGTGATATGCAGAATTATCAACGGCTCTCGTTCGGGCTGCCCTTCGTGCAGGATCGCCACTACGTCATTCGCATCACCGAGCGGGAATACCGCGAGCCCGGCCGCGGGCGCGGCTGGGTCTTTGTCTGGCGGCTCGAGGAGGGGTTGCCGTCCGGCGCGAGCGCCTCCGCCGTCCGCGTCTCGGTCAATAGCGGATACTGGGATCTGCGACCGGTGGCAGGCGCCGGGAGCGCGAGCGACGTCCGCTACTGCGTGTTCACCGACCCCGCGGGGTCGCTGCCGAAGTGGCTGGTCGGGCTGGCGAACACGGAAGGGATTCCCCAGCTCTTCGCGGCAGTGGCGACGGCCGCCGCGAGCTCGCGCTACGCCTCGCTCCCCGCGCCCCCCGAGGGAAGCCCGGCGGGAGAGCGGCCGGCGGTCGGCGACTGCGGCGCGGTGACGCCATCGTGGTGACCAGGGAGCGATTCGAAGAGGGCATGACGGTCCGACAGTATGTGGACCAGATGTCCATGAACAAGGACCGGTTCCTGGCCGCGCTCGCGTCGGTCGGCATCACCGCCGGAGACGCCCCGCTCCGGGAGCGCTTCGCGGCGGCGCGGCGAGTTCTCGTCATCACTGAGGACTGGTGCGGCGCCTCC
>Ga0134127_10001868_pt1 | contig 15434 bp, 19 predicted proteins | sample KB31753_FD_96459 | JGI IMG/M metagenome (GOLD analysis project Ga0134127, IMG submission 96459) | Terrestrial soil microbial communities with excess Nitrogen fertilizer from Kellogg Biological Station, Michigan, USA - KB3-175-3 | ecosystem: Environmental > Terrestrial > Soil > Unclassified ...
AGCTTCGTCCGCCGCGACGGCAGCGTCGCCCTCGGCCACGCGGAGATTCGCGTGGTGCTCGAGCGCCTCCTCGCGATCCACGCCCGGATGAGCACCGAGATCGTGAAGGTGGTCCAGTCGGGCGACGAGCTCGCGATGATCTACAACGACTGGCACATGTCGGCCAAGCGCCCCGACGGCGAGCCGGTTGAGGCCAGCGGCAAGGCGATCGAGGTAGTGCGGCGCCAGATGGACGGAACCTGGCGCTTCATCCTCGACGATCCGTACGCGCGCGGCTGACGCGTGACCGCCCTCACCTACCGCTCGCCCAAGACGGACGTGCGGCCGAGTCCGATTCACGGCACCGGCCTGTTCGCGAAGCACGCGATCGCGCGCGGCGACATCGTCGCGGTCAAGGGCGGCCACGTGTTGACCGCGGCGCAGTGGGCGGCCCTCGTGCCGGCGCTCGGTCCGGCCGAGATCCAGATTGCGGAGGATCTCGTCATCGCCCCGGTGGACCAGACCGAGCGCGACGCCTCCATGCTCTACACCAACCACTCGTGCGATCCCAATCTCGCGATCCAGGGCCAGATCGTCCTGGTCGCGATGCGGGACGTCGCCCCCGACGAGGAGCTCACCATCGACTGGGCGACCACCGACGACGGCGACCATGAGATGCGGTGCCGGTGCGGCAGTGCTCACTGTCGCGGAACCGTGACCGGCAAGGACTGGATGAAGCCCGAGCTGCAGGAGAAGTACCGCGGCTGGTTCTGCTGGTTCCTCCAGCGGAAGATCGACCGAGCCCGGCCCGCATGAGCCCGAGCTCTCCGGAGACCGGCCCATACGGCGAGCTGGAGGCTCTCGCTCCCGACGTCGTCGCGCTGCAAGAGGCCTGGTGCGACCGGGGAGGCCAGGATCAGGCGACACGGCTCGCCAAGGCTCTCGGATACCACGGAGCCTATGGGGGCGGAACATTCCTGGCCGAGGACTGGGGCACCGGATCCGGTCTCCTGTCCCGGTGGCCGATCGAGCACCACGAGTATCGCGAGTTCCCCGCTTCGGCCCCGGACCGATGGGGTGGAGCCGCCCTCTTCGGACGCATCGCGGGGCCGCGCGGGCCACTATCCGCGTTCTCGGTGGCTCTCGACTGGCCGCCGCATGCCAGCGCCGTGCGGCAATCCTCGGTCCGGCACCTCGTCTCGTTCGCGCTCGAGGTCGCGGGCCCGGCCTTCCCGACCGTCATCTGCGGAGACTTCAACGCGCCCCCCGATTCGGACGAGCTCCGGATGCTCACGGCTCCGCTCCGATGCTCATCGCCGGCTTCCTGCTCGGGTCCTTGATCCCGTTCACGCTGATCGTGATTCTGCCGACCAACAAGCGTCTGCTCGATGCGGTGCTCGCCCCTGGCTCTTCGGAAACCGCGGCGCTCCTGACGCGCTGGGGCCGCCTCCCGGTTCGCAGCGTTGTCAGCGCCATCGTCTTCCTGCTGCTCGGGCTGCACCGCTCCGGGATGCCCTAGTCATGGCGGCGGGTCCCGGCCGCCGTGTCGTCACGCCGGAACGCTTCGCCACCGGCATGACCTTCGATCGCTACATGGACTACATCGGCACGCCGGAGAACCTCGCCCGCGAGGCCGGCTGGTGGCGAGGGCCGGACCGAGTGGACTGGAGCGGTCCCCTGCGGCAGTGGTACGAAACCCTCCAGCTCCGCGACGATCAGGTCGCGGCGATCCGGTGGCTCGCCGCGCAGCCCAAGGGGCCCGCCAAGATCCTCATGATCTCGGAGGAATGGTCGTCGGATTGCCGCCGGGTCATCCCCATGCTCGGTCGGCTGGTGGAGGCGGCTCCGCTCGAGCTGCGGATCTTCCCGCGCGACGGCCAGCGGGTCGGGCGCGGGCCGAAGGCCGACCCCGCCGAGTCGCCGAACGCCGATCTCATGAACGAGTTCCTCCGGGAGCGGGACGGCCGGACCTACCAGTCGATCCCGATCGTGGCCTTCTACACCCGGGATCTCGAGTACCTGTATCACTACACGGAGCTGCCCGCGCTCTTCCCCCGGGATCGCCTGGTCCCCGCCATGCAGGCGGCCCGGCTGGGCGAGACGCGAGAGCAGGCGTGGGAGCGCTTCCTGCGCGACTGGGGCGCCATCCAGCAATCGCCCTTCTTCAAGGTATGGGCCTCCGCCGCGATCGACGAGATGCTCTCGGCGCTGTACGAGCAGCAGATCCTCGGCGCGTTCCCATGACGACCCCCGTGAAGACCGTCGCCATCGTGGCGATCCTGGTCGGGATCGCGGTCGGCGCCTACTCCAGGATGCATCTCCTGATCCCCCTGGCCCTCACCGGCCTGGCCTGGTGGACGGCCCGCACGCTGCGGCCGGATCGCGCGCCCGACTACGTGGCCGCCGCCGCGGTGCAGGCCGGGCACCTGCTGTGGATCGCAGTCGGCCTGGTCGTCATTGGCGCGCTGACCGTGGATCTCGTGGACATCGCGATCCTGCTGATCGGCGTGGCCTGGCTGCTCCTGCGGCCCGGCCTGGCCCCGGTCATCGTGCTCACGATCTACCAGGCGCTGGCCTTGATCATCAACCTGTTCGCCTTCCTCAGCTTCCCGATCGGCCACAACCTTCACCGGGCGCTCCTGGTCCACATCCTGTGGCGCGGGCTGGCGCTCCTCCTGATGTGGCGCGCCTACCACAAGGCCAGGGACCTCGCCGAAGCCGCCGCGTATTGACAGCCGCCCGCGCCGTGTGGTCAGGTGAAGCGCCCATGGGCGCCCCAGGTTCTTCGATCGCCCGTCTCCGGCCGCCCGCGATCGCGCCGGCCCACGCCGCGTGAGCCGGGCGGTCCTCTTCGCGGTCCTCGCCGGCGTAGCCGCCGCCACCTGGACGATCTGCCTGAAGCTCGCCTCCTCCAGGATCACCCCGGCCCTCGGCGCGCTCGTCATCACCACCGGCGCCCTCCTGGTCAACGCGGTCGTCATCGTGGTCACGCGCGCCAGCGGGCAGGAGATCGTCTTCACTCGCGAGGCGCTCTGGCTCATGGCTCTGGCCGGCCTCGCCGCGGCCGGGGTGGACATCTTCGGACTGCTCGCCTACGACCGGGGACTGAAGGTCACCTCGTCGTTCTTCATGGGCGGCACCTCGACCGTACTCGTCCTGCTCGCCGGGTTCCTGGCGTTCCAGGAGCCATTCACGTGGATGCGCCTGCTCGCGATCGGCATGATCGTCGGCGGCTCCCTGCTGCTGCAGGCTCAGGGCGGATGATCCTCGAGGGCACCGCCGTCGCCCGGAGCTTCGGGGGCCTCCGCGTCCTGACCCGGGTCGACTTCGCGGTGGCCGAAGGCGAGATCGTGGCGCTGATCGGCCCCAACGGGGCCGGCAAGACCACCCTGTTCAACCTGATCAGCGGCCTGCTCCGGCCCTCCGCGGGGGCCATCCGGCTCGGCGAGCACCGGATCAGCGCCCTGCCCGCGTACCGGATCGCGCGGCTCGGGCTCGGGCGCACGTTCCAGACGCCGCGGCCGTTCCTCGACCTGACCGCCGCGGAGAACGTGGCCGCGGCCGCGCTCTGGAGCCAGCGGCCGGGCGGGACGCCCGCCGAGCTGCTGGCCCTCGTCGAGCTCGACGAGCACGCGGCGGTGCCCGCGCGCCGGCTCACCGGGGCCCGGCGCAAGCTGCTCGAGCTGGCGATGGCGCTCGCGCTCCGGCCCCGTATCATCCTGCTCGACGAGCTGCTGGCCGGGCTCACCCCCACCGAGGGCGCGCGGGCGACCGCGATCTTGCGAAACATCCGCGACGAGCGCGGGGTCGGCTTGTTCTGGGTAGAGCACGTGATGAAGGCCATCATGGAGACGGCGGAGCGGCTGATCGTGCTCCACCACGGAGAGGTCATCTGCGAGGGCGCGCCCGCGGCGGTCTCGCGCGATGCCCGGGTCCTCGAGGCGTATCTCGGCGAAGCATCCCCACTGGCAAGGAGGCCATGATCATGAACGTGCGCAGACGGCAATTCCTCAAGGCGGCGGCGGTGAGCGCTGCCGTGGTTCCCCTCCTGCGGACGCGCGCCCGCGCGCAGGCCAAGCCGATCCGCATCGGCTACACCATGTCGGCGACCGGGCCCTACGCGGTGGGCGCCGGCATCACCCAGGCTCCGAACTACACGCTGTGGCAGGACCAGGTCAACGCCCAGGGCGGCCTCGCGGTCAAGGGCGAGGGGCGCCGGATGATCGAGTTCGTCTCCATCGACGACCGCAGCGAGATCGAGACCGCGGTGCGCTTCTACGAGAAGCTGGCCACCGACGACAAGGTGGATCTGCTGCTGCCCCCGTGGGGCTCCGCGATGAACTTCGCGATCGCCCCGGTGGCCGGCAAGTACGGCTACCCGATGATCGGCCCCACCGCCATCTCCGGGAAGTTCAAGGAGCTGGCCCTGCCGTACTTCTACACGATGCTGGTGCAGCCCGCCCCGCAGATGCAGGCGGTGGCCGCCATGCTCAAGGACGCGCGCGACCAGGGCAAGATCAAGAAGGTCGCGGTGGCCTACGTCAACGATCTGTTCGGCATCGAGCTGAACGCGGCCACCGGCCCCGCCTTCAGGGCGGCCGGCCTCGACGTGGTGGACACCAAGAGCTATCCCCTCGGCGCCAAGGATCTCTCCCCGGTGCTCAAGGGCTTCAAGGACGCGGGGGCCGATGCCTTCGTGGGGCTCACCTACCCGCCCGACAACATCCTGGTCACCAGCCAGGCCAAGGAGGTGGACTGGAACCCGGCGGTGTTCTTCACCGGGGTGGGCACCGCGTTCCCGTTCTACCGCGACCGCTTCAAGGGCGCGGAGGGCGTGATGGGCATCGCGGGCTGGAACCCCAAGGTGAAGTACGCGGGGGCCAAGGAGTACTTCGACGCCCACGTGAGGAAGCATCAGAAGGAGCCGGACCGCTGGGCGAGCGCCTTCGCGTACGCGTCGCTGCAGATCCTGGAGCGCTGCGTGGGCGAGGCCGGCCTCGACCGGCCGAAGATCAAGGCGATGCTCGACGCCACCGAGTTCCAGACGGTAGCCGGCCCCATCAAGTTCGCCAAGGGCGAGAACGTGGCCACCCCGGGCATCGTCGGGCAGTGGCAGAAGAACGAGTTCGAGCTGGTATGGCCCAAGGCGGCGGCGACCGGAGCCGCGGTGGTGCCCAAGCCGGCCTGGGCGTGACCCTCTCGCCGACGCTCCTGCTGGACGTCGTGATCGGGGGGTTCACGACGGGGGGCATCTACGCCCTCGTCGCCCTCGGCCTCAATCTCCAGTACGGCCTCATGCGGGTGCTGAACGTGGCGCACGGCGAGTTCCTGATGCTGGGCGCCTACGTCACGTTCTCGCTGCACACCGGCTGGGGCGTCAATCCGCTGCTGACCCTGCTGATCACGGGTCCGACCGCCTTCGCGGTCGGGCTCGCGCTGCACCGGCTGCTCTACGCTCCGCTGCTGGCCGGCGAGGCGGCGGAGAGCCTCGAATCGCGCTCCTTGCTGCTGTCGTTCGGCCTCATGTTCGTGCTCCAGAACGCGGCGCTGCTGATCTGGAGCGCGGACCTCAAGGGCTACAGCTACCTGGCGATCCCGCTGCGCTGGCTCGGCACCGTGTTCCCGGCCAACCGGGTGCTCGCGGCGGCGATCGCGCTCGCCCTCGGGGTCGCGTTCTACGTCTATCTGCGCTACAGCCTGACCGGCAAGGCGGTGCGCGCCCTCATGCAGGAGCCGGAGGGCGCGCAGCTCGTGGGCATCCAGACCTCCCGCATCCACGGCCTCTGCTTCGGGGCGGGCCTCGCGATGTCCGCGGTCACCGGCTCGCTCGTCAGCATGCTGTTCGAGCTGACACCCTTCATGGGCCTGCCCTACACCGTGACCGCGCTGGTCGTCGTCATTCTCGGCGGGCTCGGCAACATGGTGGGCTGCCTGATGGCCGGGCTGCTGCTGGGCCTGGTCGAGACCGCCGGCGTCTACCTCGCCTCCAGCGACATCCGGCTGATCTCGTCCTACGCGGTGCTCTCGCTGATCCTGGTCCTCAAGCCGTCGGGCCTCTTTGGCCGCTAAGGTCGCCAGCGCCGCCCTCGGCGCGGCGCTGCTCGTCGCGCCGCACCTGCTGCCCACGTACTATCGCTCGCTCGCGCTGGCGATCCTCGCGGACGTGGCCCTCGCGGTCTCGTGGGCCTTCTTCTCCGGTCCCACGCGCTACCTCTCGCTCGCCACCGGCGCCTTCTTCGGCGCCGGCGCCTACACCACCGCGGTGGTGATGGCGCGCCTGCCGTGGCCACTGCCGGTCGTGGTCGCCGCCGCGGTCGCCGCCGCGATGGCGCTGCTGGTCGGCACCCTCGCCCTCCGGCTGCGCGGGCCCTACTTCGCGATCTTCACCTTCGGCCTGGCCGAGCTGGCCAAACACACGCTGATCTGGTATGAGACCGGCGTCACGGGCACCGTCGGCCGCCTCCTGCTCAACCCGCCCGACGCGGTGACCCTCTACTACACGGTGCTCGGCGTGGCCGCGGTCGCGGTGGCGATCGCGGTGTGGCTGCCGCGCGGCCGCTGGGGCATCGCGCTCGTCGGCATCGGCGCGGACGAGGAGCGCGCGGAGACGCTCGGCATCGACACCACGCGCATCAAGATCACCGTCTTCGCCCTGAGCGCCGCCGTCATGGGCGCGGTGGGCGGCGCGATGGCCCCGCGCTGGACCTATCTCGATCCGCAGGTCTTCAATCCGCTCGTGTCATTCCAGACCGTGATCATGGCTCTACTCGGCGGCGCCACCACCGTCATCGGCCCGGTGCTGGGCGCGGTTTTCCTGGGCCTCCTGTCCGAGACCCTCCTGCTGCAGTTCCGCTACGCCTACATGCTGAGCCTGGGGCTGGTGCTGATCGCGGTCGTGCTCCTGATGCCCTTCGGGCTCGCCGGGCTGCGTAGGCGGCGCGCCTGAGCTATAGTCGGCCGTTGGACACAACCCGCCGGAAACAACCTCTCGAGGAGAACGGCATGCGATCGCGCCCCGTTGTGCTTCTCGTCGCTGTCCTCCTCTGGCTCCTCGCGCCGCTGGGCGCCGCGGAGGCGCAGCCGCCGAACGTCCCCCGCGTCGGGTTCTTCCGGCCGGCGCCACCGAGTCCCGAGGCCGCCCGCATCCTTGAGGCCTTCAAGGGGGGACTCCGGGAACAAGGCTACGTCGACGGACAGAACGTCGCCGTCGACGTCCGGTACCCGAGCAGCACCACCGATTCGCTTGCCGGTATCGCGGCCGATCTGATCCGCCAGAAACCCGCCGCGATCTTCGCCGCGGCGTCATCGGGAATTGATGCCGTCCGGAAGGCCACCACGGCGATCCCGATCGTGGCTCTGGACCTGGAGACGGATCCTCTCGCCAGCGGGATCGTCGCGAGCCTCGACCGCCCAGGTGGGAACGTCACCGGTATCTTCCTGGACTTCCCCGAGCTCGGTGGCAAATGGCTGGAGCTCGTCAAGGAGGTGGCCCCGAAGGTCTCTCGCGTGGCGGTTCTCTGGGACCCTGCCACCGGACGTGTCCCCCTGAAGGGAGCCGAGGCCGCAGCTCCATCGTTGCGCCTGCAGCTCCAGGTGCTCGAGGCCCGCGGTCCGGGCGACTTCGACGCCGTCTTCCAGTCGGCCGTCCGGGCTCGGGCCGGGGCCCTGGTCACGCTATCTTCGCCCGTCTTCAATACTTACCGCAGGCTGCTCGTGGACCACGCGGCGAAGCACCGGCTGCCGGCCATCATGCCGTTCCCGCTCTTTGCCGATGATGGCGGCCTCATCGCGTACGGGCCGGATCTGGTCGACCTGTACCGGCAGGGCGGCGTGATGGTGGGCAAGATACTGAAGGGGACCCGGGCCAGAGACCTTCCGATCGAGCGGCCCAACCGTTTCGTGCTGGTCGTGAACAGGAAGACCGCGAGAAACCTCGGGATCACCATCCCTCAATCGATTCTGCTCCGGGCCGATCGCGTGATCGAATGAGCTCGGTGAAGCGGGTCATCTAGGCCAGGACCAGGCCTTGGCGATACGCATGGTGCGACTCGGGACCCCGCGGCACGCGGGCGAGGGCCTGCGCATCGGCACGGTGCGCCGGCCGCCGCGTGGTGTCCGCAAGGCCGACTACGCGGCGCGGGACTTCTACGACGTCTGGCTGCCCGAGCTGGCGCCCACATCGCCGCTCGTCTCCTGGGCGCTCTCGAAGCCGTTCACGTCCGCGCGTTGGGCGAGCTACGCGCGCCGCTACCGTCGGGAGATGCGCGAGCCCGCGGCCCAGCGGCAGATCGCGCTGCTCGCCGCGCTGTCCACCCGGACCGACTTCTCGGTGGGCTGCTACTGCGAGGACGAGAGCCACTGCCACCGCTCGCTCCTGCGGGAGCTGCTGATCCAGCACGGCGCAAAGGTCGTCTGACGCTGCCTCCCGCTGCGGCAGCGGGACTCGCGCTGCCTAGTCCGCAGGCGATTCCCGCCGCGCCGCCGGCGCATCAGCCGCGGTTGGCGGGTGTCACCATGCGGGAGATCGACGTGGTGTTCTTCTTCGTCGATCCCCTGTTCGCCCAGCCGCACGACCCTGACATCCGCGCGCTGCTCCGGGTCTGCAATGTCCACAACGTCCCGGCGGCGACCAACCTTGCCACCGCCGATCTCATCATCGCCGGCCTTTCCTCCTGCGCCGGCGCCCCGGTTGCCACCCGCGTGACCACGCCCTGACCACGGTTGTCCCCGCCGGGGCAACCGTGTAGCCTCGGGGCCCGGAGGGTAGAGCCATGTTTGCCCGACTCGGTGCCTGGCAGGGATCCCCCGAGGAGCTGGAGCGGTGGATCGAGCGCGGACGTGAGCACGTCAAGCCCAGCATTCGACAGGACGCCGGTCTCAAGGCGGCCTATTGGCTCGTCGACCGCGAGAGCGGCAAGGCCCTGATCGTCACCCTCTGGGAGAGCGAGGAGGCGATGCGGGCGAGCGAGGAAGCGCGCCGGCGCCGCCAGGCCGCCACGTCGGCGGCCACCGGGGCCCAGGTGACGACCGAGCGGTACGAGATCGTCGACGCACTCGTGATGTGACTCCAAAAGGAGGGCAGCCATGAAGTACGGCGTGGTACTTCCCATCTGGCAGCTCACGGTAGCGGAAGCGGAATCACTGGCGACGCGCGCGGAGCAGCTGGGACTCGACGGGGTCTTCGTCCCCGACCACATCCTGGCCAAGCCCGCCACCACCCAGCACTACGGCGGCCACTGGCCGGATCCCTTCGCGCTGCTCGCCTTCCTGGCGGGACGCACGCAGCGCATCAGCCTGGGCGCCAGCGTCATCGTCCTCCCCTACCGCAACGCGCTGGTCGCGGCTAAGTCGGCGGCCACCGTGGACCAGGCCTCGAACGGGCGCTTCATCTTCGGGGTCGGAGTGGGCTGGGACGAGGCCGAGTTCGTGGACCTGCGCCTGCCGTTCCGTCAGCGCGGGCAGCTCAGCGACGATTACATCCGCGCGATCAAGGCCGCGTTCGCCGCCGACATCCCGCAGTACAACGGCAAGTACGTGAGCTTCTCGGGCGCCACCTTCTCCCCGCGGCCGGTCCAGCGGCCGCATCCCCCGATCTGGGTGGGCGGCTCGCCCGGCGCGATCTCCGGGCCCGCGGTCCGGCGTTGCGCCGAGCTGGGCGACGCCTGGCATCCTCTCGCGCTCGGGCTCGACGAGATCGAGAAGGGCTACGCCACGCTCCGCGACCTGGCCAGCCGCACCGGGCGGCGCGATACGCTCGGGCTCTCCCCGCGCAACATGCTCGACCTGACCGACGCCGCCAAGGGCGCCGGCCGCGCCGCCTTCCAGGGCTCGGTCGCCGAGGTGGCCGCCGACATCAAGCGGGTGCGGGGCATCGGCGCAGCCTGGATGACGTTCGACCTGCCGCGCGCCGGCATCCCCGCGATGGTGCGCGCGATGGAGCGGCTCGCGGGAGAGGTCAAGTCCGCGGCGGCGTGACCGCGATCCGCGACGCGCGCCCGGGCGATCGCGCCGCCATCCTGGCGGTGACGCTGGCGGCCTACGAGCAGTACACCGCTGCGCTCCCGCCACCACTCTGGCTGCTGTACCGGCAGAACATCCACGCGACGCTGGCCGATGTTGGGCCGGCGGCGCAGATCGTGGCCGCGGACGAGGGCGCGATCCTGGGCGCCGTGCTGCTCCTTCCCGCCGGGGCGGTCATGGAGAAACCCGGCGGTGCGAGCACGCTCGAGTGGCCGGAGGTGCGGCTGCTCGCCGTGGCGCCGGAGGCGCGCGGGAAAGGGGTCGCGCGGCGGCTCATGAACGAGTGCATCCAGCGGGCGCGCGCGGCGGGCGCTCCCGCGCTGACGCTCCACACCACCGACATGATGGCCGCCGCGATGCGGCTCTACGAGCGCATGGGGTTCGCCCACGCGCCGGAGCTGGACTTCTCGCTCGCGCCGGGCATCACCGTGAAGGGCTACAAGATCTCCCTCACCCTGCCCTCTCCCCTCCGGGGAGAGGGTTGATCTCGAGAACCCTCTGCCCGCGAAGGGGGAGAGGGCAGGGTGAGGGGCACGGTCAGCGCAAGCGGATGTTGCCGAGATCGTAGGGCGGCGACGCCAGCAGGATCAGACGATCCACGCCGACGCGCTCGAGGCGAGCGCGCTCGGGCGCCTCGGGGCGGAGCCATCGCTCGCTCAGGCCCGCGAAGACGCTCACGCTGAAGCGCGCGGGATCGCGACCCGACGCGGCGTGAGCCTCGCGCGCCACGCGGGCCAGCTCGGCGAGATTCGGGTGCATGGCCTGGGTGTTGAAGCCGTCGCCGTACCGGCCCGCGATGCCGGCCATGCGCGGGCCGAAGCCTGCCACGATGATGGGTGGCGGCGGATCGGGACGCAGGAAGCCCGACGGGCGATCGAGCCGGAACTGCGCGCCCACGAAGCTCGACTCGTCCCCGGTCCACAGGCGGCGGAGCACCTGCGCGGTCTCGGCGACCCGCTGGGCGCGCACGCGATCCGGCGAGACCTCCATGTTGAGCGCCTCCTGCTCCCGCGCGTACGACATCGTCCGGGTGGCGCCGGCGCCCAGGCCCAGCAGCAGTCGCCCGCCCGAGACCTGCTGGAGCGTGGCCGCCATGTTGGCGAGCAGGCCGGGATGCCGCAGGCCGGTGTTGAGCACGAGCGGGCCCAGGGTGAGACGGCGGGTGACCTCGGCGAGCGCGGTGAGCGTCGTCCAGGCCTCGGGCACCCCGGCCTCCGCGCGCTCGTCGGGATCGCGCAGGTGATCCCAGGTCCACAGCCCGTCGAAGCCGGCCGCCTCGGCGGCGAGCGCGGCCGCGCGCATCTCCACGTAGCGCGCGCCGACCGGAATCAGGAGTACGTCGGTCTTCATGGACCCCTCCGGGTTAGCGGATCGCGATGATCGGGACGGCGGACATGCCGGGCACCAGGAGGTGCTGGGCGTTCTCTCCGGGCTCGAATACGAGCTTCACGGGCACGCGCTGCACCACCTTCACGAAGTTGCCGGTGGCGTTCTCGGGCGGCAGCAGTGAGAAGACCGCGCCGGAGCCGGCCTGGATCGAGTCCACGCGCGCCTTGAAGGTCTTGCCCGGATAGGTGTCCACCGTGACGGTGGCGCGCTGGCCCGGCCGCACGTGGGTCAGCTCGGTCTCCTTGTAGTTGGCGATCACCCACACGTCGTCGAGATCCACCACCGCGAGGAGGGCCTGCCCGACCGACACCACCTGCCCCATCTCCACCGACTTGCGGCTCACGCGGCCCGGCATCGGAGCGCGGATCGTGCAGTAGACCAGGTTCAGCTCCGCCTGCTGCAGGTTGGCGAGCGCCTGGGCGAGCCGCCCCTGGCCCGCCTCGACCTGGGCCTGGCGCTGTCGCACCTGCTGGCGCTGGGTGCGCGCGTTGTCGAGCGAGGCGCGGCTCTCGTCGACCCGGCGCACCGACTGGCTGATCGCGGCCTGCTGAGTCCGCAGCGAGGCCTCGGCCTGGACGACCTCGCTGCGCGCCTGGTCGAACCGCTTGCGGGCCGCGTCGAGCACCGCCTCCGCGGTCTTGAACGTGGCGTCCGCGTGCTCCCACTCCTGCTGGGCCACCAGGTTCGCCTTCACCAGCGATGCCATGCGATCGCGATCGTTCTTGCTCCGCTCGTAGTCGGCCTGAGCCGCCCGCACCGCCGCGTCCGCCGCGGCCACCGCCGACTGCTTGGCCTGGAGCTGCCCGCGCCGCTCCTCCAGATCGTGGCGCGCCATCTCGGTGCCGAACTGGGTGGCCCCCAGCACCGCGTCCGCCTGCTGCACGAGGCTGCGGGTGGATTCATCGGTCAGGGGCACGCCCGCGACCGCGGTCTCGAGCTCGCCCTTGGCGCTCGCGACCGCGGCGCGGGCCTGCGCCACCGCGACCTCGTAGTCGCGCGGATCGAGGCGCACCAGCACCTGGTCCGCCTTCACGTCCTGGTTGTCGTTGACGAGCACCTCGACCACGATGCCCGGAATGCGCGCGCTCATCGGCGCGATGCGGGCGGTGATGTAGGCGTCGTCGGTGGAGATGTGGTAGCGCCAGTAGTAGAGGAGATATCCGGAGTAGCCGGCCAGGACGAGCACCACGGCGACGATCCCGAGGAGGAGGTAGCGGCGGCGCGGCGGCCCGTCCTGATAGGCGGAAAATCGGGCGCGCAGCCGCCCGGATATTCCTTCCTGGTCCAGGTCGGTCATTGGATTCGTGCTTATAATGGCGGGCGGCACCGAGCCCCGTCAAGCGCATGGCAGACGAGAACCCGCCGACCGCTCCGCCCGCGGACGCCGCGGCCGAGTGGCGGCCTCGCTCGAGCCCGGTGCTCATCGCGATCTCCGTGATGCTGGGCACCTTCATGGAGGTGCTCGACACGTCGGTGGCGAACGTGGCCCTGCCGCACATCGCGGGCAGCCTCTCGGCCACCCCCGAGCAGGCCACCTGGGTCCTCACGAGCTACCTGATCTCGAACGCGATCGTGCTGCCGGTCACCGCGTGGCTGAGCGCCGCGTTCGGCCGCAAGCGCTTTCTGCTCACGTGCATCATCATCTTCACGCTCGCCTCCGCCGCGTGCGGGGCCGCGTACAGCCTCGAGATGCTGATCCTGGCCCGCGTGATCCAGGGCATCGGGGGCGGCGCGCTCCAGCCGATCGCCCAGGCCATCTTGCTCGAGAGCTTCGATCCGTCCCGGCGCGGCCGCGCGATGGCCGCCTACTCGATGGGCGTGATCGTGGCGCCGATCATGGGCCCCACGCTCGGCGGCTGGATCACCGACAGTTACTCGTGGCGGTGGATCTTCTACATCAACCTGCCGGTCGGCTTCCTCGCGCTCCTGATGACCCAGACCTTCATCGAGGATCCGCCGTACCTGCGGCGCACCACCCTGCGGCGCATCGACTACTGGGGACTCGCCTTCATGGCGATCTGGCTCGCCACCCTCCAGGTCGTGCTCGACAAGGGCCAGCAGGACGACTGGCTCGCCGCGGTGTGGATCCGGTGGGTGCTCACCCTCTCGGCGGCGGCGATGGTGATCTTCGTGGTGCGCGAGCTCGTGACCGACGAGCCCATCGTGAACCTGAGAATCCTCACCGACCGGAACTTCGCGATCGGCACCCTCCTGATCACCGCGATGGGCATCGTCCTCTACGCGACGACCGCGATGCTCCCGCTCTTCCTCCAGACCCTGCTCGGCTACCCCGCGCTCGAGGCCGGGCTCGCGATCAGCCCCCGCGGCCTGGGCGCCCTGCTCGCGGCCATCGCGGCGGGCCGCCTCATCGGCGTCATCGACTCGCGCCTGATCGTGTCGGCCGGCTTCGGCCTGCTCGCCCTCTCCGGGATCTGGCTGAGCCGGCTCACCTTCGACGTGGCGTGGTCGAACATCGCCCTGGTCACCTTCCTGAACGGGCTCGCCAACCCGCTCATCTTCATCGCGCTCTCCACCATGTCCTTCGCCACCCTGCGGCGCGACCAGATGGGCGGGGCCACCGGCATCTACAACCTCATGCGCAATCTCGGCGGCAGCATCGGCATCTCGATGGCCACCACGCTCCTGGCCCGGCGCGCGCAGGTGCACCAGAACGTGATGGTGGCGAAGATGACGCCCTACGATCCGGTGTTCCAGCAGCGCCTCGAAGCGCTCCGGCGAGTGCTGACCCCCAAGGTCGGACCGAGCGCGGCCGGGCCGCAGGCGCTCGGGATCCTCTACAAGACGCTGGTGGCGCAGGCGACGCTGCTGGCCTTCGTGGACAACTTCCGGCTGATCACGGTGCTGGCGATCTGCTGCATCCCGCTGGCGGTGTTCCTGCGGCGCGCGCGGGCGCGGCCGGCGCCTGGGGCGCACTGAGGAAAGACCACCCCTCCCGCGGGGAGGGGGTTATTTGGGCTTCGCCGCTTCCGGCTCGAACTTGGAGAGGGTAGAGAGGGTGCTCAAGGATTGCACGCCCTCGCGGCGCTCGGTGCCGATGACCCAGGTGGGGAAGACCTTCACGCCCGCCTTCTCACAGAGGTCGGGCCGGCCGTTGACGGCGTCCGCGGCGCACTCCACGTAGGGAACGTCCTTGGCCGCGTCGCCGAAGAGCGCCTTCTGGTCGGCGCAGTGCGGGCACCAGTGGGCACCGTACATCACCGCGCCCGTCTCCCGCAGGTGGCGCGCCAGCGCGCCCTCGAAGCCCGTGCCGCCGCCCGCGGGCATCGCGTAGATGAAGGCGGCGCCGAGCGGCGCGAGAATCGCGGCGGCCAGGGCCCCGGGCACGACCGCGGAGAGCTTGCGGCGGCCCGGCAGCGCCGCGCGCCGGCGAAGCAGCACCGCCAGGATGGCCACCATGATCACCCCGGAGGCCAGGCAGTAGGCGCACGTCGCGTGGATGACCAGCACCGAGAGCGCGGTGAGGTAGATCGAGACGCCGACCCCCGCGGCGGCCAGGTAGAGGGCCCAGGTCCAGCGCGGCGCGTTGAGCCCGAGCATGGCCAGCGCGCCGATCGCCGCGCACATCACCGCGCCCCAGAGCGCGGTCGGGAGCCCCAGCAGCGTACCGTAGCGGCTTCCCTGCACCACGTCGCAGCCGCTGCCGGAGAGGCAGAAGGCGGCGTTGCCGCCCATCCACTTGAGCCCGGTGAGGTAGGCCGCGATGGCAAAGCCGGCGGCGGCCAGCCCCAGGATGAAGAAGTCCGGCCGGGCGGGCGCGACCGGGGTAACCTCGCGTTTTCGTGTGGCCATACGGTCGTTACAGTACCACAAGGCCGCCCGGCCACCCCGTTCGGACGCGCGCATTGCGCCGGCGCGGGCAGGGGCGCTACGCTAGCAGGATGTTCCCGCTTCCGCCCCTGACGGATGAGCAGCGTTCGGTGATCGAGCGGGTGGCCGCCCTCTCGCGCGAGCGCTTCGCGGCGCGAGCGGGCCGGTACGACGCCGACTCCTCGTTCCCCTACGAGAACTACGCGGATCTGCACGCG
>Ga0134127_10001869_pt1 | contig 15433 bp, 9 predicted proteins | sample KB31753_FD_96459 | JGI IMG/M metagenome (GOLD analysis project Ga0134127, IMG submission 96459) | Terrestrial soil microbial communities with excess Nitrogen fertilizer from Kellogg Biological Station, Michigan, USA - KB3-175-3 | ecosystem: Environmental > Terrestrial > Soil > Unclassified ...
TCGCGTCCGCAGCTTCAATCAGTTTCAAACCCCGTTCGAAACCTTCAGCCATCGCGACAGCCGCGGCATGATTCAACGCCACGATCGCCGACGACGTGATCCTCATGAGCTCTTGATAAAGCGCAACAATCTGCCCCCAATCCGTTTTATCCGCGGTTCCCGCTTCCGCGTGTACGGCTGCGATCGCGGCCTGTAGTTGATACGTTCCGATTCGTCGCATTCGCAACGCTGTTTGCACGAGGCTCACACCTTCTTCGATCTCGCGCGCATCCCAACGCGAACGATCCTGCTCCTCGAGTGTCACGAGCTCACCCTCGTCGTCTACACGAGCTTCACGACGCGAATCCTGCAAAAGCATTAGTGCCAGCAAGCCAAGGTTCTCCGGTTCGTTCGGCAGCAACTCGCAAAGGACACGCCCCAGACGGATCGCTTCGGCACACAGATCGTTTCTGATCAGGCTTTGACCAGCGCTCGCTGCGTATCCTTCGTTGAAGATCAGGTAGATGACAGCCTGGACTGCTGACAGTCGATCGGCGATGCGATCGACGGAGGGAATCTCATACGGGATGCGTGCGAGACGGATCTTCTGCTTCGCGCGCACGAGCCGTTGGGCGAGGGTTGATTCGGGCAAAAGAAAAGCGTGTGCGATTTCCGTCGTGGTGAGCCCGCCGAGGGTGCGTAACGTCAGGGCAACCTGGGCTTCGCGCGTCAGAGACGGGTGGCAACAGGTGAAGATCAAACGCAGGCGATCGTCGGGATATTCCATCGCGTCGTCAAGCAATTCAGGCTCGACGTGTGGCTGCAATCGAGTGGTTTCGAAAGTAAGCTCTGTTTGTTTGTCAGTCCGGGTTCGGTCGCGGCGGAGCGCGTCGAGTAGACGTCGACGCGCTACTGTCGTCAGCCACGCGCCGGGGTTGTTTGGAAGTTCTTCAATCTCCCATTTTGAGGCGGCGGAGATAAAAGCTTCTTGCAATGCCTCCTCGGCGAGATCGAACGAACCGGAGATACGGATCAGCGTTGCGATGATTCGCCCGTACTCTTCGCGAAAAACTTGTTCGAGCGTCTCGCGTGCCTGCGACATGCAGGCGAGTATAAATCCAGCCGCGGCTTTTTTATGCCCTTGCTTCAACGGCGGTCTCGACGAGTGGCCGCACCTCGATTGTCCCGGTTCGCGCGGATGGGATTCGCGCAGCGATGCTGGTGGCTTCGTCGAGGTTCTCTGCTTCGATTAGAAAATAGCCGCCGAGTTGTTCGTGCGTTTCCGCGAACGGTCCGTCAGTGACGAGCTCTTTGCCATCGCGTACGCGCACGCTGGTCGCGGTTGTGATCGGCTGCAACTGTGAACCCGTCACGAATTGACCGCTCGATAGCAGTTCTTCCCTTAACTTTCGATACTCAAGGTAAATTTGCTGGCGCTCGGACTCGGTGATCGCGTTCCAACTCTGTTCGTCGTGGTAAATCAGCAACATGTATTTCATCTCGTTGATCCTTTCTGGTCGTTGAATCTTGCTTCAACCTTACGACGCGCTAGAGGTTTGGAAATCGACAACCGGTACGAAAAAATTTCTAGCCCACGGTCTGGCCCTATCCGAGCCACTTACGAAGAAAGCTGACCTGGCCGGTGTGGTAGGTGTCGTGAAAAGCGAAGAACGCGACGGTGCCACTCAGTTTCTTGTCGAACGAGGGTGGACCTTCCGGCGCGGGTTTAGTAAGTACATCAGCAGGCGCTGCGCGAAGAGCTGCTTTGAGCTGCTCCGAGATTTCGTTCCATGCTGCGCGCATCTCGTCGACGGTCGGATACTCCCCATCATCCAATCGCTGTGCGCCGCGCGCGAATAACGGCGCCCACGAACTGTCCCATTGAACGCCGAGAGTTTCGAGCACATGGCCGCGGTGAACGACGAGGTGACCGAGCAGCCACATCAGATGATTCGAATCGTCGCCGGGTTTTCGAAACCAATCCTCAGGACGTACATCCGCGATGGCCTTGCTGATGATGTCGGTATTGGTTCTGAACATCCCGGAAATGTTTTTAAAATCAGTCTCCATAAATGGCCTCCTATCCTCTAATACTGAAAGTCCTGTAATCCTGCCTACTCACCTTTCGGATCGGCTTGCTGAGTGTACCCAAAGTGCCCTATCCACGTCTCTTTTTCGCGTATACAAGTGGGTTCAGTATCAAGAGGGCGCCATGAAGAGATGTCCTGCGTGTGATCTAGTTTACAACCACGAGCTGCTGCAGTTTTGCCGCTACGATGGAGTTCGCCTTGTCGAAACGTACTGGCGCGAGGCGACAACGCAGTTGCTACCTCTGCCCGAGATGTCGAATCAAAATGCTGGAGCTCATGTCGACCACCGCACAGGTGAACTACAGAGCCGAGCAAAGTAGCGCCGGGTCAACTCCGGAGTATCGCGATCTGATATGAGGTTGACCCGGCGCGATCGCGCGCGGTTCTGTGCTAATCTTCCAGACCATGCATACTAATGAACCCGGAAACTGGCCCCTGCCATTTCTTACTCTGTTCTTTGTGTTTTTACTTGCGCCCCGCGTTGAGGCTCAGCAGGCCTGCTTCAGCTCGCAGGAACGTGCACGGGCTGAGCAGACCGCGAAAGTTTATCGCGCGCCCGACCCCGGCTACGACCCGGTTCTTGGCTACAACCCGACGGTGGGGCCGCGTCGCGGTGCGCCGCCAGTCGATGAGAAGGGACTCACGAAGCCAATCAACTGCGTGGCAAATAAAGATGATTCTCCCGGCGCCGGCACGACACCCAAGTTTCATTGCTCAGTCGCCGGCAACACCGACGAAGACGGCAATCTGATCCGTTACAAAGTTAAGCCACACTTCAAAGGACAGTCGCCCGAAAAACGCAATGGCGAGATCTACGGCGAGTTTTTGTCGTCGCGCTTTTCAAAGGCCCTTGGCTTCTTCGCGGACGATGAGTGGGTCGCGGATGTCAATTGCCCCGACTGCGAGAAGAGTCTGACGAAGGGTTTTCAAGGCGCAAGCTTTTCACCATTTCAACCCGCGGCCGGCGTTGAGCTGCCGCTCGGGCGCGGCATCGACGTGAACTGCAACAACAAGGATTCAGGATCTCTGGCGGAGTCGCTGGCAAACCTGCTTCAGAACGGTGCGCCGCGCGCAGAGATCGACGCGTTCAAACTCTGGCTCGCGTTTATCGATCATGGCGACACCAAAAGTGATAACCATAAGTTCGCGTGTCTGAACTCGAAGAAGAACGGCAACACTCGGACCTGCGCGCCCGGTGAGGCTGTGTACGACGTCGGCGACATGGGATCAACCTTTGGATTTTCCAGTGCTAGCGAGAAAAAAGCACGACTCGACGCGTGGCGCAGCAAGAAACCGATCGAGGTGAAGGATGGCGCGTGTACGACGACTGCCAAGAGTGTAGGCGATACCCGCATCAGTGAAGGCGGTCGCAAGTTGCTGGCCGATAATTTGCAGCGACTACTCGACGCCGAGCAGCAAGACAAAACGATCACGAGGGTTTTCCAGGCTTCACGAAATGCAGAGCGCGATCGACCGCCGGCTGAGTGGGCTGCGGAATTCGTGCACAAGGCACGTATGATCATCGACGCGCGCTGTACAAATTAGAAGAACGATCTCGGGGTTAATGAAACTAAATGCCATTTGACTCACAGTCCAAATCGAAACCAAAACGTTTTCTTTCATGGTCAGTACTCAACCGCGATTTGTGTCAGCTGGAGTTCTTTCGACGAGTGCTCGAAGAAGCCGCTGACAAATCAAATCCGGTGCTCGAGCGGCTGAAGTTCCTCTCCGTTTTCTCCTCGAACCTCGACGAGTTCTTCATGGTGCGAGTCTCTGGTCTCAAGGAGATGTTGAGCATTGACGACATTGGACCAATGCCCGGTGAGTTGACTCCGGTAGAACAGCTCGACGTGATTCGCCAACGCGTGATTCCGCTCATCGAAGAGCATTCGCGTTGTCTCAGCGACGAAGTAATTCCGGAGCTCAAGTCGCAGGGTGTAGTGATCGCTCCGTATGCGTCCCTTTCTAAAGACGAAAAGCGCATACTCGCTGACTACTTCAGGAAGAATATCTTTCTGGTGTTGACTCCACAGGCCGTCGATCCAGCGCGTCCTTTTCCCTACATCTCGAACTTGAGTCTGAATATCGGTCTAACCGTCGAAAGCAATCCCGAAGACACGCTCGCGGGAGCGCCACTCGGAAACCAGGTCAGGTTTGTCCGAATTAAAGTTCCGCCTGTCGTGCCGCGGCTGATCCCAATCAACAAAAGCGAGTTGAGATTCGCCCTCGTCGAAGAGGTGATTGAGGCAAACATCCATTCGCTGTTCCCGAACATGAACCTCAGTCAGGGTCACACCTTTCGGGTAACACGCGACGCGGATGTCGAGATCCGCGACGACAAGGCCGCGGATCTGCTCGTGCTGATCAAAGAGTCACTGCGCGAACGCCGTTTTGGATTGCCTGTGCGATTGGAAGTATCGGCCTCGATGCCGACCGAGATGGTTGAATACCTTACGACTTCACTCAAGATCGAGCCAGACGATGTCTATAAAGTCGAAGGTCTGCTTGACGTGCCGGACTTGATGGAGATTTACGGCATCAACGCGCCGGAGCTGAAAGACAAGCCGCTAAAGTCGCTGCTGCCTCCCGCGTTGCGAAACAAAGAGTCGCTCTTCGACGCACTCAAGAAACAGGATGTATTGCTGCATCATCCTTATACTTCGTTCGCCACGATCGTCGATTTTATCGACGCCGCCGCAAACGATCCGGACGTGGTGGCGATCAAGATGTGCTTGTATCGCACGGGGAAGAAGTCTCCGATCCCGCAGGCTTTGATCGGGGCCAGCGAGCGTGGCAAACAAGTCACTGCGGTAGTCGAGATCAAGGCGCGGTTCGACGAAGAGCACAACATTGAGTGGGCCAAGCGGCTCGCTGAATCAGGCGTGCACGTGGTCTATGGGTTGGTGGGCCTGAAGACACACAGCAAAGTGGCGCTCGTAGTAAGGCGCGAACAGCACGGCCTTCAGACCTACACGCACATCTCCACGGGGAATTACAACCCAACAACTTCGCGGGTGTACACAGATATCGGATTGCTCACGAGTGATTCGGTGATCGGTGATGACGCGTCAGACGTGTTCAACTTTCTCACCGGCTTTTCCATACAGAAGGAGTACAGCCGGTTGATGGTTGCGCCACTTAACCTCCGACAGCGCATGATGAACCTGATCAAGCGCGAAACAGCCCACGCTTTGGCCGGGCGGCCCGCGCACATATCAGCGAAGATCAACCGTTTGACTGATCTGAGTATCATTGAAGCGCTTTATGAAGCATCGCAGGCTGGCGTCAAAATCGATCTGATCGTCCGCGGTGCATGCATCCTGCGTCCTGGCGAGCCTGGATTGTCTCAAACTATTCACGTTCGAAGCATTGTTGGGCCATTCCTCGAGCACAGTCGTATTTTTTACTTTGCAAACGGTGGAGACGAAGAAGTCTACATCGGATCTGCTGATTGGATGGCACGCAATCTGGATCGTCGCGTGGAAGTGGTGACCCCGGTGCTGGATTCGCAGTTGAAGAAGTATTTGAAGGACACGGTGCTCGCTGCATACCTGCGTGATAACGTGAAAGCGCGTGTCATGAATTCCGATGGCAGCTACGAGCGTCCGGCGGTTGAACCTGATGAAGAGCCTTTCAACAGCCAGTTATTCTTTGAAGGTCCGAACAGTTCACCGCAGGCGCGAAATGTTCACTCGATGAAGAGTAAGCGACTATGGTCTAAGAAGTAAGAGTTGAGAGAGGACACGATATGAACCGCGTGACCGTTGCGGTGCTCGGATTGTTTATAGCCATCCTGGCGGGAAGCGGACTCCTTGCTTACGTGCTACGCGAGGAACCGGGAACCGCTCGAAGAACCACTGCGGCGCCGGCCGCGTCTCCCGGGGTTACGCCTTCCGCTGAAAGCGAGCCGAGACCCGAGATTCCATTGTTCGGTCAACTCTTTGGACCAGACGCCACAGGACTCTCGCCGTCCACTTTGTCGAGTTGGGAAGCAACCTCGGCGCGAATTGCGCTGCGATTTGCACTCGCTGCGTTTCTCGCATCACTGCTCGCGTTTCGTCCGCGCCGCGGTGTCTCGGTGGCCCGGCGTAATCCGTACGTTGCGCAAACGCAGATTCTGATGGCAGTGGTTGCAGGTGCGATGATGATGGTTGTTGGCGACAGCGCGGCGCGGGCGTTTGGCATTTTCGCTGCTGCATCGCTCGTGCGCTTCCGCACGAACATTCGCGATCCCAAAGAGACGACGGTGCTGCTGGTCTGTCTTGGAGTGGGCCTCGCGTCGGGCGTCGGGCGTTGGGACATGGCAGTCATCCTCACGCTCTTCGTTCTCTTGACGTTGTCAGTGCTGGAATACTTCGAACGGTTTCAAGTGTTTCGCTCGATGGAGATTTCTGTGCAGACCCGCAACGTCGATCGTGCGGACCAGATATTGAAGGGACTGTTCGAGCGTCACCAGTTTGATTACGAGCTTCGCCATCTCGACCGCGAGGACGCGGAAGAGCCGTTGGGGAAACTTGTTTACCTGGTTAACCTCGATCCGGTGATCAGCACGAGCAAGTTGAGTGACGAGATACTTTCGGCCGATCGCGAAAACATCGATAGTGTCGAATGGGACCAGAAAGAGAGCAAGACTTACATTTACAAGTAGGTTTGGGGCAGGCTATGAGTCGCACGATTGTAGTTGGAGACATTCACGGTTGTTACGATGAGCTAATGGACATGCTTGAACGTGTCGGCTTCGCGCCGGACGACCGTGTTGTGTGTGTTGGAGATTTAGTCACGAAGGGTCCAAAGAATCGTGAAGTGCTCGAACTGTTCATGACTGATGCGCGATTCAGGACCGTGATTGGCAATCATGATTTAGCGTTGCGGCGTAAGTGGTATGGTGAGAAGGTCAAGTTGAAGCCTTCACAAAAAGTGCTGCACAAACAGTTGAAGAGTGAAAAAGAAAAGTACCTGCCTTTTCTGAACAAGTTGCCGTTTACGATCGATCTCGGCAGTCATCTGGTTGTGCATGCAGGTTTGCGTCCGGATGTCGCGTTGTACTCACAGACGTCTGAGGACATGACGTTGTTGCGCACGCTGGGGAAGGATCGGGAGAGTCATGGCGGCACGCCGTGGTATGAGGTCTATGACGGAGAACAGATCGTTCTCTTCGGTCACTGGCCCTCGCCCGAGCCCCGTCGCGGCCCGCGCGCCATCGGTCTGGATACGGGCTGCGTTTACGGCTACAACCTCACGGGCTACATCATCGAAGAGGACCGCTTCATCACCATCCCAGCCCGCGCCGCCTACGACGCGGGCTGAGATGTAGAGTTCAGCGGGAACGTTTTGAACTGAGTTCCCGATCTGCTCAAGCCTTGTCTCCCGACACGACTTCAGTGTAGATAAAAACAGGAAAACCAAGAAAGGTCTTGTGTTGTGTGGAGACAACCTTCAATTTATTTGATTCGAAGTAGCGCCGCAGTCTCCGAGGGGATTGGTACATTGTATCCCCGATAAATCCGGGCAACCGGCGATGGGTAAGGACCCACCACCACGAATTTACGATCGCGCGTAATCCGTAGATCCTGTCTTTCCCCGAGCCAAGCAGGAGATAGCGCAGATAGTATCCGCTACCGTTGAAAGCTAAATAACCCTTGCAATTTCCTTTGAGAACTCGAGTTATTTCGTTCATTGCCTCATCTTCGCGCGTTAGGCAAAGGACACCCTTGCAGATGATTCCGTCGAACGTATCATCGGGAAACGGGAGATTTTCAGCATAGGCTCTTATGACGGGAAAGCCTCGTTGGTGTGACTCCACCGCCGAAGGGATATGGGGCTCTACTCCGATTTTTAATCTTCCTTTAGCCTCAACAAGTTGCTTGCCAATACCACAGCCCACATCCAGCACCGTGGCCGAGGCAGGGAAATCGAACGATTGAGAAAGCACGTAGGTATAGGAATCGATCACGAGGACCTCCTTGAAACAGTCATATAGTTGATATGAATAGGTCGCCCAGACAGCCGGGTGATGGGCTGGGGTTAGAACCTATCCGAAGCTCAGTTGAGAGTTGCGGCGAATATTACAACGCGCCGCACCTTTACGTCAAAGCTTTTGGCCAGATTAGCTAGGAATTTTCCCGATTGATCGAGGCCGCCAATAGAGTAAGATACCAATCCAACACTGGGCGTGCTGAGTATGCGCCCACCCTCTCACGGCTTCATACGTAGTTAAATCCGTTTCAAGAACCGGGAGGCCTCCCTCGTGACTGACAGGCTTTTAACGGAAAGGCAAAGGAACGAACTCGAGTTTTACGAAGAGTTCTCAAGGTATAACCCGCCATCTCAAGTCCTCTTTGATCCGGTTTCAGGTAAGGACCCAAAGCCCTGGAATTCTTATTGGTACGTCATGGACGTTGTGAAGCAGAACTTCAGGGGAGGAGATTCGAAATTACTGGATTTCGGATGCGGCACAGGAGCCAACGCTCTGCTCTTTTCGAAGATCGGCTATGAAGTATTCGGTTTCGATATATCCCCAAATAATGTCTGTCTCGCAGAGACTATGGCAGAGAAATACGGTGTGAAAGACAGGACTCATTTCTCTGTGGGCGTGGCGGAGCACCTCAACTATCCCGACAGCTATTTTGACGTAGTGGTTGGCATCGACATTCTCCATCACGTAAGCATTAGCGAGGCGCTGACGGAGTGTTCAAGAGTGCTCAAGCCAGGTGGGGTCGCGATATTCCACGAGCCCGTTCGAGTCCCTGTGTTAGACACACTCAGAGAAACAAGCGTTGGAAGATGGCTAGTGCCCAAGGAAAGATCCCTGGCCCGTCATATCACGGAAGACGAAAGAAAGCTCACACCTGAAGATTTGAAAATTATTAAAAAGTTTGACCCCGATCTCTCGGCGCAACGATTCGTACTCCTCTCGAGGTTCGACCGGTTTATCAGGAATCCGAAGTATAAGGAACGATCTGTTTTGGAAAAGATGGATTTGAAGTTGCTCAGTCTGGTTCCTTCGCTAAAAACGTTTGGCGGGGTGGTTGTCCTGGTTTTGAAGAAACAGCGCTGATCGATCGTCTCTCGATATTGACACAACTTTGTAGTGGCGATATCGTTTCGCATCATATCCTTGCACCCTTGGCTAGAAGACCCGTGCAGTATTGTTTTCCAGGCACCCACTTGCTCCAGTAACTACGGCGATATAAGCGCCGGAACACCAGGGATGTAAAACAATGGCCTTATGAGGGTAGCCTGAGGTGAACATGCCGACAGAACGCCGGAAATCATGAGAGCCGATTAGAGGTTAGACTCTCTTATGCCGCCTCTTATCAGCAACACGGAACGTGCCCAACGACGGGAACCAGCCGTCGCTTAAGTCCTCGCGCTGTATTCCGTCATACGATCTTGTCACAACCTACTCCATAGGCTCACGGACTTCGGCATGATGCCGGCTCATCCATTCGTGTTTTAGAGAAGAGGTCCGCCCGGCCGGAAAGGATGACCCATGGATAATAACTATGCGGCACTGTATCGGGGGGTTCAGATCTTCCGAAACGCAATGCTCCCCTTCCTCATAGAGCGGTTGCGCATGGCGTATGGCAAAGGATGGTGGAAGGCGGGCGTCCAACGCGCGCTTGGCGAAGACGTATGTAATGAGTTGGAGGCTAATTATAAAAAGAGATATGACAAGGCTCTACCAGTGGTCAAACGCTCGGGAACTGAACTCTGGGAAATGCTGGATCCTAACCGTTTCTTACCAATCATTGAAGCCAATTGGAAGGGCGCATTCGCCGATGTGTTCAAGCAACGCGATCAAATTACAGTTTGGCTTCGCGAAATCAACGACGTACGCAATGTCGTGGCGCACCCGGAGACCGGCGACGTTTCCGAGCAGGATGCCTGGCGCGCACTCGACACAATGGAACGACTTCTACAAATCATAAATCCCAGTGCAGCGAACCAGATCGCCCAACTATCACGAGAGATACGGCAGATATATGACTCAAGTATTTCCAAACCGGATTGGATGACCCTCAGAGATGGGCCTTTCGATTACGAACAAGGGTTAACCCACCTAAAAGACATCATTCGGCGACAGGAAGGACCGGGATCCGCGGAATACCAGGATGTTGAAGGCTATCGCGGACTACTTTACCGCATCCTCCACGGAGAAAAGATCACGCCGGGTATTACTGATCCTCAGACAGAGGTAAGGAAAGCGTCCACGCTAAGAATCCTGGAGGAGCTGGCGCAGAAGTATACGAACAAGTCCTTTAATGATCTGTGTTTCGTGGCTCAGCTCCCGAAAACACCGGAAGATAGCCTGCAGCGAATCACAAAATTGAAATCTGACATAGAGAAATTAACCAACGATCTCTACGAGCAGGAACAAAAGAGACTTATCCAACAGAAGAGCGGCGAAATTGTGTCGGCGCTGGAAAGGAGAATCTCTTCCATCACCACTAAACTGGCTACGAAACAAACCGAACTCGCACATCTCAAAGAGGAGGCGACCCCGCCGGCGTTCTTCTCTGTAAAGCGAAAAATCACCCCTCATGACCGACACGTGTTCGCGGAAGAGCAATCGTTTGAGGTCTCTGTCGAGATTACGAACTTAGGCATCAAGGCCGTGGAGCTCCAATACAGTGAAGGCCTACCGGATGGCCTCCAAGTCTCAGCAGGAAAAGCTGAACTGAGCGAAATCGTCGCGCCCGGCGCAACCGCTGCACTTTCCTACAAGTGTATTGGTCTACGTTCGGGCCGGTATCTGATATCGACAGGGCAAATGCAGTACGAAGGGCGCAGCCATGTTTGGGATCAGATAGAGGATACGGAAATAGAAATCCGGCCAGGTAGCGAACCTCTGCTGATTGCTCAACGATATTACCGTTACGAAGCGGACGGTTTGAAGCTTCTCGTAAGGTTCGAGAACAAGGGCGACAAGATTGCGCGCAACGTTAAATACCATGAAGAGATAAGAATCCAGGGCGTAGCCGAACCGATTGCCTTAGCCTTTGAAGGCGAAATCGGAAGCGGCACGCATCCCTACCTCGTCGAACAGCGGCTGCCTGTTTTGGATCACTCAAGAGTCGTTTTGCCGGACAAGACGGAAATCACATATTGCGACAGTCGAAATAATCCCAAAGTTCTCGTGCTCAACTCCGAGTGGAAGCGAGTTGGATATAACTTTCCCCGGACGCCTGGCGACATCGCCATCGTAGGGCGCGAGCAGGAGATTCAGCATATCTCGCAATTGGTTGATCACGTGTGGCAGGTTTCCCGCAGTCATTCTGATTCTGAACTAAAGCGGTTGCTCTTTATCGAAGGCATTGAAGGAGCGGGCAAGTCGAAGATGGTCTATGAGCTGGTGGCGCAAGCGCAGGAGCGCGGCTTCAGATGCTTCGTAGAAGACAGCAAGAACAGGAGCCCGATCAAGCGAATGTTAAGGCGACTGCTTGGGTTAAGAGCGGATGAAGAGAATGACAGGTTGATCTGGGATCGTTTGAAAGAGCACGTTGCGAACAAGGTACAGAGTCCAGAAAGAGAAGCTGTCTATCGCTTCATCTCCACAGTCCCCACCAGATTCGAGAAGAACGAATTGGATTTTTTGGCGGCGAATGTATTGGTGCTAATCAAGAACATTTGCCGGCGAGAGCCAATGGTCCTGGTGTTTGAAAACATTCACTGGGCTCCTGAGGGCACCGAAGAAGAACTGCTTATTCGTCTATTTCAAGACACGTTGGTAGCTGCGGATGAGCCCGTTTTGATCTGCGCGACCTACCGTCCCGAGGGCGGCGGAGTTCCGTCAATTATCAACAGGCTCAAGATATCGCCCGATCGCTACGAGAGGATCCAGCTTAGAGCCATTGACGACAATGGAGTCAGGCAGCTCATCGACCAGATCATTGCCTTTCCAAAGCTGAGCGAACAGCTCTACAAGTTTGTAGGTAATTGGTCACACGGTAATCCGTTTTATTTGATCGAGTTATTAAGCCTGTTGCTTCAGCCGGAGTCTTCTTACCTTGTGAGGGTTGGTAACGAATGGCATCCGGCCCCTGACGCAAAGCTGGAAGACGCGGTGCCAAAAGGAATCGAAGACGTAATCCGCGCGCGGATCGAGCAACTACCGTTGGAAGCGGATCTCGCGAAGGTATTGTCGGCCATAGGATTCGAACTGCCGCTGATTCTTATCGAGGAACTGGTGAACAAGGAATTTCCCAAGTGGACGAATGAAGACTTGTACCGTCACCTCGAGCGGCTGAACCGCGCAGGACTCTTAACGAAACCTGCCGAAGGGTCGACTAAGACTGAAGGTTATGAATTTGAGCATCAACTCAAACGAGAAGTACTGTACGGGACCCTTCCTGAATGGCGACGGCCACATTTAAGAGAACGGGTGGCGGAGATTCTGCTCGCACAGGCTGTATTTCCGGATCCGGATGAGCAGATACGCCAGGTAGCACGTCACATTGTGCGAGCGCGTAGAGAGTTTCGCAAAGTTCACCTCGAAGAAATTGTTAAAGCAGCGGAACTCGAACGTGATTTGCGCAACTTCTCCAGAAGCCTGCATTTTTACAATGCTGCGATTGAATTGTTGTCCGAGAACACGGCCCAACTAAAATCAGATAACAAACACCGCCTGATCGAACTGCTGATCGAACGCAACCGCCTGCACCAGTTGCGGGGATACTTGATACCGGCAGAGCGTGATCTTGAACAGGCTTATGCGCTGGTTTCCGACAGGATCAAACAGCGAAATGGCAAAGCACAAAAGCAATTGGAAATCAGAGTCGTAAAAGAGCGCGGACGTTTGATCGTGAAACAGCCACATGGTCTGCTGGACCAGGCAGATCATCTTCTTTACCTCGCTCGCGTCGGGATGGAAGGGCCGCTGAGGTACCGAAGATACTTTCCTCCGCGTGAGAGTGAATTCTATAGAGATCTGGTTGAAATCTACCTCGCGTTAGCGGAACTTTGGCTGGTGAAACGCAAGTTCAAAGTATGCCGCAAGGCTTGCAAACGCGCGGGGCGGTTGGCGGAAAAGGCCAGAAAGAAACTGCACAACGAAACACTGCTGCCTTCGGTCTATATGTCTTTGGGTGACTTATATCGAGAACACGGCGGTAAGGAGAAGTATCGGGATGCCGCACGCAAATCCTATGATCTCGCACTGAAGCATTCCGGAACGGATCTGTATTTAAAAGAGCGCGTCTACGTGGCCCTGGCGGACATGGCCAGAGATTCGATGGATTCTGACCAGGCGCACCAGTATTACGAAGAAGCGCTTCAACTCCAGAAACAGCTGGGAGACGTCCACGGTTTGGCAATGAGCTTCGGCGGAATAGGCGGGTTGCTGGTGCAACAAGGAAAGTTTGATGAAGGCACCTTTTATTGCGAAGAAGCTTATAAACACCAGAAGATGATCGGAGACTTAAGTCACTTTTGGCGCACCTGTTACTCTCTGGCAAAAATATACCGGCATAAAGACGACTGGGAAAAAGCGAAGTATTACTGGCTCGAGGCACGGCCCATCCTGCTTGGGCAGTACTTACTCGGCGGTCTTACGATCAAGGAAAGGACCGAAATATACAATCTCATCGGTGACTTTGCTGATCACTACCAGGACGAAAAACGCGACCAGGAAATTTACCTGTTTGCGAAAGACAAGGCGCAAGCTTTGCCGTCTGATGATCGTGGCGAACAAGCGAGCGAGCAGATGGAGCTCGGCGAAGCATGTTTCAATATTGAAAGCTGGGTAGAGAGTATTCAAGCTTTTGAGGATGCGCTGAACCTCACCACTTCATCGACGTTACGTGCAAAGGCTCACGAGCGCCTGGGCGATGTCTACACCAAATATCAAGCCCCGGTCAGTGACAATGGCGCCTCAGATAAAAACGCACAAAACACGGCTGAGTATCATTATGAAAAAGCGGTCGTACAACTCATTCGAGTCAATGACATTCCCCATGCGCTAACCGTTTACGAGAAATTGCTGCAACGAATGATGACGGACAAAGAAGGATTATGGCAGTTGCCGATGACCTTTTTAAGGGTGTTAGGCGTGGTGCCTTTCCGAGCCAAGATACACGACCCGTTTGTTCATAAGGCCGTAGAGTTGCTGAGCAAGAGTGAGATGCATGGCGAGGCCGGTGACATTTATGTTTATACCGCTCGCATAGCTGCTCGAGTGGACAATGGCACGGTTAGTTTGGAGAAAAAACTGCGCTACCTGGACCAGGCGAAAGAACTCTACAGCAAAGGCAGTAGCGAGGATCTCATCTGGGGCCTGAACATGCTCATTCCCACGTATCTTCGGCTTGAGCTCTGGAACAAGATTGTTGACTGCTTTGAGGAGCTATTTGAACTCTATTTCAACCTCGAAAACCCCGAAGAACCCCAGATCAAGGGTTTCATTGACACCTTCATGTCAATTTCCACCTTCGAGGATAAGATTGATAAGCCCGAGCTTGAACGCTTTGGTAATCTTGCGCTTGAAGCGCCAAAGCGAATGCCGCTTAACAAAGACGACGAAATGCAGTTGTTAATTTATGTGGCCAAAAACTACAGCCACATTGCAAAGAAATCGGATGAATCGAAAGACCACTACAATGATCTGGCGCTGGAGTTATTCGAGAAAATAAGAGAAAAGGCATCTCCTGAAGAACCGATGCTCGCAGCCATTTTGAACGACTCGGCTTTGATTTATCAGAGGCGCGGTGAAGACGAAGAAGCTTTACTTCGATTGAACGAAGCTATACGCGTCGATCGACAATTTGGTACCCGCGGATCCAGCGCCATGTTTTACTACAACCGCGCGATGCTACTCAACAAAAACGGAAGAAAGGAGGAGGCTCTGGCAGACTTTGAACATGCCCTGGAATTCCAATCGAAAGAGACAGCCTATTGGAATGATCGCCTCAAGAATCAGGATGAGCGTCCGTTGAGTCCAAATGAAATCCGCACTATGCGGTACGACAAAAGCAGCCTTGCCATTACTTCAAGGAACTTTGCGAGATTCCTGTTCACTACCGGAAAAGACTATGAGCGGGCAACCGATCTCGCCGAGCAAGGCGCGCGACTGTATCTCGAGATAGGCCAGCCGGATGATGCTGAGGATACGAGGAAAATGGCCGCCATGGGTGGTCTGTTCTTAGGCGAGGGCGACTTGGAGGAAGCGGTCAGGTTACTTGTAAAACAACTGGCCCAGCGCGCGAGAGAAAAGAATAAAGAAATTGAGCCACTTCCGCGGGCGTGGATATGTCCGACATGTGGAGGAGCAATTTCGGGAGACGCGACTACGGCTGTGTGCCCTGATTGCGGTCAGCGGGTGTGTTCAGCATGTGGCGCCGCGCTTGTCCCCGAGGCCAATAAATGCA
>Ga0134127_10001870_pt1 | contig 15432 bp, 18 predicted proteins | sample KB31753_FD_96459 | JGI IMG/M metagenome (GOLD analysis project Ga0134127, IMG submission 96459) | Terrestrial soil microbial communities with excess Nitrogen fertilizer from Kellogg Biological Station, Michigan, USA - KB3-175-3 | ecosystem: Environmental > Terrestrial > Soil > Unclassified ...
GAGCCGCTCGGCCGCGTCCGCGACCTCGGAAGGATCGTGCGACGCCTCGCGGCCGGCATCGCGATCCCGGCCGGCGCGTGCCACTTCATCAACGTGCACAGCCTCGAGCTCGAGGACGAGGACCTGCACGCCCGCGACGCCCCGCTCGCGGGCCTGGCGAAGAACATCGTGCTCGAGGTCACCGAGCGCGGCCGCATCGACTCCGTGGCCGACCTCACCCGCCGCGTCGACCGACTGCGCAGCCTCGGCTACCGCATCGCCGTCGACGACTTCGGCGCGGGCTACGCGGCCCTCAACAGCTTCGCGAGCCTCCGTCCGGACATCGCCAAGCTCGACATGGCGCTGGTCAGAAACGTGGACAGCGATCCCTATCGACGTCGCCTCGTCACGTCCGTCACGTCGATGTGCCGCGATCTCGGAATCCTGGTCGTCGCCGAAGGCATCGAGACGGAACCCGAGAAGGCGACGCTGATCGACCTCGGCTGCGACCTGCTGCAGGGCTTCCTGATCGGCTCTCCACAGCCGGTCTCAGCCCAGGTGTCATCGCGCTGATGGTCGGCAATTGGCATCGCATGCTCATGCTTTGCCTCGGTCTCCTCGGCTTGCCCTCGGCGGACGCGCCGGCTGAAGAGAGTCGCCCGGTCGCTGAACCAGCCGAGCACGTCTTCGGGGCGTCCGGGGGCGTCGAGCTCAAAGCGTACGTGTTCTCATCGCCGTTGCAGAAGGGCAGTGAGCATCGGCCGGGGATCGTCGTCTTTCACGGTGGCGGCTGGGCCACGGGCGAGCCGGCCTGGGCCTTTTCGCGGGCCCGCCATTTCGCGGAGCTCGGCATGGTCGCCGTTGCCGTGCAGTATCGGCTCTCGGACCAGAAGTCCATCACGCCTGTCGAGGCCATGTCCGATGCGCGAGCCGCAATTCGATGGATCCGCTCCGAGGCACGCTCCCTGGGTGTCGACCCCAAACGGATCGCGGCCTACGGCTGGTCGGCCGGGGCGCACCTGGCCGCGTCCGCGGCGATGTTCGACGACGCGCCTGCCGCCGCTCCGTTCAGCGCAGCACCGAACGCGCTGATTCTTGTCTCGCCTGCAGTATCGGTGGCGTCTGACACCTGGTTTCAGCGGTTGTTGGGGGACCGGGGTAACGCGCGAGACTTTTCGCCCGACGAACACGTCCGCCAGGGGTTGCCGCCCACCCTCATTCTCCAGGGTAGCAGCGACACCGTGACGCCCCTCCCGGGCGTCAGGCGCTTCTGCGACCGGCTGCGGACGGCCAAGAACGAATGCGAGCTCCATGTCTACGACGGCTTCGGCCACCTGTTCACGCCAGCGGGAATCGCCGATGACGGGGTGCCGCAGCCCGATCCCGCCACCGCATCCGATGCACTTGCCCAAGCGGACCGGTTCCTGAGGTCTCTCGGCTTCATGGATAAGAAGTGACTCGTCCTGCGATCGGGGGCATTGCCCCGCTCTTCATCGTGAACAGCGTGCCCGCCGCGCTGGCGTTCTATCGTGACCGGCTCGGGTTCGAGGTCACGTTTCAAGGGCCCGAGCCCGACGACATCTTCTTCGGAATCGTCCAGCGCGGCGGCGCGATGATCATGTTCAAGAGCGTCGGCGTCGCTCCGCTGCCGAACTACACGCGAGACGTCCAGCAAGGCATTGCCCGCTGGGACGCCTATGTCCATGTCCCCGATCCGGATGAGTTGGCGGCGGAATTCTCGTCACGCAGCGTCACGTTTTCCGAGCCCCTCAAGGATACCGATGATGGCTTGCGTGGCTTCGAGCTCAAGGACGCCGACGGCTATGTGTTGTTTTTCGGTCGCCCTCGGGCATGAGTCAAGACTCGTAAGGCAGCGTACTCCCCGGAGTGGCGCAGGAAGCTCCGGCTGAAAGTGCTAGTGTGGCCGCATGAAGCTGCCCACGCTGTCGAGGATGGCCAGGGGCGCAACCTTCGCTGCCGTCGCGTTGCTGGCGCCCGTGAGCGCTTCGGCCGAAGGCCTCATCCTCTGGATGCGCGACAACGGCGCCGCGCTTGCCCCTCGCGTGATCGACCACTGGAACGCAACCCATCCGGCCGACCCCATCACGCTGACGCTGATTCCTCACGAACGCATGATGCCGACGTTCGCCAGCGCCCTGGCGGCGGGCAAGGTTCCGGACCTCCTGTCGCTGGACCTGATCCTGACGCCCGATTTCATGAAGGCGGGCTACCTCAAAGACATCACCGAGCCGATGGCGGGCAACCCCAACGTCCGGAAGGTCGTGCAGGCCCACATCGATCTCGCGACGTACCAGAAGCGCCTTTATGGAGTTCCGTTCACGCCCGACGACTCGGTGCTCCTGTACAACAAGACGCTGTTCAAGGCGGCCGGCCTCGACCCGGAGAAACCCCCGGCGACGAGCGGCGAGATCGTTTCAGCCGCCCGGAAGATCAGGGCCCTCGGCCCGGACGTCTATGGCTTCTATTTCTCGGGCTCCTGCCCCGGCTGCAACATCTTCACCATTGCCCCGCAGATGTGGGCGGCGCGCGGCACCGTGGTCCTGCCCGCCGGCTGCGACGCGGAGCCGTTGAAAGGCGAATCGATCAAGCAGGTGCTGCAGGACTACCGCACCATGTGGACGGAAGGCCTGATCCCTGAGTCTGCAAAGGCCGATCCTGGCGACCACGCGACGGCGGTCTTCAGGAGCGGCAAGATCGGAATGCAGGCGGGAGCCAACTACGCCGTGGCTCTGGTGAAGGAAAAGGCGCCCAACCTCGACTTCGGCGTGGCCTTTCTTCCCGGGCCCAGCCAGGGAGAGGTCTCCTCCTTCGCCGGCGGCGACGTTCTCACCATCCCCGCCACCGCGAAGCATGCGGCGAAGGCGCTCGAGTTCCTCAACTGGCTTCTCACGGACGAGCCTCAGCTCGAGCTCTACGCCAAGAGCGGAAACCTGCCGTCGCGTACCGATCTCACGAAGAACAAGTACTTCGCCGCCGATCCAAGGCTGACCAAGACGGCAGAGGCGCTGGCGATCGCCCAGACTCCGTGGACGTTCCACTTCAACGACATGTCGAACGACAGCGCGAGCCCCTGGATCACGATGGTGAAGACGGCGATCTTCGAAGGCGACATCGACGGAGCGATCGCCAGGGCCAAGACCCGGATGAAGCAGATCCAGTGCGCGGAAGCGGCGCCGCCACAACGCTCGGACGAAGTCGCGCAGGCTGCCGCGGGCTTCGACAAGTTCTTCATGCACGACGAGTGCACGGCGCAGTATCCGCCGCAGCCCGACACCTGCCTCCACGAACGGCTCCACGAGATCTCATTCACCTTCGGCGGAAAGGCTGGAACCGTCTACGACGTCACGCTCCGCATTCGCGGCATTTTCGAGCCCACCACGATCGCTGGCGGCGAGACGCCCGACCCCAAGCACCCCTACTTCAAGGCCGGCGGTGACGTCAGTACTCCGGATTGGTCGCGCTGGGAGATCGAGGTGTCCGAGCCCAGGCGGACCTACTGGCTGAATCACTATCCCTCCGTCGGGCACACCATCTACAAGGAGGACTTCGAAGCGACCCTCGCGGCAGCGGCGGGCGCGACCATCGTCATCCGAGTCACCGACGGCAACGATCGACAGATCGACAATGGCAAGACGGGGCCGGATCGGCAGCAGATCATCGCAGGCGTGGTCGATCAGCCGCACCCGGGCCAGATGCTGCGCCTGGACGTAGTCCGCGTCAGAGCAAGATAGTCTCGACTGGGAGGGTCTAGTGCCATCTCTTGCAGCCGCCGGAGTGGCATCTTTGGTTGGCTGGATTCTCGATGATCTGTTCGAGCCCTATCTGGGAATGGGCGTCACACTGTTGCTCTCCTTCGTCGTCTCGACCGTGATCTTCTTCTACGTGCGAAGGTGGCTGGTCGAGCTGCGAGGACGGTGATGATCTCGAGGCACTGGACAGGCGTCACCAGGCCGGGTCAGGCCGACGCGTACGTGCAGCATCTGCTGAACGACACCTTCCCTCGGCTCGCGACCATCCCCGGCTTTGTGGAGGCTTCGATCCTCCGGCGCAACGTCGAAGGAGGAATCGAGTTCCAGGTCGTCACGGTCTGGAAGTCGCTGAGCGCGATCTCGGCCTTCGCGGGTCAGCAGGTCGGCGTCGCGGTGGTGCCCGAGAGCGTTCAGGCGATGATGACGACGTACGACGAACGCGTGCTGCACTACGAGATCGTGGACCGATACGTGCCGAAGAAGTAACGCCGAGATGGGGTGTCGGGTGGAGCTCGTCATCACCGACCGCTCGACGGCGCGGAGGATCCTCCGCTCGGCCCGGAAGCGTGCCCCCTTCCACTACCTCGTCTCGATCGGAGCGCCGAGGGAACGCAAGCCGGCGGGCGTCCGTCACGTCCCGCGCTGCCTTCGGCTGGTCTTCACGGACACCCTGTCCGAGCAGGACGGCGGTCCGTCACGCCGTCACGTCGAGCGGCTCGTCGAATTCGCTCGCGGTGTCCGGCTGGCGCGCGGCCGGGTGCTCGTGCATTGCCAGATGGGTATCAGCCGCTCCTCCGCGGCAGCCGCGATCCTCCTCGCCGTGAAGGCCGGACCGGGCAGCGAGCCCGAAGTCTTGAAGAGCGTCGGGGCGATTCGGCCGGGCGCTCGGCCCAACGTCCGAATGCTCGAGCTCGCCGACGAGGTCCTCGGGACGGGCGGCGCCCTGGTACGAGCGCTCCGCTCGCTGGACGTGGAGGGTGGCGAGGAGTGACCGGCCGAGCGGCTCGCCTGCTGACGGAGACGAGACCTTCAAGGCCACGCTCCAGGAGTTCTCCCGCTGGGGCCGTGAGCAACGCCCCCAGGGCTGGCGCTTCGTCAGCGACGCGCAGGGGAATGCTCGTTTCGACGGCAAGAGCGCGCATGGGCTCGTCCGGCTCGCCCGCGAGTGGTCCCGATCACGCGGCTCGAGCCCCATAAAATGACCTACTGTGGCCCGGCGAAGCAGGATAATAGAGCCGTACGTGCTTGATTCCGCGGGGGGACCCATGAGGTTCGCGGTGGTCGTGAGAGTCGTCGGCGTGGCCTCGATTCTTCTCGGCGCTGCCACGGCACGGGCGCAGGGGCTTCCGACCTGCCACGTGCTGCTGGTCAAGTCCCCCGCCACCGAGGCGGTCTCGAAGAACGTCCTCCAGGAGGTCAAGGGCTGGGTGGACGACAGCGCGCGAGGCTCCAAGCTGGTTTCGAGCCTCGACGAGGCCGACGTCGTGCTCGAGTTCAACAAGTTCGGGCACACGGTGCAGTTCGACGGCATCCCGGCCTGGCGCTGGCAGTTCGTGGCCCGGCGCCTCTCCGAGCCGGACCGCGATCGAGGAACTCACCGGTTCATCTTCGTGACCGTTCCCGGCCACGACAGCACGTCTTCCCTGAAGAAGCAGATGCCGCTCATCCTCACGGACGTCTGCATGGGCTGGCTCCCGAAGACCGCTTCAGCCGACAACGCCAAGCGCTGATGCCCGAAGACGTGGACGTCCGGGCCCTGGTCGAGCGAACCCGTATCTCCGAGGCGATCCACACGCTCTTCGTCGCGACCGACGCTCGCGACTGGGCCCGCGTGCGAGGCTGCTTCGCCGAGCAGGTCGCCTTCGACATGACGTCGCTCGCCGGCGGCGAGCCCGCGACGCTCACGCCCCAGGACATCGCCGCGGCGTGGGCGTCCGGCCTGGCGCCGATCGAGGCGATCCATCATCAGATCGGCAACCTGTCGGTCGAGGTGCGCGAGACGGAGGCGACGGCCTCGTGCTACGGGATCGCGTACCACTATCGACGGACGTACTCGGGGCAGAACACGCGCGTCTTCGTGGGCAGCTACGACTTCCACCTGCAGCTTCGAGACGGCGGCTGGCGGATCGACCTGTTCCGCTTCAAGGTGAAGTTCGTGGACGGCAACCTTGAGCTCGAGAAGGACGCCGGCGCCTGAGACAGCCGGCCGGGACGAAGGGCGCCGCGTCGTGGCGGCGTGGCGGACCAGCCACCGCGCCACCACGTACCTGATCGAGCAGCTGCCGGCCACGATCTGGTCGGCGCGCGCGCCCGGGTCCGAGCGCCAGACGGTCGGCATGATCGCCGCGCACATCCACAACAGCCGCTGCCGCTGGATCCGGTCGCTCGGCGCGAAGCACGGCATCCGGCCGCCGCGCCTCGTCGACCAGCGGCGCGTCCGTCCACGCGAGCTGGTGAAGGCGCTCGCGCGGAGCAGCGAGGGTATGATCGAGCTGATCGAGCTCGGCGTCGCGAACGGCGGCCAGGTGCCCCGCGCAACCTGGCAGAACTTCCCCACCGACCTCCAGCACTTCCTGAGCTACTTCGCCGCGCACGAGGCTCACCACCGGGGCCAGCTGCTGTTGCTCGCGCGGCAGCTCGGGCACCGGCTGCCGCGGGAGATTGCCGGCGGCGTCTGGCAGTGGACGAGGTTCTCGCGCGAGAAAGGCTCCTGAGGGTCCGAGCGATGCCGATCAAGAGCAAGGCACAGCGCCGCAAGTTCGCGCAGCTGCTCGTCGAGGGCAAGATCACGCCCGAGACGTTCGAGGAGTGGAACCGCGGCGCTGGATGCAAGCAGCTGCCCGAGCGGCTTCACCCCAAGAAGAACGGCAAGGCGAAGCGGAAGGCGGCCGCGAAGCGGGCTCCGAAACGAAAGGCCCGCGCGAAAAGGACCGGCAGCCCCTCGCGCAAGCGCTGAGCGGCGCGGCTAAGGCCGAGCGATCACGATCAGCGTGTTCGTGCGCGAGTCCCAGGTCACCTGGCTGCGCGGCGAGAGCCGGCTGCGAACGAGCGGCGCGATCGCCTCGGCCCGCGCGTAGGAGAGCCGGAAGGTCTCGAGCCGGGCCTCGCCGCCCTGGCTGCGCTCCTCGTTGAGCCGCCGGCGCGCCGCCGCTTCCTCCGCGAGCCGCGACGGCTTCGCGACGCGCAGGATGCCGGCCTCCTGCTCCTGCGCGAGGCCGCAGGCCCGCAGCGTCGTCTCGAGCGCCGCCTGCCAGCGCGTCTCGTGGAGCTTGAGCGTGAGCTTGCACTCGACGTCGGGATCGAACACGACCTGCATCCCGCCGACCTCGACCAGCAGGCCGACGACGTCCCGGACCGCGCCGTCCTTCACGTCGAGCGAGACGCGCGCTTCGCCCGCCGCCGCCGCGGCGAGCAGGGCGAGGACGAGCGCGTGAAAGGCCGGCATCGCGGCCTATGATAGTCCTCGTGACGGAGGCTTTCGGGTGAGCGAGGACACGATCGAGACGGTTCGCGTGTGCCGCGAGTGCGGCGAGGAGTATCGGCCGGACATCCTCGTCTGCGCGGACTGCGGCGGCGAGCTCGAGGCCCGCCGCGCCGACGAGCCGCTGGCGCGGCCGCCCGCGCAGGAAGCGGCCGCGACCGGCGAGCTCGAGGGCTACCACCCGGTCTTCGCCACCTCGCGCGCGAAGGACCTGGTGCCGCTGTGCGAGCGGCTGCGCGAGGCGGGGCTCGAGTACCGGCTGGCCGAGCGCGCGTCCAACGCCGAAGAGGGCCAGCCGGCGCGCTACTCGCTCCTCGTCCCGGAGGCCGCGGCGGCCCAGGCGATCGAGGCGCTCGCCGAGCTGATCGCGCCCCACGAAAAGGGCGGCGACATGCGCGCGATCCAGGACGGCTTCGATCACCAGCAGCAGGGCTACCTGCGGTGTCCCGCCTGCGGGGCGAAGACGGCGGCGGACGCGAAGGAGTGCCCGGAGTGCGGGCTCGGACTGGGAGCCGGCGACGAATAGGCTGGCCGAGCGCGTCAAGGCCGCGGCGCTCGAGGCCGGGTTCGACCTCGCCGGGTTCGCGCGCGCCGACGCGCCGCCGAACCTCTCCTTCTTCGCCGAGTGGGTCGCGCGCGGCCACGCCGGCGAGATGGGCTACCTGACCGGCCAGGTCGAGAAGCGGACGGACCTGAAGCGGCTCTTCCCCTGGGCGCGCGGCGTGCTCTGCGTGGGGCTGCAGTACGACACGCCCCACGCCTACTCGGGCGACGCGCCGGAAGGCCGCGCCTGGATCTCGCGCTACGCCTGGGGCGACGACTACCACGACGTGCTGCGGGCGCTGCTCGAGCGGCTGCGCGAGCGGCTGCTGGCCGAGCTCGGCCCGTTCGAGTCGCGCGCGTACGTCGACACCGGGCCGATCGCCGAGAAGGCGTGGGCCGCGGCCGCGGGCCTCGGCGCGCTCGGCAAGAACACCTGCCTGCTCCACCCGGAGCACGGCTCCTGGTTCTTCCTGGGCGAGCTCGTCACGGACCTCGACGTGCCGGCCGACTCCCCGCGGCCCGACATGTGCGGCAGCTGCACGGCGTGTCTCGACGCCTGTCCGACGCGCGCCTTCCCCGCGCCCTACGTGCTCGACGCCACGCGCTGCATCAGCTACCTGACGATCGAGCGGAAGGGCGCGGTCCCCGAGCCGCTGCGCGAAGGCCTGGGACGCCACGTCTTCGGCTGCGACATCTGCCAGGACGTCTGCCCCTGGAACCGCAAGCGCCGGCATCAAGGCGCGGCGGCGTTCGAGCCGCGTCCCGGCGCGCTCAACCCGGACTTCGCCGACCTGGCCGGCCTCGACGCCGAGGCCTTCGGCGTGCGGTTTCGCCGAAGCCCGCTGAAGCGCGCCAAGCGCCGCGGGCTGCTCCGGAACGTCGCCGTCGCGATCGGCAACGCAGGCGCCTCGCAGCACCGCCCGCTGCTCGAGCGCCTGGCCTCCGACCTCGACCCGCTCGTCGCCGAGCACGCGCGCTGGGGGCTCGCGCGGCTCGACGCGCGGCTCAGCGCACCCGCAGGCTCTTCTTGAGCTCGATCCTGTAGGGCGTACCGGCCTTCAGGTCGACCTCGACGCCGCGCGTCGCGAGTACCGCCCCGCCGCCCACCGCGCCGCCGATCAGGCCGCCCTTGAGCGCCCCGGAGCCGCCGCCCGCGATGCCGCCGATGATGGCGCCCGCGGCTGCCGATCCGCCCGCGATCTTGGCGTCCTTGCCCTTGCTCGAGCCGGCCGTCACGTCGAAGCCGGTCGCGTCGATCGTGTAGCTGCGGCTGTTGACGCGGACCTCGTTGAAGGCGACGACGATCCGCGCGCGGCCCTTCGTGCGGCCCGAGCGCACGGAGCTCACGACGTGCCCGTGCACCTCGGCGCCCTTCGGCAGCAGCACCTCGCCGTCGACGGTCACGTCCTCGGCGAGCGACGCCGCGACGGGATCCTCGGCCTTCGCCGACTTGGTGCTCAGCTCCTGTTCCAGAACGATCGCGAGCGCCGTGCCGGACGGCACGATCTTGGGCTCGGGCGTCGGAGCCGGCTTCGGAGTCGGGTCCGGCTCGGGGGGCGCGGCAGGGGCCGCGGCCACGGGCACGGGCGTCGGCTGCGACTTCGCGGGACGCGATTTCTGGGGCGCAGCGGCCGGCTCGCTCGCGGCGACCGGAGCGCCCTCGGGGGCTTCGGCCGGCAGCGCCGCACCGCCCGAGGCAGGCGTCGCGGCGGCCGCGGGTGCCGCCGAAGGCGGCGGCGCGGTCTGGGCCGTGCGCTCGGCCGGACGCTGACAGGCGATCGACAGGACGCCGGCGACTGCGAGGTATGCCATCCGCTTCATGAAAGCCCTCCAGAGTCCAGTTTAACGAGGATGGCGGCCGGCCGACTACCCACACGTGACGCGGATCACCCCCCCCTGCGCGCTCGACAAGCCTTTACAATGCGGGCGACAGGAGGGGTGACATGCGCCGTCTCGGCCTCGCCGGACTGGCGGCTCTCGCGGCTCCGGTCGCGCTCTTCGCGGCGGATCCCCGCCCCCTCGCACTCGCCGTCCACGACGCCCAGGGCCAGTTCGTGGCGGACCTGCGCGCCGACGAGGTGCGCGTGCTCGAGAACGGCGAGGCGCGCGAGCTCGCGGGCTTCGAGCGCGACGAGCGCCCGCTCGCCTGCGCGCTCGTGCTCGACACCAGCCTGGGCGCGTCCCGCGTGTTCCGGACGCAGGCGTTCGAGGCCGTGTGGAGCTTCGTGTCGAAGCTGCCGCCGGAGTCTAAGTGCCAGCTCTGGGGAACCGGCGACCGCCCGCGCAAGCTCGGCGCGCTCGACGGCGAGCGCAAGGACGTCGAGAAGAAGGTCGGCCAGGGCTTCGCGTCCGAGGGCGGCAACGTCCTGATGGACACCGTGGTCGAGGCGGCGAAGTCCCTCGAGCGCGAGTCGGGCAAGCGCCGCGCGATGGTGGTGCTCACCGGCGCCGGCGCCGGCCACACCACCTACACCCCCAACGACGTCACCGCGGCCGCGCGCAAGGCGGGCGCGCCGGTCTTCACGGTGATGTACGACGAGGGCGAGGCGGCGGGCGCGGGACAGCTCCGGATGATCGACGGGCCCCGCGACGCCAACAACCTCACGATCGTCGGGCCGAACGACCACGAGCGCGTGCTGTCGGGGCTGGCCCAGGGCACCGGCGGCCACTTCGAGCGCGTCGCCAACGCCGCGGCCGCTCCGGTCCCGTTCCAGTCGCTCGCCACCGAGCTCGGCGGCCAGTACCGCCTGCGCTACGTGCCCGCCGAGATCAAGGGCCCGCGCCGCGTCGAGGTGCGGGTCGCCCGGCCGGGGCTGCGCTGGCGCATCGCCCCCGACAGCCCCTGAGGAGGAGCGCCCTGAGGAGAAGCGGATGAAGAAGATCCTGGGCGCCGGCTGCGCGCTCGTGCTGGCCCTCGTGCTGGTGATCGCGGGAGTGGGCGCCTACTTCGTCTCGCGGCTCGACACGCCCGAGCTCAAGCAGTCCCTGCTTCAGCAGGCGAAGGCCACGCTCGGCACCGAGCTCAAGGTCAAGGAGATGAAGATCTCGCTCCTGTCCGGCGTCACGCTCAAGGCGATCGCGGTCCAGAACCCGGCGCCCTTCCCCGGCCAGCTGCTGACCGCGGACGCCTTCGTGCTGCGCTACCGGCTGATGCCGCTGCTCGCCGGCCGGATCGAGGTGGAACGGCTCGCGCTCGAGAAGCCCGCGCTCGCGCTGGCGATGGACACGAAGGGCGCCTTCAACTACGAGAAGCTCGGCAAGGCCGCCGCGAAGGGCGCGCCGGCCGCATCGGGATCGACGGCGTCGGCCGCCGCCCCGCTGCGCGTCGTGATGAAGTCGCTCGCGGTGGAGAACGGCTCGATCGTGATGACCGACTACGCCAAGGCGCGGCTGATGGCGGTCGACGCGATCGACTTCAAGAGCGCCTTCGAGGTGGAGGGCGGGATCGCGCTCGGAGCCGGCCAGGTCACGATCGGCAAGGCCAACTTCGGCGACGTGCTGTTCGTGAAGAGCGTGCGCGCGCCCTTGTCGATGTCCAAGGAGAAGCTGACGCTCTCGCCGATCAAGGGCGACGTCGCCGGCGGCAGCATCAGCGGAGACCTGAACGTCGACCTCAAGGGCTTCCGCTACACGACGCAGATGACGCTCAAGGGCGCGAGCGTGAAGACGCTGCTCGAGGAGGCGCGCACGACGCCGTTCGTCACGGGCACGCTCTCGGCCGCGGCACGCTTCGACGGCTCGGGCGGACTGCCGACGATGCGCGGAGAGGGCAGCGCGGACATCTCCTCCTGCCGCGCGCAGAACAGCAAGGTGCTCGGGCTGCTCGCGTCGGTGCTCCAGGTGCCCGAGCTGGCCAACCCCGACTTCGAGACCTGCCACGTGGAGTTCAAGCAGGCCGGCAATCGCTTCGCGACGCCGGTCGTGAAGCTGACGGGCGACGCCGTGCGCCTCTCGGGCCAGGGCACCGTCAACCTCGACTCGCGCGCGCTCGACTACGACATGAACCTCGCGCTCTCGCCCAAGCTCTTCGCCAGGATCACGCGCCCCGAGCTGCGCGGCGCCTTCCAGCCGCAGGCCGACGGCTTCCAGGGCATCGCCTTCAAGCTGAGCGGCACGACGCTCGAGCCGAAGACCGACCTGCTGTCGCGGGTCGGCAAGGGCGCGGCCACCAGCGCGGCGAAGGGCGTGCTCGACCGCCTCTTCAAGAAGAAGGGCCTCTGAGCCGCGGCCTTCAGTCCGGGTTCTGGCCGTGGATTCGCATCGAGACGAGCTGGTCGACGCTCACGCCCTTGCCGCTCCTGCCCTGGACGCGCTTGACGAAGTCGGTCGTGACGCCGTGGATGCGCATGCTCACCAGGTCGTCGACCGGGACGCTCGAATAGCCGAGCGTCGCGAGCTCCCTGGCGAACTCGGGCGTCACGCCGTGGATCCGCATCGAGACGAGCTGGTCGGCGCTCAGGCCCTCGTAGCCGAGCTGCTTGAACGCGCGAACGTACTCGGGGCTCACGCCGTGGATCCTAAAGCTCACGAGCCCGTCGACCGGCAGCCCCGAATAGCCCAGCGACTGCAGGTCGCTCACGAACTCGAGCGAGGCGCCGTGGATGCGCAGGCTCGTGAGCTGCTCGGTGGTCAGCTTGCGGTAGCCGCGCGCGGCCATGCCGCGGATGAAGTCCGGCGTCACGCCGTGGATCCGCAGCGAGACGAGATCGTCGAGCGGCACGCGCTCGTAGCCGAGCTTCGCGAGCTCGTCGATGAACGGGCGGCTCACGTCGTGGAGCGCGAGCCGCAGGGCCTTCTCCTCGTCGATCTCGCCGTAGCCGCGGCGCTTCATGTCGGCGGCGTAGTCGGCGCTCGCGTTGAAGGCGAAATGGCCGGCGCCGACTCCGCTCTCGAAGCGGCCCTGGCACGCGAAGCTGCCGGCGTCCTTGACCCACTCGAAGCGCACGTCGGACGTGGGCGCTTCGAGCATCTCCGCGGTCAGGCCCTTGAGATCGGTGACCGGCAGCGTCTCGGACGAGTTCCACTGCCCGCGCGTGCCGACCCGGCGCAGCGTCAGCTCGACGAGCGTGGCCGTGGCTCCCTTCTCGACGCGCCACTTCGAGCGCTCGGCCGTCCAGACGCCCTTCACTCCCGCGCCCACGGGCGTGCCCTCCTTCGCAAGGGCCGCCGGCAGCACGCCGCGCGAGCTCAGGCTGAGCGCGACGAGACCGGCGACCGCGGCGAACCCCGCCCCCGCCACGAGCTTCTTCACTGACCTCGACATGCCACCCTCCTCAGGCAGAGCTCGCGCCGCCGCGGGACGTCCAGGCGACACGGCTCTTCGACCGACGACCGGCTAGGACTGCTTGCGCGCGCGCAGGCTCTTGAGCAGCCGCGGCGAGACGCCCTGGCTGCGGAGCTGGACGAGCTCCTCGACCGTGAGCTTCTCGAAGCCGGCCTGCTTGAGCTCGCGCACGTAATCCGGCGTGACGCCTTGCGAGCGCAGCTCGATGAGCTGGCCGGGGTCGAGCCCGCCGTAGCCCAGCTCCTTCAGCTCGCGCACGTAATCGGGATTCACGCCCTGCGAGCGCAGCGCGATCAGCTGGTTCTCGGTAAGGGCGTCGAAGCCGAGCGCCTTCAGCTCCGCCACGAACGAGCCGGTGACGCCCTGGCTGCGGAGCGCGATCAGGCTCGTCACCGAGAGGTCCTTGTGCCCCGCCGCCTTCATCTCTTCGACGTACCTCGGCGTCACGCCCTGGGAGCGGAGCGCGATCAGGTTGGTGAGCGAGAGCTCGGTGAGCCCCTGGTCGCGCAGCTCCCTGGCGAAGCCGGCGGAGACGCCCTGCGCGCGCAGCCCGACGAGCTGCTCGGCCGAGAGGTCCTTGTAGCCGGCGTCCGCGAGCTCCTTGACGTACTGCGGACCGACGCCCTGGTGGCGCAGCGCGATCAGCTGCTCGGCGCTCAGCGATTTGTAGCCGAGCGCGTCCATGTCGTCGATGTAATCCGGCGTGATGCCGGCACGCGCCATCTCCAGCACGAGCTCGAGCGGGAACGCGCGCGCCTGGGGGCCCGCGTCGGCGCGAGGCGCGCTCGGCGCCGGCTGGGCCTGCGGCTTGGCGGCGGCGGCCGGTTGCGCCTTGGCCGCGGCAGGCTGCGGTTTCGGATCGGCCTGGGCGATCGCGACAGGCGCGGTGAGCGGCGCCGTCTTCTCGAGCGACTGCGAGGAGGCGAGCACGTCGACGATCGTCGGCGTGGGCCGGTCGAGCAGGACCCCGCCGAAGCCGAACGCGAGCAGGAGCGCCGCGGCCGCCGCCAGCGCGGCGAAGCCGCGGGCCGCGCGCGACGGCTCCGGCGCGCGCCCGACGAGCCGCACGATGCGGTCGAAGAGCGAGCCGCCGTTCGCAGCCATCGCGAAGGCCGGCGCGTCGGAGCAGAGCCCCTCGAGCTCGACGAGCGCCCGGGCGTAGCGCACCGCGCTGCCGCAAGCGCTCACCGCGAGGTCGTCGCAGCAGTGCTCGCGCTCGACGCGCATGCGGTTCGACACCCACCACACGGCCGGGTGGTAGAAGAGCAGCGTCTCGGCGGCGGACTGCAGCAGGTTCACGAGGTAGTCGTGGCGGCGCACGTGCGCGAGCTCGTGGGCCAGGATCAGCTCGAGCTGCTGCGCGGTGAGGCCCGTGAGGGCGCTCGCCGGCAGGAGGATCACGGGCCGGAACCAGCCGACGACCGTCGGTACGCCGACGAGCGCCGACTCGTAGAGGCGGACCGGGGCGGACACCTTGAGGGCCTGCGCGAGCCGCTCGAGCGTCGCCTCGAGGCCAGCGGGCGCCTCGCTCAGTCCCGTGCGCCCGAGCCGCCTCACCAGCGTGAGACCGCCGAGCGAGCGCATCGCCAGCAGCAGCACGCCGGCGAGCCAGAGAGCGACGAGCGCCGGGAGCGCGGCCTCGATCCGGCGATCGAGGTCGAAGGACTTCGGGAGCGTCGGCGCGAAGGCCGCTCGGGCGTTGGCGTTGGCGGTCGGCGCGAGGGTCACGGCCTCGGCTGTGGCTGGCGCGACCAGCGTCAGGGGCGTGGCGAGGGCGGCCCCGGCACGGTCGGCCGGCGCCCCGGCGCTCATGGCGCGGAACGTGAGCGCGGGCAGCGCGAGCATCGCCATCAGGCTGGCGCACGCGGCCAGGTAGCGCGCCTGCGGCGTCGCGCGGCGCAGCGCCAGGTTCAGGCTGGCGAGGAGCGCGGCGACCGCGGCACCCTGCCAGACGAAGTGAAGAAGCGTCCAGCCGAGCACGCGGATCATCGCTTTCCTCCTTCGAGTCGATCGAGCAGCTCCCGGATCTGCGACAGCTCCTGCTTCGAGGACTTGCGCGTGCTGAGCGCGTGAAGGACGAGCTGGCTCGCGGAGCCCCCGAAGGCGCGGTCCACCAGGTCGCGCACGAGCTGCTTCTGCGTGGTCTCCTCGGGCGACCGGGCGGCGTAGACGTGGGCCCGGGCGCTCTCGTCCCGCCGCACCAGTCCCTTGTCGGTCATGATCTGCAGCAGCTTGAGCACGGTCGTGTAGCCCGTCGGCCGCTCCTGCTCGAGCTGCTCCTGCACCTCGCGCACGGTGCGGGGGCCGTGCTGCCAGAGCACGCCCAGGATGGCGAGCTCGGCGTCGGTGGGTCTCGGCGATGTCATGGCACCTAC
>Ga0134127_10001872_pt1 | contig 15414 bp, 27 predicted proteins | sample KB31753_FD_96459 | JGI IMG/M metagenome (GOLD analysis project Ga0134127, IMG submission 96459) | Terrestrial soil microbial communities with excess Nitrogen fertilizer from Kellogg Biological Station, Michigan, USA - KB3-175-3 | ecosystem: Environmental > Terrestrial > Soil > Unclassified ...
CCGCCTCATCGCCGCCGCGCCGGAGCTTTACGCCGTGCTCCGAGAGATTGCGCACAACCCCGCATGTCGGCTTGCAACGCCAGACTTACGGGAGCGTGCGCAAGCGGCAGTGCGGAAGGCTGAGGGAGAATCATGACACCATGTAACTGTCAGGTGGGTTACACCGGAACCGAGACCCCGCCGCACGGGTATCATTTCCGATTGGACTATTGTCCTTTGCATAAAGCCGCGCCGGGGTTGTTGGAGGCGTTGCGGGTGTTAGCTGACGCTTACGATGCGGTGTTGCTGTCTGAGTTTGAGACGCACAACAATCCCAACCCCGGGGCACACGATCCCGACCTTATCGCCGCCCGCGCCGCCATCGCTAAGGCCGAGGGGAAGTGATGGCAGTCTTTCCGTTCGGTGAACCAGGGATAGGAGACAGCGACATGAACGACCTCGACGAAGATGAGGACTACCTCTCGGAGGAACAGGATCAAACCTATCCCCCCGAGATCGATACGGAGGACTGGACCGATGATTCAGATTGACAACCACCCGAGCCACCCGACCATCGTCTTCCTTCAGGACCAAGAGACCCGGTATACCGTGGCTCTTGAGGCGGACACCGGCATGGTGTGTGGACTCAAGACTGGCACGCCATGGCCTGCACCGGCACGCGCAGTCTGGGACATGGCAGGTGCTGTCGTGGAATACCAGCGCACAAGGAGACGCATGTGAAACACGTCTGCACACAATGTGGCAAGCCCGGGACATGGTGTCATTGCAGATGAGCACCACGGAAGAACAGGCGGTCACCTTCATTCGGGGTGCCTTAGCCTTTGCTATAGACGAGACCTTGGCTGACCTGTACTGCGAGCGGAACCACCTTGTACGGCTGTTAGCCGTACGCCCGATACCCCCGCTAGAGACGGACTGCGTCCGTCTCGTGGACTACTGGAGAGCCTCATGAAACTCTCGGCGCTGGAGATGGCGCGTCTTGCGCATCGTCGTGCGTGGGATGCGTGGTGGTGCAGTTTGATGGGAACGGTGATCGCTGTTGGCGCGCTTGGGTTGGCGGTGCTGGCATTATTGCTTCCATGAAGACAGCAAAGTGCGCCCGTAAGGGCGCGGGGATGCCATGTGGTCGGTGTGGGAGGCTGCTTGGGCCTGGCACAATCCTCTGGCGCTCGCTCCAATGCGCTGGCTGGATATGCCGCAGTTGCTACGAAGTCGTGGAGGCCACCCCACAGGCGGCCGACTTGATCCTTCGGGCCTTCTGGCACGGTGCTGCCAGCGTGGCCATCGGCATGATCATCGGCATCACGATCGCCTTCATGATGGTACTCCTCGGAATCATCTGATCTGCCCTACCCCGACTCGCCGGCCGCCGAAACAGGCCGGCTCGTAGTAGAAGCATATGAAGCATGGGGGGGTACTTCCTAATCTCTATATAGGAGCCACCCCAGCTAACGAGATCGTGCGTGGGTCTCCGCGGGAGCCATCGCCAGAAACCTCGATCCATTCTAGGCTTTTCCCGATCTCGATTGCTTGACGAAGTGCGTCATACTCGTAGTTTGTGACGTTCCTGAGCTGATCCCACGTAAACATGGCACCCCCCGATAGCTTGAGCATCAGCCACGTAAGTGCTGAATATCGTTCAAGGTTACCCGGCTCAGGTGCGAGGCACTCCAGGTTGTCCAGGGGAGATCGGAGCAGCGCGGTCTCCTCGATCGTGTCTCCGAAGCGTGGTTCCGTCTCCAGCGTACGCAGTCCAGACCTGCGTTTTCGCATGAGAATCGTCATTTCTGTGGACCCCCGGATACCCGTGGACCCCAGGATGCTATCGAAGTTGTCAGACCCCCCCTTGTTCATGTGATGGGTGGCCAGGATGTGGGTCTTGAACTCCCGGGCAAGGTCGATAACTGGTTGAGAACACTTGAGAAACTCCGAATAGTTGTTCATGTCCTCCATCAGCATAAACCTACCCAGGGTATCGATAATCACCAGCTCATACGGCTGGCGGTTCATCTCCCGCCGCAGCCAGGCAACCGGGTCCGCTGGGCGCTTGGCCTGGACGTGTAAGTACGTGGGATCACTCACGATTGTCTTGAAGTGGGTAACCGCTCCATTGGATGGGTCATCGATCGAGCAGACCAGCACATGCCCCTGCCGCACCACTCGCCCCATGAAGGGGGTACCATGCGAGACGGCGACCGCCAGCGCCCGGGCGAGATGGGACTTCCCGACCCTCGGCTTGGACGCGAGCAGCGAGAACCCTTCTCGACAGAGAAGATTATCCACCACCCATTCCATCTGGGCCGAGCTGGCCTCCACCCACTCCGTGAAGGTCATGGCACGGTCAGCGTCGTCCTGGGCGCTTAGGAGTGCCTCTAGCGCCTCCTTGGAGCCCCCTGCACGCATCCAGTCAGAGAAGTCGTGTGCTGGTAAGGGTAAGGTCCGTAGAGAGGCTGTAACGGGCTCTAATGCAGCCGCCCAGGTCTCCGCCGCCTTCTGTCCCGGACTGTCTTGGTCAGGGATGATTATGACATGGCGTTTGGCTAGGTGAGACACCATCTCGGGGCTCCAGTCGCAGGCGCCCCCGGGAGTCGTGGCTGTGTACCCGAGCGATCGGACCGCCTCGACATCGGCCTCGCCCTCCACCAGGAATACCGGGGCTTTGGGGTCCGCGGCGATCAGCTCGGGGAGGCGATAGAGCATCTTACCGGACCCATTCAGTCCGTATTCCCAGCCGCTCCCCGTCCAGCGCTCCAAGGTGAAGCCCTTGGGATCGTAGCGGGTCTTTCGATAGCGCACTTGCCCAGTGAGGTCCCGGTACTCATACCGGGCCACCACCTGGCGATTATCCGATTTGTGGATATCTGGCATCGCAACTCCCAATCGCTGGGCAAGGTCGGTCAGATTTCCTTCGACCTTGCAGACAAAGCACCGCCACCCACGCTCCGGATCATAGTACGCCGAAGGGGTCCGGTCGCCATGCCGATGCTGCTGGCTCTGGGGGCAGCGGAACGTCCACTTGCCGGACGCATGGCGTTTGCCTCCTCGCGCCCGGACGGCGTGCTCAAGCACCTGAGCGTTGTACGCGCTGCCTGCCCGCCCAGTCAATCGAGCAGATGCCGAAGATTCTGCGATCTAGACCGTGGATCGCGCCGATGGTAGCCTCAGTTACGTCATGAGCAAGGCCGGTCTAGATAGCTTTCAGCCTTCCGACGGCGCGCTGTATTTCGGCCTCATGCGCGCAGAAGTCTGGCATGTCCGGTACAACAACAGGCGCCAGCGGGTGGGATGGTGTTGCTGGTTCCTCGATGGCTCGCAGTGGAACTGGAGCGCGGCCGATGGCTGGATGCAGGTGTGGAGTTCCTTTCGATAGGAGGCAGCATCATGAGCAACGAATTGACGATCAGCATGCCGGAAGATCGCGTGGCGCTGATCACGCGCACGGTGGCCAAAGGCGCCACCAAGGATGAACTCGCCCTCTTCCTGCATGTGTGCGAGCGCACCGGGCTTGATCCGCTGCTGAAACAGATTTACGCGGTCAAGCGCTGGGACAGCCGCGAGCAGCGTCAGGTGATGGCCATTCAGACGGGCATCGATGGCTATCGGTTGATCGCCGATCGCACGGGCTGCTATGCGCCGGGGAAAGAACCCACGTTCACCTACTTCGAGCCAGGGGACAGCACCTCCACGCTCCTCGCCGCAACGGCCTACGTGATGAAGCTCACGAAGGATGGCACGTGGCACGAAGTGGCAGCCTCCGCCCGCTATGACGAGTACGTGCAGCGTGGCAAGGATGGGAAGCCGGCCAAGTTTTGGGCCGCCATGCCGCATGTGATGCTGGCGAAGGTTGCCGAAGCGCTGGCGCTCCGGCGTGCATTCCCCGCCGAGTTGTCCGGGCTCTACACCCACGAAGAGATGCAGCAAGCCTCCACGGAGGACCCGCCGATTCTTTCCCGGGAATCCGGTTCCTTCACTGGCCCACCCACCACCACCGTCCAGGCCGAGATCGTCGGAACGTCCATGACGCCGCCTGATGCGGAAGCGTCCGAGACACGCACGATCGACGCCACTCAGCCGGGCAATGGGAATTCGCCCACTGCCCCGGCTGAGCCCCCCCTGCGGACCACGAGCTTCGTGGTGAACAACCGGCGCTACGAGACCGCGGGGCTGACCTCCGCGACGTTCCTGGAGTTCCAGGAACTCGCCAAGCGCTACAACAAGCAGAAGAAACAGAAGGATGCCGCGCGTCTCTTGCTGCGCGAGACCTGCGGGGTAGACACCAGCCTTGATCTGAACGAGGAACAGGGACGCCAGATGGTAGCCCTCTTCCAGCTGGCGGTCGGATGAAGATCGGGAACAGGCTCGGGTTGCCCCCGGCGTTCGAGCGGGCGCTGCATGCCCACCAGCACGATCGTGGGGGCGCGGAAATCACCGTCTCCGAGTTGATCGGGCCGCCCCGGATTCGGATGCTCCGGAAGCGCTACCCGGAGCAGATCAGCGCGGATGTCTCGGACATGCTGTGGCTGCTGTTTGGCACCGCGGTGCATGAGCATCTCGCCAAGCATGCGACGAATGCGCTGACCGAGGAGCGGCTCGGGATGGACGTAACGACGGCGCTGGGTACGTGGCGCGTCTCGGGGGCATTCGACAGCCTCTCGCTGGATCATGACGGGTCACTCGATGACTACAAGACCACCAGCATCTGGCGCGTGATTCGCGGAGATTACTCGGCTTGGGAAGAGCAAGTGAATCTCTATGCACACCTTGCCGAGCACCATGGGTTGGAAGTGAGAACGTTGCGAGCGATTGTTCTCTGCCGAGATTGGCATCACGGCGACAAGAAGCGTCACCGGAATTACCCGGCACTACCCATCACCGTAGTGACTTTGCCGTTGTGGGATGATGAGACGCGACAACGCTTCCTGATGGATCGTGTCCTGCTTCATCAGGAAGCAGAGCGCAATCTGCCGCTCTGCTCCGATGAGGACCGCTGGAAACGTCGGGATGGGACATTCGCTCGGTGTGAAAATTATTGCGATGCTCTGGTTCCGTGTCGTGACCTCGTCAAGGATGCCCAGTGGTCATGAGTCGTCAACGGAACTATTACCTCGCGCATCGGGAGCAAGTACTCAGCGCTCACCGCGCTTGGAGAAAGAAAAATCCAACGTATTCTCGTCGTTATTATTTGGCCAACCGTGAAAAGCAACTCAAACAGATACGCTCCGCATACTTGAAGCGAAGACATGGCCTGACAGATCAGCAATATGAAGCATGGTTTGAGGAACAAGATGGAGTCTGTGCAATCTGCCGTCAACCGTCCGACTGTCGTTTGGCGGTCGATCATGATCATGTCACCGGCTTGATTCGTGGTCTTCTTTGCTTTGCTTGCAATGCGTCAATTGGCCAGTTCGGAGATTCCCCCGAGCGATTAAGGCAGGCAGCCGAGTATCTGGAGCGCGCGCTCAACTGGATCGAGGATCAGAAGGAGAGAGAATGGCAAACGACACAAACAAAGTAGAGATCAGTGGCGAGGTGACCAAGACCTGGCCCCGAGATGGGAGCTTCGGCTTCGGGCTCAAGGTCTCGCAGGAACGGGACGGCAAGACCTACAGCACGATCATCGACGTGGTGGCCTTCGCGCCGCTGTGTACGAAGCTGAGGATCGATGAAGGCGACCGCGTGACCGTCAAGGGAGCGCTCCGATCTTCCTCGTACGAGAAGGATGGGAAGAAGGTCTGGAAGACGAGCGTAGTGGCGTTCAAGGTGGACACGTCCGAGGACTCCGTCCCGTTCTGATGGCTGGCGGTCGGAAGCCTAAGCGCGCTGGGTACAGCAGTGAGAAGCGTATGGAAGCCTTCCTGGCTCCGCTCTATAAGCGGAACGTGATGTCGGGCGCCCTAGGTGGGGAGTTAGCCGGCGACCTGAAAGCACAGGATCGCCGGAATCCCATTCGGCGTATCGAAGTGAAGCGGCGTGCTGGCGGGCAGAAGGTGCTGCGCCAATGGCTCGCCCAAGGTGATGCCCATGCGTTGATCATCGATCCGGGATTCGGAGACCAGCCGTTGGTGATCATGGAAGCCGCCACGCTCAAGCTCATGCTGCTCTTGCTGCTTGAGGTGATTGAAAAGCGATCACCTCGGACGTGCGACGTGATTGCATGAAGGATGAATCGCGAGCGATCTATCGCGCCGCGCTGGCCTGGGGCATCGCGGCCATCAAATGGAAGACCGCGCTCGGGAAGTGGGTGGGGTCTGGGGCGGTCGATAACCCGATGACCCCGATCTTCTGGCAGGAGTCTCGTATCCGGGACCTCTTGGGCATGAACGGTGATACCTACGAAAGGTGGAAGCGATGAGCGATCGGACTGCGGTGCGCGAAATGCTGGCGTGGATCGTCATTTGGATTACGCTGGTGGTGGGGATCATTGGCACCATGAGCATGCCGGCCAACGCGGCTACGTTCCTCGTGGGCATGGGGGCATCCGTGCCCACATCGCCCATGCCGGGCGACACCGTGGTGTTTGCGACTGGGGATCACTCGGTCAGTCTGATCACCTTACGGACGGGCGTAGTTTACCGTGGGGAAACGGGGAATCGTGCGGCCGTCCGGTTGCATGGGGCCACCGGGAATTGCCACGGAGCGCAGGCCACCATGTGCGCGACCAGCGTCAACGGCGTCTCTATTCGAGACCTCACGATCGACAACGCGGGGGCGGTCGGGAATGGGATTGTCGTTGGTCCCGGCTCAACCAACGTGCTGGTCTCAAATGTGCGGGTGACCAACGTGGGACTCTCGCCGATCGTGATCGGTGGGGTAGCCTGCAATGATAGCCTGCCTTGCACTACGGAGCGTTTGGTAAACGCTCCCTTGAATATAACGGTGGCAGATTCGGAGGTGGACAATGGTGCCAAAACGGGCAACGGTCACGGTGTCTTCATCCGATCCTGCCGATCGGGAGTGGTCCTTCTCAATACTCGTGCCCATCACATGGGAACAAGTGGGGACCCTGATGGAGTCCATGCTACTAACTGCCCGGGCCTTCGCATTACCGGCGGTGAGTTCTTCGCGAACAGCGAAGAAGGAATTGACCTTAGCCGAACAGCAAGCAATGGCAATGGATGCAACGACTATATGTCAGGCGTGTGCGAGGTTGGTGGTGGCCGGTGCCTCACCGACAGCGATTGCAGTGGACCATCGTGTTTGCCATGGATCATCGAAGGCGCCAGAAGCTTTGGCAACGGCGTTGGCGGGGGTGGTAGCGGAGCGATTAAAGTAACCAGCTGCGCACACCGGGGCATCATTCGAAACAACGTCCTGGATGCCAACCTCCAGCTGGACGCATGCCCGCATGACATTGCGATAACCGGGAATCGGTTGGCTGGGCTCAGCCTCTTTGGGAACAACTACGGGATCACCGTGGAAGGGAATGTCATCCAATGTCAAAGCGCAAGCGCGTGCGTGCGGGTGGCACGCGGAGACGCAGTAGGGCTGCACACCAGCATGGTGTCAAGCAACGAGTGGCGGAACAACGTGGTCGGGAATGGGCTTGGTTCCGCTCTTTCCACGGGCTTCCAGGGAGTCACGAGCACGGCCGAGTACCCGAGTTCATCCGGGGCACCGAGGTGCCTCTTTCAGATGGGTGGTACTGCGTCACGTACGTACTTGACAAACCAGCTCGCCCAGTTCAAGACTGACGCGGTCTTCGGCCCTGGCTCGGGTGACGGGGACGTTTGGACCACCAGCCCGGTGTCCACCACGCTGGTTTCGACCACCAGCACCAGCGTGACCACCAACAGCACGACCAGCATCACGGTCGATCCGTGGAGTGACCTTGGTCATGGAGTCTTCACACGGCGGCATCTGATTCCTGGTCCCGCTCCAGTGTGTAATCAAATCTATACCATGACTGGCTTCTCCCAGAGCACTGGTGCGCTGGCGGTCGGGGTGTGCGAGCCATGAAGCGCTCACCGCAATGGGAGAAGGCGGCTGTCGTGACCTCTGCGTGGGATGCCTGGCGTGGAGAGCATGAGTATTACCATGTCCAGGCTGATCAGGAGTTGTGCAACGACTGCCTGCTAGAACTCACCAAGCGCATCGAAGCGGCACTCTACGAGGAGACGCACCGATGACCCGGGGTGAGGAAGTGGTGGCTGCTTCGTGGAAGGTGTGTGCCGGCTTGGATGCGGACCACATCGCAGCGTGCATTGATGTCACTCTTCTGGCCCTCATCGAGCGGTGCGCGGGGGTGGCGGAGACCGCGTTCGTTGATGACGGTACAGGTTCGTGGAATGGGCACTACAAGAACGCTGGCATTCACATCGCCGCCGCCATCCGAGCCCTGCTGGGGGAGGAGAAGGGATGAAGTCGTTACTGACCCTCGCCCTCGATGCGATCAAGGACTGTACCGACATGGCGGAGGCCGAGAAGGGCTGCCGATGCAAGGTGTGCCGGTTCCTGCGGGCCTACCAGCGGGCATTGAAGGGGGAGAAGTAGATGGCCTTACTAGTACCCGTGATCCCCGTCGTCGTAGTCATCCTTTTCGTCGTACTCGGATGCTGTATTGATGCGTGGGACCAACGCCGATGAGGCCGATCGACCCCATTCCGGAAAGTGGTCAGTTGCAGACACGATGGAGGACCGGGTGACAATTCTTGATCTCTGTGGTGGGACGGGTTCGTGGTCTCGTCCATATGCTGATGCTGGATACAACGTCGAGGTGATCGACCTGAGTCGAGCACACGACGTACGCTTGCTGGAAGCCGGCAAGCTACCCGAGGTGCGAGGCGTCTTGGCAGCACCGCCATGTACCGTCTTCGCCAGCTCAGGCGCACGTTGGAAGCGGTCGGTTGGCGAGATGAAGGAAGCCTTGGCGATTGTGGATGCGTGCCTTCGGGTGGTGTTTGCGGTTCGTCCCAAGTGGTGGGCTCTGGAGAATCCTGTGGGTAAACTGACTCGCTACCTCGGCAAGCCGAAGATGTACTTCAACCCCTGCGACTACGGCGATCCGTACACCAAGAAGACGGGTATCTGGGGCGAGTTCACGCCGCCGCAGCCTACGCCGGTTGCGCCGGTTGAGAAGTCTCCAATTCATCACGCCTCGCCAGGCTTGGAACGGGCCATGACGCGGTCAATCACGCCAAGCGGATTTGCGCGAGCATTCTTCGAGGCGAATCCATGACGGAAAGTGGCCGGGAGGCGACAGCAGGGGTGACTCTCGCCGGGCGCGGAGAGGGGGAGTGATGGTCTACGACCCGAAGCGAGGCTGTACTCCAGAGATTCGCGTGCCGACGCCGCCAATCACGCCCGAAGACGAGGCGCGGAGGGAGAAGTTATCCCCCAATCTGGAAGGATTCATGATGGTGCTGAGAGCAGGCCAGAGTGATTCGTCATCGTTACAGAGCAACGATGACGATGCCGACGAGGCGCGGGCGTTCGTCGCGGCGTGGGAAGTGGCGAACGGCCTGCCTCGTCGTGGCCTTCGCATAGACACCAAGACATACGACGACCTCATCTCCCGCCTCACCCCGATTGTGGCGCGGGCGAGGGAGGCGGAGGACTCCCGGCGGGAAATCGACATCGTGAAGGCTGCGCTGTGGGACGAACAACGGCGCGCAGACCGCCTACTCGGTGTCGAGGTTGACCTCCGCGCCAAGCTCGCGCGGGCCGAGGCGGAGCGGGATGAGTTGAGCGAGCAACGCGAACGCTGGTACCAATCATACGAAGAGGCCGTCCGCACAATTCAGACCATCGGGGGTGAGCGCGACGCCCTCCAAGCCCGCGTGGGGCGGCTGACTCAGGCGTTGGAAGAAATCAGCATGATGGGTGCCCCGAGGCAAATGCGAGCAATCGCCTTCGCCGCCCTCGACGCGGAGTCGAAGGAGGGAAGGTGATGGCAAGACGCGAACGTGCCCAGCTTCAGGCGCGCATCCGCGGTCGTCGCGGTAGATGGACAACGGTTGGCACCTTGTACCGTGCCGCAGACTCCGAATGGAGCACGCTGCTACTGCACTCACCGCAAATTTTCGTTGAAGTGCAAGTGCGCTTCAAAAGGGCCAAGCCATGACCCTTGACTTGGATCGGCTGGCGACGTTGGTGGCGAAGTTGCGAGCTGAAGGAAGCCTTACGCGCCATGGTGAGACCTGTGTCTGTGAACGTTGCCAGGTTGACGAGTGTTTAGAGACCGTTGCCCTCCTCGTCGCCCGCCTTCGGGAGGTAGAAGAACGCCTGGCGGACGAGCACGACGACTGCCTAGAGGTTGCGCGAGCGCAGGGCTGGGCCTCGCCGGAGCGTCTCCAGGCTGCGGAGGGGTTGGCGGAAGCGGCAGAGGCAGTGAAGGCGTCCACTCGCTACCACTCTGGCCGTCGCTACGTTTTGGAACTGGACACGCTGACGATGGACGCATTCGTGACGAGCCTCGCCACCTTCCGCGCTGGGGGAGGAAAGCGAAAGGGATGATGAAAACCAAATCCAAGAAGACAGTCCTCAAAGAACCCTCCATTATGTGCGCGCACTGTCGGGCGATGATTCCCCTGTCCAAACTGAACACGCACATCACAAAAGACCATGGCGAAGAAAAGAAAACACCAGGTCGCTAGGTTCACCCTTTTCGGGGACAACATCCCCGTGACGGACTTTGGTGCATCCATCCCAGTCGAGCCAGGCTCTGCTCTGGACAGCTTCATGGAGTCCATCCAGGAATCGCAACGCCTGCACACGCAGGCCATGGAATGGATGAACAGAAAGATGTGGCACAGTTGGTGCCATGAGGAGCGGTCAGAATTTGGTTTCACGAACAATCCGCAGCCTGATCCTGATTGCTACTTCTGCTCTTGGGGATACAAGTTCAATCACTTTTTCCACGAAGTATGGTACTGGCAGCGACTGTGCGATGGATGCGACCGCTTCCAATGGCACTGCAGCTGCGAACCGGAATGCGAATGCTAACCTATGGTGAAACTCGATGAGTACGCGGAAACACAAGGGAAACGCTGGAAGGGGTGCTGGGCCTGTCAGCACCCGGAACGTGCGCAGATCGACACGGGGATCGGGCGGGGGCACTCCACCTACCTCATTGCCAAATGGTGCGCCGACTCCGGCGACCGCACGTCTTTTCGGACACTCGTTGACCGACTCGACAAGCACGTCGCTCGATGCCTACGACCAGACGCGGCAGCTCCGGGAATCCAACGACCGCCTGCAACGCCAGCTCGCACAGGCAAAGGCAAAGACGAGCGATCTCGTGGCGGCGGTCGAACGCGCCGCCGCGGATGCGGCCACGGCCTTGCGTATGCCGGCGTCCCCTGCGAGGCCTGCGGCGAGGAAGGATTCATCCGGTGATGAGGAAAAAGCGATCATTGTCGTCTCGGACATCCAGCTCGCGAAAGTCACGCCGTCCTATAGCACCGACGTGGCGGAGCGACGTGTTGCTCAACTTGCCGATAAAGTTGTTGCTCTCACTCGGATACAACGTTCAGATCACCCGGTCCGCGAAGCCAGAGTGTACTTACTCGGGGACATTGTTGAGGGTGAGCTGATCTTCTCCCACCAGCCCTGGCAGGTAGACGCCTCGCTCTACCGACAGGTGATGGTGGACGGCCCGCGCATCCTGACGACCTTTCTCCAGAAGATGCTGGCGAACTTCGAGCGGGTCCACGTGGTGGGAGTCATCGGGAACCACGGGCGGTTCGGGGAGTACAAGAGCCGCTACAACCCCGAGACGAACGCGGACCGGATGCTGTATCGCTTCGTCGCGGACCTCTTCAAGAACGAGCCGCGGCTGACGTGGGCAATCCCGCACATGAAGAACGAGCGGGCGTGGTACGCGGTAGATTACCCGTTCGGGGGCACCGACAATCTCAGGGCGGAATTCTCGCAGAAGACGGGCGGCAGGATTGGCCTCAAGGCAATCTCCGGTGAGCACCACGGCTTTCTCCTCTTCCACGGAGACCAGATCCGCGGTGGAGGCTTCGCGGGGTTCCCATTCTACGGCACCGCTAAACGCATCTGGGGCTGGCGCAACGGGGCGATCCCCGAGCCATTCCAGTACGCCATCTTCGGCCACTGGCACACACCGACGCGGATGACGCTCAACGAGATCACCGTGTGGGCCAACGGGACCACCGAAAGCACCAACACTTACGCCGCGGAGCAGCTTGCTGCTTGCGGGAAGCCGACACAGTTGCTGCTGTTTGCACACCCGCGGCGCGGCGTCACGGCCGAATACTGGGTCAACCTCGACTGATGAAGAAGCCTGCTCTTGTGGAGGTTCGGTGGCGTGATGCGTTCCTACGCTCGTCTTCTGCCTCGCTTGAAGAGGCGGTCCAGGATGATGACTACACGCTCCGCTTCACGGCAGGATGGTTGGTGCACGTGGGCGACAATAAGATCATTCTCGCCATGACGTTTGACCCAGGCGAACCGGGGGAGCAGCCGTCCTATGACGATCGCTACACCATCCCCCGTCCGTATGTGGACACGATTCGCTATCTCACCAAGCGGCCGAAGGCCGCGAAGAAGGATTCCGATGGTCATTCCGATTGAAGTCGTCACGCAACTGGCGGTCTCCACCTACCGGCAGAGCGATATCCTGCTCCGCATCATCCAGCGGCTCGGGATGTCCGGACCAGAGCCGGAGCACCCGGAGGTGGTGCTCGCGATGGGATGGATCATCGACGAGCTGGGATTACTGAATCACGAGATCGGCCAGCAGGGGGGCATCCTCCGTGCTGTGGTCGAAGAGAACCCCGGCCGATGAACCGCCCTCGTGTGTACGTCACGGGCCAAGATACGAATTACCCGCGCCAGCTTCAGGATGTCAGCGTGCAACTTGTTCAACGAGGGTATGCCGTCTATGCGCCCCAATTCGAATGCTTGGCATCCCCAGACATCACGTATGCGGAGTGGAGCGCCAACGAAAAGGAGTGGTTGTCGATGTGTCAGGCACTGCTCCGTATTGGAGACCATCCTTATGAAGCGGAAACGTGGGCGCAGGAGCGGGACATCCCGATCTTCTACGCACTGGATACCCTGATCGTATGCGTACGGATCGCTGCAAATCGTGCCGCCGTGAACTCCCCTACCGGAACCCAAGCACTCGGGGTCCTAAACCCCGCACTTGCGGTAAGCGGTGCTATCACCGCTGGTATTACCGCACCTACACCAAGCCGAAGCGGGCGCGTCAGCGTGCCGGGGCGCTCGGGCGGACTGCCGGTCGTGATCCCGAACGTGCTGTATGACGGTGAGGAGTGGTCCTGTCCCGCATGCGAGCGGCGCTTCCGAGCGGAATGGTCGGTCTTTGACCATGTGGCCATCTCACATCATGCGCTGCTTCGTGGGGAGAATCCGCTGTGAATCAGAGTCAACAGCCCCCATTCCTGACGTTCGCAGATTACTGCGATGCGAGAGATCGAGCGATGAGACGATTTGAATCCGGCGCGCAGCGTGACGATGATTCCACCAAACCGGAGTTCGGGGGATTTCTCTCCCCGCTCGTGCTGAAAGCGTACGGCGACTACATGCATCACCACCGCACGATGAAGGATGGCTCACGCCGTGGCGCAGCGGACTGGAAGCAGGGGATACCACAGCGGGTCTACTTCGAGTCCCTCTTGCGGCACGTGATGGATGTCTGGCTGCATGTTGACGGACACCCGAGCGAAGCGCGTGAGGACCTCCGTATCTCGCTGTGCGGTGTGCTGTTTAACGCTTCCGGCTTGCTTTACGAGACACTCAAGGCGAAACTGTAGTCATGGGAACGATCGCATCGGCTTGGTTGTTCGGGATCAGCGTGGTGCTGTACGCGATCCTGCGACTCATCCACCGACTGACGGACTAGTCGTCGCCGGGATCGTCGAGCTGGGGATTCGCGCTGAGCGTCCGCATGCTGGCGGCGTAGTCGTCGATCTTCCCCGCGATCAGGTGCGCGAGCTTCCCCGCACCAGCTGAGTTGGGGGACAGCAGCGTCAGGCGACGCGCTTCTCGAAGCGTTCCGGTGGCGGCCAAGAGTCCCAGCATCTGCATCGGCTTGAACATCATGGCCATGCCGACCGCCGCGGAGTACGTCTGATCTCCCGCCAAGCGCCCACCCAGTGCGGCCCCGATCTGATCCTTCAGCTTCGGAAGGGACTCGGCATCGATGAAGCGGCGCATGGACATCAACTCCTCGGTGGAGTAGAGGCCCGACGCCGTCATGGCTGGCGCCATGTTGTCGAACGTCGCCTTCGCTTGCCCGGGGTTCCTTAGCTCACCCGTCTCGTCGGCAAGCATCTCGACGAATCCCTGCCGCAGGCGTCCCCGGAGCGCCGGGTTGTTGTTGGCGTAGACTACCGTGTCGCGGAGCATCTGCTGGTTGTTCGGATTGAACACCCGCTTGAACGCTTCGGCAGGCTTGACGTTGACGTTCGTGAGCCCCTTGAGCGCGTCGCGGGGGACGATGTAGTTCATCCGGAACGCTTCCCGGGACGCACGATAGGCATCGGCAACGGGAGCGGGGGACACGGACTCCAACGTTGTGGCGAGCCCCGACCGGAATTCACGCACCGCGTGCGTGGCGCTCGACATGGTGGTGTTGATCGGGTCGATGCTGTAGCCAGCTTTCCCGGAGAGACCGAGCCGCACGTTGATCACATCTTTGGTGTTGATGGGGAGCCCGTTCGCCACCGAGTAGCGGATGCTCTCCATCGCCTTCCGGGCTGCCGGATCACGCACGTTGACGCCGGAGGTGGCAAAGTCCGCCATCAGCTTCATGAGACCGGAACGTGCGGCATGCGTGGTGCCGATCTCCGGGACGGCGTTGACAACCGCGGACTCCGCCGCATTGATGGCGGCCTTGGCAGTCGCCTTCCGCGCACCCAGCCCAGCCCTGGCGATCTCCTTGACCTCGCGCCCGATGACCTCGTGTGGCAACGCGCGGACCGCCGTCGCACCGCTCCCGATGGGACCGGGAGGACCCACGACATCTCCGGTCTCGCTGAGGACACTGCGTGCCGCCTGCTTGGTGGCCTTGGCCCCACGCACCAGGTTGTACATCTGCGTCAGGCCATGGACGCCTTGGCCCACGATCGCGAGCGTGCGAGAGGTATTCGGGTTGCCAGTGATCGTCTCCAGCGTCGCCTGCGAGGCGATCAGCCCAGCAGCGGACTTGATCCCGCGTGCCCCCGGCAGCGCGTTGAATGTCAGCTGTGCGGCATCGCTGGCCATCTGGGGATACGTGGGCCGCTCCGTGAGTCCAGATATGGACTCTGGGGCGAGACGCATGGCGGGCTCAAGGAACTCCTGGGAGAAAGCGCGGGTGAGCGCACTGACGCCCGGGGGCAGCTCGGATACCAGCTGGTTCGTCACATCCTCGGCGGACGTGATGCCGGCTTCTGTCATGCGGCGACTCTTCTCCGAAGCGAAGACCGGCTGTTCCGTGGTCTC
>Ga0134127_10001874_pt1 | contig 15392 bp, 15 predicted proteins | sample KB31753_FD_96459 | JGI IMG/M metagenome (GOLD analysis project Ga0134127, IMG submission 96459) | Terrestrial soil microbial communities with excess Nitrogen fertilizer from Kellogg Biological Station, Michigan, USA - KB3-175-3 | ecosystem: Environmental > Terrestrial > Soil > Unclassified ...
CTACCTCTTCACAGGCGTCGTCGCCGAGGAGCTGAAGCGCTCGCCGGGCGTGCGCCTGGTCGCGCCGCTCGTCTACGGCATGTACTGGCTCGACTTCCTCGATCAGTGGGACGCGAAGTCGCCGTGGCACGATCGCCGCGTCCGCCTGGCGGCGAGCCTCGTCATCGACCGCAACGCGATCAACCAGGCCGAGATGCTGGGCTTCGGCAAGCCGACCGGCTCGTTCGTGCCGCCGGAGTTCGACTTCGCGCTGAAGGTCGAGCCGCCGGCGCTCGATCCCAAGCGAGCCAAGCAGCTCCTGGTCGAGGCCGGCTATCCCAACGGCTTCGACGCGGGTGACCTGACGCCACTGCCGCCGTACACGTCGCTGGCCGAGACCGTCGGCGGCTACCTGCAGGGCGTCGGCATCCGCACGCGCGTGCGGACGATGGAGCGGGCCACGTTCATGACCACGTGGCATGAGAAGAAGCTGAAGGGGCTCCTCATCGGCGCGACCGGAGCGGCCGGCAACGCGGCGGCGCGGCTCGAGCCGTTCTTCACCAAGGGCGGCCTCTACGCGTACGGCTCGCTGCCCGAGGTCGACGACCTGTTCCAGCGCCAGGCGAAGGAGCTCGATCGCAAGCAGCGCGAGACGCAGCTGCATCAGATCCAGAAGATCGTCACCGACCAGGTGCTGGTAGCCCCGATCTTCCAACAGGGGTTCATCTGGGGCGTGGGCTCGCGCGTCGAGGCCCCGGGCGCGGGGCTGATCCAGGGGTACCCGTACGCCGCGCCCTGCGAGGATTTGAAGCTCAAGTAATCTCTCAAGGGTGTGCGCGCTGCAGGCCGTCGCGGGGCCGGGCCCCGCCGGCCGAGGCGCCGATGGATGAATCAAGGAGCTGTAGCGATGGCAGCACGGACGGGCGCCGAGTACATCAAGGGCCTGCAGGCGCAGGAGCGCGAGGTCTGGCTACGCGGCGAGCGCGTCAAGGACGTCACCACGCACCCCGGTCTCGCCAACGGGGTGCGGGCCATCGCCTCGCTCTACGATCAGCAGCACGACCCCAAGCTGCGCGACGAGATGACGTACGTCTCGCCGACCAGCGGCGAGAGGCTGGGGCTCTCGTTCATCATCCCGCGCACCCAGGCCGAGCTCCAGCGGCGCGGCGCGATGATGCTGCGCTGGGCCCGCACGACCTGCGGCATGATGGGCCGCTCACCGGACTTCATGAACGTGACGTTCGCCGCCTGGGCCGCCGCATCGAGCTACTTCGGCCGGGGCCGGCCCGAGTTCGCGCGAAACATCGAGCGCTACCACGAGTACATCAGCGAGCATGACCTGACGCTGACACACTCCCTGATCAACCTGCAGCGCAGCCGGACGCTCACCGGGGTGTTCAATCTCCAGGAGGGTACGGCGCTGCAGGTGGTGCGGGAGACCGACGCCGGCATCGTCGTGCACGGAGCGCGCATCCTGGCGACGCTCGGTCCCCTGGCCGACGAGATCGCCGTCTACTCGCCGCGCGTGGCGCGCCACACCGAGACCCACAGCCCGTTCGCACTCAACTTCGCGATTCCCTGCGGTACTCCGGGCCTCAGGTTCCTGTGCCGCGAAAGCTTCGACCTCGGACGATCGCACTTCGAGCATCCCCTCGGCTCGCGCTTCGAGGAGATGGACTGCGTGGTCTTCTTCGACAACGTGCTGGTGCCGTGGGAGCGCGTGTTCTTGCTGGGCGACGTCGATCTGCTGAACGGCACGGCCACCACCACCAACTCGATGACGCACACCGCGCACCAGGGCGCCGCCAAGAACATCGCCAAGTGCGAGTTCGTCCTGGGCCTGGCGCTCCTCATGACGAAGACCCTGGGCAACGCGCAATTGCCGCATTCCGAGGAGCGGCTGGGTGAGCTGATGCTCTACACCGAGCTGATGAAGGCCTGCATGCGGGCCGCCGAGGCCGACGCGAAGCTCGACGAATGGGGCGTCATGTGCCCGGCCGCGCTGCCGGCCGAGAGCACGCGCAACCTCTTCATGACGGCCTATCCCCGTATGGTGGAGATCCTACAGCTCCTCGGCTCCAGCAGCTTCATGCTCACGCCGACCGAGGCGGACTTCAGCGGTCCCCTCGCCTCGCACATCGAGCAATACCTGGCGACCGACACGGCGACGGCGCGCGACCGCGTCAAGCTCTTTCGGCTCGCGTGGGACGTCGCCGGCAGCGCCTTCGGCAGCCGCCAGGTGCTCTATGAGCGCTTCTTCGCCAGCGATCCGCTCACGCGCGCCCGCGCGCTCAGCGCCATCTATCCCAAGGACGAGATGATGGACCGCGTGCGGGAGTTCCTCGACGAGGAATAGGCCGGGGCCTCCGGTCAGGCCGAGCGCGCGGGTCTCCAGACGATGCCCGCGCGGTGCGCGACCGCCACGAGCACCGCGACCCCCACTAGACCGACGGCGCCGCCGGCGGCGCACGCCGCGCGCACGCCCTGGTGCTCGGCGATCATGCCGACGATCAGCGAGCCGAACGGCGTCATCCCGGCAAAGGTGACCGTGTAGAGGCCCATCACCCGCCCGCGCAGGTTGTTGGGCGCGGCGAGCTGCAGCATGGTGTTGCACCCGGTCGTGAAGAGGATCTGCGAGCACCCCAGGAGCGCCAGCACCGCGAACGCGACCGCGAACCGGTCGACTACCGCCAGCGCCATGAATCCGGCGCAGAGCATGACCGCCGCGCCCACCAGGAACGAAAGCGTCGGCTGACCGGTGCGAAGCAGGGCGACACTGAAGCCTCCCGCGACGGCGCCGGCACCCAGGGCTGACATCAGAAGCCCGAAACCGTGCGCGTCCTGGTTCAGAACGGTGCGGGCGACCAGTGGGACGACCACGTTGAAGTTCAGGATCAGGAGGCTCACCACGACCATCAATCCGAGCGTGAAGGCGACCGGCGGCGTCTTCGCGGCATATACGATCGCGCCGAGCACGCCTTCGCGGATCCCGAGCCGTCCGGCCGGATCGGGCTGTCCGTCGGTCCGGATCGCCAGCAGCGCGATGAGCACGGCGACGAAGCTCACGCCGTTCAGGAAGAAGGCGAGCGCCACGCCGAACGCGGCGATCAGCAGGCCCGCCACCGCGGGACCGACGATGCGGGCGCCGTTCATGATGACCGAGTTGAGCGCCACCGCGTTGGGCAGGTCGGATCGCCCGACGAGATCGGTGACGTAGGCCTGGCGCGTGGGAATGTCGAGCGCCCGACCGAGGCCGTAGACGACGGCCATCACGGCTACGTGCCAGTAGCGGATATATCCGCTCCAGACGAGCGCCGCCAGGATGAGCGCCTGTAGCTGCATCGCGGTCTGGCTCACGAGGAGAACCCGACGCTTGGCGAAGCGGTCGCTCAGCGCGCCGCCGACTGGCGACAGGAGCAAGATCGGCGTGAACTGGAGCGCGCTGACGATCCCGAGCTGGAGCGGCGAGTGCGTCAGCTCGAGCACGAGCCACGCCTGCGCAATGCTCTGCATCCAGGTGCCGACCTGCGAGATGAGCTGGCCGATCCAGAACAGCCGAAAATCGCGGTGCCGGAGGGCGCCGAGGCGCACCGACGAAGGCGCCGGCGTGCTCCGTCCGCCTTCCTCGATCGCTTCGGATCCTCCGGGCATCGTCCCCGACTCTACACGAGCGTCGCGGGGAATTTCACGATCCGGAGACCTGCGAGAGACCGTAAATCGCGGTGTGCAGAAATCAAGCGCCGGGTGGCACGAAATCGTCCGCCGGTAGACACGGCACGTGGTGCCAGTGTGCATGGGCAGATTGGAGCAAAGTGTCTGAAATATCGGAAATATGTCGTCGTTAAGTACCTGAGTCGATAGGCGTCTGTGCCCCGGCCCCTGATGGCACCGATGCTGCAGCCCCTGAGTGGCAACGGACCTGCGGCTAACCCAAGACCGCTCAGACAGGGGGATTTATGTATCGGTGGTGGACAGCGAAGCGTCTCACGGTTGCGAACCAGCGCGGCTTCACTCTCATCGAGCTGATGATCGTCGTCGCGATCATCGGCATCCTGGCGGCCATCGCCATCCCGCTCTACGCCAACGTTCAGGCGCGCGCGCGGATTGCCAAGGCTCAGGCCGATGCCCGCGCCCTCGCGTCCTCGGTCTCGATCTACGCCGCCCACATGGGTGTGCTCCCGACCGCCCTCACGGACCTCACCGTGGTGGCGACGAACACCCAGGGCCAGACCGCTGGTCCGTTCATGGCGAACGTTCCGCCGCCTCCGGCCGGCTGGAGCTCGCCGTACGCCTTCGCTGCTTCGACCGCGACCGGGACCTTCAACATCTCGGCCTCCGGCGACAGCACGACCGTCTCGCTTCCGTAACGACGTCAGCGACCTCGCTGCCACCCAGCGCACGGGAAGGGCCGCCCCTTCCCGTGCGCGGGTAGTTCCGCTCGCGCTGCTCCCTCTCGCCACTCATTCATAGCGCGCCTCGGCCGGCGGGGCCCCAGCCCGCGACGGCCTGCAGCGCGCACAGCCCCTTCTTGCGTATCTCGCCCGCTCGCGTAATGCTCTCTCGACCGAGCCCCCGGAGCCCCGCAGAGGCCCGTGGCAACTCTCGGTCCGGGAGGAGATGCGCGATGCGGCAATCGCTGGCAGCGCTTTTGATAATCGGGCTGGTCACGTGCCTATCGCCCGGTGTAGAAGCTCAGACCCCGGGTGAGGTGTTTCGCAAGGTCGCCCCGTCCGTGGTCGTCATCCGCGCCAAAGGCCATGAGGTAGCCGCCGGCGGTAGGACGCGATTCAACGAGACGGGCTCGGGTGTGCTGATCTCGGCGGATGGCAAGGTGATGACCGCCGCCCACGTCGTGCACGCCATGGACGAGATCACTGTCGAGTTCCTGGGGGGCGAGACCGTGAAGGCCCGCGTGGTCGCCTCCGAGCCGGCCGCGGACCTTTCCCTGCTCCAGCTCGAGCGCGTGCCCGCCGGCGCCAAGTCGTCGCCCCTCGCCAACTCAGATCCGATCCAGGTGGGCGATCCGGTCATCATCGTGGGCGCGCCGTACGGGCTCAGCTACTCGCTAAGCGCGGGCCTGATCAGCGCCCGGTGGAAGCCCAACACGGTGTACAAGACCATGCCGCTCGCCGAGTTCTTCCAGACGACCGCCACCATCAACACCGGCAACTCGGGCGGGCCGATGTTCTCCATGAACGGCGAAGTGATCGGCATCGTGAGCCACAACATCTCCAAGAGCGGCGGCAGCGAAGGGCTCGGCTTCGTGGTGACCATCAACACCGCGAAGAAGCTCCTGCTCGAGAAGCGGTCGTTCTGGACGGGTCTCGAGGGCCAGGTGCTCACCGACGAGCAGGCCGATCTTCTGAATCTCCCGCCCGGATCGACCGGCTTCATCGTCAAGACGATCGCGAAAGGGTCGCCGGCCGAGGCGATGGGGCTTCGCGGCGCCACGATGGTCGCCAACCTGGGCGCCGACCAGGTCCCGCTCGGCGGCGACATCATCCTGGCCGTCGAGGGCATCAAGACCGAGGCAGTCAATCTGGCCAAGATTCGAGACCTGCTGGCGAGCAAACCCGTCGGCAGCCCGTTCAAGGTGACGGTGCTTCGAGCGGGCAAGGTGCTCGACGTCACCGGGAAAGTCCAGTGAGGGTGCTCGCGGCGGTCGTCACGTTGTTGCTCGCGAGCGGCTGCGCCGGCCTGACGGGACAGGGCGGCGCCGGCAGCGATCTGCCTCCGCCGGTCCGTCAGGTGCTGCCCAACGGTCTGCGGCTGATCGTCCAGGATCACCGCGCCGCCGACATCGTCGCCGTCTATCTTTACGTGGGCGTGGGCGTGCGCTACGAGCGGCCGGACCAGCTCGGTTACTCGCATTTCCAGGAGCACATGCTGTTCAAGGGCACGGACAAGTGGGGCCCGGGCCACATCGATCGCGCCGTGGAGGGCGTGGGCGGGCGCACCAACGCGACGACCTCGTTCGACTACACGGACTTCTACATCGTCGTCCCCACCGAGGCCACCGAGATGGCCCTGCAGACTCTCGCCGACATGGTCTTCCGCTCGAAGTTCGATCCGAACGAGGTCGCGCGTGAGCGTGAGGTGATCTTCGAGGAGGCGAATATCGAGACCGACAATCCGAAGGCCGCCATCATCCGGCAGCTCTACGGGCTTGTCTTTGCCGACAATCCCTACGGCTCCCCGGTGCTCGGCACGCGGCCGACGCTGAACGCCGCGACGAGCGAGATCTTGAAGGCCTACAACAAGCAGTACTACACACCCGAGAACATGGCCCTCGTGGTCGCGGGGCCGGTTGACGTGAAGACGATCCGCGCGATGGTCGATCGCATCTGGGGCGTGATCCCGGCCACCGGCTACAAGCCCGTGGCCGCTCCAGCGCCCCGTCCACTCGCCGGCCCCGTGCGTCGAACCGTCGAGCGACCCGAGCAGCAGGCGCGGCTCGCCATGGGCTGGCCGGCACCGCCCTCCAATGATCTGAGCGGCGACGCGGTGGACCTTCTGACGACCATCCTGGCGGGCGCCGAGAGCTCGCGGCTGGCGAAGCGGCTGCGCGACCAGGAGCGGCTCGTGTCCTCGATCACGATGAACTACGCGGCCCAGATGGGCGGCGGCATCGTGACCCTGCGGGCCGACCTCGAGGCCAAGGATCTCGAGCGGGTCGAGCAGATCATCCTCGAGGAGATCGCGCGCATGCAGGAGTCGGGTCCGACCGAGCAGGAGCGCGAGCTGGCGGTCATCCAGTTCGAGTCGCAGCACGCCTTCGACACAGAGACGTCCGAGGGGCTCGCCAACGCCTATGCGCTCGCCGAGACCACCTGGACCCTAGAGGCGGAGCTCGGCTACATCGACCGGCTGGGCAAGATCACGCGCGAGCAGATCCGCGACGCGGCGCGCCGCTACCTCTCGCGGACCAACTACGCCCAGCTTGCGTTCCGGCCCAAGCCATGAGGCGCTGCTCCATCTCCGCCACGCTGGCCGTGGGATTCGCAGCTCTCGGCTTTCTCGCCACCATGGTCGCCGGCGCCGAGGGCGCGACCGGCGGCGAGGTCACACGCACTCGTCTACCCAACGGAATGACTATCCTCGTGCGCGAGAACCCGACCGCGCCCGTCGTCGGGATGTCGCTGATGGTCCGGATGGGCACCCGCTGGGAGACCCGCGCCTCCGCCGGCCTCTCCAACTTTCTCCAGCTCATGGTCGTGCGCGGGACGACGAACCGCGACGGCACCGAGATCGTCAACGCGGCCGATCGCATGGGCGGGAGCATCGACGCCTACGCCGACGCCGACTACGCCGAGGTGGCTGCCACGGCGCTCTCGCGCTTCTGGCCGGACATGCTCGACCTGGTGGCCGACGTGGCCCTGCGGCCTTCGCTGGAAGCTGGCACGATCCAGGCCGTCCGCGATTTCCTGGCGCGACAGATCAGAAATCGCGCCGACAAGCCCTACGACGCCGCCTTCGACGCGATGCTGGCCCGGACCTTCGGCGACAATCCCTATGGGTGGGACGCGCTCGGGCTCAAGGAAAGCGTCGAGCGCATGGATCGCGCCGCGCTGCTCGCTCACTACCGGCGTCACTACGTGCCCGGCGGCATGGTCCTGGCCGTCAGCGGCAAGGTGAAGCGTGAGGACGTGATCGACCGGGCCCAACGGCTCTTCGGCGCGCTCTCCCCCGGAGAGCCGCCGGCTCCCAACACCGCGCCGCCGCCCAACTCGGCCGCCGACCGGTTGGTCGTGACCGTGCCGGGCGCCCAGTCTCAGGTCCTCATGGGCGGGCTGGCTCCGTCCTTAACCGATGCCGACCTGGCCGCCATGAAGGTGATGACCACGGTGCTGGGCGGCGGGCTGGCCAGCCGCTTCTTCTCGGAGCTCCGCGACAAGCAGGGACTCGCCTACACCACCGCCGCCCGCGAGCCCCTTCGGGTAACCCCAGGCTATTTTCTCGCGCTGCTGGGTACCGCGCCGGCCAATCAGGAAAAAGCCGAGGCCGCGCTCCGAGAGCAGCTCGAGCGCATCCAGAAGCAGCCCGTGTCCGACGAGGAGCTGCGAGTCGCCAAGGCCTACCTGCTCGGCACCCTGGCCATGGACCGCCGCACGAACGCGCGCCAGGCGTGGTATCTCGCCTCGCTCGAAACCGCCGGTGTCGGCCACGAGTTCCTGGAACGATACCAGGCTCAGGTGCGCGCGGTGACGGCCGCGGACGTCCAGCGCGCCGCCCGGAAATATCTGGCGACGCTCCGCACGGTCGTGGCGGAGCCGCCTTCGAAATAAATCCGCGAGCCCCAAGGAGGAGCCGGATGAAGTCGATCTTTCCTCTCGCGACGCTGACACTGTTGCTGACCGCCACGCCCGCGGTGGCGCTCGATTCGATCGTCGGCAAGTGGAAGACGGTCGACGATAAGACGGGCAAGGTCCTGTCCGACGTGGAGATCTACCAGCAGGGCGACAAACTGTTCGGCAAGATCACCGGGCTCGCCGAGCCGAACGACGCGCAGGGCAAGCCGAAGGTCTGCGTCAAGTGCACAGGGTCCGACAAGGACAAGCCGATCGTCGGGCTCGTGATCATCAAGGACCTCACCGCCAGCGGCGACCGCTACAAGAACGGCACGATCATGGATCCCGAGGACGGCAAGGTCTACAAGGCCGAGCTGTGGACCGAGGCCGCCAAGCTGAAGGTGCGCGGCTATCTCGGTCCCTTCTACAAGACGCAGACGTGGGTCAAGGGAAACTGATCCAGTCTATAATTCGCGGCGAGGAGGATGCCATGCACGTCGGCCTGGTGATGGAGTGCGACTATCGCGAGGGAAGAACGCAGGAGGAGGCGTTTGCCGAAGCGATGTCCATCGCCGAGATCGCCGAGACGCACGGGCTCGACGGTGTCTGGCTCGCCGAGCGCCACTTCGCGATGCATCGGCGACCGACCGATCCGATGGGCGCGGGCATCCCGTCGATCGCCTCGGTGCCGCTCGTGCTCGCCGCGGCCATCGCCGCCCGCACCAAGCGCCTGCGCATCGGCACCGGCGTCAGCGTGCTTCCGCTCTGCCATCCGATCCGTACCGCCGAGGAAGCCGCCACGGTCGATCAGATCAGCCAGGGGCGCCTCGACTTCGGCGTCGGGCGCAGCGGCTTTCCGCGCGCCTACTCGGGCTACGGCGTCCGCTACGACGAGAGCCGCGAGCGCTTCCAGGAGTCGCTGGACGTCATCCTGAAGGCGTGGACGCAGAACGGCTTCTCCCACACCGGAAAATACTTCACGTTCGACAATCTCACCGTGGTGCCGCGGCCCTATCAGAAGCCACACCCGCCGATCTGGGTGGCGGCCACCACGCACGACACGTTTCCCATGGTCGGGCGCATGGGGTACTCGCTCGTCACGGGGCTCCGCGGCTTCGACGTGCCCGAGGCCATCGGCCATCTCCGGGCGTATCGCACGGCGCGTCGAGAGGCGGGCCACGCAGGCAACGGCAGCGTCTATCTCCGCATGCCGGTCTACGTGGCCGCCACGGTGGCCCAGGCGCTCTCGGCGCCCGAGGAGAGCACCATGCGGGCCTACCGCCGCCTGGCCGAGAACATGGCCCAGTCGGTCGGCGCCACCGGAACGACCGCGTCGGAGGAGCGCGCCGAGCGCGCGGAGCGCCTGTCCAACGTGAGCTACGAGGACCTGTTGCGTGATCGCGTGGCCTACGGCACTCCGGACATGGTCGTCGACCGGCTGCGCTGGCTACGGGACGAGCTGGGCCTGTCGGGCGTCATCATGGAATCGAACGTCGGCGGGCGCATTCCGCTCGAGCAAGTGCTCACCTCGATTCGCCTCTACGCGCAGGAAGTCGCTCCGCGCCTGCGCTGACGTCAACCGGCGACGACGTCTTCGCGCCGAACAACGCCTGGGCCCCGAGGTTCAGGAGGCCGGCGATGACGCCGGCGAGGACGGCCTGCCAGGGGCGATCGAGCGCGACCAGGGCTTCGAGGAGCGAGATCGCGACGACGATGCCGACGGCCACCGTCGCGAGCGTGGTCCGGCTTCGCCGAAAGCTTCGGCCCGTCACCTTCCACACCAGCCGCGACGCAACGACGAACACCACGACGAACCCGAGCATGACGATCACCGGTAGCGTCCACGGGTTCATTGGTCTCTCACTGGCCGGCAGCACGCCAGGCGTCGACGAGGGACCACACCCAGACCGCCACGAGCGCGAGCAGCGGTCCGAGTACGTCGGCGCCCGGTTGAGCGAGCGCGACCGGATCGGCCGGGGCGGCCTGCGCGGCCGCCCACGTCAGCACCAGCCCGAGGACGACGCCGATCGCCCCCTTGACGGGCTGACGGTTGTAGAGCTGACCGATCCCCGGGAAGATCCCCGACAGCATCAACGCGATGACCTGACGCCGGCGCGGCGCGGGGTCGGCCATCTCACCCTTTCGGAAAATCGTAGAGCGTCGCGGGATTCTCGACCAGGACGCGGTGACGAGTCTTCTCGTCCGGCACCCAATCGGTGAGCAGGTCGAAGAGCACGGCGTCGTCCGGCAGGTGCTTCGACTGCTCGCTCGGGTGCGGCCAGTCGCTGCCCCACACGCACCGCTCGGGCATGGCCTTCGCGTACGCACGCGCGACCGCGCTCGAATCCGAATAGGTCGGCGGCCCCACCTTCGTGTCCGCGTAGGCGCCGGACAGCTTCACCCACGTGCGGCCCTTGTCCATGAGCGCCCGCACCTTGCCATAGAGCGGATTGTTGACGCCTTCCGGCTGCGGGATGTGCGCGAGGTGATCGAAGACGATCTGCGAGGGAACGCGCTCGAGGATCGGCATGATCTCCATGATCTTGGCGGCCGGCGCGTTGATCTGGATGTGCCAGCCCAGATCGTTGACCCGCTTCGAGAGGGGCTCGATCATCTCGGGCGTCGTGGCGCCCGCCTGCGCCAGGTTGAAGCGAATGCCGCGCACCCCGAGGCCGTGCAGGCGCTTGAGCTCCTCCGTCGACACCGTGTCGTCGACGACCGCGACCATGCGCGCCGTCGGGCCGAACGCAGCGAGCGCCTCGAGATGGCATCGGTTGTCGGTGCCGTAGGTCGAGGGCTGCACGAGGACATTGCGGGTCGTCCCGATGCGCTTCTGGAGAGCGCGATAGTCTTCCACCAGCGCGTCGCCCGGGCGCAGCGTCGCCCGCGGGTCGACCGGATACTTCGCGTTGTAGACATGGTGGTGACAGTCGGTTGCGTTGGCCGGCGCCTTCAGCTTCGGTGCCTCGGTGCCCGTCGACCACTTGACCGACTGGGCCGCTGCGGACCGCGGTGCGGCGGCGGCCAGCGCCGCCGCGGAGAAGACTTTCAATACATCGCGCCGATTCCACGAGTGAGTGCGCATCGGGGTCCTCCCCACGTTCTTCGTGAGCGGCAAGCGAAGCCTCGACGTGAAGCTAAGCGCACGAAAGCTCCGGGTCAATGATCTTGAGCGCCCGCTTCGGTGCCCGAATCGGGTACATTGCCCGATCCCGCGCGAGCCCAGCGTCCCCCAGCGCACGCCAAGCACGCAGAAATATTGACGCTGACGGCGAGCCCCGCGTGGCATGCCGCATGCGTGCAGTTCTCACCTCTCCAAGAGCTAACGCGTACCGGAATCGCGCAGGCCGATTTCGGCGTCAAACCACTGCCTGACAGCACGCCGGCTTTTCGCCGGCCAACACACGACGAGGTGCGCATGCGGTTGATGCGGTTGATCGGACTCGCGGTGATCATTCTCGGCTTCCTTGCGGCGCCGTGCGCGCTGACGCCCTGCGCGCTGGCGCCGATCGCGGTCGAGGCGCAGCCAACGGACAAGGTCTATCGCATCGGTGTGCTCGAGCGCACATCACCCACGGTCAACGCCGCCAATCTCGACAGCTTCCGCCAGGGGCTGCGAGCGCTGGGGTACGTCGAGGGCAAGAATATGGTCATCGAGTACCGGTCGGCCGAGGGCCGTGACGAGCGGTTCGCCGAGCTTGCGGCCGAGCTGGTCCGGCTCAAGGTCGACGTCATCCTGACGCGAGGCACGCCCGCGGCCCTGGCGGCCAAGAACGCGACGCCTACGATTCCGGTGGTCATCACCGGTGTGGGCGATCCCGTCGGCCAGGGCATCATCGTCAGTCTCGCGCACCCGGGCGGGAACATCACCGGCCTCAGCGCTATCGTGACGGATGCCTATCCCAAGCGCGTCGAGCTGCTCAAAGAGCTCGCGCCGAAGGCGACGCGGATCGCGGCCCTCTTCAACATGAGCAACCCGGCGATCCCGCGCCAGTGGGCCGCGGTGGAGACGACGGCGCGGGCCCTCAGCCTGCATGCTCACCTGCTCGACGTGCGCAAGACGGAAGATCTGCGGTTGGCGTTCGAAACCGCCGTACGCGAGCGCGTCGACGGGCTCATCGTCGGGCTCGAGACCCTGACGCTCGCGAACGCGTCGCTCATCGTCGACCTGGCGGCCAAGCATCGGCTGCCGGCGGTGTACGCCTCGACCGAGTTCGCCGGAGGGCTCGCGAGCTACGGCGTGAACTACCCCGATCACTATCGCCGCGCCGCGACGTTCGTGGACAAGATCTTCAAGGGCGCCAAGCCCTCCGATCTGCCCGTCGAGCAACCCACCAGATTCGAGCTGGTCATCAATCTGAGGACCGCGAGGGCGCTCGGGGTGACGATCCCGAAGACCGTCCTGCTGCAGGTGGATCAGGTCGTCGAGTAGAGCTTCCCGGGATTTTTGCTATGCAAGCTGAGAATGTCTAGCGAGAAGGGTCTGGGTCCACTTCGGTCCTCGGTGGAAGAAGACCTCCCGATCGAGTGGGAGATCGCCGGCCCCGGGATACGTCTAGCCTGAGGGTCGATGGCGGCGGCGTACTGTTCCAGCTCGACTCTAACGCCGCTCTGCGGCAGGTCTCGCGCGCGGTAGCGGCGCGATGCCCCACAATTCTCCGTTTGGCTCAACCCACATACAGGTCTGATCGGGCTTGCCGCACGCCGGGTCGGGGCGCCACTGGTTGAGCCGATCGTCCCACACGAGCGCCACGTTATCGGTCTTGGTGCTTCGGTAGCCGTACTTCTCTACGCACGCCTTGTACATGTCGGGGGCCGCTCCGCCGACCAGCTTCCCGGTGAAGGGATTGACCTTCGCAGCACCATCCATCGAGTCAACCTTCTGCATGTCTCGCGCGCAGGCCAGGTTTACCTGGGGCAACTTGGTCTCGTCACCGGCCCAGGTGTAGCGGATGGCGCTGTGGGCACAGCCGGTCAGGAGAAACAGGGCACCGATTCCAAGGAAGAGGCAGCGCATTACGGGTTCTCCAATCCGGGAGGATGGGCGTCCGATCCTTGCACGGCCTCGAGCCACAATGCGTGACACCGCGAATGAAAGTGGATCTCTCGACCGTCCGCGCGTGACTGGAACGCGTGTGGATCGAGGATTCTCTGCCCGCACGGGGCACAGGGGCAGCCAGAACGCGTGCACCGCTGGGCTTGTTTTCTGGAATCACCGTCAGCCGGCTGCCGGCTGACATGCAACCGGATCCGCGCCTTGAGGTGGGTGCAGACGGCGCACAGGCCCTCTGATTTGAGCTCCGCGTTCTCGTGACAGACCCGACAGATCCCCTTCGCCGTCCTTGCCCTGTTGAGGAGACTCAGACTTGCGTTGAGCTTCATGCTCGCTCCTTTCCGGGGCCCACAGCGATTGCACTCCTCGCAATCCGGATGCCGCAGCTAATAGTCATAAAAATCACTACGTTAGAGCATGGTTCCGAGACAGGATGACAAGCGCGGGTCAGACAGGCGAGAGACATCAGCTTCTCAGCAGCCCTGCGCGGCTGCCGCTGCTGTCGAAGGCCGGCTCACGCAAGGGGTGGGAAACCCATTGTCGGATGCCTCTGTTGTCCAGGGTCTTTACACTCCACGGCGAACGCAATAGTCTTCCTGCCTATTCTCCCGTTCGATCCGGGCGTGCGCGCTCGCGGCGCGCGGGTGGCCACGCCGCGATGTGCCGGTCATGCCTCGCAAAGGAGGAGATCGATGGGACTCCGGAATCGAGCACGATGGCACGCACCGCTGTGGGGCTGGTTGGTCTTCATGGTCCCAGCGCTGGCGATCGCGCAGACATCGCCGAAAGTCCACGAGCTCATGGCGGCGCCGGACACCGTGCATCGCGGATTCTTCGATGCCACCCTCAAGCCGGTGCTGACCATCGACTCGGGCGACGTCGTCCGCCTGCACACCGCCAGCGGCAACCCGCGATACTACGAAGCGCTCGGGGTGCCGAAGGACAAGATTCCGGCCGATCTCTACCGCGTCTTCCAGGGCGTCGAGGACGCCCTTCGCTGGGATCACACTCTCAACGGACCGATCTACGTGAAAGACGCCGCTCCTGGCGACACGATCGAGATTCGCATCCGCTCGGTGGACGTCTGGCTGCCGCTGGCGGGACAAAGCTTCACGCCCAACCGCGGACTCCTGCCCGAGGACTTTCCATATCGCCGCGATCGCGCGCTCTTTCTCGATCTCGAGAAGAAGACCGTCGACTACCTGCCCGGCGTGGTGCTTCCGCTCAAGCCGTTCTGGGGCGTGATGGGCGTCGCACCGCCGTCCGCCATGGGCCGTGTGCTGAGCGGCCCGCCGAACGTCTTCGGCGGCAACATGGACAACAAGGATCTCGGCGCCGGCAGCACGCTCTACTTGCCCGTCCACGTGCCGGGCGCATTGCTGTCGATTGGCGACGGTCACGCTGCACAGGGCCACGGCGAAGTGTGTCTCTCCGCGATCGAAGCGTCCTTGAAAGGCGAAGTGCAGGTGATCCTGCACAAGGGCAAGCGCATCACGTGGCCGCGCGGCGAAACGCCGACGCATTACATGACGATGGGGCTCCACACGGACCTCGACGAGGCTACGAAGATGGCTACGCGGGAAATGATCACGTGGATGACCGAGACGAAAGGCCTCTCGCGTGAAGACGCCTACATGCTCGCTAGCCTGGCAATGGACCTGATCGTGACGCAAGTCGTCGACGGCACCAAGGGCATTCACGCGCTCATGCCGAAGTCGATCTTCCGGCGCTGAGGGGTCGCGACAACGCCTTCGCGATAGAACGCCCCGGGCAGGAGAATCCTCGGCCCGACTCCTACGGGCGGTAACGCTGTGAGCGGGTTCCAGCCGCTGACAACCTTTCGGGTCACCTGCGCTCACGCGTGCCCGACGGATCTATCTGCCTTCCTTCGAAACCCCCCGGGGCCACTGGTGGGGCTCGATTTCGGCCGACACGCGCACTGTCGTGAGCTCATACGTGTGACCGTGCTGAAACTGGGCAAAGAACGCCTGCAGTACGCCGACCACGATTGCCTGATCGTCGACGATGAGGACTCGCTTCATCACGTCCGCGCCGCGCTGTTCAGGGCTCAG
>Ga0134127_10001875_pt1 | contig 15388 bp, 4 predicted proteins | sample KB31753_FD_96459 | JGI IMG/M metagenome (GOLD analysis project Ga0134127, IMG submission 96459) | Terrestrial soil microbial communities with excess Nitrogen fertilizer from Kellogg Biological Station, Michigan, USA - KB3-175-3 | ecosystem: Environmental > Terrestrial > Soil > Unclassified ...
ACCTCATCCAGGATAAGCTGACCTCATGCAAGATAAGCTGACCTCATGCAAGATAAGCTGACCTCATCCAGGAAAAGCTGACCTCATCCAGGAAAAGCTGACCTCATCCAGGATAAGCTGACCTCATCCAGGATAAGCTGACCTCATCCAGGATAAGTACGAGCCCTCCAGGTCTGAATCGTGACTCTTGACCAATGCCTTCCTTCAATTCACAACTAATTAAGAAGTCATTGAGAACGTCCTAAAGACTTCTCTCACCCTTACCGATTAGATTCGGCCCAAAGCATCGGTTCGTTTGCGGCTATCCGCTCCAGCGTTTCACCTTCCAACGTGATGAGGGCCCAGTCATGGATCATGAAAACTCAAAACCCGCGTTTTCTCCCCGTCGTCCATTCAAACTGAGTTGGTTGCAGTTAACAACAGCGTTCCTGGTTCTCGCATTCCTGACTTTCCTGTTGACAGCTCAGTGGTCCGCCTCAGCGGATTCTTCCAGACATGGCGAGGAAAAGGGACCAGTCCTGGCCCACGCGGCTCCCACCGCGAGTAGGGCTGATACCGATGTCGCAGCGCGCCGCATTGAGAGAGAATTAACAAAACGACCGAGACTTAATCCCGTAATCGAGGATGCAATTTTTGGTCTTGCCTTACCAGACGCTCCCGCGCCCGAGCCCCAAGCAACGCCCAGGACAATAATCCTTCTTTTTGAAAACGTTCCGTGGGGCACGGAGATGGGCAACTATTATCAAGAAGTCCATTTTACTAACCCACCTTTTACAGCAGGGTTTCCCAATGGACCAGTGTGGGTTGCTGATGGAGTTCAGCCGAACAGCTATAGTTATCCCCATTACCTCGTGCCCGGGCCTTCAGCGAGTCAAATGAATGGTTGGTTAGATTTCCAGGTTGATTTCCCCAAGCCGGTGGACAACCTTAGTTTTATCATTACCGGAGTAAATAGTTTTCCTGGCGTTACGTTTGCGCGTTATGACCTTTGGCGAAACAACGTGCAGGTGCAGTCATTTCAACCCATTCAAGCCAACGGGAGCTACAAAGAGCTCTCTTTCCAAATGACTGGCATCACTCGTGTGAAAATCCATTCGATAAATGATGCCGCAGGCCTCGGGTACGATAATTTTTTGTTTACCGTCCCTGCTCCCTCGCCGACGCCGACACCAACACCAACACCAACTCCGACGCCTACGCCAACTCCAATGCCGCCTAGAGGCGTCACAGCCTCGTCAGACTCAGAGGCGGTTACACTAACCTGGGCGGCTGTTCCCAATATTAGCCTTTATAACGTGAAACGAAAGACGAGCTCCGAGACGTCATTTACGACAATCGGAACCGCTTCCGGAGCGACCGCAACTCTCCAGTACCGCGACCCGACCGCCAATCCTTACACTTCATATACCTACGTGGTCACCTCCTTTACCTCTAATTGCTCGCCGAACATCGTCAATTGCGCCAGCGGAATCGGTGAGAGTATCGCGTCGAATCCAGTAACTATCGAGCTCATCCCGCCTTGCGGCTCTGACTTGGAGCCGCGAGACAAAGGGCTATGGCAAAACATTAACGGCGTCGGTCACGGCTGGACAATGCGCGGCACAATTAGTGATCACGAGGGATTAGTGTTCACCGATGTATCACTCAACGGCCGGTACATGGCCAAAAAGATGAGCGTCCCATACTTCACCATTAAGACCAGCAAAATGTCGTCAAAGCAGAGAGGACAACTGACGCCGAATGGCAATCAGACGACATTGCGCACTCGGCTTATCTACTCTGATGAACCGGTGTATGGGCTCGAACAGCGTCTGGCCGGTGGCAAAGCTGTATACGCGGTAGATCGTTTCAGTCCGACATCAAAGAGCTGCCTCATCATCACGCAGGACTACAACTTTATGGAGATGGTTCCGGGCGACCGCTGCAATCCCGGGGCGACATTTGCTTGTTCGCGCTTCTATCCAAAGGTTTACTACGATTTTGTGTCCAAGGAGGGAGAAGTACTTCAAGACATCAACATTCCAGTAAGACTCCATTATCGCGTTGACGGACAGCCGCATGGAACCATCGGCTTGTTCCGCGACTGCGACGTTCCGCCGTGCGTAATTCGGAGGAGCGTGAACCCGCTCCCAAACGAAGGAGATGCTCGTGTGATTGCGGGCGGCAGAGACATAGGTGCGTGGGACAATATTCACCAAACAAATCAGGAGCACGTTACTCATCCGCTTGCTGCGGGTTGCCCTGAGTGCGTCCACATGCATTGGCGTTGGGGCGCCTGGCTGTCTACGCGCGACATTCACGGTTACGGCTATCCGCTGATAGGAAGGACTCTGGTGCGGCGCGAGCAAACCCACGCGGGAGATTTTACCCGGGTCCTGGTTCCGCCGAGCAACCAGGATCTCGACTTGGGCATTCTTCGCTATAAGGACACCGAAGACGGTTCTGACTTTCCTTACAGTACTTTCATCGAGAATGAAGGTTTGCGGACGTGGGTTGAATACACGACCATGTCCCCTGTACCGACACGACCGCCTTTTTTCACTAATTTGCGAAGGACCTTGGTAAACAAACCAGCCGATGTTGTCTACTGGTATTCACCAACAAGCCACGAGCCTGTGTGGGATTTATTCTTCATGCACGGCGCTTTTTACAACCCGCAATTTGTTCCCAACGTTATTCACGCAGCGTCGGGAGAAAACCCGAAATCCAGCATTTTTGAACTTTCCAGTGCGACGCAGGACGGAATCAAAGCGATGACGTACGGTTTCGTTTATAAGGACGGGCCGACGGTTTTCTCGCCGGTTGACCCAAACACATTGCCCGCCATGCCACCGGGTTACGTTCCCCTGGCAAACACAGCAGTCAATGTCACGACTACGGCCGTTGTGTCCGGCCCAAATGTGGTCTCGTATGACGTGCCAACAATTACTGACGAGACTACTTTCAACAACCTGTCGATTTTCCATTTGGAACCTGACCAATTTGATCCGGACAACATGGTTTGGGTTGACGTTTCCATAGTCGCTCCAGATACGCCCGCATTCGATTTCGCTAACAAAGTGATAAGTGGTCGCGTGAATAACGTCGGAACCTTCATCGTTGGCAGGTTTGTTCAAACTCAACCGAATCCAGGGAGCTCTGATCTCAGGGTCACCCTTAACGATTCGCCGGATCCCGTCAATGCGGACGCCAACGTCACTTATTCGATACACGTGACGAATGATGGACCACAGACTGCGCCTGAAGCAGGCATTATCCATGCATTGCCACCAGACATGACCTTTGTTTCCGCGACGTCAACAAAAGGCACATGCAAATTCCGAGACGGGAACGTCTACTGCAAGTTTGGAACTGTGGCTAACGCTGCGACCGTGGATGTAACCATCGTTGCTACCGCGCGTGAGCCCCAGAGTGCGTCACAAGCGACGACACTTAATAGCTCGGTTGTAGTCGCAGCGGGCAACGATGATGCCAATCTCGATAACAATGTTGCTCAACTGAGCACTGTCCTGATCCCAAATCCCAACAAGAGACCTTCGGTAACAATTACATCTCCTGCCGCAGATCAGAATGTGGTTGGACCTGTCATGATTGCCGTTGTTATGACCGCCACTGATACCGACGGAACGGTCAGCAAGGTCGAGTTGTTTGAAGGCACTCAATCTATCGGGCTCGCGAGTCCAACCGGAGTCGCTAATCAATACAGCATTTCCTGGAATGCAACTCCGGGTACTCATTCTTTGACGGCAGTAGCAACAGATAATGGTGGGCGAACCGGCGAGTCTTCTTTTCATTTGTTTGTAAATGGAAACGCCACCGTAAATATCACGAGTCCATCTCAGGGCAGTGTGATCCAGCCGGCATCAAGCCTATTGGTTACGGCAGCGGCAAGTGTTTCATCAGGCACGATCCAATCGGTGGAGTTCTTCGCTAATTCGATAGCGCTGGGCGTATCAACGACGCCTAGTCAGTCGGGCCAGTACAGCGTTACGTGGAACGATGTTCGAACGGGACAATACCTCGTTACTGCTTTTCTCAAGGACTCCTCCGGGGTGATCACCAGGTCTGCTCCTGTGGATGTTTTTGTTACCAGACCACCTACTGTGGGTATCTCCTCTCCGATTGAAGGCACGATCTTCGCGAGTAAGCCGCAGATTAGAATAATCGCAGGTGCGGAGGACGCTGACGGCACCATTAATCAAGTCGATTTCTACGCCAGCGGTACCTTACTCGGAAAAGGCACTGCACTCGGACAAAATCGCTTCAGCTTTGACTGGGCACAACCCGCGGACGGCGCCTACTCGTTAACGGCCGTAGTTACCGATAACATTGGTGTTCAAACCACTTCAGCGCCCGTAAACATCGGAGTTAACAAACAACCATCGCGGCCGGGTGAAGTTATCTGGTTTGACGACGATCTTCCGCCTGGCGCCATCAAGCGTAACGATGGCGATGTTGATTGGTACTGGGTTGACGCGAATCCGGGAGCCTTCTCCGGAACGAAAGCACACCAATCGCGAAACTTTAAAGCAGTATCAGCACCGGCGCGAACGATTCACTCGCATTCGTTTGACTCGACCACTTCAAAGCTGAGAGTGGATCAATACGACAGGCTCTTCACTTATGTCTTTCTGGATCCAAACAACCTGCCGCGCGAAATAATGTTGGAATTCAAAGACGCCACGGGTTGGGAGCACCGTGCTTATTGGGGCGCAAATAATATCGACGCCGGAGTCAACAATACTGCCAGTCGTTACTACATGGGTTCGTTGCCCAATGCGGGTGGGTGGATGCGCCTCGAAGTACCAGGCAGCAACGTCGGACTTGTGAATACCGACTTGGACGGAATGTCGTTTGTCCTGGACGGAGGACGCGCAACGTGGGACGTCTCAGGAAAAGTAACGCAAGCTTATGTCCCGCCAACCCCGCCTGCACCCGAGTTGGCGCCAACAGACTTCCCGAATGTTTACACGATAAAGCATTGGATGATGGGGGCGTTGCCTGCTGGAGCAGTTACTGGTGTCGAATTCGGTGACCAATGGAGTTGGATTCCGTGCACGTTCTCGCCGTGGAAGTGTCACCAGTCTGTGTCCGGCCAGGGATTCAAAAGACACTATTTCACGGGCGCCTCTCCGCTGGCGGTTTTCCCAGGGGATCACCTGTTTGCCTACGTGTTTCTCGATCCGAACCAAATGCCTGATGAGCTATTTATGGAATGGTACGACGGAGCGAAATGGCATCGGGCCTTCTGGGGCAAAAACGCTTACGAGGTAGGTACAACAGGCACTGAAAACTGGCGATACATGGGTGGACTGCCTACGCCTGGACAATGGGCCGCGCTGGAGGTCCCGGCAACCTACATTGGCCTCGAAGGGAAATTTGTCAGTGGCATGGGCTTTGGATATTACAAGGAGACAAACAACGCGCAGGTGCTCTGGGGCCACGCCGGAAGAACTACGTTCAAGGGTCCCGTGCCCTTGACGCTTTCTGCGAACACGGCGGTCTACCAGTTCAAGCATGCGGATTTTGGTTATTACTATTCAACCAAAGACGTGCCGCTTCACAGCACACAGGATCGACAGGATGGTTGGAAATTCTATGCGCCGCCGAATCAAGCTGCCGGAACAGTTCCGTTCTACCGTTTCATCAATAAGAATCCGGCGAAGCGCGAGTTCGTCTACTCCACCTGCCCAAATTGCGTAGATATAAATAACTGGACGCAAAATGGAATAGCGTTTTACGTTTTCCCGGTTCCTCCGCAGGGAACACCGCCTCCGCCGGGAACCGTGCCTCTATATCTCTTTAGAGACAGCATTCCGCACTACTTCCTTACGATCAATCAGAGTGACGGCGCCGGCCTGATAGCGGAAACACCACCGATCTCTGGTTATGTTTACGCTGACAATCCACTGGTACCGGCACAACCTGGGCCCTTAGACTGGTATGTAAACTTCTGTAGCTTGTACTGGCGAGACAACGCCTCCACCGAAACAGGTTATCGGATCGAAAAACGAACCGCTATCAATACTTGGACTACGCTTGTCAATCTGCCGGCTAACACTACTTCGTTTAAGGACTGCAACCTTGTCTCATCGTCACTGTGGCAAGGAGCTTCCAGCGAACCCAATCAGCCGAAGTCGAAGTCTGTGGACGATCCCCCCGAAATGAGCCAGATGTTTCCTTCGGAGATCTTCAGAGTCTTCGCAGTGAATTCCGTGGGTGACTCAATACCCGGTGACCAGGACTTCGCCGGCTTTGTTGAATATGAAACTGCGGTCACCAATACCGACCCCGCCATAACCATAGTCAGCCCAACGGAAGGCCAAATCGTGCCCAGGGATCTCATCATCAAGGCCGACGGCTTTGACGTAGAAGGGAATGGCAGTTTAGGAAAAGTCGAATTCTTTGACGGGTTGAAAATCGGCGAGCTCACCGGTCAACCGCCGTACAATTTCGTCTGGAAAAACGCTTCTCCTGGACCACATACGATAACTGTCAAGGCGACCGACGGCATGGGTCGAACAGTTACTTCTCCTGCGGTTCACATAAACGTAACCGCTTTGCCCACTGTGGCAATCACCAGTCCGGCAGATGGAACGGTAGTTACCACGCCGGCAAGTATTACCCTTCAGGCAAATGCGTCTGACGCCGACGGCAGCATCAGTAATGTGGAGTTCTTCCAGGGAGATGTGAAGATCGGAGAGGACAGCACGGCTCCCTACTCAATAAATTGGAGTGGTACTCAGTCTGGCACCTATTTAGTAAGTGCTCGAGCCACCGACAATGTCGGTATGAAAGTCGACTCGGTACCGGTGCGAGTCACGATAAACACTCCGCCGTCAGTAGATGTGTCTGTCTATTCAGAATCGACTCCAGTTCAACCAGGAGGCGAGGTCTTACTACTGACTACGGTCACGGACAATGATGGCGCAGTAAGTAAGGTGGACTTCTATCGAGGAGGAACAACTCTCATAGGTACCTCCACCAGTTTCCCATTTACCTACACCTGGACGAATGTTCCTTCAGGTAATCACAGCATCACCGCAAAGGCTACGGACGATAAAGGTGCGGTAACTACGTCAGCGGCAGTCAGTTTGGTGGTGAATGCTCCTCCCAGCGTGAGTATTTCGAGTCCACTCAATCAGTCGATGGTTACCAGTTCATCGAACGTCGCGATCAACGCGACTGCCGCCGACGCGGACGGCACAGTCACCAGAGTGGACTTCTATGAAGGCGCCAACTTGCTTGGCACCGATCTTACGTCGCCTTTCTCCATCACGTGGAACAACGTACAGGGCGGCACCTACCTGCTGACTGCAAAAGCGACGGACGATAAGGGAGCGGTTACCACGTCGGCTCCAGTCGTCGTGAGTGCGGCAGCTTTCTTCGACGACTTCAACGACAATTCATTGGATGCGAACAAGTGGCTGGTCATAACTCCAGGGGCGCCTGTTGTAGTAAGCGAGCAGGGACAGCAGTTGCGGATCACTGTTCCCGCAAACACCGCCTCTTACAACGGCGTTATCTCGAAATCGAGTTACGACATTCGGAATGGATCGCTGCAAGTACAGGTCGTGCAGCCGATCAGTCAGGCTGGTTGGTGTGAGAACCAGTTCATGGCAAGTTTGGATGGCGCGAACTATCTCCTAATCAACGTTGGCGCCGGCAGCATTTTGTTCCGCTCGATGGTGAATGGAGTCAACGATCAGGTCTTCATTCCGTATGATTGGGTTGCGCATCGGTACTGGAGGATTCGCCACACTCAATCAACTAATGTCGTCTCGTTTGAAACCAGTCCGGATGGACTGACATGGACCACGCGCAAGACTGCGACGGCCGGATTCTCTCTGGCAGCCGTTAAGTTTCAAATGATCGCGGGAGCATGGGGAACCGGCAATGGTGCACCTGGTGCTGCGATTTATGACGACTTTCAAGTGCAGGGCGCGCCCGCTGCGAACGTACCACCAACCGTCAGCGTCACGAGTCCAGCCAATAACGCGACATTCACGGCGCCCGCAAACATCACGATCAACGCGAATGCCAGTGATTCGGATGGAACGGTTACCAAGGTTGATTTCTATCAAGGCACGACGTTGCTCGGAACCGATACCACGTCTCCCTATTCGTTCAGTTGGAATAGTGTTGGCATAGGGACCTATGCCTTGACCGCAAGAGCGACTGACAACAGCGGAGCTGTGACGCAGTCGTCTGCAATCAACGTCACGGTTACCGCACCTAATAATCCGCCGGCGGTGAGTATTACGCTTCCGGCAAACAACGCCACGTTTAATGCTCCGGCGAATATCACGATCAATGCAAGCGCGAGCGATTCCGATGGAACGATCAGCAAGGTCGATTTCTATCAGGGCGCCACGCTACTCGGAACTGATACGACATCTCCATACTCGTTCAGTTGGAACAACGTAGCCGCCGGGACATATAGCCTCACCGCGAAGGCCACTGACAACGCCGGTGCCGTAACGACTTCGGCAGCGATCAGTGTTATTTCCAATGCGCCACCATCGGTCTCCATTACGAGTCCAACCAACGGCGCCACTCTAAACGCACCGGCAAACATTACGATCAACGCTAATGCGTCTGATGCGGATGGTACGGTGACGCAGGTTGAGTTTTATCAAGGTGTGATTTTCCTTGGTGCCGATACAACCGCGCCTTTCTCGGTGACGTGGAACGCTGTCCCGGCCGGTTCTTACAGCATATTCGCGAGAGCCACGGACAATCGCGGCGCCACCACTTACTCTTCGTCAATTAACTTTAACGTGACGGGATTCATCGACGACTTCAACGACAATTCACTGGATTCGACGAAGTGGGGCCTCGTTAGTGGTCTGTCGCCTGTAGTAGTGAGTGAACAGAGCCAGCAGTTGCGGATTACGCTTCCGGCAAACACCGCCGCTTACAACGGCGTTACGACGAAGTCGTATTACGACATTCGGGGCGGGACGGTACAGGTACAACTGGTGCAGCCGGTGAGTCAGGCTGGCTGGTGCGAGAACTCTCTGCAGGTTTCGTTGGATCCTCAAAACTACCTGCTAATCAACGTTGGCGCCGGCAGTACTCTGTTCCGTTCAATGGTGAATGGAGTCAACGATCAGCTAGTCATTCCGTTCGACGGAGTTGCCCATCGGTACTGGCGGATTCGTCACACGGTGTCGACTAATTCGCTTGCGTTTGATACCAGTCCCGACGGAGTGACATGGATCACGCGCAAGACTGTGACGGCCGGATTCTCTCTGGGAGCGGTGAAGCTTGTAATGATGGCCGGATCCTATGGAACCGGGAACAGTACACCGGGCGCAGCAATCTATGATGACTTCCAGGTGGTAGGCACGCCCGTAAATGTGCCGATCCTGATTGACGACTTCAACGACAACTCTCTGAATACCGCCAATTGGGATCCAAACAATCTGTTTAGCGGTTTCACCGACACGACTCTACCAATCGCAGAGACTGGTCAGAGATTCGAGGTTGGTCCATTACTGCTAAACACACCCTCCTCTCATTATCGCGGAATTCGAACTGTCAATACTTACGCCTTCACAGATAGTTATGCTCACGTGGAGCTGGTTCAGCCTGCTGCGTCCAATACCGGTGCGGATGCGATGTTCACCGTTGGTAATAGCGTGGACGCGTACTACCGGCTGTACGTTAGCGGTACCACCCTCTACGGGCAACGTAAGATTGGCGCCACAAAGACCGCGCTGTTTAGTCTTCCATACGATTCGGTCAACCACCGATTCCTGCGGATACGGCATGACGGGGCCACGGGGAAAGCTGTGCTGGAAACAGCGACTGGAACTTCGGGGGTTCCTGGACTATGGGTACAGCGCTACAGCGAGACGTGGGACCCGTCAGTTTCTCTGACAGGAATCATGTTTGAGATGAAGGGAGGAACCTCTCAGCCTGAGAACAATGCGGCAGGCAAGGTAATTTTTGATAACTTCCAATTTGGCAAGAACTAGGAAGTAGTAGTACACAAATCAGCGCCGTTTTGAGTGCTCCATAAGCTGCTCGGTGATCTCGAGCCCGCGAGCTGTTGCTTCTTTGAGGCTTTCCAGAATAGCAATTAGTTTTTCTTCGTTGGCAGAAGTCTGCGAAGATCCGTTGAGTCCCAGCGCCTGGTCCAGCATTGATTTCGAGTCGGCCAGGGTCTCGCGCATTTCGAGCGCCAGATCCTTCACGACTCTGCGCTCGGTCGCGTCCATTTCCAATGCGAGCAGCCGCTGTTCTGAATGCTTCAATTCGAGGCTGAGTTGATCTATGACCTCCAACTTGATGACGCGTGCGCGTTCGGCCCCGTCCGTGTCGTCGCAGTGCTCGGACACCTGCTGAGCGCGTTCCAGAACACGTTGGGCTTCGCGGTAACGGCCAAGTTTACAGAGCACGACGCCCTGCGTCCTCAGTGATTCGGCGAGAACTGCATCCTCGCCGCCCAGATCCAGGGTCTCAACGGACCGGACGATGACCTGCTCGGCAAGTTCAATCTCCCCGGCCGCAAGGTGAAGCTGAGCCATCGTCTCGTCCACCTGGGCGCACCGGACCTTGTCGCCAAAGCCGTCAAAGAGTCTGCGCGCACGTAACAGATGAGGTCGTGCTGCATCGAGCTGGCCTTGAGTCAAGAGAAGATAACCGTAATTATTTTCCGCGATCGCGGCAAGGCGATGATGACCAACGGACTCGAACTCATAAAGGGCTTTCGTGTAATGCTCGAGAGCTCCGTCAAAATACTCCGTGCGGTTTTCAAGCGAAGCCCGATCCTTGAGGATCGAAGCTAACTCGAGATGGTATCGTCCAGTGACCCATGGCCCGCCCAATTCCACAATATCAGCGGCTTCATTGAGCCGCCTGTGTCCGTCCTGAAGACAGCCGGATTTGCGCTCCAGGCTTGCCCATCTGATCACGCCAAGACCCTTGAGGTCCTGATCCTTCTCCGATAATTCGCCAAACGCAGCCAGTAGTGCGGTGCGTGCGAGATCAAACAAACCTTCTCGGTCGTAACAGAGCCCGAGCTCGATTCGGCCTTCGGCAGCTCGTTTCTTTGCCATGACCTGTTCGAAGAGAGCAATCGATCCGTTGAGTAAAGCCTCCGCGTGCTTCTGCCCTCTGGGTACTTGTCTGGTGCTGACCACATTGCCGGCAAGACAGCCGACTGTGAACAGCAGGTCTGCCGATGAGTGCGGGCTCAAGTGATCGAGCTGCGGCCATTCCCCGAGCGTCCACCAGCGTTGCAGGACCGCACAAGCAGCCTCATAGTTCCCCGCCTCGATCTGTTCGCGGGCGACGATACAAAACACCTGCACTTCTTCCGCCGGGGTCGGACGTGACGACTGAATATTGTCCAGCAGTTTTGCATCAAACGAGGGCGTTGGTTCGTTCCTGAGCGCATCGGATGTCGATCGGTTTGTCTCGGCACGCTCCTCGTAGAGCCGCCGGGCAAACATGTACGCTGCATACCATTGATGCGCTGCCGGATAGTTAGTTTTGAGCTCGATGGCTCGCATGCACTCGCGCTCGGCAGCCTTCCAGTCCCACTCCCGTCGCAGCGCAAGCGTTGCTCTCGCTCGAGGAAGCCCATCATCGAATTCCAGCGTCGCCAACTCCGCCGTTGTCTTTGGTGGGTCATCGGCAGGTGGCAAGTAACTCGTTGCCAATCGTAAGTAGCAATCGATTATTGCCGCATAGGCCAGTGCGAAACCAGGATCCAAGTCGATGGTTTTTCGAAACCACGTTATTGCCTCTTCCAATCCGGCCGTCGTGTACTTGCTCCAATAGAAGCGGCCTCTTAGATATGATTCATAAGCTTCGGAATTCTCCGTGTGCCGTTTGCCGATGATCTGGTCTAACTCCGGACTGGACCTTATTCGCAACGCGTTTGGTTCGGTGACAGTCTCCAGAAAACGATAGCCGCGCCGGGGGATGGTCTCGATGTACTTGCAGCTTTCCGTCTCGCCGAGTGCTTTGCGCAGCATGAAAATGTGTTGGGCCAGATTACTTTCCTCGACAACTTCATCGGGCCAGACTTCATTCATCAGCACGTCCTTCTCGACGACGTGCTTGCTATTCCGAACCAGGACCAGCAGTGTGCTGATGGCCTTCGCGGGCAAAGGCACGAGGCGCCCGTCTCGCAGTAACACCCGCTCGGCAGTGTCGAGACAAAAGGATCCAAACTGATAGAGGCTTTCACTTTTCATAACTATTAATGGGACCGACTAACGCCTTAGCGTCCGCTGACATCTCACTTGGATACAGTCAGTACAGGGAGCGGTAGCGACCTGGTCAACGATGGGAGATCACGAATGTTAGGAGATATCGCATGCTGATCACTGACCAGGTCGCTACCGCTCCCTGTACTGACCGTGTCCAACTATGTTGCGGACTTTTGAGGCAATCGCACCAAACTCAAACTGATCCAGTACTTGGTCCGTTCGCTTTGGGACACATATCCCTACCGCAATAGTGTAGGATCAACTCCGTCGCAGGCAATAATACATCACCGACAGGACCAGGCGTTGCCCCGATCGGTATGGAAGCGTTGACCAAAGACATTCGCTATGCACTCAGAGGAGTGCTCAAGCGGCCGGGCTTTACGGCGATTGTGGTTATGCGCCACGAGTGAAGACTGTATCCAACAATGACTCGATGGGGGAGTTGACTCAATGAAAGAAGCCACGAAGCGGTCGATTCTGCGCTGGATTCACATCGTCTTTGCCATTCCAATCATCGGTTATGTCTACAGTCCCTTCAAAGAACTCCCAAATTACGCCCCTGTGGTGCGGTTTGCCGCCGTTCCCATAATCGGTCTTACGGGATTGTGGATGTGGAAAGGCCATGCCGTTCGGCGATTCCTTTCGAAAATCGGAAACAAATGAAACGAACTATCGCTCATACGATCTCAATCCTCTTCATTTCAACAATTTCGTTCGGTCAATCTGGTTCGCAGCTCAACCATGATCCGGCGCACGTCAAGTTTGTCACTTCTGACATCGGAAATTTCTGGCGCGCGTACGACCTTGCAGCAAACGAAACCGACAAATCCAAACGCATCGCGATCTTTCAAGCCGAGTATCTCGACAAGGGCAGCCCTGGCTTGAAAGACTTTGTCCGCTTACGGATCAAGTCAGCCGCAAACCTGGTGAGCGCGATCGACCGCATGCCGAAATATTACGCGTCCATCCGCCCGCAGACGTTGCAGGTACAACGCATGGAGAAGCGCATGCGGTCGGCGTTTGAAAAATTCAAATTGATCTACCCCGACGCCGTCTTTCCCGACGTTTACTTTTTGATCGGCGTCACGAGCTCGGGTGGGACAACAGGACCGAGTGGTCTTTTGATCGGCACCGAGATGTACGGCAAAACACCGAAGACGCCGATGCACGAACTCAGTGACTGGCTGCGCATGGTGCTGTCGACCGTGGACAACGTGCCGGCCATCGTCGCGCACGAATCCTGTCATTACAACCAGCACTACAACAGCGCTCCGGACCAGCGGCATCTGCTCGGCAAGTCGTTGCAAGAGGGCTCCTGCGATACGATCGGCGAGCTGATCTCTGGACGCAACATCAACGAGCATTTGAAGGTTTACGGCAAGACGCACGTTGCCGAGATCTGGCGCGACTTTGAAGTTGACATGTACAAGCCCGATTTTTCAAAGTGGGTTTACAACGCGGTAACCGCCAAAGACCGTCCCGCCGATCTCGGATATTATGTGGGCTATCTGATCACGCGGGCTTACTACCGAAAAGCCAAGGACAAGCGACAGGCGATCCACGACATTCTGAACATACAGGACGCTCGTGCGTTTTATGAAGCGAGTGGAGTGCGACCGGCGGCGAGTGAAAAAGGTAAATAGTCTTTACCAGGGGCGACAGCCCTGGCTTTAATATTCCGCGCCGTTGGCGCTGCGAATCGTAGTTTTTATCAGAACGGAGGACCTATGAAAGCTGCGCTGTGTAAACTGCTGCTGGTCGTCAACCTCTTTCCCTTCGCCGCTCTCGCACAAACGAGCGTTGATACGCAGATCAAACGCGTCGAGCAGGGGCTGCTGCCGCCCGTACTGATCAAAGGCGATCCCGCGTGGTCCATAGAAGAGCGGATGAAGCATTGGAAAGTCCCGGGACTGAGCATCGCCGTCGTCAAAGATTTCAAAGTCGAATGGGCACGCGCGTACGGTGTCAAAGACATCGAGACGAAGGAGCCTGTCACTACTGATACTCTTTTTCAGGCTGGGTCGATCAGCAAACCGGTCGCGGCGATGGTGGCGCTAAAACGAGTGCAGGACGGAAAAATCGCACTCGATGAAAACATCAATAACAAGCTCCAGACCTGGAAACTGCCTGATAACGAATTCACGGCAAAGAAAAAAGTGACGCTCGCAAACCTGTTGAGCCACACAGGTGGCCTGACCGTACACGGCTTTCCCGGTTATGCCGTCGACGAAAAAATCCCGACGTTGCCACAAGTGCTGGACGGCACTGAACCTGCGAACACGGCCGCGGTTCGTGTCGACATGGAGCCGGGAACGAAGTTTCGCTATTCGGGTGGCGGCACCACCATTGCACAACTTGCGATCATGGATATCGAGAAGAAACCCTATCCGCAGATCGCGAAAGAAACTGTGCTTGGTCCACTGAACATGACAAACAGCACGTATAGCCAGCCGCTGCCTGATGACTGGCGCAAGAAAGCAGCGTCGGGACACCGTGGAGACGGTTCGACGGTCGCAGGCAAGATTCACGTCTATCCTGAGATGGCCGCGGCGGGTTTATGGACCACGCCGGCGGACCTCGCCAGGTTTGGCATTGAGGTGCAACTGTCTTACGCCGGACGGTCAAACAAGATCCTGTCGCAACAGATGATTGAAAAGATGGTCACGCCGTTCATGGAAGAGGTTGGTCTCGGTTTCTTTATCGACAAGCACGGCAACTCCGTTTACTTCGGACATGGTGGCGCGGACGAGGGTTTCCGCGCACAACTGCTCATGCATCGCGAGAAGGGATATGGCGCGGTGGTGATGGTCAACTCTGACAATGGGCAGATCATGGAAGAGGTGCTGCGCAGCATTGCCAGGGCATATAACTGGGACGAGTTTCTTCCGCCGGTCAACGAGATCATTTCGCTCGACGCAAGCAAGCTCGATGAGTACGCCGGGCGTTTTCAGGTTAATCCGGATCGCATCCTCACGATTGCGAGAGAAGAGGGGAAGTTGATTGCCAGGCCGACAGCGGACAATAAATTTGAGTTGTTACCGGTGGCTGAGAACACGTTTGTTCGGCGGGAACAGAACATTCGCTACACGTTTGTGAAGGGCGATGGTGGAGTTAGTGCGCTGCGACTTGCGTTGGAAGGTGGTGAAGGTGTTACGGCGCCG
>Ga0134127_10001877_pt1 | contig 15376 bp, 12 predicted proteins | sample KB31753_FD_96459 | JGI IMG/M metagenome (GOLD analysis project Ga0134127, IMG submission 96459) | Terrestrial soil microbial communities with excess Nitrogen fertilizer from Kellogg Biological Station, Michigan, USA - KB3-175-3 | ecosystem: Environmental > Terrestrial > Soil > Unclassified ...
GTCCTCAGCGCCGTTGATCGAAAGCACACGGACCTTCTCTCCATATTTCTCGCCGAAGAGCGCCATAGCTCCAGAGCGCATTGCCTCTTCCACCGCCATTTCGTTCGTCTGCACCGGTTCGTTGCGGAGGATGTGGTAGTTAACCAGGTTTTCGATCTCTTCGATTTCAGCCGCGGTAAGCGGTTGATAATGTGTGAAGTCAAAACGGAGATAAGTCGGCGCTACGACTGAACCTGCCTGTTTCACATGACTACCCAGCACCTCGCGCAAAGCAGCGTGCATCAGGTGAGTGGCGGTGTGATTACGACGCGTGGCATCCCGTTTTTCAACATCAACTTCAGCCGTGACAGTGTCACCAACTTTGAGCGTGCCCTTCTCGACTCTGACTTTGTGGACGATCAGACCTTGTGCAGGCGAATAAGTATCGAGAACTGACGCCGTGAGATCAGTGTTGCCCACGTTAGCGGGTGGGGTTGAAGGCGCAGCTGACCCAATACTAACGAAGCGGCCCGTATCACCGACCTGTCCTCCACTCTCAGCGTAAAACGGCGTCTGGTCGAGCACGACCTCGCCCTCATCGCCCGGTTCAAGCTGAGAAACTTCTTCCGCGCCTTTTATTAAGGACGTGATCACGGAATCAGAGACACTGGTCAAGTCATATCCTCGGAATCGACTCGCGCCACGCTCTGCCACCTTCCCATAAGCGCCCTTGATCGCCTTTGCCGATGTGCCTCCGCCGGAAGCTACGTTTCCACCTAACTGAATTAGCCGCACTGCCTCGTCGAAGTTCTCATTGAATTCGTTCTCGCCGACTTCGAAGCCGCGTTCTTCCAGGGCCACGCGAATCAAGTCCCGCGGAATTCCAAACGTATCGTACAAACGCGCAAGCTGTTTGAAGTCGGGCATCGTGCGTTGAGTTGTCGCAAACAGCTCATCGAGCTTATTCAGACCAACCGTGAGAGTTGTTCCGAACCGCTCCTCCTCAAGCCGCACCATCTTCTGAATAAACTCTCGCTGAATCCCTAACTCTGGAAACGCTTCGCTGAACTGATCGACGACGAAGTTTGTTACTTCGTTGAAGAACACATCGAAACCCAACGTGTGCCGACCCTGGTAGATTGCGCGCCGCATGATCTTTCGCAGCACGTAATTCCGGCCTTCATTTCCAGGCAGGATGCCATCGGCAACCGAAAACGCGGTGGCGCGCGCGTGGTCCGCAATCACACGCATCGCAAATCCTTCCTTTGTTTCAGGTTCATAGTGGCGATCAGCGAGCTTAGCGGTGAATTCGACAATCGGAAGAATCAGATCAGTATCATAGTTTGAATACACACCCTGCAGGATCGCGGCCGTGCGCTCGAGTCCCAACCCCGTGTCAACGGATGGCTTTGGAAGTAGCTCGAGTTTGTACTTGCCCGGCTCAACCTCGACACGGTTGTATTGCATGAACACCAGATTCCAGATCTCGAGCGTCGTGTCGCCGGGTCCATTTACAAGATCAGCCCGATTGAATTCGGGATCCTCCGGATGCTCACCCGTGTAGTAGTTGATCTCAGCGTTTGGTCCACAGGGACCTGTCTCGGCCATCTGCCAAAAATTGTCCTTGCGATCAAAACGAAGGACGCGTTCAGGGCGTGCGCTTACTTCGATCCACAGCGCTGCAGCCTCCTCATCAGCAGGGACTTCGTCGTCGCCGCCAAAAACTGTGAACCAGAGACGCTCTGGGTCGAGACCCAGCTTTCCTTCATCGCGACTGCCAGTTAAGAAATCCCACGCATACTGGATCGCGTCCTTCTTGAAATAATCGCCGAAGGAAAAATTGCCGAGCATCTCGAAGAAAGTGTGATGCCGCGCGGTCTTCCCAACCTCATCGAGGTCGTTGTGCTTGCCGCCTGCGCGCAAACACTTTTGCGAAGAGCAGGCGCGGACGTAGTCGCGTTTCTCCACACCAAGGAAGACATCCTTGAACTGGTTCATCCCGGCATTAGTAAAGAGGAGCGTCGGATCATTTGCGGGCAGAAGTGGGCTCGAACGCACTCGTGTGTGAGAGTACTGCTCAAAATACTTAAGGAACTTCTCGCGAATTTCGTTTCCAGTCATAAACTTTCCAAATCCTAAACCATCAGCTCGACAACTTGATTGACTTGATCGAAGTCTAGCATGAGAGAACATGAGGGCTGAAGAAGGCCCAAAAATGAGCGCCACCGCCCGCTCGAAGTCTGGCATTGGTTGGGATCCCATCTCACCACAAGTTTTGTTGACAGCCGAAGAAGCCTCGGCGTAGTTTGCACCCGACTCACGGCTCTTCACGTCGGACCTCATGCGGCTCGCCGCGACTGGCCTTTGAACCCTTCACGGTTGTTTGCTCACCTTTAGATTAGTTCGCGAGTCCTGCATGGATCGAAGAATACAGATCGTCCGTGAAGCTATTGAAAAGGATTTCAAACGCGCGTGGGCCATCGCTGATCTCGCGCAACTTGTAAATCTTTCTGCTTCGAGACTGCGTCATCTATTCAAGGAGGAAACCGGTGAAACGCCTACACAGTTCTTGAAGGAGGTCCGCTTACGTCATGCGGAACGACTGCTGAGCACAACATTTCTCAGCGTAAAGGAAATCATGAATCGTGTCGGGTTTCTTGACGAGAGTCATTTCGGCCATGAGTTTAAGAGGATGTATGGATTAGCGCCGTCGAAATATAGAGAGTCGCCGGCAAGTAGAAATAAGACGAAGTGAGCTTGGAGCGGTGCGCTTTCGTTACTTGCGATTTGGTTATGCTGCGGAGAGTTGCTTGCGAGGAAGAGTTGCATTCGAGTGGGAATAGATCCTTACGTTCGAGGAAAAGCTTGTTCCCTATGAAAAGATTTCTGCGCGTAACCACTTTCGCCACATCTTAGCCAGCTCAACCAAGAGTTACATGTTGACTGGACCCGCGGTTCGTAGAGAATACGGAATCACCTCAGCTTAGTGGAACCAAAGTTATGAACATCCTCACACTCCATCGTCTCTCAGTAACAGCTGGACTCTTAGTTTGCTTCGCTCTCACTTCGATCGCTGCTCTGGCGCAAGACGGCGAAAGGGTTCTCGCTGAAGTAAACGGACGTCAGATAAAGCAACGCGATGTTGACGCGTTGGTCCTTGCGCAAGTCATGCCACTGGAAGACCAGTTGTATGCCATCCGCCAGGTAGCACTCGACAACCTCATCATCACATCGATTTTGGAGGGGGAAGCTAAGAGTCAAAAGATCTCACTGGAATTACTGAGAAGAAAGTTATCTGCGGGCCGCGTTGAGATTGCTCAAAGTGACATTGAAAAGGCTTATACCGAGAACCTCTCCGCATTTGCGTCACTGAGTCCGGATGAGGCGAGGGAAAGACTCAGGCTGGATTTAGAAACACAGACACGCATGCGGTTCTTTAGTGATGCAGTCGCGCGGCTGCGCGGTAAGGCTCAAGTGCGATTGTTTCTGGAGGAGCCACGACTTCCGGAGCTTGCGATTACGTCGACTGCGGCTGTCAGAGGAGCACCAGGCAGCGCCGTGACCATAGTTGAGTTTGGGGACTTTCAGTGCTCCTACTGCCGCGACTCTCAGGCTGTAATCAAGCAGATAGTGGATAAGTTCGAGAGTGAAGTGAAACTTGTCTTCAAGCACTTACCGCTCGACATTCATTCTTATGCAGAAGCTTCAGCAAGGGCTGCCTTTTGCGCCGGTGAGCAGAATCAATTTTGGAATTATCACGACGCGCTTTTTCTTGCCGCAGATTTGTCTCCCAAGTCTCTTAGCGAGATTGCCATGACGCTGCAGCTTGATGCTGTGAAGTTTCGCGAGTGCCTCGATTCTGATTTGGCGCGTGCGTCGGTTTTGGCGGACAGAAAAGACGCGGCGCGCTTCGGCATAACAAGCACACCGACCTTCATCGTGAACGGGAAGTTAGTTCGAGGGGCAATTGATTTTGGCACATTCAAAACCCTGATCGAGCGTGAGATCAGTTCTGCTCGAAACAGATCTGGACTAAGTGAGCCTGCCGTTAAAGTAAAATAGGAGAATGATATGAAATCGCGAAATCTCTTCCTCACCGTCGTCGTTGTGAGCTTGCTCCTGGCAAATTCAACATTGGCCCAGAATCCCGGCTCCGGAATAAAGGATAAGGGCATAGACCCTTCAGAAAATTCGTTTGCAGCGTCAGCGGAAAAGCTTGTGCGAGCGGCTTACGAAAAGCTGACGCGATATAACCGCGCGTACCTGTTAGTTGATGATCGTGTGGCAAGCAATCTTCCCAGCGAGGAACGCTACCTGCGCTTCGAACTGGGCAATTTCAAGGTCGGGCCAATTCAGGAAATCCTTTCGTTGAAACATGGCGAGGTGCATACGGTGATAGTTCCGGAGCTCATCAGTCTCGCTCGTCTGACGACTACCCTCAACGATGGAGATCCACACGTGGCATATTCCGCGCGATGGATTGCTGAGTCATATGCGCCCGGATACGATCCGCGATGGACCATGAACGATCTGATGAGCCATAAGGCAGCAAAATACCAGGATGTTGGTGCCTATGCTGCGTACAACGTTACAGTGCGATTTCACGGAAAGGTCCAGGCCTATCGTGCTCTCGTCCTCTTTCATAATCCCTATGGTTCGACGACCGAGAAACTCAAGCCGACATTTTGGGACGTCATTTCCGGCTCGGCAGGTGCCCTGCAGGATCTATGGGAAGAGCAGCGGCCTGCTGTTGGAGAAACCGGCAGCGGCGAGAGTCAAGATCGATCGGGGCCAGAGCCGCCATCAAATCGTATTTCAAGCCTGATTCATTCAGGTTATTCCAAACCCGGTAAGCCGTCATCGCTTACGTCACGGAGCTTCGCTGTTGCTACATCCACATCCTCCGACACACCCTCTGTGGGTCCAATCGTGGAAAGCACTACTGCTGATACGACAGAACATTCTTCCGGACGTCATGGAGAGACGGTTGAATTTCAAGGAGCGTGCGAAGCGCCCACCACGACTCAACAGCTTTGCAAGGTAAACTTCGGGTTTATTTACCTCTATGAAAACGGCACTTTAACTAACTGGGTTTACCGACACCGCAACAAATATGACAATGTGGTGGGAACTCAGACAGGACCGCGAGGAACTCCTATTAGTTGCCACTCGGCGTACGGCGTGGCGACCGAAAACTGTGTCAATCCTGACTGCACGTTTACTGCAGGTTTGACTGGGTCGGGTTTTAACATCCAGATGACCGGGGGAAATGTGTGGCGAGGCCAACTGATTCATGGCCACACATGTAATATTCCCGCACCTACAGGTGGTCGTGGTGGCGGCGGGATTTGCAATGCGCCAATTGCGCTTGCGAAAGCACGCGGCAAAGATCCGCGCCCAACCCTCATGAATCCTAACTGTTGTAATTCTGTCGAGCAGGCGGATTGCTTCAACGGCGGAGGTGAATGGACTGAGTCAACCTGCTCTTGTTACTCGCCAATCGTAATTGATGTCGCCGGGAACGGGTTTGATCTCACAAACGCTGAAGATGGTGTCTTGTTTGACGTGAACCGCACAGGAACCCGCGAACAGGTTTCCTGGACGTCCGCAAACTCAGACGATTCATGGCTTGTGCTTGATCGCAATGGCAATGGAGTCATCGATGACGGAAAGGAACTCTTCGGGAGTGCAAGCCCGCAACCGTTTCTCGCCCCCGGCGAATCGAAGCATGGCTTTCGCGCATTAGCGATGTTTGACCAGCTTGAGAACGGCGGCAACGGAGATGGCCAGATCGATTCTCAGGATGCAGTCTTTTCGAGCCTGAAACTCTGGCGCGACATTAACCACAACGGCATCTCTGAAGGTGGCGAGTTACAAGCACTCTCGAATTCAGACGTTCGCGTCATTGAGCTCGATTACAAGGAATCACGGCGCAAAGACGACCAGGGCAATTGGTTCCGATACCGTGCAAAGGTCCGAGATGCCCAGAGTGCCGACGTCGGACGTTGGGCCTGGGATGTGTTTCTGCAGAAACCGCACTAAGCTCGACTGACAGGTGTCGCGCTGAATGAGCCACCGACAACCAAGTGCCCGCAGGTCCTAACGAATCTGCGGGCCTTCTGCATTGTCCGCTTCAGGTCATCTCGTCGTCTTCCAGATCGGCTTTCGACGCGGCCTTTACTTTTTCCGCAACCAACTCAAACGGAAAACCCTGTCGCAACAAATGATCGAACAGGCTCTTCGCTTCGGCTCGACTAGTGGGGCGCCCGCGCAGCCGCGTACGTTTTTCAATTGCCCGGTCGATCAGTTCGGCTTCCGAGGTTTCACCGAACACCAGGTCGAGTGCTTCGTCGACCGTCTCCTGAGGGACTTTCTTCAACGCCAGTTCCCGTTTCAGTCTTTGCCGGCCAACAGGTCTCTGTCTCACCTTCAAAGAAGCGTAGCCAAATGCAAACCTCTCATCATCCAGATAACCGTATTCCTGCAAACGCTCAATCACTTCCTCGGCGATCGTTTTGTTTGTTTCGCGTCCCTGGAGAAGAAGCTCTCTTAGTTCCGACACTGAACGCGATTTCGCAGCGAGGAGTTTGATCGCCCGCTGGAACGTGCGCCGTCTCCGCTCCTCTTGCGTCAGCGGTTTCTTTTCGGCCGCCTCAGTCTCTGGTTTCCGTCGTTTAGTTCCAAACCTCGGCATGGCTTCTCAAACACTTCTACCGCATCCACTGATGCTGATTCTCATAATAAGGAGGTTGCGCGTCCGGATGCTCTTTCTTAAAGGCCCGATAACGTTTGTGTAGTCGCCTGTAACGCTTATCAGAAGATCTTAAGGGACGATGGGGAATGGCCCGCAGATGGTCCTCGATCTTGTGCATATTCTTAGATGAGAACCGCCAATCGTAGTTACCTAGGTCGTAAAGATTAGTTAAGCCATACCCTTTGATCCTTCCGGAAAAGTCGACGTAAGGATCAAAGTAACTCCAAACCAAATGCCTGATGTTACGAAACACGGGTTTGCGCCCGTGCAGTCCCAGGTCGCGCGACCGGCCAATTGAGCCCCACAGTCCCTTTTGCTGAAAGACAAAAATCACGTGATCGAGTAGATCCACTGACTCGATGTCCAGTAGCAATGGAGGATAGCCGTGTTGCTCCAAAATCACAGTTGCCACCAACGCCGCTTCCAAGCAGTGGGCTTCGTTTCTTTTCAGGACCTCGCGAAAAGATCGAAGCGTTCCACCCTGCCGCTCCCAGTTATATGGCATCGCGGTGAGATAGCGTTGCACCTGGGCCGGAGTGCGCAACGATTCGATTACCCGGCGTTCGGATCTCGTAAAATCTTTCAACGTTGGTTTGTCGGGCATCGCTTGAGTTAGTAGCAGATCAAGTGCTCAAATCAAAACCGGGAAAGTCGCGCCGCACCCGCGATTGACTACCAAATGCCAGCATATGATTACCTCTGGCCTTGCCTCAGGTGGCCTCGGTGATGTAAGAAACTAGAATCAGAAGCACCACATTGATGACAGCAATCGACGTAACGCTCGAAGCATTTTCGAAGCCGCAGCGTTGTCATGGATAACCGGAGACAATATGACTTCTATTCGCACCGAACGAGCAACTGAGCACTTAGGGCGCAAAAATTCCGATTACGAACTCGACAACTATGGCATTCGCGGCGCCAGCAAAGTCTACTGGAACCTGACACCGCCAGAGTTGTACGAAGAGGTTGCTCGCCGGAATGAAGGAATCCTGTCGAATCATGGTGCCCTCATCGTGGACACCGGCGAACACACGGGCCGCGCTGCCAAAGACAAAGCAATCGTGCGCGAACCCGGTAGCGAAGACAAAGTGTTCTGGGGCGACGTGAATAAAGATTTTTCGCAGGAGAAGTTCAACGCTATCAAAGATCGCATGATGGCCCATGCAACAGGCCGCGAACTTTTCGTGCAAGATACTTTTGGCGGCGCTGATACGAAGTATCGCCTGCCGGTTCGAATCGTTAACGAGTTGGCTTGGCACTCACTCTTCGCGCGCACAATGCTGATCAGTGATCCTTCAGTGACGACTCCTCATCATCCAGAATTTACAATTATTAACTTCCCGAGTTTCCAGGCCGACCCGGAACGGGATGGCACTCGTTCACCAACCTTTATTCTGATGGATTTCAGTCAACGCCTGGTGTTGATAGGCGGCACGTCCTACGCTGGGGAAACCAAGAAGAGCGTGTTCTCAATCCTCAACTACCTCCTGCCGCAGCAGGGGGTGATGAGCATGCACTGTTCGGCCAACGTCGGCGAGAAAGGAGACGTCGCGGTCTTCTTTGGTCTCTCAGGCACGGGCAAGACAACACTCTCAGCGGATCCTGAACGACAACTGGTTGGTGACGACGAACACGGATGGTCTGACAACGGTGTATTTAATTTTGAAGGCGGTTGTTACGCGAAGGTCATCAAGTTGTCCGCCGAAGCCGAACCAGACATTTACCGCACCACCGAAATGTTCGGAACAATTCTCGAGAATGTAGTCTTTGATCCGGCTACACGTCAGATCGATTTGGACGACGCCACGAAAACCGAGAACACTCGCGCTTCTTATCCACTAACCAGCATCCCCAATATCGTTCCGGAGGGACACGCGGGACATCCGCAGAACATCATCATGTTGACGGCCGATGCGTTCGGCGTCCTACCGCCGGTTGCACGGCTCACTCCTGAGCAGGCGATGTACCACTTCCTTTCCGGATATACAGCGAAGGTCGCCGGTACCGAGAAAGGAATCAAGGAACCCGAAGCCGCATTCTCAACCTGCTTCGGCGCGCCTTTCATGGTCCTACATCCAGGCGTCTATGCGGATCTGCTCGGAAAGAAAATGGCCCAGCACAATGCCGCGTGCTGGTTAGTAAACACAGGATGGAGCGGCGGCCCTTACGGCGTTGGCAAGCGAATGAAGATCTCTCACACGCGTGCAATGATTCGGGCAATCCTGAACGGGTCGCTGGCTAGTGTAGAAACGAAGCCCGATCCGATCTTCGGGGTTAATGTTCCCGTGTCCTGTCCTGAGGTCCCGGTAGAAGTGCTGCAACCTCGCAACACCTGGGCCGACAAAGATGCTTATGATCAGAAGGCGCGCGAACTCGCTCGACGTTTCAATGAAAACTTCAAGAAGTATGAGAGTGGAGTTTCCGAAGCGGTGCGGGCAGTTGCGCCAACTGCGGACTAAGACCGGCGTCTAGCCTGGAGGCCAATTGAGTGGCCGACCACCGAGGACGTGCACGTGAAGATGAAAAACTGATTGACCTGCCCCCGCACCGGTATTGATTACAGTGCGGTAACCTGACTCATCCAACCCCTGCCCATTAGCCTGCCGCGCCGCCACGCGTAAAAGATGTCCCAGCATAGGCTCATCCTGTCGCGACGCTTCATCGAGTGATTCCAGATGTTCACGAGGAATGACTAACAGATGTGTCGGTGACTGCGGATTGATGTCACGGATGACTACGCAAAGGTCGTCTTGATGTAACAACTCGGCAGGAATCTCGCCGGCAACTATGCGACAAAACAAGCAATTCGTTTCTGACATTTTCTATCGGTTCCCCTAAACCAGGATCAACTCGTACCACTCAACGATGCTATCGCCGCTGCGTCTGTGCCGGCCGCATCCGTCAACTGCGCCGTCACTGACTCTCGAATCCTCTGAATGTCCGCGCCGACGGCGCGCAACTTCGCTTCAATTCTCTCGTAGCCTCGATCGATGTGATAGACGCGCTCGATCATTGTTTCGCCCTGTGCGACCAGTCCGGCAAGCACAAGTGATGCAGATGCGCGGAGATCTGAAGCGAGCACCGGAGCGCCCGTCAGCTTTGTTGGCCCAGAGACAGTGGCGATTCGTCCGTTCAAATGAATCTGGGCGCCCATGCGTTGCATTTCCGACGCGTGCATGAATCGGTTTTCGAATATGGTCTCTGTGATCGTTGCATGGCCTTCTGCCTGGGTCATGAGCGCCATGTACTGAGCCTGCATGTCTGTGGGGAAATTGGGATGGGGCTCAGTGCTCACGTCGCTGGCTAACAATGCATTGCCGCGCTTTACGCGCAGCGTGCTGGGATTCAGATCCTCAATCACGACGACTACTTCACGCAACTTCGCGATGACGGCGGTTAAATGTTCGGGTTGGCAATCCTTGATCTCCAACTCACCCCCCGTGATCGCCGCAGCCACGATGAATGTGCCGGTCTCGATACGATCTGGAATGATCGTGTGCTGAGCGCCGCCCAGGGCTTCAACGCCGTCGATCTCGATCGTTGGCGTGCCTGCGCCTCGCACTCTCGCTCCCATCCGGTTTAGCAACTCGCATAGATCACTGATCTCAGGTTCGCAGGCTGCGTTGCGCAGCACAGTCCTACCCTTTGCGAGAGTCGCCGCCATCAGGAGGTTTTCGGTTCCGGTGACAGTGACCTTCTCGAAACTGATCGTGGCCCCGATCAAGCGGCCACCCTGGGGAGCGCGCGCCACGACGTTGCCGCCTTCAAGCCTGACCTCGGCACCTAGTTGTTCGAATCCCCGCAAATGAAGATCGATAGGTCGGGTCCCAATTGCACAACCCCCGGGCAGCGAAACCTTTGCCTTACCAAATCGGGCGAGCAGCGGTCCGAGTGCCAGTACTGATGCGCGCATGGTCTTGACCAATTCGTAAGGTGCTTCGAAGACTTCGATGTGGGATGCGTTGATTTTGTGGGTGCGCAATTCGGGCGTCAGGACTGTTGCGCCCAGGTCTTCCAGCAGGCGACGCTGGGTAATGATGTCGCGAGCGTAAGGAAGATTGTGGAGGATGACGGTTTCCGCGGTTAGCAAGGCCGCCGCCATGCAAGGCAACGCGGAGTTCTTGGCACCACTGATGGCGACAGCGCCTTTGAGCGGACGGCCTCCGGTGATAAGAAATTTGTCCACGACAGACAGATTAGATGAAAACAGCGAAAGGTAAAAGCGAGGGCTGAGGGTAGGAAGACGACAAACGCGGCGAGGGATAAATCAATCCCGCGCCGCGTTCCTTCGTTGTTCGTTCAGGTTGCGATTTAGTTGTCAGTTTCGGCACCAGCACGTTTGATCCTGACGCCTCCATTGGTCGTCATCGCACGTACTGTTGCTCCGCCACTTCCCAGATTCACCGCAAGCTCACGGGTGATTCGACCCTGAACAGTCACCGGAAAGTCGATACTCAGATGACCGTTGACGGTGCCTGTTTCAAGGTGAGCTGAGTAGTTGTCCGGCACAGACATTACGATGCCGCCATTGGTCGTGCGAACATCAAGTTCTTCGCCGTCCCAACGCGAGCCATCAAGTTCAACTACCAAACCGCCGTTCGTTGTCCCGCCGCGAACGCTTCCGCCGACCCGCTTCAACACCACACCGCCGTTGTGCCCTTCAAATTCGATTCGGCCGGTGATGTCTGAGATGTAGATGCCGCCGTTGTAAGCTTCAAGCGACAAGTCAGTACGCTTCGGTGTGAAGATTTCATAGCTTACGTTCCACTGGTAGTCTTTGCGGTTTTCCGGTCCGACTGCAAAGATTTTGCCCCCCGCAGTTTCAATTTTGATCTGCTTCGCAAGCTGATCTGCTTCGCTTTGTGTACCCGCAGCGGCTTGTACGCGCGCGCGGACGAGCACTTCGTTTTGATCCCAACCTTTGATCGATACGCCGCCATTGCGTCGAGCATCAACCGTTAACATTCCCGTCGCCGGGACTTTCTGTTCCCGAATCTCGCATTGGCCGACGAGCCTGTCGCTAGACCAATTGTCGCGACACGAAAGTGAGCCATCTTTGTCTCCGTGTGCGAAGGCGAGAGCGCCAGTCAGGCTCAACAACGTTGCCACGAACACACCAAGCCTCAACCATCTATTCATGATCGTAATCTCCTGGGGAAAGTCTCCAATTAGTTTTTTGTGTTTCGGTTACCTGTGGTTCTGTGAGCTAAACACCACGCAGACTTTGAATATGGCAAAAATCTCAGCAGGAGTGATGGGCCTCAGGTTCACTCTTCTGGAGCACAACGACGCGCGGAATCCCCTGCAAATCTGGTTGAATACCAACTAGCTTCCAGGCTCGCTGGTCAATTATCTTCTCGACATTTTCAGCCTGGTTGTACCCGATCTCGATTAACAAATGGCCCCCAACTCTTAAGAAAGCTCCGCCCTCAATTAGCAACCGGCGCACGACCGCCAGACCATCGGGCCCACCTGAGAGTGCCTCAACTGGTTCGTGATCGTGAACCTCTCGCTGCAAGCCGGAAATTTCGGCATCCGCAACGTAGGGCGGATTGGAAGCAATCAGATCGAACGGCGAACTACTCGGAGACAGATCCGAAAAACAGTCTGATTTCACGAACGCAAGTCTTTGACTTACTCCGTGGCGTTCGGCATTGCGCTGCGCAACTTCAAGAGCTGCGGCAGAGATGTCGATTGCGACACCATGTGCGTCGGGTTGCTCATGGAGAATTGTTACGGCAATACAGCCTGACCCTGTTCCGACGTCGCAGATCGCCGATTGCGCTGGAGAAGTCTTGAGCAACTCCAAAGCAGTCTCAACCAGGAGTTCAGTTTCGGGCCGCGGAATCAGCACTCCCTTTTCAACTTCAAAATCCAGACCAAAGAAAGATTGCTGGCGAGTGATGTATTGCAGTGGCTCTCCAGACGATCGACGCAAGATAAGTTCTCGAAATCGTTCAAAGTGTTGTGGGGTTAACAACTGCTCTGGATGGCCAAGAATGAAGGTTCGATCGCGATCGATGATGTGCTCGAGCAGGCTGCTCGCTTCTCGTCTCGCTTCAGGCACACCGGATTCGTCCAACGTGCGGGCGCCTTCATTAATCGCTTCTCCGATCGAGTTAGTCATCCGCGTCGGTAACATGCCTGAATTGAGTTTGAGTGAGCCGAATACTTATTTGTCAAAAACGTTAGACCTAACACCGGTATGAAACACTGTATCGCTTCAGGATTGCCGCTCTCAGGTCTATAATACGCTGCATCCGACGAGCTAAGTGTTCGCGAAACCAGTTAGGCAACGGTTCCGGTTGAGCGAGGTAAATTCTGGCTTCCACATTTGGGAAGCACACGGCATTGAGACTTTTCCTATTACAACGGTACGAGTCTCGTTCCTCCCGTGTACGACAGAACCTCTGGGGCCACTGGTTTCGGAGGTTCTGACGTAGAGGGCAAGAGTTTAACTACGTTGGCCGAGAAACTTGACGATGGACACCCTTTACAAAAGCCTGCTCCTGTTCGCGATGAACTGGCTCGACGCACAATTAACGATCCTTTGGGTGCGGATGAATATTGCCACCGAAGGCAATGCCATCATGGCGCGACTTCTCAATTTGGGTGAAGCGCCGTTTCTGGTTGTGAAACTATTTATCGGTGCCTTTGCTGCCTACATTCTCTACCGCTGTGCTCACATGCCCCTCGCACGACGCGGAATGAAGCTCGTTTTGGGACTCTATCTGCTGCTGATGGCGGTGCACGTTGTGACAGGCTTCGCAGCTCTCGGGTGGCAAGCACCCGAAACAGTCGTCGCCTATTTCGGTGGTTTGCCCGGCGCCTTCCTTTCCTTTATCTCCTGATTTCTCGCAATCAAAAGGCTAATTCAGCTCACAAAGCGCCTTCTTCCGAAGGACCCAGCCGCAAAACACAAAACGGAACTTCCTACGTAATGTAACGTTTCTAGAGATCCAGCGACACTAGATTGTCTGTGGTCTTGTGCGCTTGATTGAGGAAGGCCAAAGGGTTCAAAATCAGCGTCGGAAGTTGCCTTCTAGCGGATCTCCTGGGGCCGAAACTGACAACCAGCCGACCTGGAAAAGGCATCCAATATGGGCTTGTATGAGCGCGTCAAATAACAATTCTTACAGGAAAAAGCTATGTATAAAATTACAGCACGTCAAATCCTCGTAATCGCCCTGATCTCCGGAATCTTCGCCGCTGGCACGGTGGCCATCGTCGATCGGTTGTCCAATCGCATGCAGCCCGCCAGTGCGGCTTTCGCGGAGAATCCGCCGGCAGGGATAACTGATCCGGCAAATTCGACAGATGAGCAGAACAACATCGAGATCTACCGGACTCTGTCACCCGGAGTTGTAAACATTCATTCGACATCCTACGCTCGCGACTTTTTTGGTTTCGTCGAGCCTCAGGAAGGATCCGGGTCGGGTTCGATTCTCGATCAGGAAGGTCACATTCTGACTAACTATCACGTAATCGAAGGTGCACAGAAACTCGGCGTCAGCTTTGGTAGCCAGAAGAACTACGCTGCGCAGGTAGTCGGTGGCGATCCCGATACTGATCTCGCCGTGATCAAGTTGGTCGAGTTGCCGAAGGAAGGCTTAACAGTTGTTCCGCTTGGCGATTCTGACAAGCTTGTAGTGGGTCAGAAAGTTCTGGCGATTGGAAATCCGTTTGGTTTGGATCGGACTTTGACCACCGGAGTGATCAGCGGACTGCAGCGTCCGATCAGAGCGCGCAACAATCGCCAAATTGAAGGTGCGATTCAGACAGATGCTTCGATCAATCCGGGAAACTCCGGCGGGCCGCTACTCGATTCGCGTGGAAGAATTATCGGAATCAATTCACAAATCCTTTCGCCTTCGGGCGGCTCAGCAGGCGTCGGCTTCGCCGTGCCGGTCAACATCGCGAAGCGGATCATCCCGCAGTTGATTCGTTCAGGACAGGTCGTGCGCCCGAAACTCGGAATCACAACTCGGAACGTTGAATTCCTCAAGGGCCAACTCGACCTTCCAGTGGACGATGGCGTGCTGATTTGGCAAGTCTCTCCTGGCGACGCCGCGGCGGCTGCGGGGTTGCGCGGACTGACTCAAACCGAGAATGGTGAAGTGGCGATCGGCGACATCATCGTTTCGATCGACGGCGCCAAAGTCAGCAATGCAGATGATCTGTTTCGTCTATTGGACAAGCACCAGGTTGGAGATACCGTTCAGGTCGGAATCTTTAGGAACGGCAGACAGATGACTGTTCCGGTGCGGCTTACGCAAGGTCCTGACTTAAGGCGCGGAGCTGGCAGGCGCTAGTAACGACCAACCTTCACGTGATCGGGTGCCGGTTCTTGAACGACCGACACCCGACACTGGCTCGCTCGCTTCACTTGAATCAAACCAATCACTTTTTCAATCTCGGCTACGGCTGGCTCTGCAAACATTGCAGCGCCGAAGATGCCGAACGCAAGCATCACAAGCAAGGATCTCCTGCCGGCGCGCCGCACAGCGAAGTGCCGGCTTTTGCTTATTGGAACCCCTCCACACAGACTCTTTCCTGCCGGCGTTGCGGCATTGAAGAGTTCATTCATAACCCTTGATTGCGCCGGGCCGGCAATTCCAACCGCCACCAGTGGGCGAATGATGA
>Ga0134127_10001879_pt1 | contig 15354 bp, 13 predicted proteins | sample KB31753_FD_96459 | JGI IMG/M metagenome (GOLD analysis project Ga0134127, IMG submission 96459) | Terrestrial soil microbial communities with excess Nitrogen fertilizer from Kellogg Biological Station, Michigan, USA - KB3-175-3 | ecosystem: Environmental > Terrestrial > Soil > Unclassified ...
CGAGCCCGGCGGAACCAGCAGCCTGATGCTGTATTGAATCGGATCGACGTTGTCGATCAACCTCTCGGATTCCACAAACTCGAGAACCTCGATGTAGTCCTCGATCGTCGTCCAGGGCGTGAACGACACAAACGTCGGCCTCAACGCGATTCCCGCGCCCTGCACTATTCGAAGTCCCTCAACAACGTCGCCGCGGGTGTGACCTTTCTCCAGGCGCTCAAGCACGGCATCGCTCAACGATTCGACGGCCGACACCATGAAGATGCAGCCGGCTTGCGCGAACTCAGGAATCAGCGACCGGTGCTTTAGGATATGCTCTACTTTCGCCGTGAAGTCGAATGTCAGTTCCGGAAACCTGTCATGCATCGTCCGAGCGATCCGAAGCGAGTGTGTGGGTCCATTCAAAAAGTCCGGGTCCCCAAAGGTTATGTGCCTCGCGCCGGAGGCCACAAGTCCCTGAATGTCTTCGATAACGATCTGTTCGGGAACGACAAAGAACCGGCCGTTGTACACCGGTGGGATCGGGCAATGCGTGCAGTGATGCAAGCACCCGCGGCTCGCTTCCACGTAACCTACGAGTCGTTCCTCACCGTTGTACTCGAGCTTCGCGTAGTGCTCCAGCGATACCAGCGGCCCACGGGCAGGCGCGGCGAAGTTTAGCCTCGCAAGCACCGGCTTCGCATAATTACTTCGAGTTTGCACTTCTCGAACGTTGATCGGCATTTCGGACTGAACTCGTTTGACGAGTTGAATGAGCGCCTCTTCAAACTCGCCCCCGATCACCGAATCAGCGACTGTGCTCAATAAGTAATCGGAGTTCAGTGTCGCGTAGAGACCATAAAAGCAAATGTGACAGTCAGAATTGAGCTTGCGGATCGCGTGCGCAATGCGAAACCCGAGCCGCAGCGCGGTGTGCATTGGAACCGAGATTCCTACGAAGCTCGCGCGCTGAACCTTGTCGGCGTCAAAGCCTTCAACCGAGACGTCCATCGTTTCGACTTCGTAACCGGCGCGGTTCAAGAGTCCCATTGGCAGGGCAATGCCGGCGGGCTGGTGACCCAACTCATAGCAGGAGACAAGAAGGATGGATGACTGTTTTATCATCGATAAGTCAGGTTAGGGTTCAGAGTTCAGGGTTTCTGGTTTCTAGTTTCTGGTCTCTAGTTCTGTTTTTTGAGTAATGCATGTTTTCCTGGGCCAACCAGAAACCCTGAACCCTGATTTCTGAACCCTGAACTCTGAACGCTGAACTTCCTCACTCAATCAGAAACTCCAGTTTCGCGTGCGCTTCCCTAAGCGCCGCCTCAACCCGATCAGGAGTCTGAGCCCGACTGAAGATGAACCCCAGATAGCTCGCTCCCTCAGGCGGAGGCGCTATCCTTTGAGTGATGTGCGCGGTAATGATGACGTCTTCAATGTCGGCTACCGCTCTTGCTGCTGCCACGCCCAACACCTCTCGGATAATTCCAGCGCGAGGGATTGGGATCATCATAACGCCCGCGGCCAGGCTCTCGCGCTCGATGCCCAACACATCCTCGCCAAGAGCGTGGCGAATGATCAGCTCTTCCAGCGACATATTGCCGTCGAACTTCAACGCCCGAGAGCAGAGCCCGCCGATCGCCCGAGCTGCGACCTCGACCACCCACGCTCCCTGTTCATTTATCCGTAACTCGGCGTGCACCGGTCCCTTCGTGAGACCCATCGCACGTATCGCCGCCCCGGTCGTCTCTACGATCTGCTGCTGGACATCCTGTGCGAGGCGGGACGGGGTGACGTAGATGGTTTCTTCGAAGAACGGCCCATCGAGAGGGTCAGGCTTATCGAATATCGCGAGCGCTCGGAATTCGCCGCCGGTTACCAATCCCTCAACCGCGACCTCAAAGCCGGGTATAAACTTTTCCACCAGCGCTTCACGCGCGAGCGTTCCGCCGCGTCGCGCGATCTTTGGGTCGCCGACAATCCGATCGAGTCGCCGAACCGCTCCCGCGAACTGCTCGGGGTTGTCGGCGCGCATTACGCCCCGGCTGGTCGAGAGGAACACCGGTTTGACCACGCACGGAAAAGTGACGCGCGCGGCGACCTCTCGAGGGTCCTGGTCCAGAGAGAAGTGCCAGAACTCGGGCACTTGCATGCCGCTCAGTCTCAGCGTCTCGCGCATACGGTGTTTGTTCTTAGCTATGACAGCGGCGTCTATCGAATTGTGTTGAAGATTGAGCCCCTGAGCGACCGAAGCGGCGACGACGGCGGTGTCTTCGTCGACTGGTATGATGGCGTCGATTGGAAAGCGTTCGGCAAACTCGCTGACCTGGCGCGCGGCGCGTTCGGGTTCTGAGAAATCGAGCGTAATCAGAGCTTCGGGATTCTTGCTCGCGAGCGTGTTGGGTTGTTCGGATGCGGCTACGACTTCAACGTCGAGCTTCAGGGCGGCATCTATGAAAGCCTTTGTGCGATAGGTAGTCGTCGGCAGAAGTAGAATCACTCTCGGCATTACTTTCTAACCTACGCTGGCCTGCGCCGTACTGTCTAGTGTCTGATTGAGTTGGTTAGGACATGTGCTTTTCGATATATTAGCTTAGAGGAACAAAAATGCGATTAACCGAGATGGTTTCGTGCGCGGGTTGAGCGGCTAAGCTCGCGCCGCGCGCGCTCGCTCAGGTGCTGAGCGGGCTACCAAAACAGCCCTTCGATCGAAATGTAATTGTCGGCTACGACCTTGCCGACGATGCGGGAGTCTATCGTCTTCGGGACGACCTGGCAATTGTTCAGACGCTCGACTTCTTTACACCGATCGTCGACGACCCTTTTGATTATGGACGCATCGCTGCGCTCAACTCGATCAACGATGTCTGGGCCATGGCTGGAACTCCGATTACCGCAATGGCCATTACCTGTTTTCCGAAAAAGGGCGTGGACTTCTCGATACTTGGCGAGATCATGCGAGGAGGGCTGCAGATCCTGACCGACAACGGAGTCGCGCTGCTCGGCGGACACAGCGTGGACAACGAACAGATCATGTTCGGCTACTCAGTCACCGGGGTGATCGATCCCAACAAGGTAGCTACAAATGCCGGCGCGCGTCCCGGGGATGTCATCATACTGACGAAGCCGATCGGAACCGGTGTGATTTCTACCGGAATCAAGTTTGCCAAAGCTCCGCCGGAGGTTGCCGCGGCATCGCTCGAAACTATGCTGACTGCGGGGAAGCAGGCCGCCGAAGCGATGCGTGAGTTTGGCGTTACTGGAGCGACTGATGTGACGGGCTTCGCTCTGCTTGGGCACGCCTGGGAGCTGGCGCGCGCCAGCCGGGTCACCATTGAAATCGATTCCGGGCAAGTCCCGGTATTACCTGGAGCTCTCGATCTTGCGAGTGCGGGTCTTCTGACAAGCGGGGACAAGACGAATCGCGAATACGTCGGCGATGACGTCGCTATCGCAGGGAACGTCAGTCGAGAAACGGGCTGTCTCCTTTTTGATCCGCAGACGGCGGGCGGTTTACTGATATCGATTCCGGAGGACCGCTCGGCTGCACTGCTTGAAATGCTGCGCGAGACTTATCCTCACGCGGCGATGATCGGGCGAGTAGTTGATCACCAGCAGCATTCGCTGGTCGTCTCGTGAGAAATTGGAGCTCTAATTATGACCGAAGCTAGAGAATATGACGCGATAGTCATCGGCTCGGGTCAGGGAGGCAAGCCGCTCGCGGTGGCCCTGGCGAAGGCGGGGTGGAAGACTGCCATAATAGAGCGCGCGTACATCGGAGGCACCTGTATCAATTACGGATGCACGCCTACAAAAACCATGTACAACAGCGCTCGCGTGGCTTACCTGTCTCGTCGATCGGTTGATTTTGGAGTTCACAGCAGCGCGGTCACAGTGAACATGGGCGAGGTCCGCGCGCGCAAACAGGGCATCGTCGATAGCTTTAGAGAGGGCGGGCTGAAATCGATCCAAAAGACCGCGAACCTTGATCTGCTTGTGGGAGAAGCGAGTTTCACCGGCCCGCATTCGATCGGAGTTCGCTTGAACGAAGGCGGCGAACAGTTACTCACCGCCAACAAGATATTCATTAATACCGGAGGCCGGCCTTCCGTTCCTCGGGTGGAAGGGCTGGACGGCGTTCCCTATCTTGACTCGACTTCGATCATGGAGCTCGATCAGCTGCCGGAGCACCTGCTGGTGATGGGCGGAGGATACATCGGGCTGGAATTCGGTCAGATGTTCCGAAGGTTCGGCAGCCAAGTGACCATTGTGCACCGGGGCACGCGAGTCCTTGCCCGCGAAGACCCGGATGTCGCCGATGAGATAGCAAATATCCTGCGCGAGGATGGCATCACTCTCTTATTGGACTCGGAAGTGACAGGTGCAAGTCGCTCGAACGGGACGATCAGCTTGAATGCCAAAACGCCTCAGGGCTCGGTGACTCTGAGCGGTTCGCACTTACTTGTTGCGGTAGGCAGGACCCCGAACACCGATCGCTTGAACCTTCAACGAGCCGGGATCGAGACCAGTGAAAAGGGTTTTGTGAAGGTTAACGATCGGCTGGAAACCAGCGTACCGGGCATCTATGCGCTTGGCGACATGAACGGTGGTCCGCAGTTCACCCACATCTCTTATGACGACTTTCGAATCATTCGAACCAACCTCCTCGAAGGAGGTGCCGCAACCACCAGGGATCGATTCGTGCCAAACACCGTGTTCATGGACCCGCAACTGGGCCGCGTAGGGTTGACCGAAACTGAGGCAAACGAGCGAGGCTTGAAGATTCGTGTTGCTACGTTGCCGATGACCAGTGTTGCCCGGGCGATTGAGATGAGCGAGACTCGCGGGTTCATTAAGGCGGTCGTCGATGCCGGCACAAATCAGATACTCGGTTGTGCGGTGCTGGGTGTGGAAGGCGGCGAGCTGATGGCGATGTTTCAGATAGCGATGATGGGCCGTGTGCCATACACAGTATTAAAAGAAGCGATCTTCGCTCACCCGACGCTGGCGGAATCGCTTAACAGTTTATTCATGGCGATGGACGCGTAGAGCTTGTAGAAAAGGTGGGAATGCTGATGCAGACCAGGAACGAACTGGAAAAAACTTCGCTTGCAAGCGAGATGACTGAACTGTTTCAGGAGGTTCGAGCGCGAACCATGCGGATCGTCGAGCCGTTGGAGATCGAGGACTATGTGGTGCAAACCGCTCCCTACATGAGCCCGCCCCGATGGCACATCGGCCACACATCGTGGTTCTTTGAGCTTCTGCTCAGGGATCACCTGCCCGGCTACAAAATCTATTCGGAAGAATATTTGTTCTACTTCAACTCATATTACGAGCGCTTTGGCACTCGCATCGATCGAGACAAACGGGGAACTCGTTCGCGGCCGACCGTGAAGGACACCCGCGCCTACCGAAATCGAATAGATGACGCGATGCTCGAGCTGCTCGATCGAATTGAAGAGAGCCCAAAAGCCCTCAACCTTCCTCTGCTCGTAAGGCTGGGTCTCGAGCACGAGATGCAGCATCAAGAGTTGCTTGTATACGACATCAAGCATCTGCTCTGCGATCTCTATGAACCAACGAGGCGAGGCGTGTTACCACTGCATGAGAAGGTGAGCGGGATGTCGGATATTGAAGGCGGACTGTTCCTGCTCGGGTACGCCGGCGATGATTTTGCTTTCGACAATGAGAAGCCTGCGCATCAAGTGTTCGTTCAGGATTTCGCGATCGACCGAGTGCCGGTGACTAGCGGCGAGTATCTGGAATTCATTCGTGATGGCGGATACGCCGACTTTCGCTGGTGGTTTTCGGAAGCCTGGGAGTGCATCCACAGAGAGAACTGGCAAGCGCCGCTGTATTGGGAGCTTCAAGACGGAGAGTGGATGATCCGGGACTTCTCGGGGCTTCACAGGGTCGCTGATAAGCAGGACGAGCCGGTAACTCACGTCAGCTTCTATGAGGCATCGGCGTTCGCCAAATGGGCCAGCAAGCGCTTGCCAACCGAGGCCGAGTGGGAAAGAGCTGCTTGCGGACCGCGCGGTCAAACAACGCAAATGGATTTCCCGTGGGGTGAGAGCGGCCCGACCGTTTCCAGAGCGAATCTGTTTGAAAACGAGTTATGGGGAGTCGCACCGGCAGGCTCGTTCGCAGAAGGTCAAAGCGCGCACGGCTGCTATCAGATGATCGGTGATGTTTGGGAATGGACATCCTCGGATTATGTTCCCTACCCGGGATTCAGACCTGAATTCGATGAATACAACGACAAGTGGTTTGTCGGACAGAAGGTGTTGCGCGGCGGCTCGTATGCGACACCGCAGTATCACCTGCGGTCGACCTACCGAAACTTCTTTCATCCAAACGAGCGGTGGATGATTTCCGGCTTCCGGTGCGCAAAGACCATCTGACTTGCGACTCGGTAATATGCTCGACTTGATCACATCTCTACGCGAGGCGCGAGAACGTACTCTCGCATTGATCTCAGATCTGACCGATATCCAGTTGATAGGGCCTCGGCTCCGGATAGTCAATCCGCTGCGGTGGGAGGTCGGCCACGTAGGTTGGTTTCAGGAATACTGGATTCTTCGTCACCTTGGGGGACTTGCTCCGATTCTGGGTGAAGGAGACGTTCTCTACGATTCAGCCCGCGTGGCCCACGATACCCGCTGGGACCTGGCTCTGCCGTCGAGAAGCGAGACTCTTACTTACCTTAATCAAACGTTAGACCGCGTCTGCGATTCAGATGACCGAAGGAACCGCAAGCCGGTGGACGGCTACGACGAGAATTACTTTCTTCATCTCGTGCTCTTTCACGAGCAGATGCACGCGGAAGCCTTCACCTACACGCGACAGACCCTCGGCTACTCGCGGCCCGCCCTGGCGACCTCCTCCGGCAGCAATACTAATCCTGGTCACCCGGTGTCGGGCGACGCAAACATCCCTGGCGGAGTTTTCAGATTGGGCGCGCGGGCGAGTGACGGATTCGCGTTCGATAACGAGCAACAGCCGCAGCAGGTGGAGGTCCAACCGTTTTCGATTTCGCGCACGGCACTGACCAATGCGGAGTTCGCGGAGTTTGTAGACGACAATGGATACAGCAAGCGCGCGCTGTGGAGTGAAGAAGGCTGGAGATGGCGGCAAAACGCCGGCGCCGAGCATCCGGTCTACTGGATGCGAGAATCAAGTGGGCGATGGCTCCGGCGGGACTTTGATCAATGGGTTCCGCTTGCTGATCGGGCCCCGGTTATCCACGTTAATTGGTTTGAGGCTGATGCGTATTGTCGTTGGGCCAGGCGTCGACTGCCCGCCGAGGCAGAATGGGAGGCGGCAGCTTCTTCCGAGCCTTCAACGCACGGTCGCGGTATGTCAGCTCACAAACGGCTTTACCCCTGGGGCGACGATCAGCCAACTGCGGACCGCGCTAATTTGGATTGGAGGGCGTCTGGTTGCATAGATGTCGATGCGCTGCCCGAGGGCGATAGCGCTTTCGGGTGCCGCCAGATGATCGGCAACATTTGGGAGTGGACCAGTACCAGGTTTGGTCCTTATCCGGGATTTGTGGCGGGCCCGTACAAAGAGTATTCCGAGCCGTGGTTCGGCGATCATATGGTGCTGCGTGGTGGTTGTTGGGCAACTCGATCGTCGATGATTCGAAACTCGTATCGGAATTTCTACACGCCGGATCGGCGCGATGTATGGGCTGGTTTTCGCACGTGCGCTCTATAGTGCATTCCTGCATACCCACCTCGTGAGAGGTGGGTCGATGATGTTGCAGCCTACAAAAATGAGAATCGGCATCGTCACGCCGGCGCCTCCAGGATCGCGATACGGGAATCGAGTCACCGCCGCGCGTTGGGCCCGCTTACTGAGAGCTATCGGCCACGGAGTCAGCGTAACGCAAGCGTACGGAGGAGAGCGCATCGATCTGCTTATCGCTCTACACGCAAGACGCAGCTTCGATTCGATAAAGCGATTTCATCGCGACCATCCTGATAAGCCGCTCATAGTCGCGCTGACCGGCACCGATCTGTATCGAGATCTGAATCGAGGTTCGCGTGCATTGGAGGCGTTGAAGCTGGCAACGCGAATCGTTGCGTTGCAACGGAAGGCTGTTGACGCCTTGCCGCCGGCGTTGCGCAAGAAGACTCGAGTCATCTATCAATCGGTGTCGTCGACGGCGGATAAGGCGCATGAGGCCGCAAGCACTGGGAAAATGAGCCGGCCTGCTTCTCCACGAACCGAGCGCCCAGCAACAACGAGCGAGGCGGAGACATTTGACGTTTGCGTGATCGGCCATCTCCGCCCGGTTAAGGACTCGTTCAGGACGGCGATGGCGGCCCGTCGGTTGCCGGCATGCTCTCGAATTCGAGTGATTCAAGTTGGCGGTGCGATGACAGCGCAAGCAGAGGCAAGGGCCCGCGCAGAAATGAACACGAACGCTCGATACGTCTGGTTGGGCGAGCAGCCTGCGTGGCGTGTACGAAAGATTCTTCGAAGCAGTCGCATATCGGTGCTCTCGTCGCGAATGGAAGGTGGGGCCAACGCGATGGGGGAGTCTATTGTCGAAGGCACCCCTGTTCTGTCGTCGCGGATCCCGGGGTCGATTGGCTTACTTGGCGAACGATATGCTGGATACTTTGCGGTTGGAGACACGAATGAGCTGGCGAGGCTGATGAGCCTGGCCGAGACCGATCCAGCGTTCCTCGCCAAACTGGAGAGACATTGCGGGCGTCTGCAGCCGCTTTTTGATCCGGCAAGAGAGCGCGCCGCGTGGGATAGGCTGCTTAGTGAGTTGTAGTGATGAACGTGCGGCGCTATGACTCCGTGCCTGGCGAGCAGTGTTTAGCGCGCGGCCACTAATCAATCGTCGGCGAGATTGCGATCGCTGAGAACATTGTAGCGAGTTCGCGTTCGCATCCTGCTTACTCCAAGCGGCTCCGATACCCAAACCGTGAAACGCAAGATGACCAAGCGATTGCTGGCAAGCGTAATGATTCTCTCAAGCATCATCTGCGTCACTCTCCAGGTAGTGGGTTGCACCCCATCGCACTTCCTATTGGCTAACGACCTTGACTCGTGGTTAAAATTACGATACTTTGCGGCCGCTATGCGATACCCCATTTGGAGATGCCCAGTTCCAAAGGATTGATGTTATAGCGATTGGCATTTACTAGCCATACTGTCGCTACCCGAGAATTTGGGCACTCCAAGGCGCTACTTGCAAAGGGCCGACGCCTACTAAGCATGCAAGAACTGCAGGTACTGCAAACATTGCAATGAAGGGCGTTGGTAAGTGCGGGATTTGTAGAAACTGGGAGAGTGCCAGACTCTTGTTGCTTCCCGAGGGTTTACAATGCCAGATCAGAATCGCCCGCCAAAGGATTACAAGCCGAAAGGGGAAGTTCGGACAAGCAACGCATTAGATGTTGGGACAGTACAGAGACCCGACATCGCAACGAGTGCTATAAGAAATGATCAATACTTTTTGACAAAGGATGAGTTTCTAAAATTTGTAGAACTCGATCTTTGGGAAAAAATCAAATCGCGCCTATGGCGGGTCGTAGGCGTCTTTTTAACAGCCGTCAGTATCGCGGGCTTCCTGGGAGTACGGTACTACGTGGACGACTTAGTAGCTGAAAGCCAAAAGGACTTTGCGCTCCGGAGGGCGGAGATTCTACAGAGAGGCAGACTACATAGCTCACTCTCGACAACATATCAGAGCCAAAAGATGCAGCTGCTAAGAGATATTCATTTCCTCTCAGCAAGTATTGAAGAGCTTAAAATCATCAATAGAAAGTCTGCGGACGCGCTTATTAAGCTAGACAATTTGGAAACTAATCTCCACACCCTCGCATCGACAGAGGACTTTTCATCGGTTGGGTCTAGTTCACTGAACGATCTTAGAGCGACTGAAGAACTTGCGAAGATCAAAGTAGCACCACCGAGGATAATGAGAAATGAGGTATCTAGCACTCGGGCCACCATTACCAACTATGAGCAACATCCGATATGCGACGGAACGTTGAAGGGAGCATTGGACAACATAAGGTATAGCATCGTCAGCTTGGCAGCGTTTGACTTAGCTATGAGAGAATTCGTAAAGCAGTCAGTTCGCGACAGTGGAACTGGTCCTTTTAAGGAAAAAAGCCTCATCGAGGTCTATGAAGAATCAATAAATAAGCCATATATTCAATATGCCGATCTATTCGCTACGCAACTCCTCGATTCCGAAGGAGCACGGATGTTCTCAAAGTACAAGGATCTTTACATTATCTGGGACATTTCAATAGCCGATACTATTCACAGAAGAAAGTCATGACTAGCCCCAACCTCGATGCAGTGCTTCGCCGCGTGCTGAAGGTTGCTAGATCGAATGGCGCCAGCTAGTATGATTCAAAGTACATGGTAAGCTAGACCACTGGAGAATTGATATGTTGAACATAATATTTGCTTCTCTACTGTTCGGGCTAAATACAATTGCTCCGGTTCAGCAGGTTCGTGCGACTATTGAGATTCATGTCCCAAAGGGCATGCCAATTAAGCTCCGACCTTCGGCAGACAGAGCGAACCCGCAGGTGTCCAAGTACATTATCAAGCGTGTGGTGAATGAGGACGCGAGAGGAGCAACTTTCATAGTTGCCATGATCGACAAGAATAATAATATTCTACCGGGAACAAGGAATAAGTTTACAACTAGTAACCTCTCAGATCCGATGACTATAGCAACGAGCGACCCAAGGGTAGCTAAAATCGTGATTATCGTTGAGTCACTTGAGACTTCGACGGGACGGTGGGTTCCAGGCAACAGGAACCAAGCTATCTCCATCGATGATGTGCTACTCCGCAGAAGGAATGCTCTTCCCAGCGCGAAAGAAGTACTTGCGAAGCATTAAGAACAAGACAACTAGTTGTTTTTTGCCGCAGCACGGATGTTTGTTAGAGCTCTTTTTAGTTTATGTGCCAAGTCGATTTGGTAAACTTAACTGTTCCCTGAGTGCCTATCACTGCATCTTCGTCCTGCAAAGTCATCTCAAGTGCGGAATATGGGGGGTCTGCTGGAATCGTTCGCAGATCGTTGCGCACAGAAAGACTTATCATAGTCGCGTTCTTAGAGCTTGCGACAGTCAATATGTACAATATCTTTTCCAATGAGCCTTTCTGAATTAACCTGTTAAGCTCGCGACCCCTACGATTGTACTGCTCAAAGAATCCAGGGTGTGCATGTCGATCAAGAAAGGCATCGATATCATCAGAAGAGATTTCTACGGGTGTCCAATGAACGCGATAGACTCGCAGTTTCGGATCGAATCCAAAGACATTAATGTTGGCTAGAGTTGCTGCAAATCGTGGATGGGCCCTTGCAATTTCCCTAATGATATCCGACTCCAGTCTAAAGGCCTTCCTTGCCTCTGGTTCAGGCGGGGCAATTTGCACACCATAAAAGCCGCACTCGCCGCTTGCTATGCAATTATTGCAATCCGGTGTAACGCAATAAGGCGCTTCTGTGCCGCCTGTACAAACTTGGCAATCACCTGACCAGCCACACCCAACGGCGCACGCCTGTCGAGCTTTGCTCAAACTAAGCTTGATATACGTATCAGCCCTAGCGATTGAGACAGCAAGGTGTAAACAACCGGGAACGGTAAATAATACTACAAGCAGCGTCAAGCATCTCTTCATTTCGGCCTCCTCAAAATAGGGTGTGTGTGATGAGGATGCACTCTGCCTCGAGTACCAGCGAAGTTCGAAGTCGTCACTGATAAAGCTTGACGCGCAGATTGAACCACAGCGTAAGCCTGGATCAATCTAACTGGCTAGGCCCGCTCCGAAATAGCTGTGATGTTCGACTGAACCTTTATCGAAGATCTCAAGAAGATTCATCGGCACTGACCGGCACCGGCAAAGAGACCGAGGGGGTCAAGTCCCTTGCAGGACACAAGTCGAATATGCCACGGAGTCGAACAACAGACGAGACAGCGATTCAGGGTTCACAGTCTTCCGTGAAACCTAAAAAAAAGCATCCACAAATCTAATAGACGCGAAACTCACGTAAACTTTGCCAAAAAAAATCAGGCCCTAAAAATGACCGAGGCTTGTGTTCTTAGAGCAGGCTAAACGGGAGTCGCTCCTCCTTTGTACGCTTGCAAGGACTGGGCTGTTATGAGACCAGGCTATTATAATGTCATTTCAACCACTGTCAACACGAATCTGAACCACTACGGGTTTGGGAGGTAGCATTACACAGAAGGGTACGGCGATGGAACGGGGACGCTGGATGACTGCGTCATTCTATGATCCTAACCCTCTCGAGAGTTGGGTCCGCCTGACTTGCAATTCACGTTTCGAACCAACTTATTAGCAATGGCTTACCGCTAAAAACCGACGAGTAATACTTTAGCAGTGGGTTCCTCGAGTTCCGTTGGATCCTCCTAATTCGGAGTCTCGGCTACAACTGAAATTTACACTCGTGCAATATCTGAGGCACGCCTCAAGCGACTGTGGTATTGCGGAGAAGCGCTCTGAACGGCGCCTTGTCCCCCCGGCGTAAGAACTTCGTGTCTGAAATGACCAGCTAGTGAAGCGTTCATATCCTGGCCGGACAACGATACTCACCGTCCGGTACGCTGTCCAGTACGGGAATAGGTGATGCATTGACAACAGAATGTAGCGGTAAGTAAAATTCAGAACTCACGGGCCGTTAGCTCAGTTGGTAGAGCAGCTGACTCTTAATCAGCGGGTCGGAGGTTCGAGCCCTCCACGGCTCATTTAGAATCTATCACTTAAGGCTACTGCATTGGTAGCCTTTTCTTTCATCTACAGTTTCAATCTACAGGTACAACCAGACATCTACAGACAAACCCGACAAACAAATCACAAAAAAACAAGTATGCGGGGGACTTCCTTTTAATGTGACGCTTTGAAGTTAAAAGCGGAAGGATCCTCTTTGATTCCTACAAGGAAAGGGGATATCGAATGTTATCAGCGCGATCCATTCGAAACGCACTGGACGGAGAGGAGGTTATCTAGGCCAGCCTGGATACCCTTCGGTTCTTCGGACGACGAATACATTGATTCCATAGTGTGTAAGCGACAAAACCTCTTTGAATAGTTCTGGCCCGGACTTACGTTTTATTAAGTAGGGTATCGTAGTTGAACATTTCAATCCGTAGTAGATCGATGAGAATGGCCTTTTATGACTAAGAGCGTCTCGGAATTGAAGCCTTACAAATCGCTCCTGCTTGGTCAGATTCGCGACGGAGTAGCCCTCGGACAGGTTGTCACAAATGTCCTGAATGACATCAGCGAATTGCTTGGGCTCGAAGCAGCGGGTCATCGTAAATTGATAACCCGACGCGACATGGCAAAGTCAGGGGCGATCTATGTGGGCTTCCTGCATTATTCGGATGAGCGGACGCCGACATGCACACGAATTCCGACGTTGTTGATAGCATCAATCAATTAATTGTCGCATGTCGATTGAAGCGACTCGTCGCAATATACGTGTCAGGCGCCAGGTGCGGCCACTGATTACGAAACTGTTTAGCCGAGAAGGCGAAGCAGGCCTTGGCGCGTTGGACAGAGCTCAATCGGAGACCCTGACTCCTACCTCGTCCAAGTGCCGGAGTAAATCGGCGGGATCCTGATAGACTCGATACGCCCCGGCACGCTCAAGCTCATCCTGACCATAACCGCCGGAAAGCAACCCCACGCCAAGCGCTCTTGCTCGGCGAGCGGCCAGAAGATCCCAGACGCTGTCTCCCACCACAACCGATGAGCTGATCTCAACCCCTAAGCGCTCCGCAGCCGCATGGAACAGATCGGGATCCGGTTTGGCGTGGTGCACTTGATCACGAGTAATCACCGGGATCTCAGTCGGTATGTCCAGAAGTTCAAGGGCGGGGCGAGCACTCTCGATCCGTCCGCTGGTGGCAATGGCCCACGGCACGCCGACTTGTGTCAGATAAGCTAATAGCTCGCGCGCGCCCGGGAGCGGTCGCACTTGCTTAACCTGACGCGCATAGGCTTCAGCATGCAGTTCGGCGAGCCGCGCGGCTTCTTCGGAGGTTACCTGGTGTTCGGTCTCACGCAGTAGCGCGTTGACCAGCAGTCCGCCACTCATCCCGATCCGACGATGAATGCGCCATACGGCTAACTCTATGCCCGCTTCTTCCAAAGCTTCTCGCCAAGCGAGGACGTGTTGATACACGCTATCGACAAGAGTGCGGTCGAGATCGAACAAGAAGGCTGTCCTGTTCATTCTACTTGGCCTGTTGTTCCCGTTGGCCCATCGGAACGGGGATGTACTGAACCGACGGTACACGCTGCTTCGGCTGGGGGAACAAGTCCATGAAGTCGTACACCTCCTGAGGCATATCGCTAGAAATCGGCAGCCCGAGCGCCCCGACCTCTTCCACCGTCAAAGGATAATCATGGGTCCACTTGCCGGTAGCGAGTGTCTCAGCTAACTCTTCGGCACGGCCGTTGTTCATCCTGTGCTGCAATATATCGCTCACGGCACCTTTGAGTTGCCGTATGGCTTTCTCGGAAACGTCGGCCAGGATCAAGGTCTTGTCGTCGATCTCGTTCTTGTCTTTTTGCGATACAGCCTTGAGGATCGAAGCCGCAGGGTACTCGCCCAACTGCGGATCAACCGGGCCCAAAACGGCATTCGGATCCATGACGATCTCGTCCGCCGCAAGCGCTATGAAAGTACCGCCCGACATTGCGTAGTGTGGAACGAACACCGTCACCTTTGCAGAATGATTGTTAAGCGCGTGCGCAATTTGTCGCGCCGCCAGCACCAACCCGCCCGGAGTATGCACAATCAAATCGATCGGCACCGACTTATCGGTCAGCTTGATCGCGCGCAGTACTTGTTCCGAGTCCTCGATGTTGATATAGCGCATTATGGGGAAGCCGAGCAGGCTCATCGTCTCCTGGCGATGCACCAGCGCAATGACCCGACTGCGGCGACGTTCCTCGAGTCGCCGCAACGCGCGAACGCGACTTGCCTCTAACATCTTTTGAGTGATCATTGGCTGCAGCGTTGTGAAGACGAAAAACAACCAGATTAAATCACCAAAGTTCATATCGACCTCCTGTGTTCACGTGTAAGGGCGTCCCTCCGTGGGCGCCCCTTTGGTCGCGACAGGCTCTCTCTTCGCGAAGCGAGAAGGGGCGCCCACGGAGGGACGTCCTTACACGTTCTTCCTATGTCTGCTTAGCCGACGCAGCTTGCGATTGACCGCCGGCGCCGATAGGTATCTCCGTACGGCGTTGCTGTGCTTGCGGAACGGGCACGGTTATCTCGAGCACGCCATTGTTGAAGTCCGCGCGCACTTGATCGGGGTTGATATCATCGGGCAACGGTATCAG
>Ga0134127_10001880_pt1 | contig 15347 bp, 12 predicted proteins | sample KB31753_FD_96459 | JGI IMG/M metagenome (GOLD analysis project Ga0134127, IMG submission 96459) | Terrestrial soil microbial communities with excess Nitrogen fertilizer from Kellogg Biological Station, Michigan, USA - KB3-175-3 | ecosystem: Environmental > Terrestrial > Soil > Unclassified ...
TCATAGGAAAACACCTGTTCGCGAGGTTCGCGGTACGGTCCAGTCACATCGGTAATTTTCATCCGGTTATCCATCGTAATTCCTCGCCTCGAACTATTCGCGCTCGCCCGACAGATAGCGCACGACCCGTTCGGCCGCGAGCGCCCCGTCACGGATACAGTCAGGGATCCCGACGCCGCGATAGCCGGCGCCTGTAAGGATCAATCCTCCATAGCGGCTGAGTGCCGCCTCAATCTGGTTCAACCGTTCGAGGTGTCCTAACGTATATTGCGGCATAGCCCTGATCCAGCGATTCACTTCCACGAACCCCGGTTCTGCCGTCATGCCGCACATGCCGGCCAATTCTTCCCTGACTCGCGCTACCAAGGCCTGGTCATCCAATTCAAGAATGGCCTCTCGCCCGACTCCTCCGACATAGCAACGCACCAGCAGTTGATCCGGCGGCGCGCGGTGCGGCCACTTGAGGGATGTCCAGGTTGCGGCAATGAGGTCGCGTCCTTCTGCCCGCGGGACGATAAAACCGAAGCCTTCAGCCGCACCGGATACTGCCGCTCGTGGATAGGCCATCGCAATCGTGGCAGTCGATGCATAGGGAATTAATTCCAATAGTCCGGCAGCAATGGGCGTGAGGGGACGAACGAGTTCCGCTGATACATAGGCCGGGGTCGCCAGCACGAGACTGTTCACAGATAAGGCTGAGCCGTCGCTGAGAATGACATCGTACATCCAGCGACCGAGCTGATGGGATCGTACGCGTAAGGCATCGACAACGCAGTTTAGCTTGAGTACGGTACCTTGCTCTGTCAATCGACGGACGAGGGCGTCGACGAGATCCGACAACCCGTTCTTCAGGCTGACGAACATCGTGCGCTTCGGTCCAGAGTGCGTGGCGGGAGAATCCGCCTTCCGGGATGCCATCATCCCGCGAATTACGCTCCCATACAGTTGTTCCAATTCGACGAACCGTGGGAAGGTCGCCTGCACGCTCATCTGTTCCGCATCTCCCGCATAAATGCCGGCCATCAATGGCTCAAGCATCCGCTCGAATGCTTGCCGACCCAAGCGCCGCCGGAAGAACGATGCTAACGATTCATCCTCCTGCGACCGCTTTACCGGCAGGGTCAAATCCATGCCCATCCGCGCGAGCCCCGCCCAACTCAAGAGGCCGCTTCGGAGAAAAGGGCCTAGCTGATTGGGGGTAATGACGACGAGTCCCTCTGGAAGTTCGTGCAGACGACCATGTGAGTAGACGCAGGCTCTCTTGCCGGTCTCGTTGGTGTTGATAAGTTGATCGGTCAGCCCCAATTTGTCGCAGAGTTCGAGGCCGGACGGTTTCTGAGACAGAAAAGAATCAGGTCCCGCCTCGGTTACGAGATCGCCGATCCGGTGGGTGACAATCTTACCCCCCCAGTCGGGAGCGGCATCGACGATCGTACAGCGGATTGGGATACCGGCGGCGGCAGCCCGTTCCTGAATGGTATAGGCGGTCGAGAGACCTGAGATCCCTCCACCGATGACGGCGGCGGTGCGGAAGTTGCTCACGACGTAGGGCAGAGAGAGAATTCGTGCGTAGCGAGCACAGAAACCAACATGCCGGGGAGCGCAACTGAATTATTCAACATACGCCATACGTGTGTGGCACTATCGTTGACTCAGCTTATGGACCATATCGATGGTGGCGGCCACATGTTCGATCGGCGTCGTCGGCAAGATCCCATGGCCCAGGTTAAAGATATGCCCCGGGCGACCGCCGGCCCGGCGCAGAATATCTTCTACGCGCCGTTCGATTTCATGCAAGGGGGCAAACAACGTGAGGGGGTCGAGATTCCCCTGTACCGCCACGTCATGCCCCACAGTCGCCCAGGCCTCATCGAGATGGATGCGCCAGTCGACCCCGATGACATCCCCGCCCGCTGCTCGCATCTGACGCAGCATCGCCGAAGTGCCGGTGCCGAAATGAATCATCGGCACACCTTCCCGCTTCAATCCCTCAAAAATCAATTGGACATGCGGCATCACATATTCGACATAGTCGCCGACCGAGAGGCATCCCACCCAGCTGTCGAACAGCTGAATCGCCTGAGCGCCAGCCTTGATCTGTCGCCGCAGATAGCCGGTGATGACCCGCGCGAACTTGTCCATGAGTTGATGCCAGGCCTTCGGCTCGCTATACATCAACTGTTTGGTGAGGAGATAGTTTCGCGAGCTGCCACCCTCGATCGCATAGCTGGCGAGTGTGAACGGCGCTCCGGCAAATCCTATCAGCGGCACCCGTCCATTCAGGGCGCGCCGAGCTTGACGGATGGCTTCGGCCACATAGTCGATTTCACCGCCGTCGATGATGCTGAGTCGTTCAATGTCCGCCTGGTCCCGCACCGGGTTGTGGATGACCGGTCCTTCGCCTGCCGCGAACTCCAGACGGAGCCCCATCGGTTCAAGCGGCAACAGGATGTCGGCAAAAATGATGGCGGCATCGAGCGGAAAACGATCGATCGGCTGGAGCGTGACCTGCGCTGCCAGCTCTGGTGTCTTGCACAGTTCGAGGATCGAATGTTTCGCGCGGAGGGCACGATACTCTGCCATATACCGCCCTGCCTGGCGCATGAACCAGACCGGCGTACAATCCACCGGCTCACGCCGGCAGGCTTTCAGGAAGCGCTCGTTTTTCATGTCGGCATTCTAGAGACGAGGAGGCGAGGGTGTCAATTCGCAATGGGGGCGGGTGTACACCGATGTGCAATTGTGACGTGGTATCTGTGTGAACAGTCATCAGTTCCTCTGGCTTCAGTAGGATGAAACGGAACATCCATGTGTAGGAATAGCCCCGGTTGACAGGGCGCGAAGCTCTCTACTAGACTGCCAACTTCTGTTGGAAGCCTGTGGTCAATGCGGTTAACGAGGTAGACAGGGAGGCCCGAATCCGGATGGCGAAAAAAACGGCAAGTGAATCAGACGAAACACGACTGAAAAAGAAGGTGACGGCGAAATTAACCGACCAGAAGATCCCCAAAGAGGACAAAGCTCTCCGTTCGTTGAGGAAACGGTTGCGACGGACACAGCGAAAACGCCGCGCGTTAGCGCTGCGCAAGAAAAATTCCGCGAGCCAGAAAACCGCCGCTCCCGCCGCGAAGTAGTTCCTTACCGGAGTCGTTGACGGGCGAGTGAGTCATTAAGATACTACGCATGGAATCATCACAACCTACAGAGAATGGCGGGGTTTCTCCCGTTTCAGAGACGGCGACCGATGCCTTGGCCGATCAGGTGGCGGCGGATTATACGGGACAGCACCCGGTACCGGTTGAGCCGGCAGCGGAGCAGACTGATCAAGTCGTCCTTGAAGAAGAGAAGGTTAAGGATGAGATCGAAATCCAGATCGATCTGCTCAAGGACCCCGATTGGGTAGTCCGGCGCGAGGCCGCCATTACGCTTGGGGAAATGGGCGATGAGCGCTGTGTGGAGCCGCTGGGTCATGCGTTGCGCGACGGCGACTGGCAAGTCAGGGAAGTCGCGATCGAGGGGTTGGGACAGATCGGTTCTCCTGCCGTCGAACTGCTGATCAAGCTGCTCCGAGATTGGGACGTTCGGAAGTATGCGATTGCTGCGTTAGGGAAGATTCGAGACGAACGTGTGCTCGATCCATTGATGGTGCAGTTGCGGAACGACGAGTTCAAAGACGATGCGCTCAATGCGATAGTCGAACTGGGTCAACCGGCGTTGCCGCGATTGGTCACAGCGTTGAAAGACAAAGACGAGAATGTTCGGAAGCAAGCGGTGCTGGCTTTAGGACGGATCAAACATGCCGAGGCGATCGATCCGCTTATCGACATGCTCTCCGACAGCGATTGGTTTACCCGCTTGACGTCTGCGGCAGCGCTCGAGGCCATCGGCGACGACCGGGGCCGCGAAGCGATCAAGCCGTTGATGAAAGATCCGGATATGGTCGTCCGCATGCGGGTGGAGCGGATTCTTGCCAAGTGGAAAAAAGCACAGCCCGCCACTACATAGCAGGTTATTAGGTGAGCACTCAGGTGTTCAGGCTAAAGTTGGTTTCTACGACCGTCCCCTAAAATCCTTCAGCCTATCTACCTGAGTCGCTGCATTATTTGTTCAGCTGCCGGTCTACTTCCCGCTCAAGCTCGTCGAGCTTCTTGATCGAGACCGGTTTTCCCATCGACAACTCCAGACGGACTTCTCGAAGCGTTGCGGTCAGCGACTGCAGAGCGAGAATCGACTCGTCCGGCTTCGCGCCCTTGGCGGTTTTCTCCAGTGTCTCGGCCGCCTCGTCGAGCTGTTTGGCTGCGTCCCCCAAGTTTTTGTCGAGCAATTCCGATTTGGCCTGCACCACCCGTGACTTGGCGTCGAGCAACCCTTGCCGTCTGCGCAGGTCTCTCTCGATTCCCATGGTCGTGTCGATAATAGTGCGAGAGGTGTCTTTGAGTGATTGTTGGAGGTCCGAGACCGTCTGTTGTAGTGTGCCGACCGGGCGTTGACCAAAATAAAACCCGAGACCGAACGACGCGGCGATCAGGACGAGAACGGCGATAAATTTCCACATAACGTTACCCTTTCAGCGGGCGAACTTTGGAGGCGGTTGTGGAACGGCGTAGTTGCTGAAACAGGCTTCCTGCCGCAGCAAGGCGAACGGCGACATCTGAGTCTTGCAAGGTTTTTTTGAGCAACGGCATCACCGGAGCGCCGCTCATGCCCAGCGCTTTCGCAGCTGAGAGACGTGGCTGCGGTTGCTGGTCTTGCAGGAGCGTCTGTAGGATTTCCACGGCTTGCGCATCGGATGTGGCTGCCAGTGCACGGGCAGCCGCTGCTCGGATCGAGGGGTCTGGATGTTTCGCCAAATCCGCAGTGAGCGAGACAGCCGAGATGTCGCCTAGCCGAAGCAACCCTTCTACCACGCTGGCCCGTACCTGCATGCTGGCATCGCGCGTGAGAGCCCGCAACAAGGGCACATTCTCTCGAATACCCACTCGCCCAAGACTCGTGGCTGCCACCGCGCGCACGCGCGGGTGTTCGTCCCCTAAGGCATGGGTGAGTGGCGCCACACCACCGGCTTGTCCATAGTCTCCCAATGCGCCGGCGGCGAAGGCGCGAACCGACGGCTCAGGGTCGTACACAGCCTGGCTTAGAACCGACAGACTCGATGGGCGTTTGAGCCGCCCCAATACTCCCAAGGCTGCCATGCGGACATCGGGTTCTGGAAGCGTCGCCGCTCCTGTGATGTCGGTCAGCATGTCCTGTTTGCCGAGTCTGTAGAGCGCGGCGTAGGCGAACACGGCTTCCGGTCCGTCGTCCGTTCTTGCAACTTCGATAAGGTAGGGCTTGATGTCGGTAACGTTGGCTTCACTGAGCGCATTCATAGCGGCTATTCGCACAGCCGGCATCGCATCGTTCAGGGCTCGCCGCAGAGGGCCGGACTTTCCTGCGAGTCCGGCTTTGCCGATCGCGTCAGCGGCACGGGCTCGCACCAAGGCCGAGGCGTCGAGCAACCCATCCTCCAAGACGGCCTGTACTTCTGCAAGGCCCAGTTCTGCCAGTATTGTATAGGCCTCGACCCGTACATATTCTTGCGGGTCGCGGACATGGCTGGTCAGAAAGCTGAGTGCTAAAGAGCGTAGCAGAGCGGGATCGTCTTTTTGCTCGGCCGGGATCAGTCGTTGATAGAGAGTCAGGGCTTCTTCCGGCCTCCCAAGCTTAAGGGCGCTGTAGAAGGCGAGCCGGAGGAGCGGCTTCGACGCTGCGGCTTCGGGTGGAAGAGCATACCAACGCTTTAAGACTTGGTCGTATTCGGCACGGTTGAACGATTCGGTGGCCTCACGTTCGAGGGCTGAGCCAGTCGGCGCCGTTGGCGCGCCTGCGTTGGCAAGGAGCGGGCTTACGAGAATCGAGACAAGCGTGAGCAGCAGGAGCACTTGGCGGTGTGCTGTAACAGTGCAGCGATTACCTGTGAAGCTTTTCACGTCTGACGTTTCACGAGTCGCCGGATGCCCGTTACCATGTCGAAGGTGTTTGAACCATGGCCGGCGCATACAGATTGTCGACGTACTCCTTGACCATCCGTTTTGTGCAAAAGCGAGGGGCGTTGGTCCTGAGACTTTCTTTCATGAGCTGCAGCCAGCCGCGGGGTATCCCGTCAAGATCACGTTGATAGTAGAGGGGAATGGCCTCTTGCTCTAGCAAGCGGTAGAGCTGTTGCGCGTCATGCTCGTCTTGGGCCTGCGTATCTTGGTTCCCGACCAAGGGCTCAATGCCCCATCCGTTGGCTCCGTTGTAGCCTTCTTTCCACCATCCATCAAGGACACTCAGATTGATGACGCCGTTGAGCGCGGCTTTTTGCCCGCTCGTGCCGCTTGCCTCCAAGGGGAACCGCGGCGTGTTGAGCCAGATATCGACGCCTTGGACGAGAAATTTCGCCATGTGCATATCGTAGTTTTCCAAGAACGCCACGTGCCCGCCCAACTTGTGATCGTCGCAAAAGCTCAACACCTCATGAATAAAATAGCGGCCAGGTTCATCGGCCGGGTGGGCCTTACCGGCAAAGATCAATTGGACAGGGCGCCACTGATTGTGGAGTAGTCGTTTCAGCCGTTCGAGGTCGCGGAACAACAGGGTCGCCCGTTTGTAAGTGGCAAAGCGCCTCGCGAAGCCGATGGTGAGCGCTTCAGGGTCGAGTAGCGTGCCTCGTGTGATGACCTGCGAGGCCTGGAGCTGTCCCTGTATCCACCCGCTCCTGGCGCGTTCCCGGATGAAGCTCATCAGCTTGCGTTTCATGGTTTGGCGCACGACCCAGAGCGCTTCGTCGGGGATTTCCAGCACCCGTTGCCACATCGCGGTGTCGTCGCATTTCTCCGCCCATTCCGGGCCGAGATATTTGCCGTAGAGTTGGGTGAGTTCCGGCGCGATCCAGGTCGGCGCATGGATGCCGTTGGTCACGCTGCGGATTGGGACTTGTTCGACCGGGAGGCCGGGCCACAGATGTTTCCACATCTCTCGCGAAACCTGCCCATGCTCACGACTGACGCCGTTCACATGGGCGGCCAGCCGCAAGGCGAGCGCCGTCATGTTGAAGCCTTGTCCCTGGGATTCGGGAGTATCTCCCAGGCGAAGGAAATCTTCCCGCGAGAGGCCCAACTGCTCCCAATAGCCGGCAAAGTACCGGTCCATGAGATGATGGGGAAATACATCGTGACCGGCCGGCACCGGTGTATGGGTGGTAAATACTGTGCTTTGTCGGACAGTCTCGCTGGCGTCTGCGTGCGTCGATCCCTTCTGGATCAATTCGCGAATGCGCTCCAAGGTGAGGAAGGCGGAGTGGCCCTCATTGGCATGCCAGACGGTCGGTGCGATGCCCAGGGCCCGAAGCATCCGGACGCCGCCGATACCCAACAGAAACTCCTGACAGAGGCGCATCTCCTGATCGCCACCATAGAGTCGAGCTGAAAGGGCCCGATTTTCTGGACTGTTCTCAGGGACGTCCGTATCGATGAGGTAGAGGGTCACCCGCCCGACGAGGACTTTCCAGACTGCTGCGGCTACGATCCGGCTTCCGATCTCGACCGTAATCCTGCAGGGGTCTCCTGATGGGATCAGGGCCGGGTGAATCGGCGACTCTGCTTGGTTGAAGGGGGAGTAGGCCGCCTCCTGCCATCCTTCGGGGGTGATCCGTTGCCGAAAATATCCCTGCGGATACATGAAACCTATCCCCACCAACGGCAGACCGAGATCGCTGGCTTCCTTGCAATGGTCTCCAGCGAGAATGCCCAGGCCGCCGCTATAGATGGGGATGGACCGATGCAGACCGAATTCCGCAGAAAAGTAGGCAATGACAGGAGCTTTCAAATCGCCGTGTTGAGTTTTAAACCAACTGTGTCCATTCTGGCGGTACTCATCGAATCTCTTGAGGGCAGCGGAATACATACGCATATACGAGGGATCTTCGGCGAGATGGGTGAGTCGAGCCGTCCTGACCTCAGCCAGCAATTTCACTGGATTGTTGTGGGTCAACATCCAGAGGGTCGGATCGATATACTCGAACAGCCGTCGGGCTTCCGGTGTCCAACTCCACCAAAGATTCTGCGCCAATTCCTTGAGACGTGAAAGGCCGGAAGGAATGGTCTGTGATGACGTGTCTGCGGTCTGCGAAATTTCCATTTCATTTCCTTGATATTGGTATCGAAGTGGGTGTGATGGGGAGCGTGATTGGTCGCGGACCTACTCCGTATATGCGCCAAAGCTTCAATAGTCCGCACGTTCTAAAAGTAAGAAAACGCTCCCGCAGGATGCTCAAAAAGGCGACCTTCACCCGTGCCTTCCCAATCCCCAACTCCTTTTTTAAGAGTGGCCTGGTCGATCCTCGATTACGCGCGTCGAACGAGCACATTCTGATCGTGCGCGTTCCGCGAGCAGGAGGACGACTAGGCTACCCCAGACCCCTTTTTCAGCATCCTGCTGAGTTCACGCGTGACCGGCCTTATGCCAAGACGTCCATTCGTCTGAGAATGCCACGGAGGCATACCGTTCGCCAAGTATTTTAGCGACTCGGTTCATTAGCTTGGCGATTCGTTGTATGTCCTCCGGGGGAAGATCCTGTCGGAATCGAGGGTGCAGCCCCCACCGAGTTTCCACTTCTTCTCCGGCGACGGTCGACATCACGCTGACCAATGTGATCTCAGTTCCTGTCGAGCCTTGAGGCCCAGGCTCCGGAGTGAGGCGCGGCGGTGCGGACGAGAGAGGGGTTGCCACGGGTGGGGCAGCCTCGACTGCGGTGACCGGAGGGGGATCTCCCGCCAGAATGGCTTTGATGGCCGGGACCACGGCGCTCGCGCAGAGCGTTGCGGCGGAGCATACTTGTGTATTCCCTGCAACTCCCATCGTGTCGGCGACTCGCCCGCCAAAGGCTTTCAACATTTCGTCTTTCACGGGATTGTCCTCTGTGACGAGAAACCGGTATCGCTCGTAGGTTTGCCGGCTCTCTGCCACTGCCGCACCGACGGTGAGCATGATTTCCATTTGGTCGGCCCCCGAACCGAATGCCGGTTCCAGCACATTCTTCAACTGCACGGTGACGGCATCTTCGAGACTGTCCATGAACTGGGGCTGTGTTTTGATCGGCAGATACAGGACGGAGAGCCGGTCGGTCAAATTGAAAATGACCTTGAGAAATTCGAGATAGATGGCCCACTCGTCCTGCCGTTTCAATTTCAAGGCCCGCTCCGGGGCGTTCCGTTTCATGACAGATACGGATTCGCCCGCAACGGCCAGGATGAGTTCGGCGAGTTGGCGAAGTTGCGTTTGGTTCTCTTGGTTGGCGGTTGCCATAGGGGTCTCCTCTTCAGCGGCGGGATTATAGCGGAGATGGACTCGGCGATCAAAGAGGCGGTTTCAATAATAGCGTGAATAGCTTGTCCGTTTGTGACCGAGCGACTAGGATTGCATTGAGCAGGATGCTGAAAAAGACCGCCAGCAGGGAAGGGAGCGACCAGGTGCCCTTCTTGCTCGCAGAACGCGCACGATCAGAATGTGCTCGTTCGATGCGCGCAGTTGAGGGCAGCCTTGGCCACTCTCCTAAAGAAAGGTAGAGAGAATTGGAAGGGCCGCAAAGGGGAGGCAGTACGAAAAATGTTGAATTGTGGGTTAAGGAGATTGCGATGAAGAAATCCAGATGCAGTTGGATATTCGTTGTAGGGTTGCTGGTGGTGGCGGGGCTATTTGGCTGTAGCCAGGAACCGTCTGTGGAGAAGACGAAGGCTGCCGCTGCGTCCGGCAATGCGACGACGCAGGCAGCAGGGCAGGCTGCGGTGGATGCGATAAAGACTCCGATGGATCAGGCCCGTCAGACTGAAAGTGTGTTGGAGCAGTCAGCTGAGCAGAGGGCCGCTCAGAGCAAGGACCCGACGCAGTAGCAGGGAAGAGGGGTGGCCTGGTTGGTCCCCCGTGCTCACGGAACCCCCCACGATGAAGGGGATGGAGGCTGATGATCTTCTGTGCTCGCGCAACGCGCGGCCTCAGAAGGCCCTCGTTGGACGCGCGCAGTGGAAGATCAATCAGCCCCCATCCCTAGAGAGATAACGAGCGAGCTTGGAGGGATCATTGAGCCAGAAAGGTGCTCGCGCAACGCGCGAGGGGAATAAAAAGTGTCGGCTTTGTTTGAATTGACGGCTGTGAGTTTTGGCGAATATGCTGCCACCTTTATCTCTCATATCAAACATTGAAGTTCGTGAGCACTCCACCCACGTTCATAATCAGCCACACTTCAGCCACAGGCTGAAGACTTCCAGAATGAAAACAGGAAATTTTGGAGCGGCTGCGAATATGCAAGCCGCTTCCTCTGAATGGGCACTGGTATCCAACTCCAGCTTTTGCTATAAAATTCAGCCTACTACTGACATTTATTGGAGGATGGATGAGACGAAATAATCTAATTGTAATCATTATAATGCTTTCACTAAGCGGATGCGCGTCCGGTGGGCAACCGACCGCCGAACAACTGGCCAACAACACCTTTGCAGAATGTCCGAGCGACTACGAGCAAATGATCAAGCAACGTCTGAGTGCTAATTTGATCGCCCCCTCTAGTGTGATGTTTCGCTTTTCTAGACCTGAGAAATATGTCCACAGTGGTCAATATGGTCACGTCGTTTCGGTTGGTCTCAATGCCAAGAATCGCTTCGGAGGTTACATTGGCGAGCAACTTCATGAGTTTATGTGCTTCCCAGACGGCTCAGTGCGTGAAATAAACGAGACGGAAAATGGCATGAGGTCTGGATTTCACCAAGCGGGCTGTTGAAACCGGTTTAGCAAGCGACCGCGTTTCCTGAACAACATCTCGCACTGTAGCTTAACTGTAGCGGAATCATCGTGCCCGATCTGGTTTGATCGGTCTTTCATCTGCCTCTGGCCTTCGTAAATGGTTGAGATAGAACCGATGCGGTGAGATCAGGCCCTGTAGTCTCTGATGCTGTAGGGGGTTCAAATCTCGCTCCCTCCCGCTACCTCCTGACAGGTAAACCGGCGCAAGCTTTTGGACTGCCACACAATGACACCTATGTGCGCTTTGGTTTTTCGTCCACTTGCTCCCTCCGACGGCCTTCCTCTCTTTCCATCTTTTTATGAGGAGTGGCCAAGGCTGCCCTCAACTGCGCGCATCGAACGATATACCTGCTCCCTCCAAGCTTGCTGTTATCTCTCTTAGGGATGGGGGCTGATTGATCTTCTACTGCGCGCGTCCAACGAGGGGAGTCCGCGACCGCGCGTTGCGCGAGCACAGAAGATCATCAGGCTCCATCCCCCCTCTCTTTGAAAGGGCGGAGCGGAGTATGTTATACAGCGCTTCCCCTGAATGACCGAACTGCCCAACAGTTTCTTCAATCATTCATTTCTATGGAACGAGAAACCAAGACGTATGTACTGAAGCGGTCGGTTGATGAGGCCGTTCCTCGGAAACTTTCCATCGATTATGCGGCGGCGTTGAATAGCCAGCAGCTTGCGGCTGTAACTGCGGGCGAGGGGCCATCGTTGGTCATTGCCGGAGCGGGCAGCGGCAAGACGCGCACCCTGGTCTACCGGGTGGCCTATTTGATCGACTCGGGGATCGATCCCTCCCATATTCTGCTGTTGACCTTCACGCGAAAATCGGCTCAGGAAATGCTCGATCGGGCCGGTGAACTGATCGGTGTCCGCAGTGAACAGGTTCGTGGCGGGACGTTCCACTCTGTGGCCAATATATTGCTCCGGCGCTATGGCCGGTCCATTGGCCTTGAGCCGGGCTTCACGATTCTCGACCGGAGTGACGCTGAAGACTTGATTGCGCTGGTTCGCGCACAGCTTGGGTTGAACGAAAAAGACAAACGGTTTCCTCGCAAGGGTACGATTGCGGAGATGTTCAGCAAGTCGGAGAACACACTGCGCCCGCTTGACGAGATCGTGGTCGAGGAGTTCAATCACTTCGCGGACCATCTGGATGCATTGGGCCAATTGCAGCGGGGATATCAGGCGTCGAAGCGCCAGCGGCAACTGGTGGATTACGACGATCTGCTGGTGTTGCTGCGGCGGCTCGCGATGGAGGACGAAGGGGTCCGGCGGACGATTTCATCCCTCTATCGATACATTTTGGTGGATGAGTATCAGGACACCAATCGCTTGCAGGCGGATGTCGTCAGGCATCTCGCCTCCACCCATCAGAACGTGATGGTCGTGGGCGACGACGCGCAGTCGATTTATGCGTTCCGTGGCGCGACGTTCAAGAACATCATGGAGTTCCCGGCGCTCTTTCCCGGCACCACCATCTATAAACTGGAAGAGAATTACCGCAGCACTCAGCCGATTCTGAATCTCGCGAATGCGATTATCGAAGAGGCGGCGGAGAAGTATAGCAAGCATCTCTTTACGAGAAAGCTCGATGGGCCGTTGCCTGTTCTCGTGGAGGCGGGGGGGGAGAATGCCCAATCGCGTTTTATCGCGCAGAAGATTTTGGAGTTGCGGGAGGATGGGGTTCCGCTCGACGAAATGGCGGTGCTGTTTCGATCGAGCTTTCACTCTTTCGATCTTGAAATCGAGCTCTCGCGTCATGGACTGCCGTTTATCAAGCGTGGCGGAGTCAAATTTATCGAGACGGCGCACGTTAAGGATCTGCTGGCCCACTTGCGCGTAGTGGCCAATCCTTTGGATACCGTGAGCTGGCATCGCGTGCTCATGCTCGTCGAAGGTGTGGGGCCGAAGAAGGCGAAGGATGTCATGGCCGCGCTGGTGAAATCGGATAACCCCTATCATGTCCTTCGCGACATGCCGGGGCGATCGGGGAAAGGGCTCAAGGATTTGGCCCTGACGCTCGAAAGTCTTGCCGGGGCCGGCGATCTTCGGCCGGCCGAGCAAGTGAACCATATTTACGAGTACTACCTGCCGATTCTGAAGGCGCAGTACGACGACTATCCCAAGCGCACACGGGATCTGGATCATTTGCAAACGATTGCGGAAGGGTATCAGGGGGTTGAAACGTTTCTGTCCGATCTGGCGTTGGAGCCACCGGATGGAAGCGCGACTGGCGTTGAGGCGCCAGATCGAGACGACGAACGACTGGTGTTGTCTACGATCCATTCTGCCAAGGGGCTTGAGTGGCAATGTGTATTTGTCATCTGGATTGTGGATGGAAGATTCCCGTCGGTCTACTCGTTTAGCGAGAATGAGGGGCTGGAGGAGGAGCGTCGGTTGTTTTATGTCTCCGTGACGAGGGCCAAGAGGCACTTGTACTTGACCTACCCGATTAATGTATTCGATAGGGGGAGTGGCATGTTGTTGTCCAAGCCCTCCCGTTTTTTGGACCCTGTCTCGCCTGCGCTGTTGGACCAACTGGCCCTGGTGGAAGAAGGCGGACAGCATGACTGGTATTCTCGCGATGACCGATATGCGTGAGTAGTCGTTCCCGCATTACCCTCCTTCCAGGATCGAAGTGGATCAACCTCATGGTGCGTACACTATGCAAAGTGGTTGCAATGGGCTTTCTCATGGGCGGACTTCTCTTCGCGCCGAATGTGGGAATGTCAGAGGAGCGTCTCGCGTCAGCCGACCGGATGTGGGGGCAGTTGATTCAGGAGGCCCGGGCACTGAGCCTTCCAACGAAGTTTCTCATGGCGGTTCCTTCGAGTTTCGTGCGATTTGAGTTCGATGATTTGCACAGTTATGCCGCTGAGTATCATCCGGGGGAGCATCGGATGGTACTCAATCTCGCGCTCTCTTTTAATGGAGCCGGAGCGACGTTGCGCCCGCTCGGACGGCTTACTCATGCCGAGATGGAAACGCTGTACCACGAACTGTTTCATGCCTATCTCGACTACTTGGTAACGGCGGCTGACGCATCGCCCGAGGTGGCGCCGGATCCCGTGCTCGCTTTCGCGAAAGTGCAGCAGGCTTGTCGCTATGGAGCGGTGTTGATTACTCCGGTCGTGCAGAGGAAAAGCGAAACGGAAGAGCGGTTTCTCACCGAGCGTGAATCCTGGGAAGCGCTCAATGAAACATGGGCAGTGTTTGTCGGGTGGATCGTGTGGAATCAGTTGGAACTTGCCGATCGCGCCGGCCGATCGATTCAAAAGTCAGGAAGCAGTCAGGATGAATGGATACGTCGTTTGAAGAACGCCGATCGAGAAGGCTCTCTTCGTGGGTATTACGAGCCGGAAGACTCTGCTGAGCGGGCCATCGCTCGAAAGCGGTATTTGGCCCCCGCTTCGCGTTTATCGGAACAGGAAGCAGCGGTACTTATGGAAAATGTCCTTGAGATTCCCTCTGGTCTCCTCCTGCGTGCGAGAAGGGTATTTTCCGGTTCAGGTCAGGGACCTGAACGATATGGCCGGTGCGAAATAGGAGAGGCGCTTCCTTGATTATGTTAGCCGGGTGCTCAAAGAAATGATCTCGGTTCAGCCGTGGGTGTGGAGAAAGGCGGCATGTGGGCAGAATCTGACCGGATGGCGGCAGGAAAATTCCGAAGGTAGGCGGCTTCGGAGAAAAACAAGATAATTCTGCTTTTGGCTCTTGACTTCACCGGACTTCATCAATAGAATCCAGCTTTTCCTGAACAGGGCTATGTCCTCAGCTCACCACGTGTACCCCTTAATTATAAGGACGGGGGAGCTGTGCGCGGACTAGCTTGCTCTTCGTTTTTCATCATGCGAACGAATGATGACAGCTCAAATAATTGAACGCTTAGGATTTTGTGTGCAGGTATTGAGGGCAGGTACCCAAGTGGCCAAAGGGGGCAGACTGTAAATCTGTTGCCATCGGCTTCCAAGGTTCGAATCCTTGCCTGCCCACCACAAAGAACAGATGCAGGCAAGCGAGAAGCATTGAGTGCTGAGAGAGTGCAAAATCTGAAGACGAACTCGGCGCTGAACTCGAGTAAGGGCGGGCGTAGCTCAGTGGTAGAGTTCCAGCCTTCCAAGCTGGCTGTCGTGGGTTCAAATCCCATCGCCCGCTCCAAAAGGGACGTGAGTCGTTATTGTGAAACGGGTGGATCAGCAAAATTGTCTAGGTTGATTGTCTTGCGATTAACAATTCACAATTCACGATTAACGAAGAGCGCCCACGTAGCTCAGTTGGTAGAGCACGTCCTTGGTAAGGACGAGGTCACGCGTTCGATCCGCGTCGTGGGCTCCAAGCAGAGCTTGCTCGATCTGCGGCTCATGCAGTGAGCGCGAAGAGATGAGGGCATCCAGAGATTTCTAGAAGAAGGAGCGAGGTATGGCGAAGGCGAAATATGAGCGGCGGAAGCCGCACGTGAATATCGGGACGATCGGGCACGTGGACCACGGCAAGACGACGTTGACCGCGGCGTTGACGAAGGTGTCCTCCGA
>Ga0134127_10001881_pt1 | contig 15340 bp, 11 predicted proteins | sample KB31753_FD_96459 | JGI IMG/M metagenome (GOLD analysis project Ga0134127, IMG submission 96459) | Terrestrial soil microbial communities with excess Nitrogen fertilizer from Kellogg Biological Station, Michigan, USA - KB3-175-3 | ecosystem: Environmental > Terrestrial > Soil > Unclassified ...
CGCAGCAGGAAATACTTGGAAGCAGCCCCGCGATGATTGACGTTGTAAAGACGGCGGCAAGGGTCGCGGTGACCGATCTGCCGGTCATGATCCGGGGTGAATCGGGAACGGGTAAGGAGCTGATTGCGCGCCTCATTCACCGTAAGAGCCCTCGCGCCGAACGGCCCTTCGTTGCCGTAAACTGCGGAGCGCTTCCTGATACCCTGCTCGAATCGGAATTGTTCGGGCACACCCGAGGAGCTTTTACAGGCGCCGAGTGCGCGCGGCGCGGTCTATTCGAAGAGGCCGACGGCGGAACTCTTCTTCTGGATGAAGTAACCGAAACGAGTCCCGCCTTTCAGGTTAAGCTGTTGAGAGTTTTGCAGGAAAGCGAGTTCCGCCCGCTGGGCGCCAACACCCGTAAGCGTGTGAACGTTCGGGTGCTGTCAGCTACCAATCGTGATCCGCAGACTATGGTCGAACAGGGACTCTTTCGTCAGGACTTGCTTTACCGTCTGCAGGGAGTCTCGATAGTGTTGCCGCCGCTGAGGGAGCGCCGAGAAGATGTCCGGCAGATGGCGCTTGCGTTTCTTGCGCAGTACGGGGCGGTCGTCCGCCGCTTGTCAATCACCAGGGATGCATTGTTAGCGCTGGAACGCCACAGCTGGCCCGGCAACATTCGAGAATTGAAGCACCTGATGCAGCGCCTCGCGGCCCTCAGTAGCGGCATCATCAGACTCGAGGACCTTCCCGCGGAATTCGTGACTACGCCCCGAGTCGCCTCGGTGATGAACGACGTGATACCCGAAGGTGAGATGCCAACGCTCGAGCAGCTTGAATCTTGCTACATGTTGCGGGTGTTGAGCGCTGTTGGGGGGAACAAGTCTCGGGCGGCTCAGGTAATGGGAGTGGATCGCAAGACGTTGTACCGAATGATTGACCGGCAGGTGAACCCTTCGCCCGAGAGCAGGAAGGTTTCTTAGAGTGGCGCCCCGGAATCGTGCAATCTGTCCAGGCTGTACTTGGCCAACTCCAGGGGCTCGGCTTTGTCGGTGGACTGAAGGTGTCGAAGCAGCCTCTCGCGACGAACCCGTTCTCGCTCATCGTTCATCGAAGCGGAGGCCAGTGACTGCAGGTCTTTCACCGTCTCTTCTTTGGTCTCGTTCTTCAGACAAAGCAAAGCGAGCCCGGCGAGAGGAAACCGCTCAAATCCTTCCATCAGGAAATCGCGTAATGCGGGACTGTTCCGCAGATGGAATCGAATGGTCTGTTCTACGCTGCGCACCGGATACTGCGGAAACACCGCCGAGTGAATGATTGCCGATGCAAAGTTGTTGAGCAGGAGTTCGGCCATCGCTTTTACTTCGTCCTCGGCGGCGGTGTCGTCCGGAGACCACTGCTTGTTCTCATAGAAGTAAGGGCGCAAGTATGGCCGGTCGAGAAGAATTCTCAGGTGATCGGAAGTCTCATCCATCGCGCGCTGCACCAATTGAATCTCGGGCTGCTGACGGGCGCTCTCCAATTGAAACCTGGCGGTTTCCAGCTGTTCCCTCGCGGCACGAAGCTGCCTTAAGAAGACAGAAAAATTCAAAAGCCCGGTGACAACTAGCAACAAAGTCCCACCAAAAGTGAGTAGCGAGATCAGGGCTTCAGAACTCACAGAATTCCCCCTTTGCGTCTTTGCGAGTCTTAGCGAGCTTTGCGCGGACCTCGTATTGCGAGTCAGGTTTCGCGCAAAGCTCGCTAAGACTCGCAAAGACGGAAAGATCCTGTCAAATGGCCATAATCTTGACAAAGCATGACGCCTAAGATAGGTTTCGCTTTGCGAGTACTTCCTCGAATTAAGTAACACTCTCGGTCAAAACATGAAGATCTGCCCGCAATGCGGCAAGGTTTACGACGATCAGATCGACAGCTGTCCCAGCGACAGATCAAATCTCATACTCATTGACCCCACCGCCGACCCGATGCTTGGGAAGCTGCTGGATGGCCGCTACAGGCTCATTCGCAAGATAGGCGAAGGAGGTATGGGGTCTATCTACCGCGCTGTCCATACCGAAAACCTTCGCATCTGCGCGATCAAGCTTATGACCAGCCTGTCTCCGGCCAAGGACGACGCGATAGCGCGATTCAAACGCGAAGCAAGGAATTCCGTCCGCATAGACAGTGCTCACGCGGTGACCGTTTACGATTCCGGGCAGACCGAAGAGGGATTGCAGTTCCTTGCGATGGAGTTCATTGACGGGAAGCCGCTTTCGCGAGTAATCGCCGAACAACGGGTGTTGCCGATCGAGCGCGTCGTTCACATCACCAATCAAATCGCAGAAGCTCTCGCAGCCGCGCACGCGTTGCCGATGATTCATCGGGATCTCAAACCCGACAACATCATGATCACCCGCAAAGGCGCGAACCGCGATTTCGTAAAGGTGCTCGATTTCGGCATCGCAAAGGCGCTGGCGGATCCCGGCGGCGATAACCTGACCAAGACCGGCTTTGTGCTTGGCACGCCTGTTTATATGTCGCCCGAGCAGCTGCTGGGCGAGGAACTCGACCCGCGGTCCGATGTCTACTCTCTCGCAATCATCGTATTTGAAATGCTCACCGGCCGGTTACCCTTCGAAGGCGACAATCCACAAGCAGTGATGATGAAGCGGGTGATGAGCGAACCGCTTCGGCTCCGCGCGGTGGCGCCCGGTTTGAGCGAATCGCTTGAGATAGCGGTGATGGCCGGGCTCCAGCGGAATCGCGATGCTCGCACGCCGAGTGTCGAAGCGTTCGCGTCGGAGCTGAACCGAGTGCTCACCAGCGGAACCCAAATAATGGGCGGAGTCGTAACCAACCAGCTGGCACCGCCGGGAGAAGGACGAGCGACCGCACAATGGGGAGGCCCCCGCACGAATCTGGATTCGAGCCCCGCTTTCACCGGGCAGGAACAGACTCCACCGGCGACTCCACCCCCGACTCCGCCCCCGACCTTCCCTGCCGATGCAAATGCGATGGCCACGACGGAAGTGATTTCAACGCCGGCTCCTCCCCAACGGCTGGAGCCAACCACGCCGCAGGTCGCCACTCCACCGACCAGGAACTATGCAGCGCCGATCACTGTGCGGGAGCTGCCTTCAACCGGTCTCTCGGAACCGATTGTCACAAAACCACCTGAGCGGAGCTCTGCTAAGTGGTTGTTGGTCGGCGGCGGCGTTCTGGCGCTCGCGGTCATAGGTGCGATTCTGTTCATACTGATGCGCCCCGCGGCGTCATCGGGTTCGGGCTTCACGCTGGTGGTCAGGGGCGCGCCCGCCGGCAGCCAGGTGTTTATTAACGACGTGCGCCGTGAGGCAGTGGCTTCGGACGGATCCCTCAAAGTTTCGGACGTCGGTCCCGGCTCGGTTAAGATCCGAGTCTCACGCGAAGGCTTCACTGACTACATGACTACGTTGACAGGAAGTCAGGGCGAGACCCAAACCTGCGACGCTCGTCTTCTGCCGCCGATTGATTACCGCGGCACAATGGTACCGATTCCCGCGGGTGAATTCCTGATGGGGAGTGACAGTCATGAGCCGGAAGAGAAACCTGCGCACCTCGTCAGTCTTCCGTCGTACTACATTGACAAACATGAAGTGACAAACGCCGAATACAAATTGTTTTGCGATCAAACAAAGCGGGCCTATCCACCGAATCCGCAGTTCGATCAAAACTACTTCGCTGGAAAGCCGGACTTCCCGGTTTTGGGTGTCGAATTCGATGACGCACTAGCCTTCGCGAGTTGGGCGGGTAAACGCCTGCCCACCGAAGCTGAATGGGAGAAAGCTGCGTCGTGGGACCCGGTCGTTCAGAAAACACGGGCATACCCCTGGGGAGATGAGTTCACGACAGATCGCGCAAACATCGGATCAGGCAATCCAGTCGCGGTCAATGAACCCACCGGTGACCTGAGCTTTTACGGCGTCTTGAATATGGCGGGCAATGCCTATGAATGGGTTAATGCACCCTACAAGCCCTATGAAGGAAACAAAACAGCCGATCCCGCATACGAGAAGGACGACCGAGTGATCAGAGGTGGGACATTCCTTACTGGGGCTGTTCCCGATGCTGCTCGGACTTCTTACAGATATCATCTGCCCAGAGTGTTTCCAAAAGGCATGAGCATTTCGGTGGGCCTTAGATGTGTGGTCTCCGCGGATGATCCAAAAGTTCAGCAGATTCTAAAAACGCGCAGCCAGTAACAAACCAGAGGACAATCAATGCGCTTTCGCTCATCAAAGACTTGCCTGTTTGTCGCCACAGCCGCGGGGCTGCTGGTTCCCTCGTTTCTCACCCCCAGCGCACACGCCGATAAGCAAGGGGCGCCGTTGTGGTACTCGGTGGTGACGGTGAAGCGAGTCGACAAACCCAACCGGCAGCGAACTCGCGCGCCTTCGAAGACCGGGACGCAAAGAGCGGCATTGCTGACTCTTCAGTGGCATCTGCTGAAACAAGTAAGCGACACAAGGCAGGCAGAGGCCAACCCGGCCCAGGAGTTTCAGACCGGCGATCGTTTGAAGATTGCAATAACCGTCAATCAATCCGGCTACCTGTACATCCTCAACCAGCCCCAAGGCAAGGATGGCGCTCTGCTGTTTCCCGACGTGCGCATAAACAACGGGCAAAACTATGTGACAAGGAACCGAGAGTACGTCATACCACAGTACTGCCCCGAGTATGAGGATCCAAAAGACTGCTGGTTCAGGATGGCGCCGCCCGCCGGGACCGAGACACTGGTCGTCATCTTCAGCCGCGAAAAAATTACGACGTTGCCCAATGAGATCGCGCAGCCGAATGTCAGAGTTGAGCGTTCCCGCATCGAACAACTGATCACGAGCTCAGAGCAGACAGTCAAACAGGTGAGTGGCAAGCTTACGATTCCGGGCCGGCCCCCGGTTCAATACGGCACCCGTGCCCAAAACGTGAATCCTCGGGACAACGAGGAGTTAATCGCTACAATCGAACTCAGGCACAGTGAGTAAAAATTGTCTGAGTAAAGGAGCTGAAAATGAAAGCAATAGTACGGTTGACACTAGCCGTGTTGTTGTTCTGCGGCCTGATAACACCTTCAATGGACGCGGGGCAGAAGCCTCCTCAAAAACCAGGTGAGGCCAGCCGCGCGCGCGGATTGTTCGTAAACAAGAAATCCGATGCCATGAGCATCCTGGTGCTAAAGCTTGTTGATGGGACAATGGTTCCAGTCAACCCGAGCACCGAATTCAAAGCCGGAGATAACATCAAGATTCAATTTCAAAGCAACTTTGAAGGATACATTTACGTGGTTAACATCGAGCCCAACGGCAAGAGAAAGCTCCTCTTCCCGCAGCCGGATGCAGCCAACAATGCGGTGAGTCCGGGAGAGCGTTATGACATTCCACCCGGCACCGCGGCAATCGAGTTTGACAAAGAAGTAGGAACCGAGGTCCTTCAGGTAATCATGTCCCGTAGCCGCATTCCGTATCTGGACGCGGCGCTCAAAGAACCGGAGCAGTATCTTTCGGCGTCCGTTGCTACTGCGGCAGCCGAGCTGGGAGGCGGCATAACCAAGAAGGTCACTCCGGTGGTACCTGCCGGCGACGGCACTAACAAGGTCCGCTCGAGAGACATTATTCTGGCGCCCGGAAAGGACAAAGACACCGAGGGATCAGTGGTTGCCATTCCAGATAATGGGAGCGGCGGGAAGCTCAAGGCGGGCGAGATCGCTCCATTTGAGATCAGGCTGAAACACCGGTGATCAGGGTCTTGAAACATTGGATCAGATCCGCGCCGACAGCACGCTGCGCTCTTTCGGGCGCCGCGCTGTGCGCGTGCGTGGCGGTTGTATCTGCCGGGCAGTCCGCTAATCGGGGAGGCATATCGCAGGAAGTTCGCTCCCAGGTTCGTCAAGCCATCGCCTCGATCGGACTGCTCTCGGTACGAAACACGTCTGATGCCAGTCCTGCGCCCCGTCCACGCGGATCGTCGGTAATCGTGCGCAGCGACGGCGTATTGGTGACCAACCACCACGTGATCACTAATACCCGAACCGGGCGGCCTTACGACGAGATCTTTCTGACTCTCTCAAGCGACGGCGAAATGTCTCCATCATCGGCCCGCTATCGGCTAAAGTTGTTACTGATAAACAAGGACTTCGATCTGGCCTTGTTGCGGGTAGTAGCGGACGCCGCCGGCACGCCCATACCCAAATCTTTCACCTTTCCGACAATCGCAATTGGCGACTCTCGCAGGATCAGGGTGCTCGAAGACCTTTTTATCATTGGCTTCCCGGAAGGGGGCGGCTCGACCGTTACCGTCAACCGAGGGGTCGTTGAAGGCAAAGACATTCTGGCGAACTGGATCAAGACCGACGCTCGAGTGATTCGTGGCAACAGCGGCGGTGCGGCGGTCAGCGGTGAAGGGCAACTCATCGGCATTCCCACAAAGGTTGTCGCCGACGAACAGCCGGTTGACAGAGACGGTGATGGCTTTCCCGATGACTCCAGAAAGTACGGCGCGGTCGGCTTTCTGAGGCCATCGCACCTCGTGAAGGAAATGCTCGCGCAGATAGGCGATGAAGACGCTGCCGGCGCACCTGCCCCCGCGCCGCCTAAGCAAGTTGAGCTGCCCGCGTTAGTTACGGTGCGCGGAATAGTCCGCTCGTCAGGCGGAAAGCCGGTTGCAGGCGCGCTCGTCGGACTTGTTCCCCTTGGAGAGGGCACAGTTACTGAGAGCACTCTTCTGACGTGGGGAAGCACCAACGCCGAGGGTGCCTTCAAGCTAAACAAGCCGGTGCCTCCGGGCCGATATACGCTCAAGGCGAAGGCGATCGCCAACGAGCCTTATTCAAGCGACGTTGAGATCGGTCCCTCGGCTTCCTCACTGATAGTAGAGATGCGCAGCCTGACGGTTCGCTAGTCTGTGATTTGGTGTGAGGCGCGCGATTTTGCGATTCCGAAAACGAATTCATGTCGCGAATCGCGATAATGCAACGACTGCCCCCTCGCGGCCCAATAATGTGGCCGGAAATTGTGTTCTAAAGCTTGATTGACATTCTTTTTGTGGATACAATGGACACGCACCTGGAACGGGATAGAGGTTGCAGGGATTTGAAAAAGCAGTCGTGGCACTAAGCCGGTTGTTCTGATCGGCGTTCTTTCTGATTCGACAAGATCCTGTTAGTGGCGACAACGTGTGACGCGGGATGCCGGTGAGAGTTCGATTCCGAGCTCTGATAGGCGGCCTTATACGAGGCTACCCGCACAACGGGGGCGATCGTCATGAAAAAGATAATTCCGTGCATCTTCCTTACCGCGCTTTTCATAGTGGCCTTGTCGCCACTGCCCGCGACTTGGGCCGGCCAAGACAATAAAGGCTCGCCCCAAGCATCACAAGTCGAGCCGGCAAAAGCCAGGCCCAATGAGGCTCCAGTCGCGTCTAAGGCAAGCGCAGAAAAAACCACCCCGAAAATAGTCGACAACAAATTTCAAAAACCCAAGGAAGACATCCGCCTTGGCACCGCTATCGTTAACGTTATCGTTAGCGTAACTGATCCCTACGGCAGATTCGTGACCGGTCTCGGAAAGGACCACTTCGAGGTCTTCGACGACAAAGTAAAACAGCAAATCGCACACTTCACTGACGATGACGCTCCGGTTTCCCTGGGAATCGTATATGACGTCTCAGGCTCAATGAAGGAGCGCGTCGGCCGCTCCCTTCGCGCGTTGCGGCGATTCATCGAGACATCACACGCGGACGACGATTTCTTCCTGATCGGTTTCAACGATCGAGCAAAACTCGTTCAAGACTTCACCACCTCGGGCGACAACCTTCTCGGGCACCTCATGTTCGCGAACCCGCACGGTTCTACGGCGCTTTACGACGCAGCATATCTGGCGGTTGAAAAGGTCCAGCAAGGGCGTCAATCCAAGAAAGCGTTGCTGATAATCTCCGACGGCCAGGATAACAACAGCCGCTACACCTACAAGGAGCTGCGAAACCGAGTCAAAGAAGCTGACGTGCAAATCTACGCGATAGGCATAACCGATCCGGCCAACGATACGCTGGCGGGCTTTGGCCGCTCGGTCCTCGAAGAAGTCACCCGGATGACCGGCGGACGCGCCTTCTTCCCGAATGCCTACAATGAACCCGAACTCGTCGAGATATGCACAAGAATAGCGTTGGAACTGCGACACCAGTATTCGGTCGGGTTCTATCCGACGGACATCCAAAGCGAAGCCAAGTGGCACAAGGTACAGGTCAAGGTAAATCCGCCGCGAGGGCTGGGGCGGTTGTCCCTCTCGTACAGAGACGGGTATCAGTCGTTTAAGAAATAAGGTCTGCCCTTACAACGCAAACCCACCACTTCCCTACCGTTCATGCTTCGGCAACGGTTGAGGCGTATTCAAGCATCCCAAGCGTCGAAGTCCTGGTTTTCAAATACCACAACGCCGGAGTAGAATTCGACTATGAAGTACAAAGCGGGCAGATCAGCTCTCGTCCTCGTCACAGTTGTTAGTCTGCTATGCCTTTTTCCCGGTCTCTCCAACGGCGCGCTAATTCGCGCTTATCAGCAACCGCCGGAGCGACCACCCAAGCTTCAGAAGCCATCGGTACCACGAGAACCGGAACCGGCACAAAAGGATGACGACACGATAAAGCTTGGCAGGACGCTGGTCACCCTCGACGTCACGGTTCTGGATCCCGCGAACAAGCCGGTAATGGATCTGAAGCAAGATGAATTTAGCGTAACCGAGGACAAGGTTCCCCAAAAGATCGAGTTCTTCAGCCGCGAACAAGTGCCGGTCTCGCTGGTATTTGCGATCGACACGTCTGGTTCAATGCGACCCAAGCTCGATACGGTCGTAAAGGCATCCGGCAATATCGTTAAAGAGGGCAAACGCGGCGATGAGATGGCGGTCATCGAATTCAAGGACCAACCCGAGCTTCTGGAGGAATTCACCGGCGACGTCAATGATGTGATCGACACCCTCAACGGATTGGTCGCATCGCGGCAAACTGCGATGCTGGATGCGTTGTACCTCGCGGCCGATTATGCCAATAAGGAAGGCAAGAACAGGCGGAAGGCAGTTCTGGTTGTTACCGACGGCCTCGACAACGACAGCTTCTACAAATTCGGCGAAGTCGTGAATCATCTGCGGGAAATCGATGTACAGGTTTATCTGATTGGATTCATCAACGATCTCGACAAGGATGGCGGGTTGTTCAAGAAGAGTCCAAAGGAGAAAGCGGAAGGCCTGCTCAATAAGCTTGCGGAAGAAACCGGCGGCAAGGCTTTTTACCCAAAGGAGCTGTCAGAGGTGCACGCGATTGCTCAACAGATTTCCACCGATCTGAGGACTCAGTATGCAATTGGGTACTACCCGAGCAACGAAGCAAGAGACGGTTCGTTCCGCGCCGTAAAAGTATTGGTCAACTCAGGAGCTCGGCGACTGGTGGCGCGCAGCCGAAACGGGTACACAGCACCTCGTGACGGTGAACACCGCAGCATCAATAAGTGAGGGGAGAGTCAGTAGTCAGTAGTCAGTAGTGGCCCCTAGTCGGTGGTGAGTGCGACGGCGCGAGGGTGGCTGTTCAAATTCTCTATTTGCGATTATTTGCAATTTTCTATTTGTGATTTTCTATTTGCTATTTGCGATTTGTGGCGCAACTCGAAATGAAGAATGCCAAATATCAAATCGCAAAATAGAAAATAGAAAATCGCAAATATCAAATAGATCTCCGTACCACTTGACTACTGACTACTGACTGAGTACAGACCGTCCACAATGAACAAGCGACTAATAGAAGAAAACCTGAACCTGCTGAGTGACAAGCTCCTAATTATGGGCGGGGCTGCTGAAAAAGCCATCATGCTCTCCATGCGCGCGTTGATCGAGCGCGATTCCGACCTCGCCGCCCGCGTTATCCGCGAGGATGATGCCATCGATCAGTTGGAACTCGAAATCGATCGGTTGTGCGTCGACGTGCTGGTGCTAAAACAACCCGCAGCCGGTGATCTCCGCTTTGTAGTGTCGGTGGCCCGAACTGCCCCAACGGTCGAGCGGATAGCCGATCACGCCGTGAACATCGCCAAGCACGCGCTTTCGCTGAACAATGAACCGGAGATCGACGCACCGATAGACCTGTCGTCAATGGCTAAGGTGGTGCAGGACATGCTCGTCGCCGGACTGGATGCCTTCACTTCCGGGGATCCGGAACGCGCCCAGGCTACGATTGCGCGCGACGACGAGGTGGATGAGCTCTATGACAGGCTTTACGATCAGGTAATCGGAGCGATGAAGCGAGATCCCTCGAACGTGCTGCTCGGCGCTCAATGGCTTTTTGTGTTGAAGCACCTCGAGCGAATCGCGGACTACGTGACGAATATCTGTGAACAGATCGTCTATATGTCGCGCGGCCAGGTCATCAAACACACCGTATGGTAGCCAGCGATCAGACCCGCCTTCGAAGCATTATAATAGTCGAAGATGATGAGGACGTCGCCGACTCAATCCGCTACAACCTGGAAAAGGAAGGATTTCGAGTACGATTGGCCTCCACCGGCGAGACCGCGCTACACCTGATCCTCGAACGCCCGCCCAGTCTGATATTGCTGGATCTCAACCTTCCTCACATGAACGGGTTTGAGCTGTGCCGGCGTTTGCGCGCCGAGGCGTCCACATCGCACGTTCCGATATTAATGCTCACCGCTCGCACAGAAGAAGCGGACAAGGTGCTCGGCTTGAATATGGGCGCCGACGACTATGTGACAAAGCCGTTCAGCATGCGCGAGCTTGTCGCACGGGTCAACGCCGCACTGCGCAGAGCGGAGGGCGCCGAAGTTGCGCGGCCGCTTTTTGACAATGGCTTGTTGAAGATTGACCCGGCTTCGTTCAGCGTGCTCTACAAGGGGCGTGATGTTCGTATGACCCGCAAGGAATTCGCCTTGCTGTCGGAACTGGCTCGGAACCACGGTCGGGTGTTGACCCGCGAGGTATTGCTGGACCGGATATGGGGAGTGGCTTATTACGGCGATACGCGCACGCTGGATGTGCACATCCGAAGGCTTCGTCAGAAGCTCGGTGATGCATCGTTGATCGAAACAGTGACCGGCATTGGATATCGGCTGGTGGATAGCCGAAAAGCGCAGTGATCCTGGGAGCGAAAAGTTTCGTAGTCCCACCTTCAGGCGGAAGGGTATTTACAGAAATCCAAAGCTTCGTGAGCCTGTTCCGCCTGAGGGCGGGACTACGAAACTTTTCGCTCCGAGGATGCCGGATTGCGCCCGGACCGAAATGACTGATCGGGCCTCGACATTCCCAAATACAGAATCCAGAATCTAGTCAATATGAAGGACCTTGCGAGACGAGTCTGGGTGGTGACGCTTGCGGCGCTGCTGATCTTCGTCGTCTATGAAACCATAAAGACCGCGCTGTTCCCCGAGCTCTCGGTGATCAGCTCGCATGTGATCACCGTGATCGTAGTCGCGGTGATGACCTTTTTTGTATCGCGTTACGCCCTCAACCGTTACAGCCAGGCCCTCTCGGAAACCCAACGTCAGACACGAATAACCCAGGAGACAAACACCCTGTTGGCCGGTGTGCTCGCAACAATGCGCGAGGCGGTTATTATTGTCGATTCTCAGATGCGAGTGGCGCTCTACAACGACGCAGCCGCAGCAATGTTCAAGCTGCCCCCTAAAGATGCCGGCCGTCCTCATGCGCATTTGAGCGCCACGATCGACGATGGTCTGAGCGAGAGAGAACCACAGGTCATCAACAACCCAACCGCCGCAGCAGGGGACAGTCCGTCATACCGCTTGACCAGTGTCACCAGGGACCCGGCGATCAATAGTGCATTTAAGAGCGTGCTGGAAGACAAGGCCCCGGTTGAATTGCAAGTCCAGATGGCGGACCGGGACCACCGCAGCTTTCAATTGAACGTTGCGTCCCTTGGCGATCTGGCAGTCGGGGTTTTTTTCGACATCACACAACTGGAGAGGCTCGAGCGCGTGCGCCGCGAATTCTTTGCAAACCTCTCCCACGAGCTGCGCACTCCGCTGACCGCAATGCTTGCGTGCTCGGAGACCCTGATGGACGGGGCTTTGGACGACCCGGACGCCAGAACGCGATTTGTCGAGGTGCTGCACAAACACGCGACGCGGATGAGTTCGCTGATCTCGGACATCTCGGATCTGTCGGCGATCGAGTCCGGTCAGTTCGAGCTATCTTTGGAGAAACTGCGGCTGCGACGAGTCGTTTCGGAGGTTGTGGCTTTGGCTAAATCGCAGAAAGCTGCCACAGACATTTCGTTCAGCATATCCATTCCCGACAGCATCCTTGTCGAGGCCGATCGCACGCGCCTCGAACAGATTCTCTACAACATGATTGACAACGCCGTGAAGTTTAACCGGCCGGGTGGCTCGGTGAGCATCTCGGCGGACGAGAACGACGGTTCTGTTGCGATAAGCATCGAGGATACCGGCGCGGGCATCGCGGCTCTGGATCTTCCGCGGGTATTCGAGCGCCTTTATCGCGGGGACAAGTCTCGTTCGCGCAAGACTGAAGGCGCGGGCCTGGGTCTGGCGATCGTAAAACATCTCGTGCACGCCCACGGAGGTGAACTCACAGTCGTAAGCGAGTTGGGCCAGGGCACGCGGTTCACTTTTACTCTTTCGTCAGCTGCCCATGCGGCAGAGCAGGCAGGCTGATGTAGCGTAGACTGTCCAGTCTGCGCGTTGTGACTATGACTTCGACCCGGCGCAGACTGGACAGTCTACGCTACATTAGTTTGGAGACCTGATATGCGAAGAATGCGAAGAGATATGTTGCAGACCTTGCTGTTCCTGGTCTTACTCAACGGCGGATCGTCCGCGCAACCGGTGATTAGCGATATTTTTCCTCCTGAGGAATTCGCCGCGCGCAGAGCGAAGGTTATGGCGCAGATCGGTGACGGGGTGGCGATCCTGCAAGGCACAACCGAGCGCCCGGGCGAGCAGCCGCTCAGGCAGAGCAATCACTTCTACTATTTGTCCGGCGTCGTTGAACCCCGCGCCATCCTTATCTTGGACGGCAAGACCAAACATTCGACGCTCTATCTCTACGGCGGCGCTGAGCGGCGCGAGCGTATGTTTGGTTCGGCAATGGTGCCCGGCGCCGCGGCCGCCAAAAGCACTGGGATAGATTCGGTCGTCGCTCGCGATGAATTCGCGAAAACTCTGGAGACTTTCGCTCGAGAAGGCCGAACACTGTACACGCCGTTTCGTCCCGAGGTGCTGGGGAACGCTTCAGTGAGCGATGTCGTCGGCCACGCGAGAGCCACCAGAGACGATCCCTGGGATGGCCGCGGCTCGCGAGAGGAGGCGTTTATTCAAAAACTCAAGTCGGTCGCCCCTCAGTCCACCGTACAAAACCTCGATCCGATTCTCGACAATCTGCGCGCTTTCAAGAGCCCGCGGGAAATCGCGATTATCCGCGAAGCCACGCGCATCACCGGGCTCGCCATAATCGAAGCAATGCGCGACGCCCGACCCGGCATGCTCGAGTATGAGCTACAGGCGGACGCGGAGTACGTGTTCAAGAAGCACGGGTCGCAGGGAGCTGCGTACTTTGCGCTGATAGCAACCGGACAGAACACTCTCTATTCGCACTATCACAAAAACACAGCCAGACTTCAGGACGGTGATCTGGTGCAATTCGATTACGCGCCTGATTACAAATACTACGTTTCGGATGTGACTCGCGTTTTCCCGGCCAGTGGCAAGTTCACACCGCGCCAACGGGAGTTCTACACAATCTATCTGCGGCTTTACCAGTCATTGATGACCTCGATTGAAGTCCATGCAGCGCCGAGCAAGATCATTAAACAAGCGGTTGTTAAGATGGACGCGGTGATGGCGGGCTTCAAATTTACCGACCCGAAGATCAAGGATGCTGCGACGAGATTTGTGGAGCGTTATCGAACGAGCGCCTCAAACAGCCTCGGCCATACGATTGGGATGGAGGTGCACGACGTGAGGCTGCCGACCCAGACGCTGGAGCCGGGGCAGCTGTTTACCATCGAACCCGCGATGACCATCCCGGATGAACACATCGGGATTCGGTTGGAAGACGTAATTCTGATAACCGAAACGGGCTATGAGAATCTCTCGGCGTTTTTACCGGTCGAAATAGCAGATATCGAAAAGCTTATGGCGGAGCCGGGAATCAGCGAAAAGGCGCCGCGCAAGATGGGCGCGCGGAAGATGAGCGCACGGGAATAGCCCGTTCACCTTTGGACACTGGATACCGAATTACTTCGGGTCGCCAAGCATCACCCATTCTTCATTAAAGTGCGCGTGCTTGATGGACTTCCTCGCCGGCTTTCCCTCGGCGTCCATCGGCAGACTCTTCTTGTTCAGATGATAACTGTAGCTTGCGTGAAGCGAACCGTCCCTCGCCTGGATGATCGAAGGATAGTGAAAGGCTCCGGCCTCGGGACCCGACGCCTCAAACTCGAGGTGCCGCTTCCATTTCCACGTTTGCCCTTCGTCGGTCGAGATCGCCACAGCAAGACTGTTGCGCCCCTGTTCGGTGTCGTTATAGATCAACGCCCAGTGACCATTACTGAGGGAGATAACTTCAGCTCCCGAACCGGGGTTGGGTATCGCGCTGTCTACAACCGGACTCCACGTCTTACCCTCGTCTCGCGATTCGCTCATATGGAGCCGCTTCGGAGCCGGGCCGTTGTCTCTCATGAGTGTAAATAAAGTTCCGTCCTTCTTTTTGACGATGCTCGGCTGAATGTTACCCGCTCCCACAAGCGGCGTGCTGGTGGTCCAGCTTTTGCCCCAATCATCCGTAATCGCCATCAATGAGAATGAGAATCCATCCGAGTAAAGCGGCACGATCAATCGTCTGCCATCCAGCACAAACGGGTGGGCGCGTGTCATCCAGCCCAGCCGCCGGAAGTACTTATCGGCCGCGTTCTTCTTCGTGCGTTCGACGTAATCCCTGATGAGCCTTTGACGTTCCGGGGGCGCATCTTTAGCTGCCGCCTCAAATGCGGCTGCCGCCTCCTTCACCGTCGCTTCGAACTCGGGTCCCGGGGTGATGTGCAAGACCTCGTTCGACTCCCAGCGAGGTGGCCCGTCCATTTTTTGATAATCCGACGACACTCGATACTTCATCAGCGCGGTGTGCCATTCATTCGCCAGGATTGTCGGCCACATCAGCCATAGCCGTTTCTGCGGATCTATGAACATGGTGCAGTTTGTGTCCGGATAGTTCGGCGTATCGGCCATAGTAAACCGAGTCCATGTCTTCGAGCCCTTTCGGAGCCTTGCTCCTTCGACCTTTACATCATCGGCCGTGCGTTCGCCCGA